>Ga0105054_10009264_pt1 | contig 12811 bp, 8 predicted proteins | sample BON02_FD_78091 | JGI IMG/M metagenome (GOLD analysis project Ga0105054, IMG submission 78091) | Freshwater microbial communities from Lake Bonney liftoff mats and glacier meltwater in Antarctica - BON-02 (megahit assembly) | ecosystem: Environmental > Aquatic > Freshwater > Ice > Glacier... | reverse complement strand
AGTCTTTCGCTTTTCCCATGAATGTGACGCCCGTTGGGGCTGATGTCAATTCTTCCGTGGTCAATTTATACTAACGTTAGCCTTACAGCTTTGCTTTTACTTCTACGATTTCGTAACCTTCAATGATGTCGCCTACTTTGATGTCGTTAAACTTGTCGATGTTCAAGCCGCACTCAAATCCTTTGCTTACGTCCTTCACGTCATCCTTGAATCGTTTGAGGGACGCAAGTTCGCCAGTATAGACCACAATTCCATCTCGAATCACACGAACTTTTGTGTTCCTGCTGACTTTTCCGTCTAAAACCATACAACCTGCAATGGTTCCAACACGGGTAATCTTGAATGTTTCGCGGACTTCGATGTTTCCAACGATTTTCTCTTCGAATTCTGGGGCCAACATACCTTCCATCGCAGATTTGATTTCTTCAATGGCATCGTAAATAATGCTGTAGAGTTTAATCTGAATCTGCTCCTGCTCTGCCACTTTACGGGCATTGACCGATGGTCGAACTTGGAAACCAACCACAATTGCATTAGAAGCCGATGCAAGCAGAACATCCGACTCAGAAATCTGACCAACACCTTTCATAATGATGTTGATGGCGATTTTCTCGGTAGAAAGTTTGAGTAACGAATCGGAAAGTGCTTCGATAGATCCATCCACATCGCCTTTAACAATAAGGTTCAGTTCTTGGAAATCTCCAATTGCAATTCGTCTTCCAATCTCGTCCAACGTAATGTGTTTCTGAGTTCTAAGACCCTGCTCACGCTGCAATTGCAATCTTCTGGTAGCCACAGCACGTGCTTCCTTATCATCATCCATCACATTAAATGTGTCTCCTGATGATGGTGCACCGTCTAATCCAAGAACCTGAGCTGGCATGGATGGCCCAGCTTGCGTCATGGTTTGACCACGTTCGTTATAAAGTGCTTTTACTCTGCCGCTGTGACCTCCAGCAAGGATGATATCGCCAACACGCAATGTTCCGCCTTGAATCAACATGGTTGAAACGTACCCACGCCCCTTATCCAACTGGCTTTCAATGATGGTTCCAACAGCTCTTTTAGCAGGGTCAGCTTTCAGTTCAAGAAGTTCTGCTTCAAGCAGTACCTTTTCTAAAAGCTTATCAACATTTAGACCCGACTTGGCAGAAATTTCTTGGCACTGGTATTTTCCACCCCAATCCTCCACAAGGATATTCATGGTGGCTAGTTGCTCCTTGATTTTCTCCGGATTGGCTCCGTCTTTATCCATCTTGTTGATGGCAAATATCATTGGAACACCCGCAGCTTGTGCGTGGTTGATGGCCTCCTTGGTCTGTGGCATTACCGCGTCATCCGCAGCAACCACAATTATAACAACATCTGTTACCTGCGCACCACGAGCACGCATGGCGGTAAATGCCTCGTGACCCGGAGTATCGAGGAATGCAATGCGCTTTCCGTCTCCAAACTCCACACCGTAAGCACCAATATGCTGGGTGATTCCACCTGCCTCACCTGAAATTACGTTCGCATCTCGGATGTAATCGAGCAACGATGTTTTACCGTGGTCAACGTGACCCATGATGGTGACAATCGGTGGTCTTTCCACCATTCTTTCAGGATCATCTTCATCCTCCAAGATTGAATCTTGAACATCGGCACTAACGAACTGAACCTCATGTCCAAATTCCTCAGCAACGATGGAAAGCGTTTCAGCATCTAAACGTTGGTTGATGGAAACAAACAGTCCCAAACTCATACAAGCTCCAATAATCTCGTTCACCTGAACATCCATCATCTTAGCCAACTCATTCGCAGTTACGAACTCTGTTACTTTAATGGTCTTCTTTTCAAGCTCCGACTGTTGCTCTTCGTGCTCTGTTCTTTCTTGATACGCCTGACGTTTTTCCCTTCTGTATTTCGATCCTTTTGATTTGGAACTTCCACCGCTTAAACGAGCAAGTGTTTCCTTAATCTGTTTTTGAATCTCTTCATCTGTAAGCTCTGGCTTCTTCTCACGCGGCCCACGTCCTGGTGCGCCTACAGTTCTTGGTGCGCCTACAGTTCTTGGTGCTGCGCTTCCGGGGGCTCCTCCGCCACCAGGTGCTTCTCCTTCGGCAGGTCTTCTTACGCGCTTACGTTTTCGTTTCTTATCGGCAGAATCGTTAGATGTGGCAACAGGCTTTTTCTCCCGTGGTTTCTCAACTGGAAGTTCCATTTTTCCGAGAACCTTGGCCCCAGCAAGCTTCGTTACATTAACTTTAATTACCTCGTCTTCTACCTTGTCGGCCTCGGCCTTCTTGGTTGCGGCTGCTTCTTGTTTGGTTGCTTCCTCAGCATCTACTTTTTTCTTGACTGCCTCTTCTGCGGCAGCTTCTGCGGCAACTTTATCTTTTGCTGCCTTTGCTGCCTTTTCTTCCTCTATCTTCTTTTTACGCGCGGCAGGTGTCAGGTCGTCCAAATTCATGGTGCCCATCACCTTGGGGCCTTCCACTTTGGTTGCTTCAGCCTTAATAACGGCCTCAGCCTTCACAACAGCCTCTGCTTTAATGACGGCCTCTTTCTTCTCCTTTCTCTCCTCTCTTGCCTTTTCCTTTACTTCCTCCTGCTCTTCGGTGGCGGCAATCCGCTCGTCTTTGCGTTGCTGAAGGATTTCGGATTTGGCCTCTGCCTCCATTTTGAGCTTACGGTCTGCCGCAAACTCACCAAGCAGAATGCTGTACATCTCCTGATCCAACTTGGAGTTTGGGTTAACTTCTGCGTAGCCTTTCTCCTTAAGGAAATCGACAATAGTTCCCTTACCAACGTTGAGATCCGTTGCCACGGCCCCTAATCTTCTCAGTATTCCTTCTGCCATTTATGCTTGTTACTTATATATTCAATTCATGACTGATGAAATTATCAGTCAGCAAACTCATCCTTTAGGATGTTAATAATCTCAACAACCGTTTCTTCTTCAAGATCGGTTCGTTTAACGAGTTCATCTTTACCCAACTCCAATACGCTTTTAGCCGTATCGCAGCCTATCGCTTTCAACTCATCAAGAATCCAGCTTTCGATTTCATCTGCGAATTCTTCCAAATCAACATCTTCCACGTCCACATCAGAATCGCGGTACACATCAATCTCATACCCAGTCAACTGACCGGCCAAACGGATATTGAAACCACCTTTTCCAATAGCGAGAGAAACTTGATCTGCCTTCAAAAACACATCTGCTCTTGAAGTGGCATCGTTCAGCTCAATTCGAGTAATCTTAGCTGGGCTCAATGCACGCTGAATAAACAGTTGCGAGTTGTTTGTAAAATTAATTACGTCAATGTTTTCGTTTCTCAACTCTCGAACAATTCCATGAATTCGTGACCCTTTCATTCCTACACAGGCTCCAACTGGATCAATACGATCATCATACGATTCTACCGCCACTTTGGCTCTTTCGCCCGGAACGCGTACGATTTTCTTAATAGTGATAAGACCATCAAAAACCTCGGGTACTTCATTCTCAAACAAACGCTCCAAGAATCGACCATCTGTTCTTGACATGATAACAACTGGGTTGTTGTTTCTCATCTCTACTTCCTTGATGATTGCTCTTACAGAATCTCCCTTTTTGAAGTAATCGCTCGGAATCTGCTCTGTTTTTGGAAGAATAAGCTCATTTCCTTCATCATCCAAAATCAGAATTTCGCGTTTCCATATCTGATAAACCTCACCAGTAATCAATTCACCTTCACGATCCTTGTATTTTCTGAATACGTTGTCCTTCTCAAGATCCATGATACGCGAAGCTAGGTTTTGGCGGATGGCCAAAACTGCTCTCCGACCAAAATCTTCCAACTTAACCTGCTCAGAAACTTCCTCACCAATCTCGAAATCGGCCTCAATCTTCAACGCCTCAGACAGAGGAATCTCCAATACATCATCTTCCAACTCATCATCGGCCACAATGGTGCGGTTTCTCCAAAGTTCGAGGTCGCCTTTATCCACATTGATAATGACATCAATGTTCTCATCGGTTCCGTATTGTTTAATGAGCAACGAGCGGAAGGTGTCTTCCAAAATGCTCATCATGGTTACTCTGTCAATGTTTTTGAATTCTTTGAACTCCAAAAACGACTCTACAAGATTTAAGCTGTTCATCTCTAGTTATTTGAACGATATTACTGTCTTTGCTTCTTTTATTTCACTTAATGGAATCGTTAGCGCTTCCACTTCTTCTTTTTTCTTTTTCTGCTCTGGTTGCACCGTAATGGTTTCACCAGCAAACTCAGTCAATTGTCCTTTGATACTAACACCATCGGCCATCGTCACTTTTATCTCTCGCCCCACGTTCTTCTTGTATTGAAGCGGATGTTGAAACGGTTCTGTCAACCCCGGAGATGACACCTCCAACTCATAATCCTCTACCTCTCTATCTAAACTGCCTTCTATATGTCGGCTCACGCTCACACAGTCTTTCACATCCAATCCTTCCAGCGCATCTATAAACACTCTAATTCGATTTGTAGGCACAACTCTTACCGAAACAATGAAAATCTCCGTTCCCTCAATCTTCTCTTCAACAAGTGCCTGAACTACTGCTTCTGTTATCATCATTAAAAAAGGGCCTATCGGGCCCCTTCTGTCAACTAATCCTCAAATCGGGTGCAAATATAGGAGGATTAGTTTCAAGTTGCAAACCACTGCGAAGATATAAAAGTGGGGCATTGAAGAGGGAATAACGCAGCATCAAAAGCATCTATCATTGAAAACTGCCGTCTGAAACACAAAGTCGGTAGTGTCAAGTTGTTAAATTTGCGCGCTTTCAATAAAATCAAAATATGCTTAAACCACTATTTTACTGCATTACACTTATTGGATTAATCGCCATAAGCTCAATAGCAACCGCTCAAAACAAAAGCGACATTGACAATCGTCTGTATTCTAAATTCTCGAAGAAAGAAGTAAAAGCCCTCAGCGCAAATGAGGTGAATTACTGGACTTTCTACCTCGAAAACAGTTTCGAAATTGTAGACATTCCGAAAGAAAAGCCAGATGCTGTTCCTGCCGTTATTAGCCTCAGCAGCTTAGATAAAAAAGACATTAACGTGTTTAAATTGGGACTTAAGTCGCACGAATTTGCACGAGATTACGTACGTATTGAAGGCACGAATAAGATGATTGTTATTCTGCCTCTTTCTGAAATTGACTCGAATTTTAAAGCTCAATAAGCAATAATGAAAAGAATTGCCCTATTTATATGTCTGCTTGCAGGCACCAGTGCCTTCTCGCAGCAAACCATTTCTATTACAGATGCCGGTCCGGTAACACTCGATTGTGGGTCTGGTCCTCTTTTCGATCATACTTTTCAGGATGACAACTCAGCAGGAGCCTATACTCCAAATTCAACTTTTCAGATTACAATTTGCCCAGATGGATTAGCCGGAAGCAAGGTTTCTTTGAGAAACTTTACAGATGTGGGCGACACATGGGACATAGATGGTTCTGATACACTTTTCGTGTATGATGGAGCAAACACTTCTGCCCCGCTACTCGGAGCATACAACAGTGATACTGATACATTTGGAATCGGACCTCAAGCTTCGTTTGATAACCCATCAGGATGTTTGACCTTCGTGTTCATTTCAAATGGCTCTATTGAAGGAGATGGCTTTGCGGGCATAATTACTTGCGGATATCCTTGTCAGCCATTTACACCTTTCGTGGTTACCAATCCTATTCAGGTTCCTGCCGATACAGGTTGGATTGACATCTGTTTGGGAGATACAGTTTGGTTAAGCGGTAATGCTATTTATCCTCATTCTGGGCTTCAAGGAGGCATCGGTTACGACCAGCAAAACAGCTCAAGTACATTCGATTGGGAATTTGCCGATGGAACGATTTACGAAGACGAAGCAAGCGTATACTTCGTACCACAGGTAAGAGCAGGTTATTTTGTGGAGATGCGCGTCACCGATACACTCGGTTGTGTTGCGGCTACATCTACTAAGATTCGAGTTTCTACCATTCCAAATTTTTCTGAAACGGTCATTCTTACAGAAGACACAATTTGCCTTGGGCAAACCACACTACTGCTAGGTGGCGTTTCAAATACTGATACAGCAGGGGTCAATCCAACCCAAGGTGCTTTCATCAATGGTGGAATTTTTGCTGGACTTACCTACTTGCCAGATGGATCCGGAGTGAACTACGAAACTGATATTGAGATTTCGCATTTCGATACGGGGCAGGTGGTACAGAATGCCTCCGACATCATAGACATTTGCATTACCCTAGAGCATAGCTATTTAGGTGACCTTGAAATGATGCTTACTTGTCCGGATGGCTCAAACATCATCTTATTCAATAGTTTCACAGGTACAGGTATTGGACCTCAATTTGCCGGTGGATTTGGTGGTGGCGGAACGTATCTCGGCCAAGCTTTGGACAATGGTAATGGTACACCTGGAATTGGTTGGGAATATTGTTTTGCAGATAATGCTGCGTGGGGAACCATGGGTCAAGAATTTGGGTTGGGAAATACAACCCCAACTGGAGGTCTTACTCCTGGAAATGCCATGTCCGAAGGAACATATTTACCTGAAGAGTCTTTTGATAATCTGATTGGTTGCCCAATAAATGGCACGTGGACCATTACTGTTAGAGATAATATTGGTATTGATGACGGATACATTTTCGAATGGGGAGTGCTATTCAATCCGGATATCGACCCGAATGCCGAATTCTATCTTCCAACCATCACAGATGGCTGGTGTAGTTCAGACCCAACTATTATCAGTAACCAAGGCGATACACTTATTGAAGTCTTACCTCCTACTCCCGGCAACTATTTCTACACATTCAACGTGGTTGATGATTATGGCTGTCCGTACGATACAACAATTCAGTTGCACACGGTTCCAACGCTTACCTCCTTCTCTGATGATGATGTGTGCGCTACACAATACGAACTTTCTGCCGCTGATTATGAAATTCTTGGACAATGGACGTACACAGGACCACTTGGCGGAACGGCAACCTTCTCGCCTAATCAATTAGCATACGACCCAAATGTTACAGTAAACGTATATGGCAACTACGAATTCATTTTTACCAGCGATTATTGCGGACAGAGCGATACGGTAATTGTAGATTTCAACCCAACACCATCACCTGTTGTGTTGTTAGACCAGACAATCTGCCCGGGAACTGATTTGACCTTCGATGCTGGAAATGAGGACATCGGTGCAATTTATACTTGGTCGCCAGGCGGTGCAACAGGTCAAACAATCAGCTTAGATTCTGTACTTGCTTCAGGTGGTATTCAGGTTACTGTAACCAACGATTGCGGAACTGCCAATGGCGCTGCAACCATTACAGTTCACTCATTGACCGTTATAGGACCATTAGAGGTTTGTCTTGCGGATGAAGCTGACCTTGTCGCCACGTACACCACTTCTGGTGGACACTGGACGTACAGTGGACCAACGGGCGCAACCGCAACTTTCACTTCCGATACGCTTGATGCAACGCCATTAGTTTCTGTTGATATGCAAGGAGCTTATCAGTTTGTATTCACGGACGATGTATGCGCGATTGAAAAAACATGGGAGGTCTACTTTGCACCCGCTCCAACTGTAGAAATAACCTTGGACACGAATAGAATCTGTGTAGAAGACGACATCCTCCTTTCGTATACCACCAACACGGATTTTTATGATGATTTGCAATGGAATCCGTTCGGAATCACTTCAGACACATTGCTCATTGCTGGCACAGACTCACTGGCATTCAGTACTTTAGATACACTTTTCTATGTAAGTGCAACCATCAGTAATTTCTGCGGAACAAGTACAGATGAGGTGGTTTACCAAGTGATTGATTGTACGCTTGATGTGCCAAACGTGTTCAACCCAGAATCAAACATTGCTGCAAACCAATATTTCAATATTGTGGCATTAGACTTACATGCTGGAAACAACGTCAAGATATTTGACCGATGGGGTCGCAAGTGCTACGATGTGGATGATTATCATCTAAATCCGTGGAGGGGTGATGGCGCCAACGATGGTGTTTACTATTGGGTTCTTGTACGTGAGGGTTACGAAGCCGAGACCGGTTACGTACATTTGGTGCACGGTTCAAACTAAGACCAGCCTACAAAAAACTGTATGAAAGTCATAGACCATTTAAAGGGTGCCAAGGGTACTATTTTTTCTATTGAGATTCTCCCTCCACTAAAAGGAAAAAGCATTGATTCTTTGTTCTTCGGAATTGAGCCTTTGCTGGAATTCAAGCCGTCTTTTGTGGATGTTACATATCACCGCGAGGAATACATCTACAAGAAACGACCAGGTGGATTTTTGGAAAAAATAAGCATTAAGAAACGTCCTGGAACTGTAGGCATCTGTGCTGCCATCATGAATAAATATGGGATTGATGCCGTGCCACACATCATCTGCGGAGGATTCTCCAAAGAGGAAACCGAAAATGCCCTCATCGATCTAAACTTTTTGGGAATTGACAATGTGCTTGTGCTACAAGGCGATTCCATCAAGACTGAACCAAATTTTGTTCCCAATCCTGAAGGGCATGCTTACGCAAATGAGCTGGTAGAACAGGTTGTAAACCTAAACAAAGGGGTTTATTTGGATGAGGATTTAACCAACGTGAAAGAGACCAATTTTTGCATCGGAGTGGCAGGCTATCCAGAAAAGCACATTAAGGCACCTAACCGCAAAACAGACCTTCGGTTTTTGAAGAAGAAAGTGGAGGCCGGAGCGGACTACATCGTCACACAAATGTTCTTCGACAATAAGGCCTTCTTCCGTTTTGTGGATGAATGTCGCGCTGCTGGGATTACTGTTCCCATTATACCGGGGCTAAAACCAATGACCACTAAAGGCCAAGCAAGTGTATTGCCTAGTCTTTTCCACATTGATGTGCCAGTTGATTTGTATGATGCTATTGAAAAATGTAAGGACAATGACGCAGCTGCGGAAGTAGGCGTTGAATGGTGCGTTGAGCAGAGTAAGGAATTGGTTGCGGCCGGTGTGCCATGTCTGCATTATTACACCATGGGGACTTCGGGTTCTACTAAGGCTGTTGCAGAAAAGATTTTCTAGCCCCTTCAATTGGTTCAAAGAGGGAAAAGAATGTTGCAAATTTGGCTATTGCTATCGCGAGTGTCTTCGCTCGTGATTTAGTTGCAACGAGCGTCCTCGCTCGTGGTTTGGTTGTAGCAATCTACAATTTCAGAGTCGTCAACTTTCCAAAAGTTGCCGACTCTATGACGCCTTTCTATGCTTTGGCCATCATCCGCGCAACGTACTTGCCAATGATGTCAAATTCCAAGTTCACCGTATCGCCAAGTTTCAGGTCTTTAAAGCTGGTATGTCCTAGCGTATAAGGAATAATTGCAACCGAAAACCCTGAATCAGACGTATCAAATACGGTAAGACTCACTCCATTAATAGTGATGGAACCTTTATTAACCGTAAAGTTTTCTCCAATTTCGTGCTTAATATCGAAGACGTTACTTCCTCCTCTTTCCTCCACGGAGACAACCTTGCCAAGTTGATCAACATGTCCTTGCACAATGTGACCATCAAATCGACCATTGGCAGGCATACATCGTTCCAAATTCACTTCGTCTCCAATCTTGAGTTCTCCTAGGTTAGTGCGTTGGAGTGTTTCGTCAATGGCAGTTACCACGTATTGATTATTTCCGACCAACCCAACCACCGTGAGGCAAACGCCATTGTGCGCCAAACTCTGATCTATTTTAAGTTCATCGGTAATCAGACTTTCAAACGTAAAGTGAATGTTTGAACTGTCTTTCTCAAGCTTTTTCAGCTTGCCAAGTGTTTCAATAATTCCTGTAAACATGGCTAATTCGGTCCCTGTCCTGAGTTTCTGAGTAGTTGCACATAACCGTGCAAATCGCGAGGCACAACTCCTGCCAAGCGGATTTCATTCACCGTGCAGATGTAATAATACACCCCATCGCTACAATTCAATTTCGTGCTTTGATTTGTTCCATCCCAAAGAACATCGGGATTAGTAGTCTCGAAGATTTTCAATCCCCAGCGGTTGAATATTTTCATGTCGATGCTCTCCACAAATCCATATGGGAATGGGCGGAATACATCATTGTACGAGTCGCCTCCGGGCGTGAACACGTTGGGCAAAGTATAATTTGAGCAATTATCTACACAAACCGTATCTGAAATGGTCACATTCTGGAAGGAATCCACGGCAGCAATTGCGTAGCACCCAGCCATTGTATTCTCTAACGGTCCATGCTCGAATGCAGCCCAAGGTGCTACATGCGTGGAAATCACCTGTAGTTGACCACCGTAAGTCGGTGTATAAAGCACTCGGAATTCAACGATATCGTCCGGACATTCAGGTGATTGATTCCAAGTGAGGCTATTAATCAACTCCTCACAGTCAGATTCAATAGATATATCCTGTTCGCAAGGCGGAATGGAATCAATCGGAGTTGTGCAACTTTCCTGCGACCAGTTGATGATTGGATGAACCACGCCATCGATAGAATAATGCCCGATGCTTTTCACGAGGTAACATCGCTCAACGCCATTGGCCAATCCTGTATCGACATATGTGTGCTCAATCGTCTCTCCAATAAAGACGAATGCCGATAAATCGGGCAGTTGCCTGAATACTTGGAATGTATCGTTAATCCACGGAACGGTTTCATCCCAAAGGAGTTGAATCTGATTATCTGTTCCAATGGCAATAAGAAAAATGGAAGATGCTGGATTTGATTCACCCACGGAAAACTCATTTCCCGGTTCGTTATTGAACAACTCAATCTTGTAATTGAATTCCAATTCTTTGGTATTCATCAACGTATCAACAAATATGGTGTCGTTAAGGTCGAAGTAGGTTTCTATCAATTGGAAGTTAGATGCATCTGTGACATCCGAACGGAGAACGCGATATTCATACGGCCCTGGAATCTGAACCACGTCCAACTCCGTAGGCTTGCTCCACGCCACGTACATGGAACCATCAACGACATCCGTATTACGAACACTCACATTGGTGAGAATTGGCAAATCTCGCTTCAGTTCCGCACAGAATTCTTCAGATGCGTAGCTAATAGCACCATCAGGAAAACAGGCCACCACCATGTAACAATACTGCAATCCCAAAGTCAATCCTGCACCACCATTATTATCTAAATAGGCGGTGGAGGCAAGCCCGGTCGTAGTTGCAATAAATTGATAACCTGTATACACAGGAACACCAACCTCGCAAGTATCTGGCACAAATCCATACTCTTCCACCCTTCGGTAAATCTTGTAGCCGATGACCTCCGCACAAGGGCTTTGATCCCAGTTTAACTGAATGGAATTTCCCTGCGAACCTGCATTCGGATTCTGCGGTGCTGGGCCAACCACTGTGATGAAAGTGGTGTGGTAATCCACCAATTCAATATCGTTTCCGGGCGGATCGTCTTCTGCCCTAAAAGTCATGCTATAAGGTTGTAATTGAACGTGATTGCATTGCGGAATCCACCGAAATGTGCTTATAGCGGTATCCTGTGCAGAAATAGGCTGATTAAACGTGGCAGGACTAACAGCCTGCTCCAACGGGCCGCCAGTTCCTGTAAGTGTTACAGGATCGCCATCGGGATCCCACGCACGGACAAGAAACTGCACCGTATCGCCAGCAGCTACACAGATTTCATCAATTGCCCTGACTATAGGCGGATTGTTGCTACACGGAAGCACTGTTACCTGCATATCGCGAATGGTATAGCCAATCTCCACATAGCTTCCGTCCTCACGCCTTCTCCACTCAATAATTTTGATGGCAAAGTTGAACTCCCCCTGTTCCTGTGGCGAATCCCAAGTTAGGGTTCCGGTGACGGCATCAATGGTGGCCCCTGGCGGAATCGTATATCCAGCAATCGGAATCCCGCCTTCGCCTAAACAGGTGGTCAGTTCGTAGCTGAGACTGTCTCCATCGGGGTCAAATGCTCCCGGATTGTGCTCATAAATACGCTGAAAACAGGCATTGTCAATAGGAGGATTTAGCAGAATAGGCGTGCTGCTGGAGCCGCTGAATGGGCCAAAATCAATATGTGTTTCAATATAAAAAGGCACATTGATTGAATTGGGAATATTGAGGATGCCACCATTACGGTTCGGGTCTTCCATCGAAATATCGTAGCCTTCGAACGAAAATGCGTTGTAAGTATGTTCAGAGATATAAACATTCTTTTTTGTAACTCCTGGAAGAATGACAACCCCACTTCCTCCTCCATTTGACCGAAGAACAGTATCCACATTACCATCTCCCCAGCGTACTTCCAGCGCTGGTCTGTCTGCTGGGCTATCTGGAACAGTATACGTGGTAACGATTGCTCGCACGGTCAATCCGCCCAAAAACTCGATACGAATTTCTCCAGCACGGTTGTGCGTAGCCTTCGCCCCAAAAGAGGCAAGCAGAATAAGCACAAGTGGAAGGAGTTTCTTCATTCTAAAAAGATAACCTATGAATGTAAGGTTTATTATTTGGCTGATACGAATTACGAATGAAAAACGAATATGGCGAATTCCCTGCTCTCTTATTTGATTCAACATTCGTCATATTCGTACACGATTCGTAATTCGTACCAGCACTTTAATCAATAATCAATCAATTGTTGCTCCATGTCGACTGGGAGTTCACGGTATTCGTATTGCTGCGTTCGCAATTGCGGTTCAAAACCAGCTTCGCGAATGGCTTCCTGAATGGCATCAGCAGTAAAACGGTGTGGTGCACCAGCAGCAGAAACCACATTTTCTTCAATCATGATGGAACCAAAATCATT
>Ga0105054_10009263_pt1 | contig 12816 bp, 14 predicted proteins | sample BON02_FD_78091 | JGI IMG/M metagenome (GOLD analysis project Ga0105054, IMG submission 78091) | Freshwater microbial communities from Lake Bonney liftoff mats and glacier meltwater in Antarctica - BON-02 (megahit assembly) | ecosystem: Environmental > Aquatic > Freshwater > Ice > Glacier... | reverse complement strand
GTCCAAAACATGTGGAAATTTCGTTCTGCTGCCACGGGTTGATTCATGAACGAGAAGTGATGTCCGCCACCTGTCCATGGTTGATATTGAGGGTTGAACTCATCGCAGAAACCGAATGGACCGTAGTCGAGTGTAAATCCACCGGCCGCGCAGTTGTCGCTGTTAAAGTTACCTTGGCAATAGCCGACGCGGATCCAGTTTGCTACGAGCGACGTAAGACGGCTGCGGAATTCGCGCGCGAGTAATACCACTTTTTCGGCGGTACTTAGTTTATTGTCGATGACATCACTGTACTCACGATCGATCAAATGCAACACGATCATCTCTAGTTCCTCCATCGCTTTCGGATGCTCATTCTTGCGGGCACGACGACTGAAGAGTTCGAGTTGGCCGACCCGAATGAACGAGGGTGCGACGCCCGTAGAGATAGCGACAGCTTCCGATATAAGCATGTCCGGATCCTGTGAGTGTGAGCCCTCAGAGTACCACGGCCGTTTGACCTTCTCCGTTTTCGACACGTACAAACTCAAAGACCGTGACGTTGGCACGCCGAGCGCGTGCATGTGCTCCTGTGCCAGAAACTCTCGGATACTTGACCTCAAAACGGCGCGACCATCCGCACCTCGGCAGTATGGCGTCCGTCCGCCACCTTTGAGCTGCATATCCCAGCGCCGACCGTTGATGACAGCCTCAAGCACGGAAATGGCGCGACCATCACCGTATCCGTTGCCGGTTTGGAACGGGCACTGCTGATAGTATTCGGTGCCGTAGATTGAAAGTGCGTAACCACTCGCCCAACCAACCTTGCGCATCGGATCCGGAACGTGCGAGATGTCGCCAGAGAACAACCGAACAAAGTCAGCGGACTGTGCCATGCTGTTGGCAAAGCCAAGTTCGCTAAAAAAGTTTTTGCTATGTGCAACGTACTCGGGATCTTGGATTGGCGTAGGATTGACGGGGACATAGTGGCCCGTGAAGACTTGTCGCGGTGCGTGGTCTGCGCCATTTTCTTTCGCATCAGGATCGCTGTTGAGCGTGTCCATGAGCGAGTAGTTTGCCAACGTTGCGAGATCGTCGAGCGTCGCGACGGTTGGGGCTAGTTTATGGAATAGTCGATTTGTCATAAAGGCACCTCATGCTGCGGGTAGAACGGCTGTTTCCCAGCGGCGTGGTCTGTCGCATCGATGATTTCCTCGATTTCAGGGGCAACCCTTTTCAACATAACTTCGAATCCCTGTCGTAGTGTTACCTGAGAGGAACCGCATCCCTGGCAGCCGCCACTCATGGTGATGTAAAGCTTCTCTTTCAGGACCTCCACAATAGAAATCTTCCCGCCGTGTTTAGCAATTGAACGATTGACCTCATTGTCTAGGAGTGCCTGAACTACGGTAGTAAGCTCTGCATCGGATCGTCCTTGTGTACCGCTGTGAACATCCATCTCCAAAATCGCCGGCACGCCAGTCAGTAACTGCTTGCGGATAGCCGTCCCGATGGCTGATTTCAGTTCTGACCACGAAGCAATTGGCTCCTTGCAAATGGTTACCACGCTCTCGGCAATAAGCATGTTAGCCACACCGGGGATGGCAAACAGTTGCTCGCCGAGGGGCGAACCAGCTGCCCGTTCCTTGTTACCTAAAAAGAAGGGGCCGCCAGGATGTACGGTACGGCTCACGACGAATTTGCACGTGTCGGGATCGGCAAGCGAAGTCTCCGCTCGAATACTGACCGGCAGATCCACACGCTGTAAATCAGACATCTTCAATGCTCTTCGCCGCCGCGTGCATGCCTAAAGTTCGCAGGTCGTTAAATGAATATATCCCGCTGCTATGGCCGTCGCTCCAATCAAATTGGATCGCATAGTTGCCTATACTCACAATCTTTTTCGGGCTCACATCAGATCCTATTGTCTTTGGATCGAGTAGCTTGCGTCCGCTCATTTCCTCGACGCAGAGGGCACAATGACATGCCAAACGAAGGTCGCGGACGTCGAAGTCGTCACGATGGCCATCTTCCCAAAGAATGGATAAGGTACGTGAATCGCGCCGGAGAAAACCGATGGGGGTCTTTTGCGATCCAGCAGGTCGCGCCGCGCCTTCCATCCAGCCTGGTGTTCCCTCGTTACTATCCCACTTCCACACAAAGGGTTTCAGCAATGTGATCGCCGCGTTGAGCTGATCCACTAGCGCCGTAGCGATGCCAGCATACACCTTGGCGCTGACCGACGTTGGTTGGTCTGCCACAATTGGGCGACCCTCATCACCGCAGGTAACAACATCGGCATCGAGAGGTAAGGCACCCAAAAATGGGATACCAAGCTCCTTGCTCATCTGCTCGCCACCGCCGTGACGGAAGATATCCGTGCTCTCGCCGCAGTGGGGGCAGGTGAAGGTGCGCATGTTTTCTACGATCCCAAGAATCTTAACCTGCACCTTCTCGAACATTCGTAAACCTCGGCGGGCGATTTTGAGGCTCACCGCCTGTGGCGTCGTTACAATCACCACGCCGGACAGTGGCATACTCTGTGCCAGCGTCAATTGGGTGTCGCCAGTGCCGGGAGGGAGGTCGAGGATCAAATAGTCCAACGATCCCCATTGCACGCCGTCGACGAACATCTTCAGGTATTTTCCCACCATTGGCCCGCGCAAGACGGCCGGTTTATCGTCTCCGGTGAGCATGCCCATCGACACCACCTTCAGGCCGTGACGCTCCGCTGGGATTATCTTGCCGTCCTCAGCCGTCGCAGGCGGCTCACCCGTTGGGATCCCTAGCATGCCGGGGATACTAGGGCCAAGTATATCGGCATCTACAATCCCGACACGCGCCCCGAGCTGCTGTAGTGCGAGCGCCAGATTGACGCTTACTGTGGATTTTCCTACGCCGCCCTTGCCGCTGCCAACAGCGATGATTTGACGGATCCCCGGCAGCTTGTCGTCGCTAACGGCCGACTGGGATGACGCGTCAGGTACGTGGTGTTGATTATGGTTCTGATCAGTAGTTTGCATGTCTAAGTTCCTTGTATCTTAAATTAACTGGGTAAAGTGCTGCGAGTTCTGTCCCCAGAAGAACAATGAGCTCACATCCACGTGCTTACTTACGTATTATCATTTTTTGAACCGTTCCGCTTCTTCCGATCCACCAGTGGCGTTGCCGGCGCTGTACGAATGCGCACCTACCCCAGCCAGTTTGCCACCGTTAACGATCAAGTACTCATCGCGGATGGGGCGCTGCTCAAAGTAACACTCAAGGATCTCACGGGTGCCTGCGGCATAACGTGCCTGGGCCGTCAGGCTGGTGCCTGAGATGTGGGGTGTCATGCCGTGGTGTGGCATGGTTCGCCACGGATGGTCCGCCGGAGCTGGCTGGGGGAACCACACATCACCTGCGTAGCCGGCGAGCTGGCCGCTCTCTAGCGCCACCGCAATGGCATCACGGTCGCACAACTTGCCGCGTGCGGTGTTGATTAGGTAGGCGCCACGTTTGAAGTTCTTCAGCGACTGCGAATTGATCATGTGCTCAGTCTCGGGGTAAAGCGGGCAATTGAGCGTGACCACGTCGCATACTTTGGTCAGGCTGTCGAGACTGGTGTGGTGAGTAAGGTTCAGCTCCTTCTCGACGGCCTCCGGCAAGCGGTGGCGATCCATGTAGTGTAGGTTCACGTCGTGGGGTTTCAGCAGGCGCAGCACGCGTAGGCCGATGCGACCAGCGGCCACGGTACCCACGTTCATACCTTCAAGATCGTACGAGCGCGCGACGCAGTCGGCGATGTTCCAGCCACCTTTGATGACCCAGTTGTAGGACGGGATGTAGTTGCGTACCAAACCAAGTGTCATCATCACAACGTGCTCTGCGACGCTGTTGCTGTTGCAATAGGTGACTTCGGCGACCGTAATGCCGCGATCCATGGCAGCTTGCAGGTCGGTATGGTCAGAGCCAATGCCTGCCGTCACTATCATCTTGAGTTTTGGGGCTTTGGCGATGCGTTCTGCCGTCATATAGGCCGGCCAGAATGGCTGTGAGATCACGATCTCGGCATCGTGTAATTCACGGTCCAACTCGCTGTCAGCCCCGTCCTTGCTGGAGGTCACCACCAGCTGATGGCCATTGGACTCCAGATATTTTCGTAGACCGAGTTCACCAGAAACACTGCCGAGCAGCGTGCCTGGTTGGAAGTCGATAGCCTTGGGTGTGGGTAGCGTCTGACCGTCCGGGTAGCACTCCAGCTTGGGCAGATCATCTCGAGCATAGGATTGTGGATAACCCTCTATCGGGTCGTCGTAGAGTACACAAATAATTTTAGCCATTTCTTTTCCACCTTAATTTAAAAATTGCCGACATGTCTGCAAACACGAGGCGTCAGTAGGCACGCCGTTTGCTTAATGCCCAAAATTAACTGGGTTTGTGCTTGCGAGCTCTGTCCCCAGAATAACAACGAGCCCCCATCCACGTGCTTCACGTATTATCATTTTTCGAAAGTCGATGCTTATGAAATTCAATAGGTCGGCATCGTGCTATCGACTTGCTGAGCCCAAGCATGGACGCTGCCTGCCAGATTGCTAATTTGGGTAAAACCATGCTGCTCTAAAAACAACGCGACTTGCATGCTGCGCACGCTGTGGTGGCAACCGTGTATCAGATGCGACTGGAACAGCTTCTGCGTGACGTTCATGCTCATGATCATTCTCTCAAGTTCGCTAAGGTTTAGGCCCCGACCGTGTCTGAAAATCTAATATATCAACGCGGCTAAACAAGTATCGTTTCAAAACCATATTTTTGTCAATATAGTTTTGAAACGATACTGTATAAACTAATATGTGAGCTGAAAATGAACAGTGGTACTACTGTATAGCGTTGGTCTTTTATATAGGGCGCGCAGATTCTGGTGAGGACCTTGTGGAAGGTCTAGCGGACGGCTCAGGTACTTTTCCCAAGATCGATTGTTGCAAACACCCCCTTCGAATTCCTAGTGCGTATTGCGGAATTACTACCACCCAGAGTCCAAAGCCAATACACGCGCCATAAGACGGGAGCGTGCCAGATCCTACGTGGTAAATCCGCCCAGTCCAGCCACACTGATTCTTGAGTTCATCGAAGTTGTTCTTCGCGTCGGCTTCAGATACGAAGTCAGTGAGTCGCTATTTTTGCGATAGCTTGTTTTGGGCATCCGAGCCCGAGCAAGCTCAGTGCTGGCTATAAACTATTTCCACAATGACGATATGGCAACAGAAAGCTTTTTCTAACATTCTTCTCCACTGTTCGCTATTGCTCTCTAATTACGAAAATGCAAAAATGCGTTGCCTACTGGCGACTATATTGACCTCGCTTCGTTCTCCATGTCGATCAGCGAGCGCGAAAATTTAGCAATTTTAAAATGTAACCATGTCAAAATCTTCTTTGCTTGCACCGCATTCAGGGCATGTCCAGTTCAAGGGAATATCTTCCCATCGGGTACCAGGGACGATCCCGTCATCGGGTAAGCCGGCAGCTTCATCATATATCCACCCGCATATTAAACACATCCATGACTTCAATTCTGTTGCTGTAATTAGGTTGTCACTCACGACTAAAATCCTTCAATTAAGTAAAATAATGCGTCATCTACCATAAATTTTCTAAAAGTCATCTAGATAGTCCCTGCTGAATGGTCGATGCATGCTCGGCATCTTCTAGGGTCATGGCGATGATGCTCAGTGCGTGCACTCGCTCTGGTATCCAGTCGGACACAGCTGTATAGACTAGCCTATGCCTTGCGATACGCTGCAATCCATTGAATCTGTCGTCTATCACTTGGACTCGAAAATGACCGGCACCACCTGCAGCGCCAGCGTGACCGACGTGTAAATGACTCTCATCCTCAATCTGGATCTTGGCCTCGGGAAATGCTTGTCGAAAGCGTTCGAACAATGCATCGTGTGTGGGTTTTAAGACGTTTTCTTGCTGCATACCTTCCTCGATGTTTTGGTCAACTGCCGATTTCAAACCTAAACAGCCACGAGTTCGATATCAGGTTCAATCGTCCGAAGTAGATTCTCAATGCCGCGCAGCGTGCCCGCTATTGAGCTTGGACAGGTGCCGCAGGCACCTTGGTAGTGCACGCTGAGCAGGTTGCCATCGAGACCTACCACATGTAGGTCGCCGCCGTCGCCTTGCAATGCAGGGCGAACCTCGTCATCAAGTATCACATTGATCTTATCCAGTCGCTGCTGCTCCCCGAGGCTTAGACCTGCCATTGCACTGCTGGCTGCTGAAACGGTATTCAGTGTTTGCGCATCCGCCGTCGGAGCGGAGCGGATCGGCTCGGCGACTTTTCGCACCAACTCTGGCCAGTCGGCTCCGCCATCCTGAGTCACTGTGATCCATTTATCTACGTAAAACACATTGGACACATGCTCGATGTCGAACAGTGCGGCGGCGAGTACATCATTCTTCGCCTGCTCAGCATTCTCGTATGAACACGTGATACCCCAAGTCAGCGGCTCCTTTAGAATGAACTTCATTGCGTTTGGATTGGGCGTGTCTTCAATTTCTGCTATTTTTGGCATCTCGAACTCCTGAAATCAGGACAACCACGTTCAATGGATGCCCCACTTATAATCCGTTTCAATGTTATAAAACCAACGCTGAATTGATCAATGTCTGCAATTCACCTTGCTGGTGCATATCGCGAACAATATCCGCACCACCGATAAACTCACCGTTAATGTAGAGTTGCGGAACAGTCGGCCAGTTGCTGTAAACCTTGATGCCATCGCGGATTTCTGGGTCGCGGCCAGCACGTCCACGGCGGTAAAGTCTTGTACACCGCAGGCCTTGAGTATCTTCACCGTCGCTCCGGAAAAACCACACTGCGGAAACTGCGGCGTGCCTTTCATGTAAAGCACGATGGAATTTTCTGTTACCTGATTACGAATTGTTTCCTGTACGTTCATCTTTCTTTTCTCCAAAGTTATTTCATAGTCAATTGCGCCCAGACATCGGGCGTGAATGTGCGCATGGACAGCGCATGAATTTCCGAGCTCATGCGTTCTCCTAGGGTCAAATACACCAGCTGATGTTGCTGTACCATATTTTTCCCGCTAAATTGCGGGCTTACGATCACCGCTTCGAAGTGCTGACCATCATCACCTTGCACTTCCACATGCTCACAGGACATGCCATTTATTATGGTGCTTCTTAGTTCATCTGCAGTCATACGTTTATCCTCTCAATTAAGGTCTTTGTGGCAAAAAAACAGCCTCACATCATGCGCTGCCGATAGCCGTATGCATTGGGTCTGAATCTGCCTCGGTCGATGTACTCGCTACCGAATTGAACGCGGCGTGCAGTGTGTGCCACGGCAGAATTGCGCACTTGACGCGCGTCGGCAGATCGCATATACCGGCAAACACTGCGAGACGGCCAATGTTATTCGGGCTGTCAAGCTTGAGTTTTCCAGTGGCCATGGCGAGAAATTCGTGGATCATAATTTCCGCAGCTGCACGAGATTTTCCTTTGATGGCCGCCGTCATCATCGACGCTGACGCTTTACATATCGCGCATGATTCACCCTGAAATGCGATACTGTCGATGCACTCCCGATCGAAGTTGAGCGCTACACTGATATGATCCCCGCATAGCGGATTGTGACCCACCGCATGGTGGCTAGCGTTCGCTAGTGTGCCGTAATTGCGCGGTTTCTTGTTGTGGTCAAGAATGACCTCTTGATAGAGCGCTTTATAGTCTGCCATTATTCAAATACCTCTGCTTACCGCGAATGTCCGCGCTCATAACTGACTGCTTGTTTGTTCGAGTACCGTCTGTTCAAGCTGGTGCTTGAGTGATGCAACCGGGATGCGCTCGATGATTTCGGCGCCAAAGGCATAAGTCAACAGATTGCGCGCGACGCTATCAGACAGACCTCGACTCTGCAGGTAAAATACTTCTTCACTGTCGAGCTGACCAATGGTCGCGCCATGCGCACACTTCACATCGTCGGCAAAAATCTCTAGCTGCGGTTTGGTATCAACGTGGGCTTTCCCGCTGAGCAGCAAGTTGCGACTCGACTGTATCGAGTCGGTACGCTGTGCACCATTACGCACCATGATCTTGCCATTAAACACCGCGTGCGCACTGCCACCGATGATGCATTTGTGCAGCTGGCGGCTCACGCCATGCGGCTGTGCATGATCGATGCAGGTATGAGTATCGGACAGCTGATTAGTAGCGATCAGTGTTAGGCCATCGACCGCGCACTCTGCACCTTCAGCCAGTAACACCTCGAGGTTGTAACGAGCAATTTGTGCGCCGAGCGCTACGCTCACCGACTGATAGTTACTTGCGCGTCCAAGTGATACGACGCAATTGGCAATATGAAACGCTTTACTACCTTCACGTTGAATCCGGATGTGATTCACTCGCGCATTATCTTCTAGCATGATTTCGGTCACAGCGTTAGTAAAATGGGTTTCTTCAGTAAAAGGGGTTTCTTCATGCCAAGCTGGTTGGTATAGAACAACGTAATCCTCGATCACCGTCACTGCACTACCCGTCTCTGCAATCACTAGGCAACGGGGTGTACTTACAATCTCTTTTTGTGTGGCAATAAATAGTAGATGAATCGGCGTTGCATCCGATTCGTTACGCGGTACGATGACAACGGCAGCATCTCGAAGAAAAGCGGTATTGAGCGCAGCGAATACATTGTCGTTGAATGTTACGTGTCGTCCAATATGCGCTTCGATGACCGCAGCGTGCGTGGTAAGTACCGTTTGCAGATTAGACACTACCATCCCGTTGTTTGAAGCGGAATTAGACAGTTGAGGCGCATAGAGACCATCAACAAACACCAGTCGAGTGGTCGCTTCTTCAATATAAAAATGCGCGACATCGGCGGATTCCAGATAGGTTGCGTTGAGTGCTGGAGAAAACGACAACTTGGTCAGTTCTGAAATGTCGGTAAAACGCCAATCTTCGTCACGCGTAGAGGGTAACGACAGTACGTCGAGTCGATTAACCGCCTCGGCGCGTAGCGCATTGATCCTCGGCAAGGGACTAGCCTGCAATTTCGGCAAGCCTGTCAACAGCGTTTGAAAGCAACCAGCAGGGGGCCGGCGAATAGATGTTAGTGTGTTCATACTGTTTCCATCGCCGCCTGATGCTCGGCAGCGACCCAATCGTAGCCACGCGTTTCAAGTTCGAGCGCCAGCTCCTTGCCGCCTGTCTTAATGATACGACCAGCCTCCATTACATGCACGAAGTCGGGCACGATGTAGTTGAGCAATCGCTGGTAGTGCGTCACCAGCACAATCCCGTTGTTTTTGTTGGTGAGTTGGTTTACGCCATGAGAGACTATTCTGAGCGCGTCGATGTCAAGTCCGGAATCAGTCTCATCTAGGATCCCCAGGCTGGGTTCAAGTAGCGCCATCTGCAAAATTTCATTGCGTTTTTTCTCGCCACCGGAGAAGCCTTCGTTGACGTTACGGCTGAGAAAATCGGGACTCATTTCGAGTAGCTTCATTTTCTCGCGCACAAAGTCGTCAAATTCGAGTGGGTCAAGTTCTTCGTTGCCGCGTTGGGCCTGAATCGTATTGTAACTAAGGCGCAGGAACTGGTTGTTGGCGACGCCAGGCACCTCGATCGGATACTGAAAGGCGAGAAACACACCGGCAAGTGCTCGCTCTTCGGGGGCAAGCTCGAACAAATCGCGGCCTTCGAACAGTGCGGTGCCGCTCGTGACTTCATATGCGGTGTGACCGGCAAGAACCTTGGCGAAGGTACTCTTTCCCGAACCATTCGGACCCATGATGGCATGCACTTCGCCGCTCTTAACTGTAAAGTCCAGCCCTTTCAGAATTTCGACACCGTTCACGCTTGCACATAGCCCGCGTACCTCCAGTATGACTTTGCTGTCTTGATATATCATCCGACACTTCCTTCTAACTTGAAGCCGAGTAGTTTGGTCGCTTCGACCGCAAACTCCATCGGCAATTGCTGAAATACATCTTTACAGAAACCATTAATGATCATCGACACGGCCGCCTCGGCACCAACCCCGCGCTGCGCGAAGTAGAACAACTGATCCTCCCCAATCTTCGAGGTCGATGCCTCGTGCTCAACTTGGGCGGTGTTGTTACGCACCTGAATGTAGGGAAAGGTATTAGCGCCAGACTGATCGCCAATCAGCATCGAGTCGCATTGTGAATAATTACGCGCACCAGCAGCGGTAGGTGCAACACGAACCAACCCGCGGTAGCTGTTGTTCGAATGACCAGCTGAGATGCCTTTACTCACAATAGTGCTACGTGTGTTTTTGCCGATGTGTATCATCTTAGTGCCGGTATCCGCCTGCTGATAATTATTGGTTACAGCAACAGAATAGAACTCGCCAACCGAGTTGTCTCCACGCAGTATGACCGAAGGATACTTCCAGGTAATTGCCGATCCGGTCTCAACCTGGGTCCATGAAATTCGCGAGTTGACCCCTTTGGCCAGGCCCCGTTTGGTCACAAAGTTGTAAACGCCGCCAAGACCTTTTTCATCGCCGGCATACCAATTCTGCACTGTCGAGTATTTGATGTCAGCATTGTCTAACGCGACCAACTCAACCACCGCCGCATGTAACTGGTTGGAGCTGAATGCAGGTGCTGTACAGCCTTCAAGATAGGAGACAGACGCCCCTTCCTCAGCAATGATAAGTGTGCGTTCGAACTGACCAGTTTCCTCAGTGTTGATGCGGAAGTAGGTCGACAAATCCATCGGGCACTTGACACCTTTGGGGATGAAACAGAACGAGCCGTCGGTGAACACCGCCGAGTTGAGTGCCGCATAAAAATTATCGCCGGTAGGCACCACGGTACCAAGGTACTTCTGCACCAACTCTGGATGCTCATTTACCGCTTCCGACATCGAGCAGAAAATAACGCCGACCTCAGCCAGCTTGTGCTTGTAGGTGGTCGCCACCGATACGCTGTCGAAAATGACATCGACCGCAACGCCAGCCAGTGCCATGCGCTCATGCAACGGTACACCAAGCTTCTCGAAGGTGCGCAACAATTCAGGATCAACCTCGTCCATGCTATTCAACTTAGGCTTCTGCTTGGGCGCAGCGTAATAGCTGATCGCCTGTAAATCAATCTTTGGATAGTGGACGTTGGACCACGTCGGCTCTTCCATTTTGAGCCATGCCTGGTAAGACTTGAGTCGAAACTCAAGTAACCACTCAGGTTCATTCTTCTTGGCTGAAATCATCCTGATCGTGTTTTCATCCAAGCCTTTTGGCGCGACATCAGACTCGATATCTGTGATGAAACCATGCTTGTAGGGTTGGTTGACAATATTTTGCAGTACTGCACTCATGATGTTGCTCCTAAGTTATGCTGAGAAAGATGATCCGCAACCACACGTACTAGTCGCTTGAGGATTACGAATAACAAATAGCGAACCTTCTAGGTTATCTTGATAATCAATCTCAGCACCCATTAAATACTGCAAGCTCACTGGATCAACTAATAAAATCACGCTATCTTTTTGCACTTGCGTATCGTCTTCATTTACTCCTTCTTCAAAAGTAAAACCATATTGGAAACCAGAACAACCACCGCCGCCAACAAATACGCGCAGTTTTAAATCTGGCGAGCCTTCTTCTTCAATCAATTCTTTTACTTTTTTTGCTGCGTTATCCGTAAACACTAACGGTGCTGGCATTTCACTATCAGAAAAATGAGTTACTGCGTTCATTCTGTACTCCTTAAACTTTCATGTTTAGTATGCTAATTACTTTATTATTTAATGTGTTATCTGCAGCATTTAGCCACCCAAGGCATGCTTGGCGGTGAAACGATTACGCTTTTTCGGCTTCCGCTTTCACCTTCAGGTTAAAGCTCTCGCCACAGCCGCACTCACTTTCAACGTTGGGATTGTCAAATTTGAACATCTGCTTAAGGCCTACAGTGACGAAATCGATATGTGAGCCATCGAGCACCGACAGACTGTCAGCATCGAGTACCACACGAGCGTTATGCGACTCGAACATCTGATCTCCAGTGCGTATTTCGTCAGCTATATCGAAGGTGTGAGCCAAGCCGGTACAGCCAACTTTTTTGACACCGATACGCAGGGCTATCCCTTTTCCGTGCTTTGTAAGTTGTCGTTGAATCTGTTTTGCCGCATTTTCAGTCAATGTAATTGCCATCAGTTAAGCTCCAAAGAAAGCACCGATATAACACAGAGAATTCAAAGTGAAGAGATGATCTGTCAAAGGTTGTTAAAGCCTCATGCCATTCACTAATACGGTGAGCACATAGTATCGTTCCGAAACTATAGTCCTGTCAAGATAGTTTTTAAACGCTACTATAATTATGTGTGATATAGTTTCGTTGCAAAACTAAAAACTTGTCAAAATAGTTTTTAAACGCAGTATAATTAAGCATGATCAAGGAGCTAATAATGAACGGTCGCGCTATTGCAGAGTTGGTCTTTCACTTGGGACGTATAGCGTCCGGGGAGGGTCTCGTTGGGGGGCTGACGACAGCCCAGTGGGCGGTACTCAGATACTTTGCCCAGGCTAACCGATTCTCACGGACGCCTTCCGCCTTCGCTGCATTCCATGCCACTACTCGAGGTACGGCGTCACAGACAATCAACAGCCTCGAAATCCAAGGCTATCTGACACGTATGCGGTCAGAGGATGATAGGCGCAGTGTCCGGCTGGTTCTGACCGAGAAAGCCAGGGGCATTCTTTCTAACGACCCCTTAGAATCCCTGGTCCGTGCTGCGGACTCCCTACCACCCAGTGTCCAAGGCCACTTCGCCAATGCCTTGCAGCGCATGCTCGGTCAAGTG
>Ga0105054_10009262_pt1 | contig 12820 bp, 12 predicted proteins | sample BON02_FD_78091 | JGI IMG/M metagenome (GOLD analysis project Ga0105054, IMG submission 78091) | Freshwater microbial communities from Lake Bonney liftoff mats and glacier meltwater in Antarctica - BON-02 (megahit assembly) | ecosystem: Environmental > Aquatic > Freshwater > Ice > Glacier... | reverse complement strand
CCGAGAAGTGAGACAGAAAACAGGGCAAAGACGGCTGCAGCATGGAAACCTCCGGGGCAGAGGCCTCCTATCAATCTCATTTCATGCCGAGCCGGAATCCCCCACGGCGTTCAAGCGATTGCCCTGCACGTCATCCGCTCACGCCTTGCCAAACCCCGCCCATACGCGCCTATCCTCGCCCATGAACGCCCCCTTCGCCACCTCCACCCTTGCCGCCCGCCTGGCCCGCGAAACCGAGGGCGAGATCCTCTTCTCCCCCGCCGACCGCGGCCGCTACGCCACCGACGCCTCGATCTACCAGGTCGAACCCCTCGGCGTGCTCGTCCCGAAAACCATCGCCGACGTCCAGGCCGCCCTGTCCATCGCCCGCGAATCCGGCATCCCCGTCCTGCCCCGCGGCGGTGGCACCTCCCAATGCGGCCAGACCGTCAATCGCGCCCTGGTCATCGACTGCTCCAAACACCTGCGCCGCATCCTCAACATCGACCCCGCCACCAGCCGCGCCCTCGTCGAGCCCGGCCTCGTCCTCGGCCACCTCAACGCCGCCCTCAAGCCGCACAACCTGTTCTTCCCCGTCGACCCCTCCACCCACGCCCGCTGCACCATCGGTGGCATGGCCGGCAACAACTCCTGCGGCTCCAAATCCATCCGCTACGGCCTCATGGCCGACAACGTCACCGCCATCGACGCCATCCTCGCCGACGGCACCGCCCACCGCTTCGGCCACCTCCCCGACAACCTCGGCGCCGAAATGCCCCCCCGCATCGCCGCCCTCATCCAGGACCTGCGCGCCCTGGGTGCCGCCGAAGCCGACGAGATCGCCGCCCGCTTCCCCACCGAGCTTCGCCGCGTCGGCGGCTACAACATCGAAACCCTCACCCAAGCCGCCCGCGCGGAACACCGCGAAAACCTCGCCCGCCTGCTCGTCGGTTCCGAAGGCACGCTTGCCTTCTCCGCCGCCATCGAACTCGCCCTGCACCCCATCAAGCCGCGCAAGGTCCTCGGCATCTGCCAATTCCCCACGTTTCGTGCCGCAATGGCGGCAAGTCAGCACCTGGTGACACTCGACCCCGAAGCCGTCGAACTCGTCGACCGCACCATGATCGACCTCGGCCGCGCCATCCCCATCTACCGCGCCACCATCAACCGCATGCTCATCGGTGAACCCGACTCCATCCTCATCGTCGAATTCCACGGCCACGAAGACGCCCCGCTCCATGCCAAGCTGGCCGAGCTCGACACCATGATGGCCGATCTCGGCTACCCCGGCGCCGTCGTCCGCGCCACCGACGCCCCCTTCCAGGCCGACATCGCCTCCGTCCGCGAAGCCGGCCTCAACATCATGATGTCCATGAAAGGTGACGGAAAACCCGTCTCCTTCATCGAGGACTGTGCCGTCCCGCTGGCCGACCTCGCCGACTACACCGAACGCCTCAACGACGTATTCGAAAAGCACAACACCAAGGGCACCTGGTACGCCCACGCCTCCGTCGGCTGCCTGCACGTCCGCCCCGTGCTCAACATGAAGGACGGCACCGACGTCGCCCGCATGCGCGCCATCGCCGAGGAGTGCTTCGCCCTCGTCCGCGAATACAAGGGCTCCCACTCCGGCGAGCATGGCGACGGCATCGTCCGCAGCGAGTTCCACGCCCCGATGTTCGGCGAACGCATCGTCGCCGCCTTCGGCCGCGTCAAGCACGCCTTCGACCCCACCGCGATGCTCAACCCCAACCGCATCGTCGACCCGCCGCGCATGGACGACCGCACCCTCCTGCGCTACCCCCCCGGCTACGGCCCCGCCCCCGGCTTCACCCCGAAGCTCGACTGGTCCGCCCACGCTGGACCCCTTGGGGGCCCGCTCGGCGGCATGCTCGGCGCCGTCGAAATGTGCAACAACAACGGCACCTGCCGCGCCTTCGACGCCGGCGTGATGTGCCCCTCCTACAGGGCCACCCGCGACGAACAGCACGTCACCCGCGGCCGCGCCAACACCCTCCGCCTCGCGCTGACCGGCCAGCTCGGCCCCGACGCCCTCACCGGCGACGAAGTCGCCGACGCCATGAAACTCTGCGTCTCCTGCAAGGCTTGCCGCCGCGAGTGCCCCACCGGCGTCGATATGGCCAAGATGAAGATCGAAGTGCTCGCCGCCCGCGCCGACCGCCACGGCGTCCCCCTGCGCGACAAGCTCATCGCCCATCTCCCCCGCCTCGCCCCCTGGGCCAGCCGCCTCCCCGCGCTCGCCAACCTGCGGAACCGAATCCCCGCCCTTCGCGCCCTTTCGGAAAAACTCGGCCTCGCCGCCAGCCGCTCCCTGCCCGAATTCGTGGCCGACCCCTTCCGGGACGACGAGGCCGACCACCCATCCGGCAGCGGCGGCGGCGACGTCCTCCTCCTCGCCGATACCTTCAACCGCCACTTCGAGCCCGATATCCTCCGCGCCGCCGTAAAGGTCTTGCGCGCCGCTGGCCTGAAGGTCGAGATCGCCGGCGCCGGCGGCCAGAACCTCTGCTGCGGCCGAACCTACCTCGCCGCTGGCATGGTCGACCGCGCCCGCGCCGAAGCCCAGCGCACCCTCGCCGCGCTGGCCGGCGACCGCCCCGTCCTCGGCCTCGAACCCTCCTGCCTCCTCACCCTGCGCGACGAGTTTCTTTCCATGCTCCCCGGCGCCGCGGCCGAATCGCTCGCCAGCCGCGCCATGCTGATCGGCGAATTCCTCGCCAAGGAAGCCCCGAACCTTCCCCTGCAATCCCTCCCCACCCCCATCACCGCACACGTCCACGGCCACTGCCACGCCAAAAGCTTCGGCGCCTTCCTCCCCGGCCTCGCCACCCTGCGCGCCATTTCCAACCTGACCGTCAAGCCCATCGCCTCGTCCTGCTGCGGCATGGCCGGCGCCTTCGGCTACCAATCCGACACCCAGGAAACCTCGCGCGCCATGGCCGAAGCCGGGCTGCTCCCCGCCATCCGCGCCGCCGCCGCCAACGACCTCATCGTCGCCGACGGAACCTCCTGCCGCCACCAGATCGCCGACCTGGCCGGCCGAAAGGCTCTCCACAGCGTCCAGGTGATCGCGCGAGCCCTCGGATAGGAGAAGGGCGCGGGGGAGAGCCCCGCTTTGCTTTCAAACCCCGAAAATACCCATTGCGTCGGCGGTGAAGTTATCATATATAACTTATATGTCAGTCGGAGCACCCTTCCCGCCACCGCACCCTGCGAGCCTGGGGGCGGAGTTTCGCACCCTCACGGCGGTACATGCGGCCGACCACCCCCACCTGGCCGCTCTTCTGCTCCCGATCCTCGCCATCCTGCAACGTCTCCTTGACAGGTTCGACGCCCTGTTCGCCGCCTTCAGCGCCGGCACCCTCCCCCCACCCGCCCCGGCTCAAACAAAGCCTCGCGCGGCCACCCGCTCCCTCAGCGAACCGCGCATGCATGGCACCGTAACGCGGCGCCACCGCCCGTACCCGCGGGCCGCACCGCCGCGCGCCCATGCCGCTGCGCATACGACATCACCGCCGCCCGCGCGCCCGGCTGCGACCGATTCCCTGAACACACCCCCGCGCGCCCCCGCCCGCGCCCCGCAACACCCCCTGCCCCCACGCCGCTTTTCGGCCGCTGGGCCGCCCGTGCCGAATGACGTCCATAATGTTACGATATCATAATTAAAAGCCACAAACTTCCGTGCACAACGCGTCCGGTCGTGGCATGCAGTCCCGCAAGGGGGAGAGAACATGAACCACAGCACCACCGCCGCCGACGTGCTCGATTTCTGGTTTCAGGGCGACCCCGCCACCTGGCGCACCGATCCCTGGTTCCGCCGCAACGATGCCTTCGATGTCGAGATCCGCGACCGCTTCACCACCGTCGTCCAGGCCGCCCAGGACGGCATTCTCGACCCCTGGACTGCAACCCCAGAGGGCACCCCAGAGGGCACACTCGCCCTAGTGCTGGTGCTCGACCAGTTCGCCCGCAACATCCATCGCGGCTCCCACCTCGCCTTCGCCGGCGACGCCCACGCCCGCCGCCTTGCCCGCGCCGCCATCGAGCAGGGCGCCGAGACCCATCTCACCCCCGCTCAGCGCGTCTTTCTCTATCTGCCTTTCGAGCACTCGGAGGATGTGTCCGACCAGGACCTCTCGGTGCGGCTCTTCGAATCCCTGCCCCCCACCGAATGGCGCGACAGCGTTGTCGACTACGCCCACCGCCATCTCGACGTGATCCGCCAATTCGACCGCTTCCCCCACCGCAACGCCGCTCTCGGCCGCGACTCCACCCCCGAGGAACAGGCCTGGCTCGACGCCGGCGGAGGGTTCTGAACCATGCAGTCCAACCAGCGCTTCCACATCGCCGTCCTCCCCGGCGACGGCATCGGCGCCGAAGTAATGGCCCCCTGCCTGCGCGTGCTCAACGAAGCCGCCGCCCGCACCGGCGGCTTCGCCCTGCAATGGGACGAGAAGCCCGCCGGCGCCATCACCTACCGCGACACCGGCACCGCCCTGCCCCCCGCCACCATGGAGACCGCCCGCAAGGCGGACGCCATCCTGCTCGGCGCCATGGGCCTGCCCAGCATCCGCTACCCCGACGGCACCGAGATCGCGCCCCAACTCGACCTGCGCTTCGAATTCGGCCTCTATGCCGGAATCCGCCCGGTCCGCGTCCTGCCCGGCATGGCCCCGATCCTCGCCGACCCGCGCGCCGCCGCCATCGATTTCGTGCTGATCCGCGAAAGCACCGAGGGCCTCTTCGCCTCGCGCGGAAAAGGCACCGTCACCAACGATTCCGAGGCCCGCGACACGCTCGTCATCACCCGCGCCGTCAGCGAACGCCTGTTCGACTTCTCCTTCGCCCTCGCCGCTGCCCGCAAGCGCCAGGGCCGCCCGGGCATCGTCACCTGCGTGGACAAGGCCAACGTCTTCACCAGCTTCGCCTTCTTCCGCAAGATCTTCACCGAACGCGCCGCGCTGCACCCCAGCCTCGGCCACGACTGTGCCTATGTCGACGCCATGGCCCTGTTCATGCTCCGCCGCCCCTGGGAACTGGACGTGCTGGTCACCGAGAACATGTTCGGCGATATCCTCTCCGACCTCGGCGCCGGTCTGATGGGCGGCATGGGCTTCGCCCCCTCGGCCGATATCGGCGACAGCCACGCCGTCTTCCAGCCCTGCCACGGCACCGCCCCCGACATCGCCGGCCAGGGCCGCGCCAACCCGGTGGCGATGTTCCTATCCGGCGCCATGATGCTGGAATGGCTGGGAGCGAAGCACGCCCTGCCCGAGGCCGAACGCGCCGGCGCCCTGGTCCGCGCCGCCGTCGATGCCGCCCTGTCGTCCGGCACCCGTCCCATGGAAACCGGCGGCACCGCCGGCACCGCCGCCATGACCGAGGCGGTCCTGGCGGCCATGGCAGGCCTGCCCACATGACGTTGCACATCATGACCCTGCGCGTCGCCGCCATCGGTGCCGGCTATTTCAGCCGCTTCCAGTACCGCGCCTGGCAGCGCATGCCCGATATCGACCTGGTCGCCACCTGCAACCGCACCTTGGAGAAAGCCCGCGCCCTCGCCGCCGAATACGCCATCCCGGCCGCCTTCGACGACGTGGCGGAAATGCTCGACGCGGTCCGCCCGGACGTGCTCGACATCATCACGCCCCCGCCCACCCATCTCGCCGCCATCGGCGCGGCGGCTTCGCGCGGCGTGGGGGTGATCTGCCAGAAGCCATTCTGCACCTCGCTGGCCGAGGCCACCGAAGCCGTCGCGATCGCCGAAGCCGCCGGCATCATGCTGGTGGTGCACGAGAATTTTCGCTTCCAGCCCTGGTACGCCCAGATCCGCCGGCTGCTCGACTCCGGTGCCCTGGGCACCCCCTACCAGGTCACGTTCCGGCTGCGCCCCGGCGACGGCCAAGGCCCGCACGCCTATCTCGACCGCCAGCCCGCCTTCCCTGCCATGCCGCGGTTCCTGGTCCGCGAGACGGCAATCCACCAGATCGACGTCTTCCGCTATCTCTTTGGCGAGCCGCAGGCCCTCTACGCCAGTCTGCGCCGCCTCAACCCCGCCATCGCCGGGGAGGATGCCGGCCACCTGCTGCTCGATTTCCCCGGCGGCATGCGCGCCCTGTTCGACGGCAACCGCCTCGCCGACCACCGTGCCCGCAACCGCCGCCTGACCATGGGCGAACTCACCATCGAGGGATCGGCCGCCACGCTCGACCTCGACGGCGACGCCAGGCTGTGGCTGCGCCCGCACGGCAGCAACGAAGCCACCCCGGTGCCCTACGCCTTCGACGACATCGACTTCGGCGGCGACTGCGTGTTCCGCTTCCAGCGCCACGTCGTGGACCATTTGCGCCACGGCACCCCGTTGCAGAACACCGGCCGCGACTACCTCGCCAATCTGCGCATCGAGGAGGCCACCTATGAGTCAGACCGGACCGGCACGCGCATCCTGCTCACTCAGTAGCGCAGGATCGCCGCCACCTCCGCCCCGCGCGGCATCTCCCCGCGCGGCAGAACATAGGCGGCCCCGCCATGGCGCAGCGTCTCCACCGCCGCCAGGTCCAGCAGATCGCGGGCCATCTTCCCGGCCCCGCCACCCACCACCACCTTGTCCGCCACCGCGTCGTAGCGCCCGCGCAACTCCACTCCTTCGGCCAGCAGCACGGTCTCGACCCGCCCCTGGTGCGCCGCCGAGACCACATCGGCCGGAATCGTCATCCCCCGCGGATCACCGCTGCCCAGCAGCGCGCCGAGTCGGTCGAGCGTCCGTGCGCGCTCCTCGTCCAGCTGCGGCCGCATCACCGCATAGGCAGCGTCGTGCAGCGCCTCTGGCTCCATCGCTTCCGGGTTGGCCTCCACTACCCCGGCCAACAGGCGGCCCAGCCCGGCCAGCTTCTGGAAGTTGCCTGCCATTTCAGCATCGCCCACCACCACCACCGGGCGCGGATGGGAATCCAGGTGCGCCTTGATCGCCGCCCCGATCCGGCGGAGAAACACCAGGAGCTGGGTCTTGCGCCATTCCTCGGGCGCATCGCCGAACACCTGCGACTTCGCGAGCCCCGCCGGCGCGCCGCTGCCTGGGCTCCGGTTCGGCCGGTTTGCCGGGCTTGCCTGCAGCGGGTCCTCGTAGTCGCTCGACTCGCTTGTCACATCGGCCAGCGAGCGCGGCAGGTCCACCCCCTCCTCCTCGGCAAGGGTGAAGCGCGAGGCGGTGAACAGCCGCACCTGGTCCATCGTCAGCGTCAGCACATGGAAGCTGCCATCCGCCGCCATCAGGGGCAGCAACGGCTTCACGTGGAAGCCCTCGCCGACCACGACATGCTCGGCCAGTTCAACCGGCACCTTGAAGGACCGCATGCCGTCCTGGTCCACGAACAGCGCCAAGCCGCGCGACTGGTGCTGCCAGAAATCATAGTCCCCAACCAGCGCCGCCGCCGGCGCCAGCACCGCCTCCGCCGCGTTGTGATCCATGCCGGCCTGTTGCAGCTGCTCCGCCGCCTCGCCCAGCAGGTTCTTCAGGCGAATCGGATCCTGCCGTGTCTCCACACCCTTCACATGCGTGGGCATGAAAATCGACACGCCGGGCTTCGGCGCCGCCTCGATCAGCGTCGTGAGATCGGATCTGTTGAACATGCTTGCTCCCGTTCGTCCGGTTCCAGCCCGGCCCTATCGCTGCTCGTTGTCGCGAATGGACGGCGCGCCCTTGGCCTCGTGCAGTCGGCCCAGCAACCCCTCCAGGCGGCTGCGCAGCTTCTTCGCCGCACCGCCGATCGCCTCGTCCAGCGTCGCCGCCTCATGCGTCACCGCCACCGGCTGCTGCCCCCGCGGCCGTGCCTCCATCATGCAGCGCTTGTCCGCGACACCGCCCTTGGCCGCATTGGTGTCGCTGAGATGCACCTCCACGCGGGTCAGGTGGTCCTCGAAGCGGCCCAGCACCCGCTCCACCTCCTCCTCGACGGCGCGCGCCAGTTCCTCGCGTCCCTGCACGTTGTCGTCGGTGTTCACCTGGACCTGCATGCCCTGGCCTTTCTGTTCGATTGCGGGATGGGTGGTGCCCCGCCACGGGCCAGGATTAACGCGTGCGCGGCGGAACAGGTTCCGCCCGCCGGCATCAGGCTACCCGGCGCCGATCTCGGACTCGAAATCGGCCAGGAAACCGGCGATGCGCTGGGTCCGCTCGCGGGCCAGCTTAGCCCCCGCTGCGGTCTGGAAGCCGCCCTCCAGCTTCAGCAGTTTGGTGCGGAAATGGTCGATGGCGAAGGCCCGGTCGTCCAGCGGACGATGCTCGGCGCGCGGATCGGCCGGGTCGTACAGCGCCGAGCCCATCCGCCCGGCGGTATAGAAGCAGCGCGCCACCCCGATCGCCCCGATCGCCTCCAGCCGGTCGGCGTCCTGCAGGATGCGCGCCTCCAGCGTCTCGGGGGCAATGCCGGCGGAGAAGCTGTGCGCGGCGATCGCATGGGCGACGGCATCGATGCGCCCGGGCGGCCAGCCGATCCCTTGCAGGATGCCGCGCGCCCGCTCGGCTGCGAGGCGGGAGGCGTGGGCGCGCAACGGCGAGGATTTCTCCACGTGCACGCAATCATGCAGCAGCACGGCGGCGGCCAGCAATTCGCCATCGCCGCCCTCGTGCGCCGCGATCGCCCACGCATTGGCCCAGACCCGCGCCAGGTGCCCGACATCGTGCGAGCCGTCGTCGCCATCCTGCACGAAGGGCAGCAGCCGCTCGGCGAGGTTGTCGAAGGGAGAAAAGCTCATCCGGTCTTCTGCCGCAGTTCCAACAGGGCGGTGAGGAATTCGTCGCGGCGCTTCGCCATCTCCGGGATTGGCTTGTCCCCGGTGGCCTCGCGCACCCCCTCCACCAACCTGGCCTGCAATTCGGGCGTGATCGTGGGGTTGCCCAGGTCGGCCCACCAGCTTGTCACCGCGGGCATCAGGTGATGCATGAAGGCATCCATGCCGCCCTCGCCGCCGGCCATGTGGAAGGTAGTGTGCGGGCCCATCAGCGCCCAGCGCAGGCCGGGGCCCTCGGAAATGGCGGCATCCACGTCGGCCACGCTCGCCACGCCCTCGGCCACCAGGTGCACTGCCTCGCGCCACAGCGCGGCCTGCAGGCGGTTGGCCAGGTGGCCCGGCACTTCCTTGCGGATCAGGATCGGGTGCTTGCCGATGCCGGCATAGAAGCCCATCGCCGCCCCGATCGCCGCATCGGTGCAATGCGGCCCCACGACCTCCACCAGCGGCACCAGATGCGGCGGGTTGAACGGGTGGCCGATCAGGATGCGGCCGGGATGGCGGCAGCCTTCGGCCAGCCGGCTGGCCAGCAGGCCGGAGGAGGACGAGGCGATCACCACATCCTCCGCCAGCACCGCGGCAATCGCCGGCAGCAATTGCTGTTTCACCTCGTAGCGTTCGGGCGCGCTTTCCTGCACGAACTGCGCGCCCTGGACGGCTGCGACGGGATCGGCGACGAAGCGCCAGTTGTCGGGGCTGGCACCTTGGATGGCCCCCAGGCGCTGGAGCACCGGCCAGGCGGCGTCGATGCTGCGGCGGATCAGGTCGGGTGCGCCCGGCGAGGGGTCGCTGGCCACCACCTCCAGCCCGCGACTCAGGAAATAGGCGGTCCAGCTTGCGCCGATCGTGCCGGCGCCGACCACCGCCACCCGGCTGATCCGTGTTGCCGCGCTCGCACGCGTTCCTTGTGCCTGCTCCGCCATGCTGCCCTCCCCTGCTGCGAGAGGCGCACCATGCCCGGGCGCGGGCGCCGCGTCACCACGCCATCGCCTGGATCTGCTTCGCGGCCCCGCGCGGCGACCGCCCAGAGGTTGTGGCCGCCCATTCGGTGACCGGCATGTAGCGCGGCGCCAGGAACTGGTAGGTGCGCGCCATCAACTCCCACGGCACCTCCTCCGTCTGTGCGTCGCCCGCGGTCCAGGCATCCAGGGTCGACTGCCAGGAGCGCTGGCTGCGGTAGAGCTGGTCGCGGTTGGAGCGGATGAAGGCCTGCTGGCTTTCGATGTTGCGCAGGGCGCTCATCACCTCGCCGGTCTGCGCCGCCACCTCGTCGAACCGTTCCTGGAACTGGACGCGCGCCGAAAGGGCCAGACGATGCACGCGCGTCACCGTCTCCTGGCGCTGGCTGTCGCCGCGATACGCCGTCACCAGGCGCTCCAGCCGGGCCACGATCACCTGCACGGGGCGCAGCAGCCGGTCGCGCAGCGCCTCGATGTAGGCGAGTTCGCCGGCCAGTTCCTCCACCAGGGCCACCACCGCGTTGCTGTCCGCAAGCCCCAGCTCCTGGGCCGCCCGCTCGAAGGCGCGCTGGACCTGTTGGCGCAGCATGGCGTCGGTTTCCAGCCGCTCGATCGGGTCGCCCTTGGCGGGGTCCGCGGCGTCGGGGTCGATCCAGGCCAGCAATTGCAGGCGCACGATGCTGAACGCCAGCTTGCGATGCTGCGCCGTGGGCTCCCAGCTGGCCTTGCCGGTCAGCACCTCGGTCGGCAGCATGTCGCCCATGCTGAGGCCGCAGACATAGTCGAGACTTTCGGCGATCAGGCCGAGCATCCGCCCGTCGGGGCTGTCGTCGTCGATGCCGAATTCGCGTTGCAGGGCGCGCAGCGGCAACAGCGCCTCCTTGTCGCCCATGGCCACCACCATCACTGGCATGCCGTCGGCGCGGGAGCGCCGGAAGCTCACCGCGCCGAGCATGGTGAACACCTGGTGCTTGAGCAGGCAGCGGTCCGGCAGGGGGGCGTCGTCATTGGTCATCGATGCGCCTCATGGAGTCGGCACATTCTCGAAGGGAGGGATTAATCACCAATAAAAGAATTCCATCCCGTCGAAAATGACATGGCACCGTTGTTCGATACGTTGTCCCGCCTCAAGTGACGACCTTGAGGTTCTTGGATACCTGTAAAGGTTCGCGCAAGGTCTGCCGCATAAAAGAGACGCTGCAACCAGTCGAGACATGCCATGAGCACCACTGCCGCCGAGGCGACCGCCGCCGAGCCGAACGCCGCCGAAGGGGGCAGCGCGCGCCGCAATGCCGCGCCGTCGCTGGTGGATCCGCGTGTGGAACGGGCGCACATGCGCCGCCTGCGCCGCGACCTGACCACCGCGGCGAACCAGGAGGGGTTCGTGCTATACTACCAGCCCCGCGTGGCGCTGGCGACCGGCACAATCACCGGTGCCGAGGCGCTGATCCGCTGGCCGCACCGCAAGCGTGGCCTGATGGCCGCCGGATCGTTCATTCCGGTGGCCGAGCAGTCTGGCCTTATCACCGATATCGGCGCCTGGGTGATGCGCACCGCCTGCGCGGCCGCGTGCGGCTGGCTGGAGCGCACGCGGGTATCGGTCAACGTCTCCGCCCGCCAGTTGCACGACCGCGAATTGCTGCGCCAGATCGGCGATTCGCTGGAGGGCTCGGGGCTGGACCCGGAGCGGCTGGAGATCGAGCTATCCGAGTCGATGCTGATGGACACCGATCTGGACATCCTGCTGGCGCTGTCGGCCATCCGCGACCTGGGGGTGGGCATCACGCTGGACGATTTCGGTTCCGGCTTCGCCAGCCTGTCGATGCTCAAGCGCCTGCCGCTGGAGCAGCTAAAGATAGACCGTTCCCTGGTGCGCAGCCTGCCCGACGACGCCGAGGACGCGGCGATCGTGCAGGCGATCGTGGCGGCGGGGCACGCGCTCGGCCTGGGCATCGTCGCCGAGGGGGTGGAGACCGAGGCGCAGCGGGTGCTGCTGGCCGCCATGGGCTGCGACGAGGCACAGGGCTACCTGTTCAGCCATCCCCTGCCCGAGGACCAGATGACGATGCGCATCCGCGGCTGATCGCGGCGGTTGCACCCGGGGGGCGGATCGGCCCATAGAAAGCGGGTGAACATTCCAGACCCTGCCGATCCCAGTTCCCTCGAAGCCACGCTGCTGGGCCTGGTGGCGGCGCGCGGCCCCGACAAGTCGGTCTGCCCGACGGAAATCGCCCGCGCCTTCTGCGCCGAACCCGGCCCCGACGCCTGGCGCCGCCACCTGACCGCGGTGCGCCGCGCCGCCGTTCGCTTGGCCGAGGCCGGGCGCATCGACATCCTGCGCAAGGGCAAGCCGGTGCCGCCCGCCGAGGCGCGCGGCGTGATCCGCCTGCGCATCCGCCCCGGCGACGAAGGTGGCGAGGCTTCGGGTCCCGCCTTGGGCGATCTGTCATGAAACGGCTGCTGCCGCTGTTGCTCGCGCTGTTGCTGCCGGCCTGCCGCGGGGCGGGCACCGAGGGGCTGGACGTGCCGGCACCGATGGACATGTCGCGGCTGGTGCGCCCCGCCTCGCCCAACGCCGCCCTGGCCGCACCCGCCGGATTCCAGCCCGCGCCGGATATCGTGACGCAGCGCTATGCCCTGCCGCCGGCGCGCCTGTACGCCGCCATCACCGAGGTCGCCCTGGCGCAGCCGCGCAGCTTCGCCCATGCCAGCTTCGCCGACATTCTCCAGGCGCATTTCGTCGCCCGCAGCGCGCTGATGAACTACCCCGACCTGGTGACTGTCCAGGTCACGCCCGAATCGGGCCTGGTGATCTGGTCACGCAGTGTTTACGGGCGCTCGGATTTCGGGGTGAACCGGCGCCGGATCGAAACCTGGCTGCAGGCGCTCGACGCCGATTTGGCCAACCTTCGCTGACGGTGGGGCATCGGTGACGGTCAGGCGCGGTAATACCAACCGCCCTATTGATTGACCGATGTACAAAGGCAAGGCCAGGGCTTTGCCCTGGACCCACCAAAGGCCGGCGGCCTTTGGAAACCTTTTTATTATCATATAGTTAAGGTCCAGGGGCT
>Ga0105054_10009255_pt1 | contig 12829 bp, 9 predicted proteins | sample BON02_FD_78091 | JGI IMG/M metagenome (GOLD analysis project Ga0105054, IMG submission 78091) | Freshwater microbial communities from Lake Bonney liftoff mats and glacier meltwater in Antarctica - BON-02 (megahit assembly) | ecosystem: Environmental > Aquatic > Freshwater > Ice > Glacier... | reverse complement strand
GGTGGCGCCGGCAATGACACGTTGCGCGGGGAACACGGCAACGACAACCTTTACGGCGGCACTGGCGACGACACTTTGATCGGTGACGCGCTCGGTGAATCCGGTGCAGCGCAGCCGATCGACACGCTGGTGGTGTTCGCCCGCGGGACGGTCTGCCTGGGTGTCTGGCCGACGATGGAGGTCTGGATTGGTGGCGAGCGGGTGCAGACCTTCAACGTTGACAGCGCCGACTATGCGGCCTACGTGGTCGATGTTCCGCCCGGCATGGTTGCTACAGAGGTGGCTGTCGCGTTCACCAACGATGCCTACCGCCCCGAGCTTGGGCAGGATCGCAATCTGTACGTGGATCGTATCGAGATCAACGGCCGGGTTCTGGGTGCGCGCGGAGCTGGCGTCGTGCTGGATTTCGGCAGCGGCGAAGGCGCTTTCGACGGCTTCAATACTGCGTCGAGCTGGGGTGGCCTGAGCAGCAACAGCGCGCTGCATTTCGGCTTGCTCGGTGCCGATTTGCTGGACGGCGGAACGGGCGCGGACGTCATGGCTGGCGGCATGGGGAACGACAGCTACCATGTGGACAATAGCCAGGACCTAGTGATCGAATCAGAGCAGGGTGGCCATGACATCGTGCGATCCAGTGTCACGTTCACGCTCTCCGAAAATATCGAGGACCTGGAACTGATCGACAGCGCCGCCATTGGCGGGACCGGCAATGCGACGCAGAACACGCTACGCGGCAACTCGGCGGCGAACCGGCTCGACGGAGGCGGCGGTACGGATCTTCTGGTGGGTGGCGCGGGTGGCGATACCTATGTGCTGTCCCCCGGCAACGGCCGCGACAGCATCTACGAATACGATCTCACACCCGGAATCACCGACACCGCGCAATTCGAAGGGGACGTGGCCGCCGATCAGTTGTGGTTCAGCAGGGTTGGCAGCAGCTTGCAGGTCGGTGTCATTGGCACGGGCGACCAGCTTCGGATCAGTGGCTGGTACGCGGGAGATCAGCACCACGTCGAGCGATTCATGACCAGCAACGGCAAGACCCTGCTTGACAGCCAGGTACAGAACCTGGTCGATGCCATGGCAGCGTTCGCGCCACCGCCGATGGGACAAACCAGCTTGTCGGATGGCTATTCCGATGCGCTCACCGCGACGATTGCAGCGAACTGGCACTGAGTCCGTCGCGTGCCCGTCAGGGTGGTGGCGGCGGTCTCCCGGACGGTCTTCACAATTTGACGGCTGTGCGCGATAGAACCACTGTCATGCTGCACCAGCTGCTGCGTTTTACACTTGACGGATTCTTTCACGATTACCAACCATGACGACGCATATCGACACACTGGACTGCTGGGTCCTGCGCGCACCAATCGCCGAACCAGTGGCCAATGCGTTTGGCGCCATGACCAACCGCCCCGCCGTCTTCGTGCGGCTCACGGCCAGTGACGGCGCCTATGGCTGGGGTGAGGTTTTCAGCAATTTTCCACAGGTGGGCGCAGAGCATCGAGGGCGACTGGCGCAGAGCATCTTCACACCGCTGCTCAAGGGTTTTTCCGCCGCCAATCCGCCGGCGGCGCGCGCGATGCTCGAACGCAGCACCCGGCAGATGGCGCTCCAGTGCGGCGAGCCGGGGCCGTTTGCACAGATCATCGGCGCTGTGGACCAGGCCATGTGGGACATGGCAGCACGTCGGGCCGGTGTGCCGTTGTGGCAACACCTGGGCGGCATGAGCGGCAAGGTGCGGGTCTACGCCAGTGGCATCGGGCCCGACAGAGTGGTCGAGGTGATGCAGGCGAAACACCGCGAGGGTTACCGTGCATTCAAGCTCAAGGTGGGATTCGGCGCCCGGCGCGACGTGGCCAATATGGCGGCTGCACGCTCCGCGATGGGGGAGGACGCCATCATCATGTGCGACGCCAACCAGGCCTGGCAGCCACTGGACGCTGCAGCACGGATCGCCGAACTCGCTCCGTACCGACCGTACTGGATCGAGGAGCCAATTGCTGCCGATCAGCCGCATGCGGCGTGGCAGGGGCTCGCGCAGTCGAGCCCCGTCCCTCTGGCCGCTGGAGAGAACCTGCGTGGCGACCAGGCGTTTGCCGAAGCCATGCAGGTCGGCTACCTGAAATTCGTACAACCCGATGTCGGCAAGTGGGGCGGCGTCGGTGGTGGTCTGTCAGTGGCGCGCCAGGCGCACAGCCGCGGGGTGGCGTATTGTCCGCACTGGCTCGCTGGTGGTGTTGGCCTGGCGGCGTCGATGCATGTATTGGCGGCGTCGGGCCATGCCAACGGCTGGTGCGAGGTGGATGCAAACCCGAACCCGTTGCGCGAGATGGTGTTCCCATTCGATATTCGGGACGGGTGCGCGACATTGCCCGATGCGCCCGGACTGGGTGTCGAGCCGGACCTGCAGCGGCTGGCGGACTTCGTTGTCCGCATCTGACCGTGTTGTTACAGCGGCAGCGTGTCCAGCATCGCGTAGCTGTTCTTCAGCCAGGTCTTGACACGCTGGCGCTCCAACATGCCCAGGGAGTCGTCATCCTTGGTGCGGTTGTTGATGGCCGACCAGAAGCTGGCGTTTTGGCGGTCGATTTTGCGCATGCTGGTTTCATGTAACTGGGCCAGCGTCACGACGCGGCCGCCCAGAGACAGGGCTTTTTTCAGCGCGTCTGACTTTTCCAGTTGCGAAAAATCAGCCCCACGCCCCAGATTCTTGACCACGATGTAGTTCGGGCCTGCACTGTACGTGTTGACCAGGCGGTCCAGCAGGTCGACCGAGTCCTTGCCGGCGTCTGCGAGGTGCCAGAAATTGACGGTGACACCCATTTCACCGAGCAACGGCAGCAGTTCGGAGTCCTTGATCCAGCGCGCCAGTGGCAGCGCGGTCTGCGCGGCCAGGTCGACAATGGCGCTGGGCGGTTGGCCCACTGCAGGCACTTCCTCGAAGGTGCTGGCAATCCGGTCCAGGCCGTCATACCGGTCGACAATGACCGGCGAGGCGTATTCGGAATAGAAACGGGTGAACGATGTATGCGAGCGGTCAGTGTCGAAACCGGTGAAGGGTCGGCCGCGGTCGATGAAATATTGCGCCAGCAGGCGCGACAGCACCGATTTGCCGACACCGCCCTTTTCGCCACCAATGAAATTCAGGGATGCCATGGATCAGGTCCTTTGTTGATAGTGCCTTCAGGCCCGACCAGGGCCTCCCAGCAAGCAGGATAACGTTTTCGGGTCGCCAGGAACGTTTCGTCAGGTAAGTTTCTTGACCAGTACCAGGCTCTTGCGGTCCCAGTTGTACATGCGTCTGCGCGCTTCGGGCAATTTGTCCGGGTCGGCCTGCACGAAGCCGCGCTTGAGAAACCAGTGCTTGGTGCGGGTTGTCAGCACGAAGATGCTCTCCACGCCCATGGCTTTGGCCCGCTGTTCGACCCGCTTGAGCACACGTTCGCCGTCGCCCTGACTTTGTGACTCGGGCGAGACGGTCAGTGCCGCCATTTCTGCGGTTTTTTCTTCCGGATACGGGTACAGCGCCGCACAGGCGAAGATGACGCCGTCGTGTTCCAGGATGGTGTAGTTGCCGATGTCGCGCTCAATTTCGGTTCGCCCCCGCTTGACCAGCGTGCCGTCCTTCTCGAACGGCTCTATCAGTTGCAGAATGCCGCCCACGTCATCGCCGGTGGCCTCGCGCAGGTTTTCCAGTTTTTCGTCCACCACCATGGTGCCGATGCCGTCATGCACATAGACTTCGAGCAACAACGCACCGTCGATGGCAAACGGCAGAATATGGCTGCGCTCGACGCCGCCCCTGCAGGCCTTGACGCAATGTTGCAGGTAAAACGTCGTGTCGAGCGGCCCCATGGCCGGCGGCAACTCCATCAGCAGCCGCTGCGCCTGGGCCAACGGCAATTCGGTATCGATCGGGTTGTCTTCGCCCATAGGCTCGCCCGGGCGCACCAAAATGCCGGGTGTTTCGGTCAGGAACAGCAGTTTGTCGCTTTGCAGCGCAATGGCAATCGACGTGGCGACCTCTTCCATCGTCAGGTTGAAGGCCTCGCCGGTGGGGGAGAAGCCGAACGGCGACACCAGCACGATGGCGCCGAAGTCCAGCGTGCGCTGAATGCCTGCAGTGTCGACCTTGCGCACCACGCCGGAATGTTTGAAATCCACCCCGTCGACAATGCCCACCGGGCGTGCGGTGATGAAGTTGCCCGACAGCACGCGCACTGTCGAGTCAGCCATCGGGGTGTTGGGCAATCCCTGGCTGAAGGCGGCCTCGATTTCGTACCGCAGCTGCCCGGCGGCCTCCTGGGCGCAATCAAGCGCCACTTCGTCGGTGATCCGGATGCCGTGTGAATACAGCGGTTCATGGCCTTTCGCCTTGAGCTGTTCGTTCACCTGGGGCCGGAAGCCGTGCACCAGCACGATGCGCACGCCCATGCTCTGAATCAGCGCCAGGTCCTGTGCCAGGTTCTGCAGCTTGCCCGCTGCGATGGCCTCGCCGGCAATCGCGACCACGAAGGTCTGGTTGCGAAACTTGTGAATGTACGGCGCCACCGACCGAAACCATGGTACGAAGGTGAAGTTGAAAACGGTGGACATCGGCATCGGACCAGACCTTGGCAAGGCGGGAAGGTGAAAAGTGTAGCAGTCGCCCTGGCGTGCCTTCGGCTGCCCGGATAATCGCGGCATGCTTGACCCGGTGATCGCGTTTCCAGAATCCCTGCCGGTATCGGCGATGCGTGCAGAGATCATGGAAACACTGGCTCGACACCAGGTCATGATCGTGTGTGGCGAGACCGGCTCCGGCAAGACGACGCAGTTGCCCAAGATGGCGCTGGCGATGGGGCGCGGCAAGCGCGCGGTTGCCGAACCGGGTTGGGGCAAGGCGGCGTATCCGCCGGGCCAGGGCAAGCTGATCGGCCACACCCAGCCGCGGCGCATCGCGGCCAGCTCGGTAGCCAAACGCATCGCGCAGGAGCTGCAGACGCCGCTGGGCGAGGTGGTCGGGTTCAAGGTGCGGTTCCAGGACCGACTGAGCCGCGACGCCTCGGTCAAGCTGATGACCGACGGCATCTTGCTGGCCGAAACCCAGACCGATCCGCTGCTTAAGGCCTACGACACGATCATCATCGACGAGGCGCATGAGCGCAGCCTCAATATCGATTTCCTGCTCGGCCACCTGCGCCAGATTTTGCCGCGCCGGCCCGACCTGAAGATCATCGTCACCTCGGCGACCATCGATGCGCAGCGTTTTGCCGACCATTTCGCATCGCGCAACGGCCCGGCGCCGGTGATCATGGTGTCCGGCCGCATGTTCCCGGTCGAACAACGGTATCGCCCGTTCGAGGAAAGCCGCGAACATGACCTGAACGATGCCATCTGCGACGCCGTCGACGAGTTGTGGACCGGGCCGGGCAGCTCGCAGGGCGGTGACATCCTGGTGTTTTTGCCGGGCGAGCGCGAAATCCGGGAGGCCGCCGATGCGCTGCGCAAGCATCTGAGTCACCAGCCGACCCTGCGCCAGGCGGAGGTGTTGCCTTTGTTCGCACGTCTGTCGCAGGCCGAGCAGGACCGGATATTCGACAGTCATGGCCAACGGCGCATCGTGCTGGCCACCAATGTGGCCGAGACCTCTCTCACGGTTCCCGGCATTCGTTATGTGATCGACGTCGGCACAGCCAGGGTCAAGCGCTACAGCTTTCGGAGCAAGGTCGAGCAGCTGATGGTGGAGCCCATCAGCCAGTCTTCGGCCAACCAGCGTGCTGGTCGATGCGGCCGGGTTGCCAACGGCATCTGCATCCGGCTCTATGCACAGGACGACTTTGCACAACGCGCGCGCTTCACCGACCCCGAGATCCTGCGCAGTTCGCTGGCCGGCGTAATTTTGCGCATGAAGTCGCTGCACCTGGGCATGGTGGAGGACTTTCCTTTCATCGAGCGGCCGCAGGCCCGGGCCATCGCCGACGGCTACCAGTTGCTGGCCGAACTGGGTGCAGTGGACGACGCCAACGAGCTGACCGCCATCGGCAAGGAGCTGGCGCGGTTGCCGCTCGATCCCCGGGTCGGGCGCATGATCCTGGAGGCGCGCGACCGCGAGGCGCTCGATGAAGTGCTGGTGATTGCCAGCGCCCTGAGCGTGCAGGATGTGCGCGACCGGCCCATGGAGGCCCAGGGCGCGGCCGATGCGGCCCATGTGAAGTTCGATGACGAACGCAGTGAGTTCGCCGGTTATCTCAAGCTCTGGAAATGGATCACCCATGCCCGGGGCGAGAAGGGCAGCGCCGAGCACCGGTTGTCGAACCGGCAATACGAGCAGTTGCTGCGCCAGAACTTCGTTAATGTGCGCCGGGTGCGCGAATGGAAGGACATCCATTCACAGCTCCATACCGTGGTGGCCGAACACAAATGGCGCATCAATACCGCGCCGGCCAGTTACGAGCAACTGCATGTGTCGATGTTGTCCGGTCTGCTGGGCAATATCGGCTGCAAGGTCGATGACGACGAGGTCTACCTGGGCGCGCGCGGTATCAAGTTCTACCGCCACCCAGGCGCCCACCTGAGCAAGAAGCCGGGGCGCTGGATTCTTGCCGCCGAACTGGTGGAGACGACCCGCCTGTTCGGCCGCGGCATTGCGGCGATCGAGCCGGTGTGGGTAGAGCAGGTGGCGGGGCATTTGCTCAAGAAGCAGCTGCTCGACCCGCATTGGGAGAAAAAGGCGGCGCAGGTGACGGCGCTCGAGCGCGCCACGCTGTACGGCATCGTCATCTACAGCGGGCGCAGGGTCGATTTCGGCAGGGTTGACCCGCAGGGCGCGCGCGAAATGTTCATCCGCGAGGCGCTGGTGGCCGGCGAATGGGAGACGCGTTTGCCGTTCCTGGCCGCCAATCGCAAGCTGATCGCGCAGGTGCAGGAGCTCGAGCACAAGGCGCGACGCCAGGATGTGCTGGTCGATGACGAACTGATCTTCGCGTTCTACGATCAGCAACTCCCGGCTGACGTGTGCAGCGGCAGCAGCTTCGAGCGCTGGTACCGGGAGGCCGCACGCGAGAGGCCTGGCTTGCTGGTGCTCACGCGCGAGGAGTTGATGCGCCATGAAGCGGCAGGTATCACGACCAGTGCCTTTCCCCGCACCGTGCGGCTCGGGGGCGTGGACTGCCGGGCCGAATACCTGCATGAACCGGGCGACGCGCGCGACGGGCTGAGCGTGTCTGTGCCATTGTTTGTGCTGAACCAGGTCAACGACGAACGTTGCGAGTGGCTGGTGCCGGGCATGCTCAAGGACAAGGTGCTGGCGCTGCTCAAGAGCCTGCACCAGAAGCCGCGTTCGCGCTTCGTGCCGCTGCCCGACAGTGCGGCGCGCATCGCCAGTCAGTTCAGTGCACCGGAGGTGTTCGGCCATGGCAGCCTGGTCGATGCCTTGCTCAAGCTGGTGCGCGAGACCACGTCGCTGGACATCAAGCGGACCGATTTCAAGCTCGACACCCTGAGCCCGCACCTTTTCATGCATTTTCGCGTGGTGGACGACAACAGCCGGCAGCTGGCCACCGGGCGCAATCTGGCGGCCATCAAGTCCGAACTCGGGGGCCAGGCCCGTGGCGCTTTCCAGGCGCTGGCCAACCTGAAGATCGCCACCCAGCCCGGGCAGGTGCCGCCGCCGCGGGTTGGCTCCAGTCACGCCTCGGGCGCACCAGTGGCCGATGCACGTCCCCAGGCCGAACTCAAGGCCGGGCCGGAGGCGCTGGCGCGCCATACCACCTGGACCTTCGGCGAGTTGCCCGAATTGCTGGAGATTCGCAAGAACGACCAGGTGCTGATCGGTTTCCCGGCGCTGATCGATGGTGGTGATGCGGTCACGATCGAGGTGTTCGACGAGCCCGACGTGGCACAGGTCCGGCATCGCGCCGGGCTGCGCCGACTGTTTTCGCTACAGCTGCGCGATGCGCTCAAGTACCTCGAGAAGAACATACCCGAACTGCAGAAGATGGGCGCCGCCTTCATGCCGCTCGGAACGCTGGAGGAACTGCGCGGCCAGATCATCGCGGTGGCGATGGACCGCGCCTTCCTGATGGACCCGTTGCCCGCCGATGCTGCGGCGTTCAAGAGCCGCCTGGACGAAGGGCGCGGTCGCCTGACGCTGATCGCCATTGAAGTCGCACGGCTGAGCGCGACGATTCTCACCGAGTATGCCGCCGCCGTTCGCAAGATCAAGGACAACCGGCAGGCCACGGAGGCTGTGGCCGATGCGACCGGGCAATTGCAGCATCTGATGCCGCGCAACTTCCTGGAGCAGACGCCATGGGCGCAATTGCAGCACTTCGCGCGTTACCTCAAGGCCATTGTGCTGCGGCTGGACAAACTGCGCGCCGACCCGGCACGCGACCAGACCCGGCTGGCCGAGCTGCGTCCGCTGGAGACCCGGTTCTGGCGTCTGGTGGCAGAGCGCAAAGGGGTCTATGACGCGCGATTGCAGGAGTTTCGCTGGCTGCTCGAGGAACTGCGTGTGAGCTTTTTTGCCCAGGAACTGCGCACCCCTTTCCCCGTCAGCGTCAAGCGCCTCGACAAAGCCTGGACGCAGATCAACAGCTGACCCCATGCGCCAGCATCACACCCACTCCCGGGCACCCCTGATACGTCGCGCCGTACTGGTGATGCGGCGCGTCGAGCGGCTGGACCCGACGGTGCGCGGGCTGCTGTGGATGTCGCTTTCGGGTTTGTTGTTCGTCGTGCTGAACGCGTTGTTGCGCACCATGAGCCTGCAACTGCATCCGATGCAGGCGCAGTTTCTGCGCTATCTCGCGGCGGTGCTGGTGATGTTGCCGCTGGTGGCGCGCGCCGGCGTGAGGGCGTACTGGCCGCAGCGACTGGGGGGCAGTTTACCCGTGGCGCGATGCATGCCGCGGGCCTGGTGCTGTGGTTCACTGCGCTGCCGCACATTCCGCTGGCCGATACCACGGCGATCGGCTTCACCGGCCCGATCTTCATCATGCTGGGTGCCTACCTGTTCTTCCGCGAGAGGCCATGCGGTGGGAGCGCTGGGTTGCGGCCCTGGTCGGTTTTTCCGGCGTGCTGGTGGTCGTGGGCCCGCAGATGTCAGGCGATACCGGGCCCTACAACCTGTTGATGCTCGCGTCGAGTCCGGTGTTCGCGGCGTCCTTCCTGATGACCAAGGCATTGACCCGCTATGAGCGGGTCAATGTCATCGTGTTCTGGCAGGCCCTCACGGTCACTGTGTTCAGCCTGCCGATGGCGATCTGGTTCTGGCACCCGCCGACCGTCTGGCAGTGGCTGGCATTCCTGGTCGCCGGCATGCTCGGGTCGGCGGCGCATTACAGCGTCACGCGCGGCTTTGCCATTGCGGACATTTCCTCCACGCAGTCGGTCAAGTTCCTTGATCTGGTGTGGGCGGCGGCGCTGGGATGGCTGGTGTTCGGCGACATACCGACCCGTTCGACCTTGATCGGCGGCGTGATCATCAGCGCCTCGACGATCTGGATCGCCCATCGGGAATCACGGCGACGCCGGCGGTGATGCGCCGCGCGATGGGCAGGCCTCCTGGGAGGCTGTCGGGAGTCTCCTAGAGCCGGGACAACCGGTCCAGTGCGCTGTTCAGCGTCTCGTCTTTCTTGGCAAAGCAGAAGCGGATGACGTTCTGGTCGAACCCGTCGCCGTAAAAGGCCGACAGCGGAATCGCCGCCACACCGATTTCAGTGGTCAGCCATTTGCAGAATTCACCGTCACCGAGCATGCGCTCGGGAGCCGCCAGCGCGGAAATATCGACGCATTGGAAATAACTGCCTTCGCTGGGCAGCAACTTGAACCGGGTGCGCTCCAGGCCGGCGCGGAACAGGTCGCGCTTGCGCTGGTAGAACGCCGGCAGGTCCAGGTAGTGCCTTGGTTCAGCCATGAAGCTGGCCAGGCCGTATTGCATCGGTGTGTTGACGGTGAACACATTGAACTGGTGCACCTTGCGGAACTCGGCTGTCATGCTTGCCGGGGCGGCCACGAAGCCGATTTTCCAGCCGGTGACATGGTAGGTCTTGCCAAAACTCGAGACGATGAACGCCCGCGCAGCCAGCCCCGGGAATCGCGCAGCACCATGGTGCTGCTGACCATCGAACACCATGTGTTCATAGACCTCGTCACTGATCAGCAGCACATCGGTGGGCTCCAGCAGTTCCTGCAGGCGCTCCATGTCCTGGCGCGACCAGATGGTGGCGGTTGGATTATGCGGGCTATTGATCACGATCGCACGGGTGCGTGCATTGATGGCCGCGCCAATCTTGTCGAAGTCCGGGCGGAACGTGCCAGGTGTGAGCGGGACCCGCACCGGTACGCCGCCCGCCAGCACGATGTTGGGCACATAACTGTCGTAACACGGATCGAGCACGATGACTTCGTCCCCCGTGCGTACGACGGCCAGGATCGCGGTCAGGATAGCCTGCGTGGCGCCTGCCGTGACGGTGATCTCGCTATTGGCGTCGTAGGCCCGCCCGCCATGCGGCCCGTGCCAGCTATGCAGCTTGGACGAGATGGCGTTGCGCAGTTCGGCCACGCCGGTCATTGGCGGGTACTGGTTGCGTCCTTCGGCCATCGCCAGCGACACGACGTCGACCAGTTTCGGGTCGCACGGGAAATCCGGGAAGCCCTGGCCCAGGTTGACGGCATTCTTTTCCGCGGCCAGCGTCGACATGACCGTGAAGATGGTGGTGCCGACGTCCGGCAGTTTGCTGGTGAGTTCGGGTGTACGGGCAGTCACAGCGGTCATGGTTCAACGATGGTTTTTTGGGAGGTCAATAGGGGCGGTGCCGCTTTGCGTCACCATGCCAGGCCTGTTCGACCCGACGTCACAGTTCATATTCGCTGGCGTGTCCGGTCATCGCATGCGCGACCAGTTGGCGGTCGAGACGGTCGCTGAGCAGTTCGGCAAAGGTCAGCACGAAGTTGCGCAGGTAGGCGCCGCGCTTGAAGGCGACGCGCGCCACGTTCTGACCGAAAAGATGCCCCGCCGGGCGCACGACCAGCGTCTCGTCGCCTTTTTCAGCGAGGTCGCGCACCGCCATCTCGGCCACGATGCCGACCCCCATACCCAGGCGCACATAGGTCGTGATTACGTCGGAGTCGATGGCCTCGAGGACGATGCGTGGTTGAAGATTGCGTGTGCCGAATGCCTGGTCGATCCGGGTGCGTCCGGTGAACGACGGGTGGTAGGTGACCAGAGGTTCTTTGGCCAGGTCTTCCAGGGTAATGCGCTCGCAGTTGAGCAACGGGTGCCCGGCGGGCAGCGCCAGCATGTGTTGCCATTCGTAACAGGGCAGGCTCACCAGTCCTGCATAGGCTGCCAGTGACTCGGTCGCAATGCCGATGTCGGCGGTCTCGTCCATCACCATCTGGGCCACCTGGTCGGGCGCGCCCTGGTGCAGGCTGACATTGACCTTTGGGTAGGCCTGGCGCAACCGGGTCACCGACTGCGGAAGGACATAACGCGCCTGCGTGTGGGTGGTGGCGATGGACAACGTGCCGCTGTCCTGGGCACTGTATTCGTTGCCGATGCGTTTGAGATTGCCCACCTCGCGCATGATCAGCTCTACGCTCTTGAGCACCTGCAAGCCGGGTTCAGTGACCCTTTTGAGCCTTTTGCCGTGGCGCGTGAAGATCTCGATGCCGAGTTCTTCCTCCAACTCGATGATCGCCTTGGACACGCCGGGCTGCGAGGTGTGCAGCGCTTTTGCCGCCTCGGTGAGGTTGAGGTTGCGTCTGACGGCCTCCTGAACAAAGCGGAACTGGTGCAGATTCATGTCGGTTGCGGACCCATGGAAGTCGATTATGCCTTCCGTCCCGGGCGCCGTCCCCGGGTTGTCCGGTCGGTCGTTTCAGCCCAGCGCGACGCGGGCCAGCATGTCGACGACGCGGGGGTTCTCGCCGACCGCCGGCTGCAGCGCGATGTCGAGTCCGGGGTGTGCGCCAGCCAATGCGCGCACCAATGCCGGCAGGTCTTCGCGGGCATGGCGGCCGACCCCGAGAAACATCGGAACCACCTGGATGGCAGTGCAACCGGCCGCGACAAATTCGCCTACGACGCTGGCCAGGTCGGGTTGCATCAGCTCCAGGTAGGCGCATTGCACCTGCACGCGGGGGTCGATGTCGCGCATGCGCTGCGCCACAGCCTCCACGGGCCGGCTCCACAACGGATCACGCGAACCGTGTGCGAAAAGGATGGTGGCGCGTGTCATTAACGTCTCAGCACCAGCCAGGTAAACGCGGACAAGGACAACACGGAGTAGATCAGGCCCGGCGCAGCCGCGGCCAGCCAGGGCCACCAGTTGCGCAAGTTGCCAAAATGGCCGAACAGGTTATTGAGCAGGAAAAAACTGATACCGGTCATCACGCCGATGAAGACGTAGGTCGATATGCTGGTGGTGCGGAAATGCAGATAGGCGAAGGGCAGGGCGAGCACCACCATCACCAGGCAACTGAGTGGATAGAAAATTTTGCGCCAGAGCTCGATTTCATACCGTTGCGACGCCTGGTCGTTGGCGTCCAGGTGGCGCATGAACAGAAACAGGTCGATGATCGGCATGCGTTCGGGTCTGAGCAACGCCACCGCCGCCATCTCCGAGGTCAGCGTCGTGGGCCACCGGTACTGCGCGAGGCTCTCGCTGTTCGCTTGCGGATCGCTGGCGGTGCGCGGGACAAACTCGGTGCGTTGGACGTCGTGGAGCAACCACGCGCCGTTGCCTGCGAACTCACCAGTGGCGGCCGAACTGGTCGACACCAGTTTGCCGCTGCCCTCGAACTCGATGATCCGGATCCGGCGCATGCCTCCGTTGGATTG
>Ga0105054_10009250_pt1 | contig 12830 bp, 4 predicted proteins | sample BON02_FD_78091 | JGI IMG/M metagenome (GOLD analysis project Ga0105054, IMG submission 78091) | Freshwater microbial communities from Lake Bonney liftoff mats and glacier meltwater in Antarctica - BON-02 (megahit assembly) | ecosystem: Environmental > Aquatic > Freshwater > Ice > Glacier... | reverse complement strand
GTCGCCAGCCTCCCGCCCACCCCCCCGGTTTTCTTTTTTTTCTCCCCCCCCCCCCCGCCCCGCCGTCCCCCCCCCCCCCCCCCCCCCCCCCCTGCTTTTTGTCTCCCCCCCCTTTCTTTGCATTCGTTCCGTTCCAAAAGCGCCCTCCTCGCCCCCCGCTCTGCCCTTTTCAGCGGCCGGCGCGCGCCCGTCTCTTTTCCCCGAAGCTGATATTTCTCTCTCTCTCGCGCGCCTCATCAAGCCCACTCTCCGACCCATAGTACGACCGTCGAGCGCGTGTGCGTAACCAGGTCAAACGCAGTCAGTTCAGTGCGACATGCGCGGGAGGGATCACACGGGGGGCGAACATTACGCGTCTGGGGGGGCGTGGTTGTGCGCTCTTCTCCTTTTTTTATTTTGGCGGCGGGGCGGGGGGGGCGTGGTTGTGCGCTCTTCTCCATTTTTTATTTTTTATTTTGGCGGCGGGGCGGCGGGGGGCGGCGCGCGATCGATCTGTCCGTCCCGTCCCTCAGCGCCCTTTCTCTCTCTGTCGCTCTCTCCTCGTCAGCCCTCAGATCAGATCAAGCAGTAGGCCGTCTCCCCGTCGGCCAGGTCCAGGCGCGCCGACGCCGCCGCCGAGCCGCCCCGCCGGTAAACCTCGTCCTCTCCGATCAGTGCCGCGAGCGCGGCCGCCAGCTGCTGCTGCTGCTGGTGCCGGCGGCGGTTCGCCTCGTCGGCGCCGGCGGGGCCGCCGCCGCCCGCCGCGGGGCCGCACACCCGCGCCAGCAGCTGCGGCATGGTGGCGCTGCCGCCCTCGGCCGAGAGCGCGTCGCGCACGGCGGCGAGCGTGATCGGCGGCGGAGGCGCCGCCGGAGCGGGCGGCTGCGGCGCCTGGCGCGGGCGGCCGCCCCCGACGCCCTCCTCCGGGTCCTCCTCCTCCTCCTCCTCGCCGTCCTCCCAGCCGCCGTCCGCGCGCGGACGCTTGCGGTCGCCCGTCGCAATGCCCACCCCGCCCGCGCTCCCCCCGCCGCCCGCGCGGCCGCCCGTCCCCGGCGAGGAGGCGGGCGGCGGCGCGAACCACAGGGCCCCGCGCGCCATGAGCGCCGCCACGCCCTTGATGCGCTCGTACCCCACGGCGGCGGCGGCGGCGGCGGCGGCGGCGGCCCCGCCCCCCTGCTGCCCGCCTGCTGCTGCTGCGGCTTCGAGCGCCTCTTTCACGGCGCCCAGGCCGCCGGTCCCGTGCCGCTCGATGGCGGCGGCGACGCGCCGCGCGGCGGGCTCGGCGAGGCCCAGCTCGGCCGCCAGGCGCGCGAGGAGCGGCGGCTGCGGCTGCGACTGCGACTGCGGCGGCGTCGCCTGCGGCCGCCGGGAAAGGGCGCCCCCGTCCGCGTCCCCGCCCAGGCCCGTGCCGAGCGCGTCCGAGAGGTAGACGAGCGCCGCGCCGCGCGGGACGACGCCCGCGGCGGCGGCCAGCGACGCGCCGGCCGCCCAGCGCCGGAAGACCAAGAGGCCCGCGCCTTTCGGGGGGGTCAGCAGCGGCGCCAGGTGCGGCGGGAGCGGCGGCGGCGGCTGCGAGCTCGGGGCAAGAGGGATGGCGGCAGCAGCAGCAGCAGGAGCAGCAGCAGCAGCAGCGGCAGCGCCCGCGCCTGCGCCTGCGCCGCCGCCTGCACTGGCGACAAACATGCCGCGCACCACCATGGCCGCCACCACGCGCATGAAGCCGTACGTGTCCTCCTCGGGCAGGCCGTCCTTGATGCCGCGCGGCCCGCGCTGCCAGCGCGCCTCGACCGCCGCGCGCATACGCTCGAGCGCCGCCGCCAGGCCCGCGCCCCCCGCGCCCCCCGCGCCTGCGCCCGCGCCCCCCGCCGCCCCCCCGCCGCCTCCGACCGCCTCGGCCAGGCAGCGCCCTAGCTCCTCGGGGGTCAGCATCCCCGCCGCGAAGCAGTCGCCCAGGTGCCCCACCACCGTCGACTCCTGGACGGGCTTGGGCTCGCGCCCGGCCGCCACCGCCGCGCATGACGCGCCGCCGCGCCACTGCATGAGGCTCTCTATGGCGGCGGCTTTGGGCTCGGACAGCGTGCGCTTGTCGATCAGGCCCGCGAGCACGTGCGCGTGCTCGGGGTTGCCGGCGGGGAGGGGCGGGCGGAGGACGCCGGCGGCGACCAGGGCCTCGAGGCCGGGGAGGAGGGCGCCGCCGCCGCCGTCGCCGTGGCCGTTGCCGTGGCCGTTCCCGTTGCCGCCGTCGGCGTTGCCGTCGCCTCCGCCTCCGCCACCTGCGCCTCCTGCGCTCCCGCCACTGTTGCCGTTGCCGCCGCCCGACCGCCGCCACGCCGTCCCCACCTTGAGAAACTTGGCCGTCTCGCAAAACCGCGCCACGGCCCCCACGAGCGCCGCGCCGTACTGCCGCACGGCCACCTCGCCGAACCCCTCGACGAACGACAGGTCGGCCACGGACGCCGGGCGCACGGACGCGAGGCTGCGCAGCGCGGCGTCGCCCACCAGCGCGTCGGGCGCGGCGTGCCCGAGCTCGCGCGCGGCGGCGCGGCGCGCGGCCTTGAGCGCGTCCTCGAGCGCCAGCTTCTCGGCCTCCTCCTCGCCGCGGCGCGCCTCGAGGCGCCGGCGCTCGTCGGCGACGCGGGCCTCGGCCTCCTGGCGCGCGCGCGCGGCGCGGTCGGCGGCTGACTCCTCGCGCAGTATGTCGCCCGAGAGCGCCAGAGGCAGCGGCGGCGGCGCGTGCCCGGGCGCCGCGGCCGCAGCGCGCAAAAACGCTACGCCGCCGGGCGTCAGCGCCAGCGCCGAAAACGAGTCTCCCCCGCCGCCGCCTCCTCCCCGGCTGCCCCCGCCGCCCCCACCCCCAAACTGCCGCGACACAAGCTGCAGCAGCCCCGCCCCCATCAGCAGCCCCGCCAGCGCCTTCCACCACGCCTCGCTCCTACCGCTGCCCGCCCCGTGCAGCGCCGTTACGCCGTCCGCCGCCCGCAGCGCCGCCATCCACGGCTGCACGTCGCGCGCGCGCGAGCCGCGCAGCACCTGCACGGCGCGGCCCATGCCGTAGGCCCCCCGGAGGCCGTCGACGGCCGAGCACAGCAGCAGGGCCTCGCGCGAGACGTCGCGCGTCGTGTCGACGCCCGAGCCGGGGCGACGCGGCTGTCCGTGCCCCTGCTGATGCTGCCCCCCGCCTTGCTCCTGCGCCGCGCGCTCCCTGCGCTCGGCCGGCGTGCCCCAGCGCCGCTCGCAGTTGTCGCAGCCGCCCGCGCACGGGCCCGCCTCGGGCAGCGCGCCCGGCGAAAAGTGGTTGACCAGCAGCGCGTGGCGGCACGCGCCCGAGGCGGCGTAGGCCTGGGCGCCCGCGACGCCGCGCTCGTGCGCGCGCCGCGCCCAGCCGGCCGCCGCCGCCGCCTCGCCGTCGGACGCCGCCGCCGCCGCCGCCCCTCCGCCAAAAAAGGATCCCCTGCCGAACGAGCTCCCGCCAAACGCCCCCCCGCCCCCGCCGCCGCCGCCGCCGCCGCCGCCGCCGCCCTTGATCCGGTCCAGCAGGCCCACGTCGGCGTGCGACCACAGCAGCGTGCACTCGGACGGCAGGCCGTCCCGCCCGGCGCGCCCGACCTGCTGCGCGTACTCCTCGAGCGAGGCGGGAAGGCCCACGTGCACCACGCGCCGCACGTTGGCCTTGTCGACGCCCATGCCAAAGGCGCAGGTGGCGACCGTCACCTCGGCGTCGCCCGACAGAAAGGCGCGGTGCGCGGCGGCGCGCTCGGCCAGCGGCAGCTTGGCGTGGTACTTGGCGACGCGCAGGCCGGCGCCGCCGCCCCCGCCCGCCGCCGTACCCCCGCGCCGCGCCAGGCCCTCGGCAAGCTCGTCCACCTCGCGGGTGGTCAGGCAGTAGACGACGGTGGCGTCGGCCTGCCCGCCGCGCGCGCGGGCGGCGAGCGCGGCGTCGACGAGCGGCTGGAGGGCGGCCAGGGTGCCGCCGGGGGCGCCCGAGCGGTTGCGCGCCGACAGGCGCAGGTTGCGGCGCTCGAAGGACGTCACGAACTCGCGGAGCGGGGGCGTGAAGGAGGGCGGCACGGGCGCGCCGTATCCGGGCGGCGCAGTGACGCCGCCCATGCGCAGCTGCCGCGCGATGTCGGCGCGCACGGCCGCGGTGGCCGTCGCCGTGAGCGCCATGAGCGGGACGCCCGGGAAGGACGCGCGCACCTCGCCCAGGCGCGTGTACGCGGGCCGGAAGTCGTGCCCCCACTGCGAGACGCAGTGCGCCTCGTCGACGGCCAGCAGCGCCACGCGCGCGCTCGCGCGCAGCCGCGCCAGGTCGGGCGCCGACGACAGCAGCGTCTCGGGCGTCACGTAAACGTAGGTGTAGCGCCCGGCGAACGCGTCGCGGCGCACCTGATCGGACGCCTGCGCGGAGCCTAGGAAGCAGGCGCGCAGGCCGCGGGCGGTCAGCGCGTCCACCTGGTCCTGCATCAGGCTGATTAGGGGAGACACGACGACGGCCACGGGCGGCGGCAGCAGGCCTTGCGGGTCCTCGTCGGCGAGGATGAGCGGTGGCAGCAAAAAGCACATGGACTTGCCCGTTCCCGTGGCGAAGAGCACGAGGGCGTCGGCGCGCTCGTGGGCCACGGCGAGGATGGCGTCGAGCTGCGGCGCGCGGAAGGAGGAGTAGCCCCAGTGGCGCTGCAGCAGCGCGGATGCGCGCGCGGCGAGCGCGGCGCGGCGCGGCGACGGCGGGGCGGGGGGCTGCTGGGGCGGGTGTTCTTGCTGCTGCTGGGGTTGCTGCTGCTGCTGCTGCTGCTGCTGCTGCGCGGCGCCCCCCGTGTCGGGCCCTTGGGAGGTCGTCGGCGCGTCCTCGTCGGCAGCGGCAGCGGCAGCGGCAGCGGCAGCGGCGTCGAGCGGAGCGCGCTTGCCGTCCACTTGCTGCTGCTGCGGCGGCGGCTGGGCCTGCCTCCCGTCGGGCGCCGTCTCGTCCACCTGGTCCGGCAGAGACGCGTCCATCGCTGATAGGAGGAGGGGCTTCCCTTGTCGCGGTGGTGGCAGTTTTTCAAAAATTGACAGACCCGTCAATCGATTCTCTCCAAATGGGAACGGGTGCGTGTTGCAGCACCGCTATGTTTATGTCCAAGGTCAGAGTCGATTGTTCGTTTGCGTGTGACGGCGCCTTGCTTGCTGGCCAAGTACTTTGGTTTTTTGGGACAGAGGAGTTTCTGCTTTCGATGCCTGAAAGGAGAGTCTCTGTCTTTGTCCTCGCCATCGCCACTCGCAATCGCCCACTCTAGGTCATAAGCAGAACATACACCCACCGCAGTAAACGGACCAACAAAGCAGTGGAGCGCGCGTCGATCAACAAAACAGCAAAAGAGCAAAGGAAAGGGCGGCTTTCGCGTCCCGCGCGCACAGACACACAGACGCAGAGACGGCATAGCAGGAGGAAGACCGGCGCGGAGGTGAGGCACTCCGCCGCTCATAGTGTTCGCGGTCGCGAACTGTAGGGCGTCGGCAAAACCGTCCGACCTTTCTGTCTCTCCTCCCCCATCCTGATCGCCAGCCGCCGTTTGACAGCGACACCGAGGGCGCGCGCACACTGGATCGATCTCACGCGCGTGGACAACGACACATCAGGCGCTAAGTCGCGCGACCCAGCTCATCCCTGAGCGCCCGCAAACATCGAAAGCCGCCTCCCGCCGCCCGTCCGCCGTCGGCGCCGCCGTCGTCGCCATCGTCGTCGCCGTCGCCCGCTCTCGCTCCTCCCTCTTTCCTTTCACGACGCTGCCCATCTAAACCCGAACATCGAAAAAACCACTGTCCCTCTGTCTCTCACGCCGCCCAACCCCCAAAACACACACACGACGACAGAGGACAACCCCCCCCCCCTTTCGTCCCCCAACACCAAACAGACAAGCGCTGCCAGCCGCCGCCAGCCGCAAAGCCCCCACCACCACCATGGCGGACGCCCCGCTGCAGAGCAGCGGCGCGCACCAGGACTGCCGCATGTACGCCTCGCGCTACCCCGAGGTCGACGACGTCGTCATGGTGCAGGTCAAGAGCATCGCCGAGATGGGCGCCTACGTCTCGCTCCTGGAGTACGCGGGCGTGGAAGGCATGATCCTGCTGTCGGAGCTGTCGCGCCGCCGCATCCGCTCGGTCAACAAACTCATCAAGGTGGGGCGCACCGAGCCCGTCATGGTGCTGCGCGTCGACCGCGAGAAGGGGTACATCGACCTGTCCAAGCGCCGCGTCGGCGCCGAGGACGTCGCCGCGGCCGAGGAGCGCTACGGCAAGTCGAAGCTGGTGCACTCGATCCTCAGGCACGTGGCCGAGACCACGGGCGAGGACCTCGAGGCGCTCTACCGTCAGGTCGGGTGGCCGCTGTACCGCCTGCACGGGCACGCGCTGGACGCGTTCCGCGCGATGGTGGCGGACGACGGGGCGGCGGCGTTCGCGCGGCTCGAGGAGCTGAAGGCCAACCCGCCGCCGCCGCTGCCGTCGGCCGCCGCCGCTGACGACCCGGCGGCCGCCGCCGCGCTGGCCGCCGAGGCCGCCGCCGCCGCCGCCGAGCTGCGCGCCGCCCCCTCGGTCCTCACCCCGGCCGTGCGCGAGGCCCTCATGAAGAACGTGCGCCGCCGCCTCACGCCCCAGCCCGTCAAGGTGCGCGCGGACGTCGAGATGACCAACTTCACTTACGACGGCGTAGAGAAGATCCGCGACGCCATGCGGGCGGCCGAGGCCTGCTCGACGGCCGAGTGCCCGGTCAAGATGGTGCTGGTGGCGCCGCCGCTCTACGTGCTGACGACGCAGACGGTGGACAAGGTGAAGGGGGTGGAGGTGCTGACGCGGGCGTGCGACGCGGCGGGCGCGTCCATCACGGGCAGCAAGGGGCGGCTGCTCGTCAAAGAGGGCGCGCGGGCGGTAAGCGAGCGCGACGACCGGCTGCTGGCGGAGCGGCTCGAGGCGCTCGAGGCGGCAAACGCCGAGGTGGATGGGGACGCGGACGGGAGCGGGAGCGGGGAGGGGAGCGAGGAGGAGGGCATGGGCGACATCGACCTGGAGACGCCCGCGCTGGCCGTTTGAGAGGGAAGGGAGAGAGAGAGAGAAGACAAGGGAGAGGGGGGGAACGAGGGGAGCGAGGCGAGCTCGTCTTTTCCCTCGTCTTCTTTTTGGCCGGGGGCAAGGTGTTGGTTTGTCGTGTGCCTGCCTCCTCCCGACCCCACTCTCTTTTGTGATTGATAACGCGCCCAGCAGAGGTTCCTTGGTGTGAACACGGTTTGAGACGTCGATGGCGCGGGCTAGATACTTCCGAGCGAAGGATGCGTCGACAGCCGCCGAGCCTCTCGCCGAGTTGCGGTCGCTTGTTCGAGCGAGGGTCGGCCGACGACGGCCGCCCACGCTGCGCGGCAAGGCAACAAAGTACGCGCCCCTCTCTGTGCCGGCGTCACATCACACACGCACACACAACACACACGTCACATCTTCCTGCACGCTCGAATCCTGACGCCCCGACCATTTGACTGTCCCTCTCTCTCTCTCCCTGTTTCCCGCGATCGCATCGAACAAAAATAAAAAAAGGCGCCATCTCCCCGAATCCTATCTCGCTGCGCGCGCGCCCAACTGCGGCGCTGCGCGCGATACATCATCCTCTGCCGCCGGGGCGGTGATTTGGCGCTGGGCCACGGGCGGGACCACGATCGATCCGCCCTTTGCCACTCTTTTGAAACGCCAACTGAAAGAGGAAGCTGGGTGGGGAAAAAAAAAGGAGGAGAGCAGAGGACAACAGAAAAAAAGGCAGAGAGCAAGGCAAACGCGCTAGGAGATGAAGTCGATGTCGGCGACGGGCGGCCAGCCGCGCAAGGACCACCACCGGGACGACGAGGAGGTCGGCCTGCTGGCCGCCGCCGCGGCAGCGGCGGCCGGCGCGGCTAGCGGCAACGGCGGCGCCGACAAGGGCAAGGACGGCAGCGCCGGCGGCGCGCCCGCGTCGGCCTCGGCAAACGTCAGCGTCAACAACGGCGACCGCGCCCACGCCGGCGGCGGCGGCGCCACGAGCCCCAAGCCCAGCCTCCTGTCCGCGCCCACCATCGCGGGCGTCCCCACGGTCCTGGTCGCCGGCATGTGCTACTGCGCCGCCTCGGGCAGCATGGTCCTCTTGAACAAGCACGCGCTCAACCCAAAATCGTTCGGTTTCACGGCGCCCAACGCCCTGCTGGCGTTCCAGTGCCTGCTGGCGGTGGCGCTCGTGAAGACTTGCGAGCTGCTCGGCTACGTGCGCCTGCAGCCCTTCCGCCGCGACCTCGTGCGCGTGTGGTTCCCCGTCAACCTCATCTTCGTCGCCATGGTCGGCTCCAGCTTCTACGCGCTGCAGCACGTCGGCGTGGCCATGGTGACCGTTTGGAAAAACCTCTCAAACGTGATCACCGCCGCTTGCGACGTCCTGATCTTCGGCAAGCGATACACCGCCCCTGTCTGGGCCGCCCTGGCCCTGATGCTCGTGTCCGCGGGCGTGGGCGCCTACACCGACCGCGCCTTTACTTGGGCGGGGTACGGGTGGCAGGTCGTCAACTGCGGCTGCACGAGCGCCTACGCGCTGTACCTGCGGAGCGTGATGGACCGGGTGGCCGAGCACACGAGCGACCGGCGCCGGATGGACGAGTTTTCCATGGTGCTCTACAACAACGCGCTCTCGATCCCGCCCGTGCTCTTGCTGGTGGTCATCTTTGGCGAGCACCGGGGACTCCTGGCGCAGCCGGCCCTGCGCGACCCGGCCTTTGCGGCCGTCGCGGCGCTCGGCGGCGTCATCGGGTTTGGCATCTCCTTTTCGGCGCTTTGGTTCTTGTCGCAGACGACCGCCACCATCTACTCGCTGGTCGGCGCGCTGAACAAGATCCCCGTGGCCGTGGTGGGCATCGCGCTGTTCCACGAGGCGTCGTCGCCGCAGAACCTGGCGTCGATCTTTATCGGCTTGGGGGCGGGGATCCTGTTTGTGTACGCCAAGGCGAAGGGGCGGTGAATTTGACTCGATTGTCGCTTCTCCCTCCAAACCATAAAAAACACCGACAGACGAAAGAAGAAGAAGAAAAAGGACAACACCGACGACGACCCCCGCCGCTAGACCGCCGCTCTCTCTCTTTCTGTACAGACGACGACCTTTTGTTCGTTTTGTTGTTTTAAATTACACACACACGAAGATCAACATGTCGTCGACCCACCCACCTAGACTGAACCCATCGATCGGACGCGCATCGCAGGATCACAGCGATCCCAACAGCCACGCCGCCGCCGCCACGGCTGCCCCGGCGACGAGGCCGCCGCCGCCGCCCGCCAGCCGCCCCGAGGCCGCCGCCCCTCCGTTGCGCGGGCGCCCGAGCGCGCGCCCGTCGCCCCCGCCGCCCTGCGACGCCAGCATGGGGTCTTGCAGCGCCAGCGCAGAGTCCACCATGGCCAGGCCGTCCAGCTCCGCCGTCGTCGACCACTCGCGCCCCGCACCGTACACGAGCGACTCGGTGCGCGTCTCGCCGCAGACGTCCTGGAACGAGACGGTGAGCGTGTGGTTGAGCGCGTCGGCGATGCGCACGTTGTAGGGGCTGACGCACGCGCCCGGGCGGGAAGGACCCGCGAGGGCGTTGCCGCGCGGCACGCCGTCCAGGGCGCACGTGGCGTTGCCCAGCCCCAGGAAGTTAAAGGTGAGGTCGACGTTGTCGCCGATGGCCGGCGGCGCGCCAGGGCCCGCAAAGGCGAGCAGCGCCGTGCGGGCCTTCTGCACGCCGACGCGCGTGCCGTTGAGCCCCGCGACGTAGGCCCCGTTGAACTTGGCCTTGCCCGTCAGGTCCGTGTCCGTCATCAACCCCCCTGAGCTCACGGTCGAGTAGACCGTCCCCTCCTGGCCAAACTCGTCCGCGCCGGCCAGCGCGACCAGCGAGGGGTAGTCGGAGACGATCGACCCCTCGACCGAGAGCTCGTAGTACCCTTGCACCAGGTCGGCCTTGTCGAACTGCAGCGTGCTCGGCGCGCCCAGCTCGCGCACGAAGTAGCGGTCGAAGAAGTGCCACTCGCTCGAGCGCTCGCTGTCCTCGCCCGTGAAGGCCTCGCCGTTGATGCCCGTTTGGAAGCGGCCCCACACGTGGTAGACGGGCTTCAAAAACGCGGCGGCGGCGCCCGTGCCGTCGCTCGCGGGGACGACGCTCCCCTCGGTGTCGATCAGGGGCACGGCGTCGGGCCACATGTTGGACATTTGCACCCCAAAGGCCGGGACGCACGTGTTGAACGCGACCCTGGCGGTCGGGCGCGCGGTCATCTTGTAAAAGACGGCCGTGCGCTCGACCTTCAGCGGCGCCGCGGGCACGCGCGTGCCGTCGGCCAGGCTGCCGCTGCCGGCCGCCACCACCATCGTGAGCGTCAGGGTGTGCGCGCCGTCGGCCATGTTCCAGATGGTGTTGCCCCCGGACAGCTCGATCTTGGGAAAGATCGGCGCCCCCGCCGCGTCCACAGCCGGGCCGCCCTGACCCAGGACAGAGGCGTTGCCGTCGACAGACCACGCGAACGAGTAGGAGGCCGGCACGGCCAGGACGCTGCTGCCGCCGGTCGCGCCGCCGGCCTGCCGGAGGGCGCGGCGGCGGGTGATGGCGGCGGCCCCGATCGCGGCGCACGCGTCGGGCACGACGGTCCCCGGCGCGCCAAGCACGGGGCTCAGGGCGGCCGCGTTGAGCACGGGCTCGGGCACGCCGTACAGCGCGATGGGCAGCAGCGCGTCGTCGCGCGCGTTGCCGGCGGCGGTCTGGTTGGCCTTGGACCAGGCCGTGGGCAGGTTGGCCGTGCCGGGCGGGAAGAAGGTCATGGAGATGGGGCATCCGCCCGCCGCCTGGGCCTGGGCGGCCGCGCGCGCCGGCAGGAGGGCGCCGAGCAGGAGCAGGAGGGCGGGGGAGAGGGTGCGGGCGTGTGCCTTTGCCTGGCCTTGGCCTTTGCGCGCCGCCGCCGGCGACGACGCTTCGGCCTCCGGCGTCGACGTCGACGCCGACATTGCTGCTTCTTTCCGCTGGTTCTTCGGCTGCGCAGGGTCGAGCGTGTGCGTTCGTTTGATTTGGTTTGGTTGATGGGCAAGGGAGGGAGGGAGGGGAGGGGATGAGCGCGCGCGCCGAGTGACAAAAGTCAAAGCGCAAAAGGGGAAGCGAGAGGCCTGGCCACGGGGACAGAACGCGTTGCAGTGCGCGCGCGCAGTGAGACAGAGCGAGCACACGGCGAGGCCCCATGACCAGTGTGGCCGAGACGTTGAAAGAAATGCGCACTCACCTGAACGGGTGCACGCGCGGCGCGCGGAGGTCAAACGCGGAGAGAGGGTGGTCTCCGAGCTGCCCTGAGAAGGAGAGCGAGAGGGGAAGGACGCGCGCGTGGGGCTGTAGTTGCTGCTGCGGGCGTATGGAGAGAGAATGAGGGCTGTCGCGTGTGCGCGTTTGTTGCACTGCGAGACGAGGAGGATTGCTTATGTGGCGCTTTGTATCTGAACGAAAAGAGAGGCGGCGAGGAGGACTTTGCGCTCGGCGGCCAGGCACGGCGGTGCCGACCCCCGCCGCCGCCAAAAAAAGCGGCGCCAGACACACCAATAAGAAGGAAACACACGATCGCGATTCACTCGCAGCACACGGCCACCTGCACCGCGGCGCCCGACGCGCGCGCGAGGCCGGCGTGCGCCCCGGCGATGCCTCGGCGGGCGCGCCCGACCAGCGCGGCCATCTCGGCCAGGGACGACGGCTCGCCGGCGTCGGCAGCGCCTCCGCCGCCGCCGGGCGCCCCTCCGTCCTCGCGCCCTCTCCCGCCCGCCGCCCCGCCAAACAGCGCCGCCCTCGCACGCCGCGCCGCGTCGGCGTCGCGCTTGGCCGCGAGCGCCTGCGCGCGGATGGCGGCCAAGTCGGCACGGGCGCGCTCGAGCGCGGCGCGGTCCGACTGCAGCCGCCACCGCAGCCGCTGCGGCGGCCGCTCTCGGACTTGGTCTTCGTCCTCGCTCTCACCCTCGCCGCCGACGCCGCCGCCGCCGCCGCCCGCCAGCGCCCTAAGCACGGGCGCCGCCACCGCCGCGCGCGCCTCCGCCAGGCGCCCCGGCCCTCCCTCGGCGCGCACGCGCACGAGCAAGGGCCGCTCGCGCGGGGCCGCACCCTGCTGGCGGGCACGGCGCGGCCAGGACGCCTCGACGCGCGCGCCGGCCGCCTGAAGCAGCAGGATGCGCCCGGCACCGCCTGCCGCCGCCTGCGCCTCGTCTTCCTCGCCGCCGCCGCCGCCGCCGCCGCCGCCGCCGCCTCTGCCGCCCCAAGCGCCGCCGGCCCACGGCCCTCCCACCTCGCGCCGCAGCCACCGCTCCAAAAATGGCGCCTGGTCGTCGTCGCCGTCGGCATCGTCGTCGTCGTCGTCGTCACCACCGCCTTGGTCGAAGCGCGCGCGCTTGCCGCCGCCGGGCGCGTCGCCACCGCGCAAAGAGCGCGCGCCGACGCCTGTGCCCCCTCGCGCCGCTGCCGCCGCCGCCCGCTCCTCGTCCCCGCCCGCCGCCGCCGCCGCCGCCCGCCTGCCCACGCGCACCTCCAGAAACCGCATGCCGCACGCGCGCGCGGGCGCCGTCCCCGCCCAGCCGTCGTCGTCGTCGTCACGACCATCAGCGCGTCCGACTTCGTCGTCGTCATCGTCTCCCCCTCCTCCCCCTCCCCCCCTTCCTCCCTGCCCGCCGTCGGACGAGTCGGAATCGCCGCCGCCGCCGCCGCCGCCGCCAACGGGCACGCGGAGCGCGTCCAGCAGCGCGCGGCCTGGGCCCGCCGCCACGCGCCCGCCCGAGGCGAGCGGGGCGGCGGCGGCGGCGGCATCAGCCCCCCCCGCTCCGCCCC
>Ga0105054_10009245_pt1 | contig 12835 bp, 8 predicted proteins | sample BON02_FD_78091 | JGI IMG/M metagenome (GOLD analysis project Ga0105054, IMG submission 78091) | Freshwater microbial communities from Lake Bonney liftoff mats and glacier meltwater in Antarctica - BON-02 (megahit assembly) | ecosystem: Environmental > Aquatic > Freshwater > Ice > Glacier... | reverse complement strand
TCGCCCAGCCCAACCGCCAGTTGGTCGTTATGGCTGGAAAACGCAACACTAGATGGGTTCTGCGCCAGTGCCAACGTATTTTGCTCGACCAATTGATTGGCCTGCAACGTATAGAGGTAAACTGCCCACGACGAAGCCACGGCCAACGATTGGCCGTCGGGGGACCAAACGACTTGTTGGATCGCGCCTTTGCCCAGCTGGCGCAACCGGGTGATCTGGTCGACCGTAGCCGGCAACAAGGCCTGGTTGGTGGAAAGCGGTGTGGATGCCGCCACGCCGCGCGTCGGCGTAAGCGGGCCGGATGGTGACAGGTTCGGGAATTCTAGCGGCCACACCGTCCCCAACAGGGGCAATTGGCCATTGGTGAAATAGGCGTAGCCGCCGCCGATCACAGCCACAACCAGCAAGGCAAGCAACCCCAACACACAGCCGAACTGCAAGGCCGCGGCCACCGTGCGTCTACGTGCGGATCTTGGCGGCGGTGACGGGTTTACGGGCGGACCGCTAGGCAGATTGCCCTGGAATTGGGCAGCCGGCGCTGGATAGACCGGTCTGGCCGGGGATGGTGGCGGTGGCCCCATCGGCGATGAGAAAGTGCGCACCGTTGGGGCCAACACCGGTGCGCTGACCGGGATGTTGCTCGATGCCGCCACCCCACCCGGCGGCGCGTTCAGCGCCAGCAATGCCTGACGCATATCGCCGGCCGTTTGATAGCGCCGGTCTTTGGTCAACGCCATCGCCGTAAAGACCACACGTTGCAGTGCCTGGGGTACATCCGCCCGCAAGCGCATGGGCGGCGTGAGCGGTTTGACGCCCCGTTCCAGTTCCAGCGCCGAAGGCGGGGTCTGACTGGTAAGGGCAAAGTAGAGCACGGCGCCCAGGCTGTAGATATCTGTGCGCGCGTCCGTACCGGTGCTCCTGCTGTTATACTGTTCCAGCGGCGCGTAGCCATCCGTACCCACGCCTTTGCCCCACGCCTGTGTCTGTTGGCCGGGTACATGGCGTTTAGAGATGCCAAAGTCTACCAGCACGGCCTGCCCTTCGGGTGTCAGCCGAATGTTGGGCGGCTTGATATCGCGGTGGATCACCTGGCGACTGTGCAGATAGCGCAGGACATCGGTTAACTGGAGGCCAATATCGATGATCTCGGCAATCGGCACGGGGTGACGCCGTTGCACAGCCGCTTCGAGCGTTTCCCCGGCGATATAATCCATGACGATATATTGACGATTGGTTGGCCCCATAAACTGATCGGTGACCGCGGGCAGGCCGGTGTGACGGAACCCAAGCATGACTTGCACTTCGCTCTGAAACTGCTGTTGCGCCTGCGCCGAGCTGCTCAGGTTTTCTTTGATCGCAACCAATCGGTTGGCGATATTTTGATCGTGCGCCAGATAGACCGCGCCCATACCGCCGCACCCCAACACCTGGGTGACGCGGTAGCGATTGACGAGCACGGTGCCTTGACCGAGTAGATTGAGCAAAGGTTGACGGCACTTTGCACAGTAGGCGGCGTTGTCAGGGTTATTGGTACTACAGCTAGGACACATCTGCGCCATGAACGATTTGCGCCTTTCTTGGCTACTGATTCTCGCCAATCACGGTTTCAATCCGCGCAATCCGGTCGGGGAAAGGCGGATGGGTGGATAACATCCGTTCGCCTGGGCCAGAACTGCCCAGTGGGAAAGCGCCTTGCATGCGCAAAAAGAGCGTAATCGCGGCGTTGGGGTCATAGCCAGCCTGCTTCATGTAAAGCGCACCATAGTGATCGGCGTCAAATTCCTGATTGCGACCCCAACCGCGCACCAGCAGTTCCCCAGCCGTTTCTTCAATAATTTGGGCTGCCTGGGTTTCATAGATCTGTGCCCAATCCTGATTGCGGCGCACAACGGCCTCAAGCGCGGCAATCGCCAGTGTGGTGCGCTCGATCTGTTTAGCACCGTGCCGGCGCGCGACATGCGCGATCTCGTGGCCGATAACACTGGCGAGTTCGTCATCCGACGCCGGGTTGGTAAATTCCAACATACCACGCGTCACAAAGATAAAACCACCCGGTGCCGCAAAAGCATTTACCTCATCCGTGTCCAATAGCGTAAAGTGATAGGTCAGGTTGGGGCGATCACTGGTGGGTACGATGCGCTGGCCGATCGCCTCGATGCGCTGTTGGGCAGCGCCATCATTCAGGATGCCATATTCGGCTTCGACCGCGCGGGCTACTTCCTGGCCGATCTCGATCTCCTCGGCATCGCTCAGGCGCGGCAACTCGATGTCCAACCCTGGAATGCGCAAAGGCTCTAGGGTAGGCGCAGGCCCTGGCGTAACCGCCGGCGCAACATTGGTCGCCGTTGCGCCCGGCAGCGGTGGATTCCCCCCCACCGCGACCGGGGCATCGCTGCCCACCGAAAACAAGCGGGCCGGAAGGCCACTGGCTATGCCCCACCAAACGAGCAGACCAAAGCAAAACAAGAGCAACAAACCACCACCCAGTAGCAACCAATGCTTTTGTGGCGCCCCCGTGACCAAGGCAGGCTCAGCGGACGCAGACTGAGTGGACAATGGCTCGCCACACTGTTGACAAAAGCGCGATTGGGGACGATTTTCGCTACCACAGCGCGGGCATGGATTGGTCATCGTTTTCTCCCTTTAGTGATTCAGTAGAGAGGGAAACAGGTAGATAGGTAGACAGGGAAACAGGTCGGTATCACGTGTGTACCTGTGTACCTATCTACCTGTTTCTCTCTCTACCTGTCTACCTATTTACCTCCTTCCCTGTCTTTTCTACACCGCGTCCTTGCGCCGTTGTACCATGTACGTGAGCAAACTAAAACCAACGGCAAACCCGATTAGGATCAGCCAACGCACGAGCAAATGGGTGGAGGTGGCGGTATAGTCGATATGGAATTCGAAATCGGCGGGCAATTTGGTTTGTTCATCGCTACACGGGCTATTACTGCCAGCGTTGGCGGCAGGGATGGGCGGCAGGGACTCGAACTCGATACAGCTGACCCCTTGGTCGTTCAATGCATCCATATCGACGGTGCTGCCCAGCGCCTCCAATGTCCAACGTGTGGTCGTGAAATAGGAGATGAACGTGGCCCCTTGCAACTTAAACAGCGCGCCGGCAAACAGGATTTGGACAAAGAGCACCAGCAGGATCAGATAGATTACGGTGTTGCGGCTGCTGACCGCCGCCGAAATCAGCAACCCCAGGCAGATACTGGCCAGGGTCGCCAAAAACAACGTGATAAAGATTTCTAAGCGCGCATCGAACAACACGCCGGCCGTCGGATATTCCAGGCCCAGCCCAATCACGAAGACGAGCAACGCACACTGTAGCGCGCCAAAAATCCCCAGCACTACGATTTTCGAGAGCAGATAAGGCCAAATTTTGAGGTTCACCATCCGCTCGCGCTGATAAATGGCCTCCTCTTTGACAATTTCATAGGACGCGGCAAAGACACCGAGCAGGTTAGCCGCTAATGCCAGCATTAAGAGCACTTTTTGCGCCGCCCCAGCCATCGTATAGGAACTTTGAAACTGCTCGCTATCCAGCGTGGCGTCTTGATTGGCTTTTTGCTCAGCAATGGCCGTCTGGATTTCGGTGACAACCTCATCCGGTGGTTTGCCGACTAGATCCTGGGCGTTGACCATTAAAAGCAACAAGCCACCAATCAGCGGCATCACCAGCAGTAGCACTGCCAGGCTCAGCCAATCGCGCCGGATCAACTCCAGGGCGCGCTGTACCAGCACGGCAAATTGCTGAACGGTAGAGACGCGCGGCGAACGTGGTTTTGTCAGGCTGGGCGGCGTCGGCGAACTGGCGCGAATGGCCTGCGGCTGATGCAATTGGGCAAAGGTCTGTGCCCACTGCGCACCAGCCCCAGGCGGCGCCAGGGTGTTATAGATATCAGGGAAATTACTCTGGCGGAAAAACGGCGGCGCGCCTTTGGGCGGCCCATAATAGGCCAGATGACCTTCGGCCAAGAAAGCAACCTGATGGCACAGGTCGATATTGGCGGTGGCATGCGTCACCAACAAGACCGTACGGCCGCCGTCCGCCAGTGCGCGCATGGTCTGCATCATTTTCTTTTCTAGCCCAGGATCCAAACCGGAGGTCGGCTCGTCTAGAAAAAAGACCGCCGGCTCGGCCAGCAGTTCCACGCCAATGCTAACGCGTTTGCGCTGACCGCCGCTCAGCCGGCTGACAATTTTTTGCTCGTGTACCTTCATCTCCACTTGGTCGAGCACCTTATCAATGCGTGACTCAATTTCGGTACGGGTCGCATCGGGCAAGCGCAGGCGTGCGGCGTAGGTGAGCGCATTGCGCACCGGCAACTGGCCGTGAATAATGTCATCTTGCGGTACATAGCCCAATAGACTGCGATAGGCGGCAAAATTGGTATATAAATTGTCACCGTTGAGCAGCACCTGGCCCTGGTCGGCGGGGAAAAAACCACTGAGCGCCTTCATTAGGGTGCTTTTGCCTGCCCCGCTCCCCCCGACCAGGGCGATAAACTCGCCTGGTTTTACCGAGAGACTGACCGCTTTGAGAATTTGGATTTTTTTGCGCCCCCAGACGCCAATTTCAATCGTGCGGCCCAATGCATTCGCATCGAGCCGATAACCAGTCGATAGAATCGGCTGCGAGAGGTGCCCTTGATCATAGACCAGTTTGTAGGGTCCGATATGAATGACATCACCGCGTTGCAGTTGATGGACGCCTTGCAAATATTGGCCGTTGATAAAGGTGCCATTGCTGGAGCCAAGATCCTGAATGCTATGGCCCTGGGCGGTGCGCGCGACCCGCACATGCACACGCGAAATGTTAGGATGATCCAGATGAAGTTGATTCTGTGCCGGATCACGACCAATCGTAAACGCCGGCAGGTTCAGCAGATCCGGTCGATCGGGCAGACGAATGGTGCCAATCGGCTGCGGCGTTGACGGCACAGCCCGGCCAGGTGCGACATTTTGTTTGGCAGATAAAGGCTTGCCACAAGTGGAACAAAAAGGGGCATCCGCGCGACGGAGCAGGGTGCCGCATTCAGGACAAAATTGGGACATGGGGTTATTCCCTTGTTAGAATGGTTAGATTTATTGTTGAAAAACCAACTCATACGCACCGACCCGAATCCGAAACCCAGGTTTGAGTAGATTGACACCCTGAATCGGGCGATCATCAACCCAGGTTTGGCCACCGCTGAAGTCATGCAGGACATAATAGCGATTGTTTTCAAAACGAATTTCAGCATGGCGCGGGGACAACCCCGGCAACACAATGGTCGAAGTGGGCGCGCTGCCCAGTGTCACCCCGGCTGGCGTCAGCGGCCAACGCTGGCCGTTGCTGGCATAGAGCATGGGGCCAGCTTGCGTTGGATAAAGATTGGCGGGCTGGTGCAGCAACGCCGGCGCGTCCACTTCCTCCAGTTCAACGACCAGACCCCCGCTCAGGGCGGCGAGAAAATTATAGGTAGCGGCGCTTAATAGGCTTGTCAGCCCGGTGGATAAGCCGCCAATCACCATCACGCCAATCGCCACCAGCAGCGGAAATAGCCAGCCCCAGTCAACGATCCAATCCAACCAAGCGACGAAGGCGGTAAGCTTGAGCAACTCGATCAGACTAATCTGTAAGTTTAGCACGCCGAGTTCTTGCCAAGACCCCAGCCATGTCTTTAATCCGCTGGCGGCCAGTGCGGCGAGCACGCCGATCAGCAGCCCAGGCATGAACAACGAAGTCAAGCCGATGACAAAACCAAAGCGAAAAGCAGAGAGCAGCGCGACATGACGAATCGCATAGTTTTTCATGCTACGCTCCACCGCCTTCAATCGCTTCGATGCGGATGATGATCACCGTAATATTATCGGGACCACCCGCCGCATTGGCCGCCTGGACCAATTGCTGGCAGGCATCCTGCGGTGGATGGGCCATGACCAGCGCATGCATCTGCTGGTCTTCGACTTGGCCGGATAAGCCATCGGAACAGAGCAGCAAACTATCCCCGGCTTGTAGATCTGCCTCGAAGATATCGGCCTCAACCGTGGGCCGGTCCCCCAACGAGCGATAGATCAAGTTGGCCTGTGGGTGATGGCGTGCTTCTTCGGGCGACAACATCTGATGCTTCACCAATCTTTCGACCATCGAATGATCTTCGGTGATGCGTTTAATTTCGCTCCGTTTTATCTTGTAAAGGCGGCTGTCGCCAATATTAGCCGCATAGAGATGGTTGCCGACGACCAGGGCCGCGACCAGTGTGGTGCCCATATCTTGGCGTAACTTACGCGCCTGGTCGTAAACCGCTTTGGCCGCCGCCTGACAGCCCTGCGCCAGCCAAGCCCTCTAGTCGGGCTCCACCTTGCCCACCAAGAGGCCGGTGCCGGCTTGCACGGTCGCCATCAGTTTGGGCCACAGGGTGTCGGCCAATGTATTGGCGGCCAATTTGCTAGCCACTTCGCCCCCCTCGTGACCACCCATGCCATCGGCAACCACATATAATCCTATGGGCCGGTTGGCGGAGTTATGCACGCGCGCCATTTCCAAGGTCAACATGCTATCTTCATTGAGCTGGCGCTGTTGGCCTACATCCGAGAGGCGCCCAACCAGCAGATTAATATTTTTCTGACCAGTGGTTTGGCTACCGGTGATTGGATTGCCCGCGATTGGATTGCCCGCGATTGGATTGGCCACACTTTGGCTACCGGTGATTGGGCTGGCAACGCTTTGGCTGGCCCCCAACGCCTCGATCAACTGCTGCGGTGTATCGAAGAGCGTTTGATTGGGCGCTGTTGCCGCGGTGAGCGCCGTCATGATCGCCGACGGCACAGATTGACCTTGCAGCTGCGCTTGCAAAAGGCTGGCCAACTGCCTGGTTTCCTCGGCCACCGTGCGCTTATAGTCTTGAAGCGGGATGGCGATCACGCTTTCCAATTTGCGCAGCTTAACCTGGTCGTTGTCCAGGATTAGAATCTGTTCCGCATCCAAGCGGGGCAGGCGCACTTGCTGCTTGTTCAAATAAGTCAGCGCGTCGGCGATCTGTCTGCCCCAGTGCAGAACTTTGGCCGTGGGCTGGGATCTACCCCGTGTAGCCAGCGTGCGTTCTTGCGCGTCGATTGGAATGTCATCCATCACGACATAGTAACGCGACAGTTTGTTGAACGGTTGATCGACAAAGTGGGTATAGATGTTGACCAAGCCCACATGCTGTAACCCTTGTTTGACGATGGCGATTTTGCGGGCTAGGGTCGCTTCCTGTGCCGCCTCTTGCAGACGAAACGTCGGCACCGGCTCCACGACCAATGGCGCACCACAGTGCCCACAGAATTTGCTGTCGATTGGGTTGGCGGTTTGGCAACGCTCACAGGGGCGCTGGCGATGTGCTTTGACCCGATAAAGATTGAATTGATCGGGGCTTTCTTCCAGAATATCCAGCACCTCATAGCGCTGGTTGCCCGTCCCGATCAACTCACCGACCGGCAGCGCGCCAAACCATGGGCGCGAGTCGGCACCCAGTTGGTGGGTCGCCGCCGGGGCTTGCGCCGCGGGGACGATATTAGTGGGCGCGCCGCGCGCCATCGGCGTGGTGACATGCGGATTGGCCTTAGCGCCAGTTGGGGGTAAGCCCTTGCCACAATGCGGACAGAAGCGGGCATTGGGATTGGGATAGGGTTTGTGACAGGTTGGACAACTGTTCATGCGGTTCCTCCTGGCTGATTGAGCCGAAAGACGAATTGCGTTTTCCCAATACCCAAAATGACGCCATCGCGCAGCACATTTTCGCGGCTGCGCCGGCGGTTGATCAACAGACCATTGGCCGACCCCAGATCTTTGGCGATAAAGCCGTCCCCCGCGCGCACGATCTGCACATGCTGGTGTGAAACGGTGTCCGCCTCGGCAAAGCGTTGATCAATGACAATGCTGTTGCTGGGGTCACGACCAATCGAAATGACCTTTTGCGCTAATGGATAGTAAAGCATCGCCCCCGTGGCGTCGAGCCTGGTTTCCAGATAGGCAGTGCCGGCGGCTGGCGGACCAGCCAAGCCAGCGCTGATTGGCGCCGCTGGGAGCGGTGGGTGCGTTGGCGTTGGCGACGCCCGCGCTGAGTGACCCCGCCGCAAGGCGAGCAACACTATCACAACGATCAGGAACGTTGCCAGCAAACTAGCGTAGATTGCCAGCTTTTTGGAGTTTTCAGTCATCCAGGAGAGTGGCAACCAGCTAGATTGTCCATCCGTGTTAGAGCCATCCTCAGACGTTGATTGAGCAGGCGCAGACAATGTCGCCGTTGCGGTTGGTATTACGGTAGGGGATGACACAAGTGGCAGCGCTATGGTTTGTGGAATCGTGAATACGTCTCCTGCATAAATATCGTTACTAGTCAACCCGTTGACCGCTTTGATCGCTTCGACTGTAGTACTATACTTGCTGGCAATTGCCGTGAGCGTGTCGCCAGCTTTGACTGTGTATGTGATTGGACCTTCGTTCAGTGTGGGTGTGAGCACTTTTGGATCGGTTACAGCGTTCACAGGCGCGGGCACAGTATCGGTAACGGTAATGGTAATGGTATCTGCAACTGTAGTTGTAACAGTAGCGGTCGACGTCAGCAGCGCAGTGGCGGCTTGAGAAGGCTGTGCTATTACAGACAGGTCATCGGTAGGTTCAGACGCCGCAGGAGACGGCCCTGGTGTCCCTCCTCCACATCCGCTTAACACGCAAAGTACGGCGCTTACGACAAGTAAGGTGCAAAAACCGCGCTTGCGCCCCAAAATCCGCCCCCAATCTCGCGCTTGGCGATTGGCGGGCATTGTGTGATTGCACTGGATGACGTTGTACATTGCTTTCTCCCTAATTTGCGGCTCAACCGGATCGCAAAAAATCACCACCATCTTCCGACTATCCAATTGTGCGAACTACCCTTGGCACTGGGGTGAGCGGCGCTCACGAACAACCTTGGACAGTAGGAATAGCTGTACACCGATTTTTCAAATCGGTGTACAGCTAGCTGCTCGCCGCGTCTAACACCTTCCGGGAAGGGTTCTATCGTTGACGACCTAAACGAAGCGACCCTTCCCGGAAGGCGGTGGACCACCAATCTGCCACTGATTAGCCGCCCCGTCGTATCTTCCTGGCAACTGCCTTTGCTGGCAGGAAGGTGTGCGCGTCATGCCATGCCCTAGTGTAAGAACGCTCTACCTCAGGACTGTTACGGCCACTGAAAGCTGTCTCGGTTCACCGCGCCGATTACACCGTCGATGTTGCTCGACCAGACCGACGCCTCTTCGCTGCGGGTCAGAAGGTTGTGCAGCCCATGCTGCTGATAATCCGCCAACGTGCCCTGGCGGTCTTGAATCAGGCGGATGACCAGTTGGCGCAAGGGTGAAAGATTATGCTCGGCATACGTGGGTTCGCGCGTGTTGAGATCAAAACTTTTACGCCCGGCGATCCCACTCCAGTCGGCCCAGACTTCCTGGACCAGCGCATTGAGGCGGTCGCCCACGTCTGGGCGCTTGAGTGCTTGCTGCATCGTCGCCGTGGTGACGCCCAACGTGGGCAGTTGAAATTCCGGCAAGTGGGCCAACAGCGCATCGACTAATTGTTCAGTCTGTTGCGGATACGCATTGCGAATCCTGGAACTGCGCGTGGCGGCCAGCACCTGCTCGCGCAGTTGGGCGCGGTCCACAGAGGCGGTCGTCGCCGTCAGCGTGGGTGCGATAAACACCGTGGGTGTGAATGTCGCGACTGCGCCAGATCTTCCCGCGGCTGTCGTCGCGGTCGCCGTCCACTCTGGCGTGGCAGACGGCGGCGTCAGAACCTGTGTCACCGCCAGAGTAACAATGTTTGGGCTAGGCGTGACTGTCGGTGTTGCGGTGGCCAACGTCACCACTGCCACTGCGGTCGCGGTTGACTCGCCGCCACCGCCCGCTGCGGGCCAGAGCGGCGAGGTATACATCAGATAGCCAACGCTGGCAGCTGTCGTCAGCAGGACAAGGTATTGAACCCAAAGCAAGATACTCCGGCGTCCTTGCAGTTTTGTGCGCATGTTGCCGCCTTTGTCACGGATCGAGAATCCACTTTAATCAATCACCAGATTAAAAAGCTCTGGCGTCATGCCTTTTAAGCGACGATTCTTTTTGTCTACATAAATCTCAATCTCAGTCGAGCGGCTGGCAAAACAACCAAAATGGGGTGTGTTGACGGTTAGCCAGTTGACGAGCGGCTCTAACCGGCCATAAAGATAGCCACGCGGCCCTTGGTTTTCGATCGTGAAATGGACCACCTTGGGGCCTTCCCACCAGGGGGACAACCAGCGCAGGTCGGGCCAGATGCCCAGGCCCAACTTGCTTTCGACTTCACCCCAATTATGTTTATGGCCCGGCGTTTTTGCCCCCAATGCCCGCAGCGCCATTTCGAGGGCGATGTTGTCATCGGGCAGACCGTGCGTCTGTTGCACTTTGATCAACATGGTGCTCCAATCCTCACCGGCGCTGCCGCGGCCAAATAATCCTCCGCCTGGCTTGCCGAAATGCTGACAAATATCCGCCAGCGCGCGCTGGCGCAACAGTTGCACAGCTTCGCGCCAATTCGCATCACACCAATCCAGCAACTGGCGCACATTTCTGATTTCCTTGCCATTGACGACAACAAACCCCGGCTGCTTGTCCACCAGTGGTACGCGCACAGTGTTATTCTGCGGTTGCACCGCAACTTTGCCGCACGCCGGGCAGAAACGCGCATTGGCTTTCATCGCGTGTCCACAATGGGGACAGGGTTTATTGCCCGGTGCGCTCTGACCATGCAGCGCCGCCAACATATCGGACGCGGTTTGGTAACGGTCGGCCATGCTGATCGCCATGGCCTTTAAAATCACCCCGCCAATCTGAGGGCTCAGGGACGGTGTGTGTTGCCGCGGGTCGATCAATAACTCGACACCGCTGATAATGCTCGTGGCTTCCGCCGGCATCTGACCCGTGAGCAGACAGTACATGGTGGCACCGACGGCATAGAGATCGCTGGGGGCATCGGTCGTGCCCGCTTTGGCATACTGTTCCGGCGGCGAAAAGCCGGGGCTGACACCCAATGCCCCGCGCTGGGTTTTATTGCCGGCGCGCCCAATCTTGACGATGCCAAAATCAATCAACTTGATCGTGCGTCCATCGGGCAGCAGCATAATATTGCCCGGCTTGATGTCGCGATGGATAATCTTGCGCTGATGGGCGTGATCCAAGACCTGCAAAAGCTGGCTGATCCAACCGCTGACCTCACTTTCGGCAAAGGGACCCCGGCCCTGGCGCAGCCGTTGGTCGAGCAATTCCTCCAGTGATTGGCCTTCGACATACTCCATCACCACAAAGATATATGAGGACGCATGTCCGGCTGGTTGTTCGGTAAAGGTTTCCGAAATCTGGGCCAGATTGGTATGGCTGAGCATTCTTTGCACCGCCACTTCCTGCCCCAACTGCATGATCGCATCTTGGGAAAGATCAAGCCCCTGCTTAATCGCGTAGCGCTGCCCGCGGGCATCGGTCGCCAGATAAACATAGCCAAAGCCACCCTGGCCCAGCAATCTTTGGATAGTATATTGGCCACGGCCCAACGTTTGCCCAGTTGGCAGCGGTGATGTCTGCTGTTGATTTGCCATATAGCTTCCCATAGATCCTTTCTGCTGCGAATGACCCGTAAATTTCTGTCACCAGGTGCCTAGTCCACAGCGGCATCCGCATGCAAATGTGCTCGGCACTTCCCGTTGCGGCGGGTGCTCAGATGGTCTGACGGCTCGCTATCTGCGTCAAGTGCCGTGTCAGCGAGCTCATGTCGAGCCGGACACATGGCCTAGCGTATGGTGCTCTCACCAGACAACCCGGTCACGAAACCAGTAGCCACAACCCATCTGCAGATGCATGATTACCCAATGCGCGCTAGGGCGACAGCGATATTATCTTCGCCACCGTTGGCGTTAGCCGTGTCAATCAACCCCTGGGCGAGCGCGGCGAGCCCACTTTCCCGGCTAATGCGTGCGGCAATTTCCTCATCCAACACCATGCTCCACAGCCCATCCGAGCAGAGCAAGAGTAGATCGCCGGTGGCCACTGCTTCATGCAAAATTTCGATGACCAGCGGCTTGTCGGCGATGCCGAGAAACTGGTAAAGCGTCCTACGCTCTGCGTGGTGACGTGCTTCCGCGGCCGTGATTGCACCGGCGGCCACCAGCAACGCTGCGGTCGAATGGTCGTGGGTCAGCTGGTGGAGCGTCGGCGGTCGCCAGAGATAGGCCCGGCTGTCGCCAACATGGGCAATATGCGCCCGATCACCGAGCACAAGTGCCACAGTCAGGGTGCTACCGGCATTACCCGCCACATCTGGTTGCGCCAGCGCCGCCGCTTGGATCGCCGCGTGCGCGGCGTGGACGGCATCGCGCAGCACCTCGGCGACGTCCAAATCTTGTTCATACGCCACCGTCTCCGGCAGTTTATGGGTCGTCATATCCGCTTGGTCGGTTGGCAGCGTGCCGATTATGGGCAGGTGTAGATTACGCAGCGCCGCGTGCAGGGCTTGCTCGGCAGTCGCTACCGCTAGCCGGCTGGCAATGGCACCACCGGCGTGGCCACCCATACCGTCGGCGACGATCAAGAGCGCCCGATCACCCTCCACCCAAGCGCTACAACCATCCTCCTGCGGCGCGCGCACCCGGCCTTGATCTTGGTGCGCCGCCACCGCCATGTTGATTAAGTGGTGCATAGGTTTCTCGCTTAGCCATCGTCTAAAAACTAGCTCGTTCTTCTAGCTGGAGCGCCGCCATCCCTGGCGGCAACGCCTGGCCGCCAGGGATGGCGGCGCTCCAGC
>Ga0105054_10009243_pt1 | contig 12838 bp, 10 predicted proteins | sample BON02_FD_78091 | JGI IMG/M metagenome (GOLD analysis project Ga0105054, IMG submission 78091) | Freshwater microbial communities from Lake Bonney liftoff mats and glacier meltwater in Antarctica - BON-02 (megahit assembly) | ecosystem: Environmental > Aquatic > Freshwater > Ice > Glacier... | reverse complement strand
TTGTGTTTGATTTTTCATTGGTTTTTGTTTTCTTCGTTTCTTGTTTCGTTTTTTGTTGCACTTTTTGTGTGTGTATCTTCGTATGCGTGTGTGTGCGTATTTGGCCACTCTTTCCCTGGATATGAGATGCACTTGAAATACGATGTCACGGTAGAAAATGATACACGTATATGATTATGATCAGGAGATTCAAATATGATATACATTTGGAATATGCTACTGTCATAAAGATTATGCTCGTGGTTTCGTCATATGATAGTCCACAAGAATACGTTGAATATGATATGATCGTTCAAATATGTCCACAGTGGGGCAACGTAATTTCAGGGCATATTGAGCATTTAGTATACTCAAATTTGTATAATTTGACGGACCCCATATTGATTGATGTTGCTTTTGTAGCTTCATGAGCAATAGTCTACAGAGTGGATCCGGGACATAAAAACTGGCCGATAGAAACTGCAGCCTGGAATTTGGCCGGTTCCTTGCAATTTTTTTAGAGACCCACAGGCAGCGATTTGGGCAGTTTCTTTATTATTTCTTGAAACTTCTCCAACATAAAATCTCTTAAAGAAATATAAAATCTAGTAAAAAATCAACATAAAAAATCTTAAAAAAACATAAAATCTGTTAAATGTAAAATAAAATCTTAATGAAAGATTATTTTTTCTAGCCGGTCTCTTGCACTGTACTTTAGAAACCCGCTGGCTGAGGTGGCAGTTTCTTAATGGTTTGGGAAACAAGAAACAATAAGAAACAACCAACGCTGGCAGGTTGGGTGCTGGCTTCATCAGTGTGTGCTTAGAAACACGCTGGTTGGGTCTTTTTGGGTGTTCCTATGTCCCGGAACCACCCTGTAGAACCTTGTTGGAAACTCTCTTGACTTGAATACTGCTAGATTTGAGGTCTCGGTGTGCCATTGCCTCACCAGCGCATGCCACCGCTGACCAGAACTCTCTCAACACTATTCCTGATTCAATCCATGGGAATTAAACAGGGATTTCTTCTACTAATTGCTGTTGTGTCATTGTATAAATATCGTCAAAGTTAGAATCTCACATCCATTTTCTTTGAGTTAGGGCAATCGGCCTGACTCTTTTGATTAGACTTGTAAATCATCTGCTTTTGATACATTTGCCGGCGGGACTTTTCACCTTAAAATTTCCGATTTTGGCTTTCTTTCTTTCGTTGACTGTGGTGCTTGCGGCTTTTTTTAAATTTGTGTTCGCTAACTTTCTCACTCTTTTGCCCTTTCTTGGTACGAGACTTAGCTAATCGCTGGCTGAACACACACACGCCGCGCGCTGTAATCTTTTCCTGGATGGGGTACGCGTGACACACCGTGACGCCTTTTCTGAATGAGTGGGATTAGTCCTGATCTTCTAAATAGAAACGGCGTCCAATCTCTCATGCTGACCTCAAGTTGAAAGTCCTTTCCTTTTGTTTGTGTACAGCAAGAATTCAAACGATCATTAAAGTGATCGGACAAACTTGAAGACTGAAATAGTAATCTATGACTATCACTATTGTCACTAAAGTGACTCACTCGAACATACTCACATACACACAAGCACGTGCTCCAGTGTTTTCAAGTTTTCTCGTGTCAACTCATTTTTAACTACTGAAAAAGCAATTTTGCTTGATAAAGACTAAAACACTCCTGACAAGGCTCAACCTTTGAATAAGTATTGCTTTCATCTGCTCTGAAGCGAACGTCACATTCCATTGACCTGCGACACACTGGCGGTACACAACATTCGACAACGAGCAACACACTATTTAATTGCTGTGCTCTACACCATATCCGAGTCTCACTATCATGCACGGCTCCGTTTCCAGATGCTTTCATGCAAGACGAAACTGGTGGCACCAGGCGACTTTCCACTGGGTCTAATCTTGAACCTCGTGATCAAGATCAGCAGGAGAAACATGATACTGTTGGAGCTTGCGCCGTGATGGTTATGATTCAAGTTTCAGTTTTCGACAAAAATCGAAAAACGATGTTCCTTCCAAAGCTCATGCAAAGACTTCTCACTCATGCATTCTCTCCCTCGAACCCCACAACTGTCTCACCACTCACGAATGCTGAGATACACAGAATAAAAGAAACGCCGAGCCTGAAGTTCATAGGCAGTTACGAGACATCATCAAAAGAGATATCATCATTTTCTCTTTCAAACTACTCAAGACTCGCAGGATGTTCATCTTTGATGTGGAACACCATATTTGAAGCCACACATAGTCAGAAGCGATAGCGTCCAAAACAACACGCTCTGTTTCTTGTGGAGTGAGGGAATGAAACATGTAGATCTCCAACGATGCTGCACGGGTTTGATCCCTTTACGAGGTCAACGTCAAGACAAGCTACAAAAGGCGCACCGAAGGATGGGCAGGACTCAACAAAAACACTGCGAAGGATCATTTGTGGCAAACGTGCTTGTATTGCGTTTAAACACTCGACAACCTCATCTCGCGTCTCAGACTCCTTCCAACTAGGTACGAGGGGCTTCCATCAAATGAAGTCACAGAACAAGGTTGCATCTACAGATCTCTTTTTCTGAACTCAACTGTGACACATGCACGACAATCGCTCTTGAGAAGAAGACCGCAGCCTCAAATGAGCCTTACTACAGACAAGTGGAAATAAGTCCCACGAACAAATAGACAGATGTACCATCAAACACAGGCGCCTCATTTACGATCTGCGTCCTTGGTCCTGTCATTTTTTGATTTTATTCCATTAGTTTCAAAATCTTTTTTTTCATCTGCTGCACATTGGTAGGCTATGTATGTGTACATCAACACATCATCTGCTGCACATTCGTAGACTATGTGTGTGTACATCAATACACACACACATCAATACACACACACACTCTTATACACTCTCTGTTTTGTTTTCGGTTTGGTTCACAGTAGCTGAAATTCCTACACACACCATTACACACTGTTTGTTTCTCATTGCGTCTTGTCCACACTCTTTAGACTCTGTAGACTATGAGACACAGAATTCGCTTGATGGTGTAGATTACAGAGCATTGTAGAGTTCAGACATATTTCATCAGTCTGTACGATCATGTAACAAAAAACAGTCTCTCACCTGATAGTAGAGATGCATTTGGTCTCTTTTGCGTCTGTGAATGGGTCTCTTTTGTGTCTATGAATGGGTCTTGTTTGTGTTTGTGAATGAGTCTTTTTTGTGTCTCTCACCTGATAGTCGAGGTTCCAACTTCAATTGCGTCGTCAATATCCGAGTACAGGTCTTGCAGCTGCGCCAGCACATCCGGACTAATTTCATGAATACAAATAGATATTTACGTTACATACATGTATAAATGTTCATATACACGGCTTGTTCATATGGCATGTGCGCACTTGACTTAAACCACTACACCACCATATCCAGCCAAAGACTCAAAAACAAACTCATGAGCTCACAGCCACTTACACACACAGCATATGTGTCAGGAAAGAGGCGCCAAATGATCTTTGTAATATCGTGAGTGTGTGCGTGTGTGTGCGCGCATGTGGTCAAAAAGCGCCTGACGATGTTGCCAGTATCGTGAACATGTGTATGCGTGCGTGTGTGTGGGGGTGTGTGGTTGTTGCTTTGTGTGTTGTGGCTTTTGTGGACCGCATGTGTTTGTATCTCTAGCAGACGCCCCACGTAAGATTCACACCCATACCCACATCAAATACACCACACCCACCCTCCCACAACTTACGAGGGTTCCCACATTCCTCGATTTGTTGCCTCTAGTAGGCGCCCAACAATATTTTTGAAGGCCTCAGGGTTTGCATCCATGAGGCGCTTGGCCATGACTGGGTCCAGCGCGTATGTCTCAGCCGACTGCAGTGTGTGTGTGTGTATGCGTGTTTGTGGTTTGTAGAGTGTGTGTGCAGGAGGCGCTTGAGCATGTCAGAGTTCAACGCGTGTGTCTTGGCTGACTGCTTTATGTACGTTTGTCAGAGAACGAGTGAGTGAGCGAGTGAGTGAGTGTTTTTATGTGAGAGATAGGGAAATTGGTACGTGTATGCGTGTGTGTGAATGAAAGAGCGAGAGTGGCGTGTGGATGTGTTAGGAAGCCACTTGCAAATGTCCAGGTCCAGCAAGTATGTCGCGGCCGACTGCATTGCACTGCATGCACGTGTGTGTGTGTGAGTGTGCGTGTGTGTGTGTGTGTGTGTTTGCGTGGGAGGGCGAGAGTGCAAGAAAGAGCGTGTGGGGGAAAAACAGCAAAAGAAAAAGAGATAGATTTCGTGTACGTGTGCGTCTGTACTCGAGTGCGTTGAATTTGTTAGGTCTGATACACATCTGAAAGTGTTCATCCAATCAATAGAAAGACAGATCCATTCTGCGCTAAGTTATAGCCAGACTTTCGTGCTACACACACACACCAAACATACCAAACACGCACCCACGTATGTGTTTGCATACCAACACCTGATCAAAAATACTGTTCCTGACGATTAGCACACACAATTAGCACACACATATACACACACAAGAGATACTGATGTGCATACCTGATCGAAGACCCACTTTTCCTTGAACTTAGTAGTGGCCCCCCAACCAATCATTGCAGTCATGCGCTGCGAAACTTCAAACGCACCACCTGTTTCAATTACACATACCAACCCACACATGCGTGATTATATATACGTATATCATACAGACTTTCTTGGACTTCTCAGACAAATTTTGTGCTCATATGCTGTCATGGTGCAAACGTGTGCGTACATGTGTGTGTGTGTCAGTGTGTGCGTTCGCGCGCGCGTATATGTGTCGTACCCGAGCCCTGGGACACCATTTCGTCAGCCCATTTCGGGTTGAGCAACTTCGAGCGGTACTCCAAGCGCAAGACATCGTTGAGCTTCTTGGGGCGCGCCTCGCGCGCAAATCCCTCGACAACAGTTGCCTGCACTTTGCCCGCGCCACCCTGGATGTCATCCATAGCACGCACCATGGCACCCGTGTTTGCGTAGTACTCCTGAATATCAGTCAATCCATACTCAACTGAATCGATACACTGCACGACCTGGGTCGTCGTCTTCATCAGCGCATCCAGCGTCTTGCGGCGCGGCACGCCCTTGCCCTCACGTCCGAAGGAAAAGGAATTTCGACTCGCCCAAGTCTCACCAAGTTCGCCCTCATCCTCCCACGAACCATCCGACACACGCTCGTTGACCATTGATCCAAACTCTCCGGGGGGGTTTGAGAAGATGCGTGCAGTGGAAGCCTCTACACTTTCGCCTTCTGCCTGCAGCTCGAGGAAGTGCTTGCGAATGTAGTTCATTTCAATTGGCTCGTCAACTTGGGCGGCGCGCACGAAGAGGTCATCGAGCAGCTCGACTACGTTTGCAAACGAGTCACGGAAGATACCTGACAGAGAGGCCAGCACGTCCACACGCGGGCGCCCGAGCTCTTCCAGAGGGATGAGTTCATACCTGACGACGCGGCCAGTCGCTTCCATTACAGGTTCTGCACCGATGAGTGCAAGCACAATGGCCACACTCTCACCACGTGTCTTGATCGCCTCAAGTCCCCACAGGTTCACGGCCACAGTTTCTGGTAGCTCGCCCTCATTGTCCTTCTTGTGCATCTCAAGCGTCAGTCCCGCCGCAGCACGTCCACGTGACATGGCTACCTTAGAGGGTAGGCGGTAGGGATCAAGGGCATGAATATTGCGTCCCGTGGGCAACACGCCGGAGCCATCGCGCAGCAGATCGCCACCAGGGGCAGGCGGCACAAACTCGCCATTGAGGGCACGCACAACACCGTCGAGTTCTTCAGTGTTGCGCAATAGGAGTGAGCGGATATTGATAGCTTCACGAACTGCCTTTTGATAGACACTGTACTCCTTGGTGCCCTGCACCGGGATGGCGGGGTCATCTTTGAACATGAGCACATCAGGCTCCGGCGTGGCCTGAAGAATCATTGCAAGCACCGATTCCGGAAACGGCATCTCCGCAACATCTACCTTCTCGCTAGCCCCATCGCCCTGTACTTCTATGGTAGCATCCGTAGAGCTCTTGTCGCCTTGCTGCCACGACCCATCCTCAAAGTATGCCGTGAGGTAAGCGCGCATAGATTCGTCAGACGGCGCGCGTCCCAGAACGTGAAGACCTGAAGAAAACAGACGCATTTCAAGCTCTGCCAAGTACACCTTGAGATTCTCGCAGTAGCCCGCCAGCAAGTCCTCTTTCGCCATGTATGCAGCTCCAGCCTCCATAGCCTTCTCACCCTCGCCCACACCACCCGCCGCCTCAATCGCCGCCATTGCACCCTCCGGCAGGGGGCAATCCTTGTCGAGCCCTGCTGCAAATACAGTCTGAAGTAGCGCACCCTCTGTAGTAGGCGCGCCCTCAAGCGCATCCAACTTCGATGAATCGACCGCTTGCGCGACCTTTCCACCGCCCACGCCCCCCACACCACCCCCAAGCCCACCAGAGCCACTACCACCTGTGGAAAATCCATTGGCAGCCTCTTCACTTTCTCCTGCACCCTTGAGACCCTCATTGCGTATGCGCATTTCCGTCTCTTGGTAGTCGGCCATGAGCCCGCGAAGACTGACGAGCTCCTTGTACAACCCTGCGCGTGAGTATGGTGGCACATTGTGCGAGACGAGAGTGCCGTAACCACGTCTTTTCGCAAGCAGTGACTCCGAGGGGTTGTTTGCTGCATATACATAAACATTCGGCAGCCCACCAGTCAGAATATCCGGCCAGCACTCGCCTGTGTTACCAAGGGGGGTGCCTGGAAGCCATTCCTCGGTGCCGTGCATGCCAAAGTGGACAACGGCATCTGCGTTCATGCCTCCATTTGCCTCATCATTTTCCATGTACTTATAGAAGGCCGTGTACTGGGGATGGGGAGTCATATCCCTTTGGAACAAAAGCCTCATCGGGTCACCCGGGACGCCGAGAGGCGGCTGTACAGCAATCCAAACATTGCCAAACATCCGTCCACCCAGCAGCATTTGAGCATCATCACCGCTACCGACAGTTCGGATTCCCGACTTGTCGAGCCTTCCGCCCCAATTTTTCGACACGCGCGCCGAATCACTTTTACCAAGCCAGGTAGTAAGGTTTTTCACAGTGACACTGCCACCACCATCCCCCTTGTATCCATCATTTTTGTACCCGCGTCCGGACTCCGACTCAGTGTCAGCGACACGCACCATCTCCACGATATCCTCGGGGTTCTCGGGCAGATCACCCACATCATAGCCTTCGTCCCGCATCCTGCAAAGAAGCTGATACAGAGACTGGGGCACATTGAGAAGCGCGGCAGTGCCAGTGGCGCCAATACCAGGAGGATACCCGTAGAGCACAATTGCTACGCGGCGGTCCTTGGGTGCCTTCCTGCGGAGACTGGTCCAAGCTGTGATGCGCTTGGTCAGGGCGAACAGGCGCTCTTCCACAAGACGGATTTCGCCTGCTTCGCGCGGGCAGTTGGCGAGATCGCGCTGGCTGTTGCAAAATGCCTTGTCGCCGCAACATAAGCCGCCGAGGGGGATGGCATCAATGGCGCCATCCAACTCCGGCAGTGCGTACAGTACAACCGACTGCAGGCCTCCAATACCCTGCTCAAACCATGCCTTCACATCTTGAATCAGCAGCGGCGCGGCCACAAAGTAGGGCACATTCTTGGCCAATAAAATCTCTTTGGCAAGCTCTGCCTGGCGGGCACCTTCCATGGAGCCAGCAGGGCCACCGACGAGTGGGAACCCGATTGTGCTGACAACAGCATCCACATTAACTGCCTCTGAAGACATCGTGGGGTTGCGCTGGATCTCGCCACGTGCAACTTGCTCCGTTTCGAACACCGACGTGAGAGAATCGCGCACGGCAATGTGGCCATCCACCCCTGAGATAAAGAGCGGCAGCGGCGTGATCTTCTGACTCTCCATGTGTCTCACCAGTTGCTCGATGTAGGGCAACTCTGAGATCACGTGCTTTCTGTACAGCAGCACCCCAACAGTCGGCCAGTTCGCGCTCTCAGGATTCTTGCGGCGATACCACTGCAAAAACTCTTTTGGCCCTGAAAAGTAGAATCCGGGACGGTCAGGATGCACGAGTCCCCTCTGTGGCGCCTCCATAGCTGCAGGAACCATCTGACCGTTACTTATAGTTGCACTGTTGGTCGGAGTCGAGTCGCCGTACACAAGCTTCACTGGCCATGTCTTGGGGTCGATCATATCATAGTTGAGAAGCGTGTCCACAACTTGTTTCAACACACCTTCAAGACCCTCCCTCTTCTCGCCAGCAACGCCAGAACTGTGGAGTTACACATTCGAAGGAGTTAGTAGCCGTACGTTGAGGAGGCGAGACACGTACCATGCTCAGCGATGTTCTGCAAACAGAATTTGGTGTATACGTATTCATTTCTCACCTCACATCCGACATGTCGACACCTCCGAACTCGGACGCGAGAAAGCGGAACATAAGAGCAACATTTTGGCGACCACCAGCATTCCAGTATGCGTACGTCTGCAGCCAACTGCGTAGATCCTTTGCCTTTTCTCCTGGCACAAACTTGAGCAAAGCGGGCCCAGACTTGAGAAATTTCGTGTAGCCATCTAGCCTGTCCTCCTCACGTCCACTGCCGAATTTGGAGAGGAGCGCTTTGACTGCAGGCGGCGGCCCGGCTTTCTTTTCGCCTTTGGCGGGCGGCCCTCCCATTGTAAACGTGCCCACCTTCGTGTCGCCCATGAGCTCGAGCGCACTTTCGAAAATGAAGCGCGTCGGAATTTTGTCTATGCGTTCTTTCAGCCAATTGACTTGGTCAAAGTCAAACACGAGGCTGGTGAAGACGACATCGGCACCAGTCAGCGCGGCGCCAACATCGTCGCGCTCCGATTGAATGTCCCTGTCCGTGCAAATGAAGATTTCGAGCGCACCTGGACATTCCGCCGCGGCTTGATCTGCCGCGCGCCGATACAGGTTCCTGTTGAACGTCTCAAACCCCGCGATCAATACGATGCGGAACGGCTTGCCTGCACCGCCGCCCTCGGTAAAGTGGCGTGTGGGTTTATTTCCGCTCAAATCTACCACAGGGGCGTCTCCTGCCACAGTCGGCTCTGCAGCCATGCGAAACGGAGAAAGCGCGGCGCGCTGCGCGCCACGCCCGGTGGCGATGAGGGGCATCCTCAGCCGCCTTACTGCTGACGCTGCTGCCGTCTCAGCATGCCCTGCACGCAGCGAAACTCCCCCGGAGCGGCGCCCGAGCTGCACCAGCGCTGGCGAAAAGGCCAGCGAGGGTGCGCCAGCGAGAGCCACTGCGAGGGCAAACACCATCATCGCGGTCGCGGGCCTCAAGCCCATCACGTGCCGCATCTTCGCGATTTGGTTCCTGCACCTCTGCGAGACTTTGTTGCAGTCGGAAACTCACTGAAGGGGGTTGTTTAGATGCATGCAGGGTGTTGATTTCGCGCGGGATTCCGAAAATTCATTTTTCAGTTCAAGCGGAGTTTTCCGAACGGATCCCGAGTGTCATAGTATCATACAGAGTCATCACAAGCAATGGAGCCAGTGCTGCTTGGTGCGGTCGGCCTGCTCATCCTGCTGCTCCTGGCACTGCTGTTGCTACCCGGGTCTCGTGCAACTACCATGTGAGTGTCGTGAGACCCATTGGCGCCACGTGCTCAAGTATCGCTTTCGCAGACCGCCTCTGTGAGGCTGGGCCATGTCATGTAGGGGTTTGCTGTGCTGAGCTGCCGCAGGCATGCGGGTGTCCCTGGGCACGTGTCCGTGCGGTGGTCTGGTCGTACATCCTGTGTTCTCTCTTGTGAGCCTGTCTCTGATGGTGGGGAAACTGCGCGCGAACACTGAAAACGGGAGGTGGAAACAGAATGGAGGGAGAGAGAGCCTACGGGTCGCAGCAGGCGCCCGCGAGCTCAGTTGATTCTGTGCTATACACGAAGCAGCCTTTCTCTCCTCCCGGTATGGCACCCTCAAAACTGTGTGTACCTTCCTGATGCCGCTGCGAGGCATGCGCCCAGAAAACCCTGGACCCAGAAAACCCTGGACTGACGCCTTTGCTGGCTCTGCATGTGGTGCGGATACGTGTGCAGTGGGTGCCCTGCGGAGCCGGCGGGGGGCCAAGCCGACGGACAGGGTGGGGGGGGGCGTGCAGCAATCATCTGGACGGGAGAAGGAAAACTTGCCTCCAGAGGCAAATATCTCGCAGTCAGCTGGGCGTGCGCGCTCGGACACGACCGACAATGAAGATTCCGACGTGGTAGCCATGTGGGAGCGCAGTGTTCGCGACATTTTCGCTGCTCTTGCCGACGAGGAAGGCACTCACACGTTTGGCTTCAGTGTCACGACAGCCAAGAACCCGCGCGATGGCGAGCTACCTGCGATCGCGCTCCCGCCTGCCCCTGGTGTCGCCCCTGCTCGCAGCGCCGTGCCAGGCAAGTTTGTGGCAGCTGGCGGCATACACCCCGTCGAACCCGCGTTCCGTCTGTCTGCTGTCAATGGGCAGCAAGTGTCGGGGCGCACGGCACAGGAGATTAAGGATATGGTTTCTGCAGGACGCCTCCTCTTGCGTCTCGAACTCATTTGTTCCCAGCGCAAAGAGTGCCAGCGCCGCACTGTATGGTGCAGGTAAGATTGCAGGCAGAAGGCCTGTGCCCTCCCAATCTCTTTCCACAAAATTCCCCCTTTTCTGATGACTCCTTGTCCAGGCCTCTCGCTGGTGTAAGGGGTGTGCGTGCGTGCGCATGCGTGCGGGGTGTGGCACGCGGGTACTTGGGTACCTTCGCACCGATACGGAATTTCCAAGTGTCTGAGCCCAATCAAGCTCCCCAAGTTTAATGCAATATCTTATTTTCCCACTCCCTTATTTCAGCCTCCAATCCCCGATTTCACCCTGTCCTAGATTTTCCACATTGGCCTGTTACGGCCGCGAAGCACATAAATTATGCATGACATTCATGTACATAGCAATTCATGACGCAGTAGAAGACTGTGCACATTGTAATAGATCAAGTTATAAAGCATGAAAGATGTAGAGGCATTGCAAGTACCATCCAAAGCATCACGCCAACATGCAACAAACGCCATTCTCTACGCGTGTCTGTGCACTGCAGGAAACCCGTTTGCCAACACGCGGGAAACATGGTTTCACCGCAGCTGACACTGCGACTGCGCCGGCACGGCTGCCGGCGGTGACACACCGCATGCGACACACCGTATCTTGACACTGCGACTGCACCCCACAGACGCGTGCAGACACTGGACAAAGTCCGATGTCGGCTGGATGTGTTCCTCAACTCGCGCGCCGCGATGCACGCGCTGTCAGAAGGGAAAGGAGTTCATGGGAGAGGAGTACAGGGACTTGAGCTGCTGCGTGACGGTCTTGAGCGTCTGTTGCAAATGCTGGACTCGACATTCAACACGGCTGAGAAGACGCCTGGTAGCGACGCCGTCATCGAAGACGAGGAGAAGAAATTTGTTGCGCTGCTAGCCTCAATCAGCTCCTCCGCGCAGGATTTAAACTCTGTGACGCTTGCCCAGCACATTCTGACTACCGCCGTCCGCGTTCTCACACCCTCTTCATCTGCCTCGTCTATACTTCCGGCAACTCTCTCCCACCTGCCCCAACTCAGCACGCCCAGTCGTACTGCACTCAGTGAAAAGGGAGGGCGCATCAGCGGCGTTGGCATGGCTGCAGGTGGCGGCTGCGGAGCAGGTAAAAATGCTCAAAAGTCTGCGCAATGCTCTAAAGTCTGCGTTCTAGAAATTAAATGCTCCAGGGTCCGCGAAATGCTCAAAAGAAATGCTCAAAAGTCTGCGAAATGCTCAAAAATTTGCGAAATGCTCAAAAGTTTCGTCTCAAAAGTATTTATTTAGCTCCAGTCTCAAAAATCTGCATTTAGCTCAAAAGTCTCGCGATATATGAATACTTGCCGCCGTTTACGCGCTGAATCTGCCGCGCGCCTCTGAACAAAGCGATCATCAAGTTGACTTTTGAGAAAATCTACCGAGCGTGCGCTTGTGAATCTCTACTGGGTCAAGCCAGAGATTCTTCTTAGTGCGCTTGCTGCTCAATTTAGGGTACGACATGTCTATTGAACTGACTTTTGAGAATATCTGTCAGGCACACCCGCGTCAATCTCGAAAGAGTCGCGCAAGGAGGTGGATCAACTGCAACAGGAGGTGTCTCGACTGCAACAAAAACTGAATGATGCACTTGCAGAGGTTCAAAAAGTGGGTGCTACAGCGGCCGCGTCGTCTGCGCGCGCCGAGGTGATGGCGCGCGCAGAGGCGGATGCGGTGACGGCGCGAGGCACTGCGGAGGCTGTGCGCGTAAAAGAGGTGAAGAAGATTACGATTGAGTTGGAGCTTGAGCGGAAGGATTGTGTGCATTTCAAGAAGCTGTGCGAGCAGCTCAGGTGTGTGGGTTTAGTGTCTGTGTGTGTGTATTTGTGTGTGTGTGGGCGTGTGTGTGGAGGGGTGTGTGGATGTGTGTGAGTGTGTATGTGTGTGAATATGTGTGGGTGTGTGGGTGTGTGGGTGTGTGGGTGTACGTGGGTGTGGGTGGGTGTGGGTGTGTGGGTGTGGGTATGAGTGTGGGTGTGAGTTCGGGTGTGGGTGTGGTTGTCGATTAGGGTGTGGGTGTGGGTGTGGGCGTGAGTGTGCATGTGTGTGTGCGTGTGGGTGTTGGCGTGCGTGTGCGTGTGTGTGTGCGTGTGCGTGTGCGTGTGCATGTGCGTGTGCATGTGTGTGTGCGTATGCGAGTGCGTGTGCGTGCGCGTGCGCGTGCGTATGTGTGTGCGTGTGTGTGTGCGTGTGTGTGTGCGTGTGCGTGTGCGTGTGCGTGTGTGTGTGC
>Ga0105054_10009234_pt1 | contig 12853 bp, 7 predicted proteins | sample BON02_FD_78091 | JGI IMG/M metagenome (GOLD analysis project Ga0105054, IMG submission 78091) | Freshwater microbial communities from Lake Bonney liftoff mats and glacier meltwater in Antarctica - BON-02 (megahit assembly) | ecosystem: Environmental > Aquatic > Freshwater > Ice > Glacier... | reverse complement strand
GGCCTCGCACTCACCGATCGTCACGATCGAGTCGTTGCTCAGGCCCGCGAACGTGTCCTTGGGCGTGATCAGCCCCTTGGCCATGTAGAGCATGCACGCGAAGAAGAGGCACACGTCTGGCGCCGCCACGTCGGCCACCATGGCCGCGCAGGACGCATACAAAACGGCCAGCACGAAGAAAGCGTCGGCGCCGAGCCCTCTCCACGCGGTCGCGCACAGGGCCGCCAGCAGCCCCGCGCCGACGGCCGCGAGCGCCAGGGCCAGGGCGTGGCGCCGGAGCAGGGCCGCCAGGGCGCCGGGACGGGCGGAACGGCGCGCCTCGCGCGCCGCGCGGCGCACCTGGGCCCGCAGGAGGGCGCCAAAGCCGACGCCGCCAAAGCTCGGGGGCGCGGCGGCGCCGGCGGCGTCGGCCTTGCTGGCGCCGCCGCGCGTCCCGGCGGCAGTGGGGGCGGCGACGGCGTCGGCCTGGAGGCCGTCGCCATCCGCGATCGCGGCGGCGTTGCTGCGGGCGACCATGGACTGCGATGTTTGGAGGTGGATTGGAGCGCGCGTGTGAATGTGGGGGGGGGTAGGAGGGAAAGGAGGGGGGGAGTCGGAGAGAAATTTGCAACTTCCCGGCCGGGGCGCGCGCGAAGGAAAAAGAGAGACCACGCCCCCAGGAATCGGAGCGTCGTGGCGCGACGATGCTCGCCGGTTTCGTTGGTCGAGGTCGTGATCGAGACGTTGTGTTGCATGGAGCGGGGGAGGAGAGGCGCCGGTTGCAAATACAGAGACCGCAGGCGCCGCCGCGTGGGACTCGTCCGTCGGCCTCGGCGGGCGGGCGGGGCGCGGGCCGGTGCCGCGGGTCGCCCGGGCGGGGGGGCGCTCGCGGGGAAAAAAAAAGAGGCTGTCTCGCCCGCCCTTCCCCCCTCCCCGCTCAAAGACCGCCGCCAGCTCCCCCTTGCCCCCGGCCAACCACCGACCGGAACACGTGCGGCGCCGCCTCGGCCAGCCAGCCGGCCTCGACGGCCGTCACGCCGCACATGTCCGCCCAGGCGCCGCCGCCGCCGCCGCCGCCGCCGCCCGCCGACGAGACGGCCGCCGAGCAGAAGACCACGCAGGGCGGCGGGGGCGCGGCGCGCGCCAGGGCGGACGACGGGTGCAGGCGCATGCGCGGGCCGCCGCCGGCGCCAGCGGCGCCGCGCAGGGGGTCGCGTAGCAGGCGGTAGACGTGGGTCTCGCGCGGGCCGCCGCCGACAATTCCTCCGCCGCCGCCGCCTCTGTCCCCGCCTCCTCCTCCTCCTCCGCCCGGCCCTCCTCCGGCGCGCCCCCCTCCCGTGCCGCCCTTGCCAGAGACCGACTCGAGGAGCGGGTCGGCGTACTCGGTGCGCTCGTACACCGCCGCGTTGAGGAAGTAGCCGGCCGCCACCGCGCGCAGCAAGGGGGTCGCGTCCCCCCGAGGCGCCGAGGGCAGCGGCGCGCGCCCGTCGTCGTCGCCGCCGCCGCCGCCGCCGTCCCGGCCTGTGCCGGCGGCGGCGGCGGCGGCGGCGCAGAGGCCCATCTGCCGCACCGCCCGCCGGAGCCCCACGGCCGCGCGGTCCGCCGCGACCAGCGCGCCCACGTTGAGCCCGCGCCGCGCGGCCCACGCGGCCGCGCGCTGGCGGCGCCGCGCGACGGCGGCCGCCGCCGCCTGGCCCCCGCCGCCGCCGCCGTTGCCGCCGCTCTCGCCGTCCCCTTTTGCCCTCCAGGCCGAAAAGGCGTTGAGCAGCGCGACCAGGTCCCCCTCGGCCGCGCCAAAGAGGCGCGCGCGGCGCTCCAGCGCGCGCTGCCAGGAGCCGCCGCCCCCGCCGCCCCCAGATCCCGCCGCCCAAACGCCGGCGCCCGTCAGCTCGACGACGGCCGCCCCCGCGCCCGCCTCGCCGCCGCCGCCGCCGCCGCCGGCCGCCAGCAGCGCCGCCACCAGCACCGCCTCCTCCGCGCCCGCGCCCCGCTCGCACGCGGCCAGCAGGAAGCGCGACGCCATCGGCGGCAGCGGCAGCAGCGCGGCCATGCGGGCGCCCAGGGGGCGCGTCAGCCGCGCGTCGTCGTCGAGCGCGCCGAGGGCGCGCAGCGTCTCGCAAGCGCGCGCGAGCGCCTCGGCCGGCGGCGGCGCGGGCCACGCAAACCCGCCGCCGGCCACGCCGTCGACGCCGAGGGCCTTCAGGCGCAGGACCAGGGCGCTCAGGTCGGAGCGCTGGGCCTCGGGCACCGCGCGCGCGGGCAGCAGGCGCGCAAAGTCCGCGCGCGTGCAGAGGCGGAGGCAGTGTCCCGCGCGCCCGCGGCCGGCGCGGCCCGCCCGCCGCGCCGCCGTCGCCGCGTCGCAGGGCGCCACCACCGCCGCGGCCAGGCCCGTGGCCGGGTTGTGCGCGCGCACGCGCGCGAACATGCAGTCGATCACGTGGACCACTCCCTCGAGCGCGGGGCCCGCCATGTCGGCCGCCGCGTCGCCCGCCGCGATCACCACCCTGCGCGCGCCCCGCGGCGCCGGCTCGAGCGCAGCGCGCACGGCGGCCGCCGGCAGTCCCGGGTGCAGCGGCCGCACGAGCAGGGTCGTGATCGTCCCGCCGGCGAGCGACGCCGGCGGCGGCGCGCCGGCGGCCGCCAGCTCCCGTAGGGCCGACGCGCACGCCGCCGCCTGCTCGCGTCCCGGCATGAAGACCAGCACGTCGCCGGGGACGCCGGCCGAGGCGTGCAGCTCCCAGGCGGCGGCGGCGGCCGCGCGCACGTAGTCGGCGCAGGGGCGGTTCGGGTGGAGGTAGTGCAGCTGGACGGGGTGCTGCCGCCCGGGGAGGGCGAGGACGGCGGGCTCGCGCGAGGCAGGGAGGCCCGGGGCCGGGGCCGGGTTTGACGCCGCCGCCGCCGCCGCCGCCGCCGCCGCCGCCGCCGCCGCCGCCGCCGCCGCCGCCGCCGCGCCGCCGCCGCCCTCCGTCCGCTGCCTCTTGCTGCCGCTGCCCCTCCCCTCTCCCGCGCCCCCGCCGTCTCTTGCGCCGCCGCCGCCGACGCCACCACCGCCTCTTGTCGATGAAGGAACGGCGCAAGCCGCGGCGGAGGCCGCGGACGACGAGGGAGAGAAAAAGGCGACGAGCCCTGCCGCCTCTTGCGCCGCCGCCGCCGATCCACCCGCCGCCGCCGCCGCCGCCACCACCACCCTCAGCTCCGGCCTCCGCCGCTGGACCTTTCTCAGCAGGCCCAGCAGCGCGTCGGCCGCCAGCGTGCGCTCGTGCCCGCAGTCCACCACGACCACGCTGCACGACGCGAGGAGGGGGTCGCCCCCGCGGCCCATGCTGTCGAGCAGGGTGCCGGGAGTCGTGAAGCAGAGGGCCTGCCGCGCGTAGCCGCCGCCGCCGCCTTGGCCGCCGCGGCCTTGGCCGCCGCCGCTGCCTCGGCCGCCTTGACCGCCGCCGTCGTCCGGAAACAGGGAGAACGAGGCCACCCCCCCGCCGCCGCTGGACCCGAGGTGCGTCCCCACCAGGGGCCTGCCGTCGGCCCCCGTGAGAGCGGCGGCGGCGCCCCCGCCCCCGCCTCCGGCCGCCGCCGCCGCCGTCGCCGCCGACAAAAGCTCCTCGGCGACGCGCTCTGCGCCGCGCCCCGCGTCGGTCGGGCGGGCCGCCGCGACGCAGACGGTCCGGCCCGCGCGCGCCCACCCCGCGGCGAGCAGGTGCTGCGGCAGCTGCGTGGTCTTGCCCGTGCCGGCCTCGCCCGCCACGACGACGCACGCGTGCCGCTCGACCAGGAAGAGCAGCTCTCGGCGGAGGCGCGCGGAGGCTCCTCCTCCATCGGCGGCGGCGCGGGCGTTCGGCGCGGGCGCGGCGGCGGCGTCGCGGACGACGGCCTGGTGGGGCGGCGGTTGCTGAGGCCTGCGCTGTCGCCGCGAGCGGTCACGCTGCTGCCCGTCGCCCCCTCGGGTAAAGTCGATCCCGAAGGCCGCGCTCGAGGGCGCGCGGAACTGACGATGGTCGTCCATCGTTCCGTATCTGACTCCCTTGCACTCTGCGATCAGTGAACCTCCATCGATCCAGTGTGATTGTGCGCGCTCATTGGTGAGGCCTGATGAGAGGCTAGGTGCGTGAAGGACAGAGGTCCTGAGCCGACGCGCTGTGCAGGAGAGAGCGCACGCGGGCGCTTGTACCGCCGACGCTTGCTCGTCGGCCGACGGCAAGGTCGCTCTTTCCAAGCGGCGACGACTCGTCTCCCGCAAACAGAGAGCCAATGCACTCTTCTCGGCTTGACGACACATCAAACACGCATCACCTGTGATCGATCAAGCCGCAAGCCAAAAGCAGGGATGGACGCAACAGCGATGGAGTCGCAGCGGCAGCAAGCAGCGGAAGCGGAAGCAGAGGCGGGCCCTTCGCGCCGCGAGCAGCTCGCCGCGCAGGCGCAGCAGCAGGTGGCGACCGTGGTGCAGGCGTGCCACGCGCTGCTGGCGGCGTACGGGTCGGCGGGAGCAGCGGCATCAGCAGAAGAAGCACCACTAAGGGAACGAGGCGAGGACGCGGACGCCGCAAACGACGCCGACGACGAAGCGGCGACAGCACCATTGTCGGCGGCGTCGGCCGTCGAGATCGAGCGGCTGCACGATCTGTACGTGGCGCGCCGCGCGGCGCTGCGCGAGTCCCTCGAGCGGTGCCGGACGTTTGACCAGGACGAGGCGCAGGCGGAGGCGGAGGCGGAGGCCGAGGCGACGGCCGGCACAGGGGCGGAGGCGGAGGACGAGGCGGAGGCGGCGGCGCTCGAGGCGCGGCGCGCGGCGCTGCGGCGGGAGCTCGAGCGGCGCAACGTGGTTGTCAAGTCGGCGATCGACCGGCTGCGGGTGATGCTGGACGCGCTGCAGCTGTTCCGGGCGGAGTCTGCTTGAACTGTGGCGCTAGTGGATTTCATCGAGGTCTCCCTCTTTCTGTCCGACGCCGCGCTCACGGCAGCGCAGCGCGCGCAGCGCGCTCTCTCGCCGCTGCCGCGCGTCACCGAAAAAACAACGGCGGCGCCCTTTGCGCCGCTCGATATCTTCTTGATCGCCCGAACTCGAATCTCTCGTGCAACCTTGCCTGATCCCTCTAGCGTCCTCGCCGCGTCCCCTTTGGAGCGCTCGTGCGTAAACCAAACCCTGTCCCTCCTCTTGTTGTCCGCGCGCCTCTCTGTCTTCGAGACGACAAACACACACGGCAAAGCCTTCGGACCTGAAATAGTGACCATCCTCCCAAGCATGGCGGGCAGGCTGGCGGCAGCGGCGCTCGTCGGCCGGCTCGGCCTCGCTTGCGCGACGGCGGCGCCGCCGCCGCCGCTGACGGCCGGCGCGACGGCCGGCGCGCGGCGGGCGATGGCGTCCTCGGCTCCGGCCGCCGACGCAAGCGCGAGGCCGCTCGCCTGGCGCGTGCTCGCCAGCTTTGGCAAGGGGTGCGCGCTGGTCTACGCGATCACGCACCACGTCGGCTTCCCCTCGCTGGCGAGTTTTTCTGGGTTGCGCTGGGGCGTCCTTGTGCGAGAGTTGAGAAAAAAGGGGACGACAAAAATCTAACGCCGAAAAACGCGCGACCGAAGCGACCCCCCCCCGCAAAAACCACACCAAACCCCACGAAAACAAACAAGCAGGTCACCGGCCCGAGCATGTTCCCCGCCCTGGCGTCCTCCGGCGAGGTGGTCCTCGCCGAGTGCCTGCCCGGCATGCACGGCCGCGTGCGCGAGGGGGACGTCGTCATCTGCGTGAGGCCTGTCGAGGCCTCGGAGCACATCGTCAAGCGGGTGGCGGCGGTCGCGGGACAGCAGGTTGCGATTCTGCCGCCCGCGCGCGGGGGCGCCGCGTGGCCGGGGCCCTGGGTGCCGCCGCCGCGTTCATCTGCCGACGGGGCCGGGCCGGGCGAAAAAAAAAATCGACAAACGGGCGGGGACGGCGATCGCGGGGGCGGGGGAGAGGTTGGCGGGGGACAGTCGGCGGGCGGCGGCGGCGGCGGCGCGGCGGCGGCGCCGTTTGCGGGCGGCGGCGGCGGCGGCGCGGCGCGGCGCGTGGTGGTGGTGCCGCCCGGGCACGTGTGGGTCCAGGGGGACAACATGGTCGTGTCGCGCGACTCGCGCGAGTACGGCCCCGTACCGCTCGGCGCGGTGCGCGGGCGGGTGGTCTGCACGGTGTGGCCGCGGCCGAGGAGGGTCGACGGCGGCGGCGCGGTGGTGCTTGGGCGGGCGCCGGGGCGCGGCGGCGGCGGCGGGTGAGGCGGCGGCGGGTGAGAGGAGCAGGTGACAAAACCCCCGCGATTCCGTGCGCAAACGATCCGTTTGTAAAGCGAGAGAGAGACAAAGAGCTCTCGATTTGAAAAAATTATGCGTTCAAACGATGTCGTCCGTCGTCCGTCGTCCGTCGTCCGTCGTCCGTCGTCCGTCGTCCGTCGTCCGTCGTCCGTCGTCGGTCGGCCGTCGTCCGTCGTCCGTGGCTCTCTCAATTGTCGCCGCCCGCGCCCGCCGCCCCCGCCCGCAGCTGCTCGTACGCCGCGTCCGCCTGCGCCAGCAGCGCCGCGCACTGGGCGTCGCCGCCGGCGCTGGCGCCAAAGCCAAAGCCAAAGGCGGAGGCGGAGACGCCGGCGCCGGGGGCGCCGCCGCCGCCGGCCCCTGCCGCTGCAAAGGCGCCCACCTCCCGCGCGACGGCCCTGGCCTCGCGCGGGCAGCCGCCGCCCGCCACCCACGCGCGCAGAAAGGCGCGCAGGAAGGCGCGCAGGGAGTCGGGCGAAGGGCGGCCGGCCTGCGGACCAGGGACGGAGGGGGGGGGGGGGACAACGGCGGCGGCGGCGGCGGAGGCGGCGGCGGCGGCGGCGGCAGCTGGGCTGCTGCTGCTGTTGCTGGCGCAGAGGCGCGCGCGCAGGGTGTCCCAGGCGGCGCGCGCGGCGTCGAGGTCCCCCGTGCGGCGCGCGGCCGCGAGGGCCGCGTGGCAGGACGCCAAGACGGGGTCTGCTTCTGCTTGCCGGCGCGCCGCGGCCGCCGCCGCCGACGAGGGGCCGCCGACCGACGAGCGGCCGCCGCGGCGCGCCGAGCCCCCGCCCGCCACTCCCGCTCCTGCGGCTCCTCCCCCCTCGCGCCCGTCCACGTCCATGGCCGCGCCCTCCTCGTCGGAGAAGAGGACGCAGCTCACGGGCGGGCTGTCGGCGTGGGCGAGGGGCGAGGCAGCGGCAGCAACGACAGCGGGGGCCGTGGCAGCAATCGCCTTCGTCGTCGGAGCCGCCGCCCCCGCTGCCCCCGCCGCCGCCGCCGCCTCCGCCTCTGCGCTCGCCGCCCGCCCGGTCCCCCGCTCGAACGCCGCGTGCGCGACGCTCTCGCGCAGCGACAGCCGCCGCGAGAAGGCCAGGGCGCCGTCGTCATTGTCGTCCTCCCAAGCCGCGATGCCGCTTTCGCCGCCGCCGGCGCCGCCGCCGCCACCGCCGCCGCCGCCTGCCGTCTCCCGCTGCCCCTCCCCCTCCTCGGTCTCGCCGCCGCCCGCGCCGTCAAAGCCCTCCTCTTCGTCGTCGCTGCCGCCGCCGCCGCCGCCGTCGCCGCCGCCGCCGCTGCTGCTCTCGCTGGCCGACGACCCGGAGCGGCCGCGCAGGCCCCCCTCGCTAGGGCTGCTGGCAAGGCCGAGGCACCGCCGCGCGGCGGCCAGGCGGGCGAGAGGCGAGGTGAAGGGCGGGTACTGCGTCGCGGGGCTGCCCTGCTGCTGCTGCGGGTCGGCGCGGGCGCCCTCGCCCGGCGGGGGCGGGGAGGCAAAGGCCGCGGGGCCCGCCGCCGCCGGCGCCGCCGCCGCCGCCGCGGACGCGCCGCCGCTCCGGCGGCGGCGGGCCGTCACTGCGCGCCGCCGCGGCGGCTCTTGCTGCCCTCGCTGCTGCTGCTGGGCCTCCTGCTCCTCACCCGGCCGCACCTCCGCCATGGGCGACAGCAAGGGGCCGGCGGCGCCGGCGCCCGAAAGGGCGCCGGCGGCAGGAGGAGGGGGAGAGGCGGGCGGCAGGCCCGACAAAGACGCGCCGCCGCCACCGCCCCCCACGCCGGCAGCCGCCGCCGCCTGGTTGAGGGAGGGCTTGCGCGGGGAGCCGAGCACCGCTTCGGCGCCGCGCGGGCCAAAGGCGAAGCGGACGGCCGCGCTCGCACGCGCGCGCGCCGACTGGGGCCGGCCGCGGCCGGCCGGCGTGGGCGACAGAAGCGGAGGAGCGCCGTCGCCGACGCCGCCGCCGCCGGCCGCAAACGGGCCGCGCCGCGCAAACAAGACGGGCGTCGAAGCCTGCGCGCCGCTCCCCGCCGCCAAGCCCAGGCTGGCCGCGCCGTCGGGCGAGCGCGCCGTGTCCTCCGCCAGCGCCTCCTCTTCGACGTCCGCAAAACCCCCGCGGCCAGCGCCCTCGTCGTCCTCGTCGTCGTCGTCGACGTCGTCCTCGTCGCCGCCGCCGCCGTCTTCGCGCAGCGCGCCCGGGTGCGGCGTGCCCGGCAGGCCCCGCCGCCCCTTTTTGCGGTCGCGCGCGGCCGTCCAGGGCGAGTGCTGGACCTTGTTTGCCTGCCCTGGCAGCTGCTGCTGCTGCTGCTGCTGCTGCTGCTGCTGCTGCTGCGGGTGAGCAGCAGAGGAGAACAGCGGCTGAGCAGCCTTGCTCGCGGACGCCATCCCTCCTGCTCCTGCTCCTCCTCCGGCCCGGCGCTGCGGCGTGCACGCGACCACGGCCATGGGCGAGGCCATCTGGTCCGCGGGCTGCGGCTGCATCGCTGCCCCGCGCGTCTCAAAACCTATTCGAAAAAAGAAGGGCAAAATGACAGACAGCTCCCTGTCCTTTCAAACTTGCGTGGAGTGTCAGTGTGAGCGTGCCTGCTTGGTTGATGGAGAGGGGGAAGGGGAAGCGGGCTGGGTGGTTACGAGGTGGCGGGTTACAGGAAATGGATCGGGGCGTAGGGCGCGGAGGGCGACACAGAGGCCCATCGATCAAGCAGAAAAAAAAACACGCCGCTTCGCCGTTTCGTCCCCTCGTCGCCGTCGGGCGACGCTTTTCGTCCGTGCTACTCCTGAAAGAAGAAAAAAACTTGCCCCCCCTTACGGAAACACGATCGGCGTCACCTGGTCCAGGCGCGCCTCCGTCGGGCAGTAGGGGCACTTGAACGCCCGCGATCGCGACCGCGCGATCCGCGCGACCGACTGCTCGCACAGCACGTGCCCGCAGGGGAGCAGCACGGGAGGGTTGCCCGCGGAGGAAGGCTCCCGGCTGACGGGGCAGGCAAACACCGAGCAGAAGGCGAACTCTTCCCCCAGCTCTATCTCCACGGGCAGCACCGCCCCGCACGCGCGCACGTCCTGCCCCGAGCGCTCGAGCACGCCCGCCAGCTTGATCAGGGCGGGCAGGGCCGCGCCGCCCGCCGCGACGGCCACGGCGAGCGGCGGCTCGGCCGAGGCGCCCAGCGCGCGTGACGCGCGCGCGGCGAGCCGGTCGGCGCAGGCGTCCCAGCACACTGGGGACAGCAGCGGCGGGTAGGGCGAGGTCGCGGGCGGGCGCCCTGCCCAGAGCAGGCAGGCCATGAGGCGCTGGATGGCGCGCAGGTGGGCGCCGCCGCGGAAGGGGCTTAGGTGCGCGCGGGCGTAGGCCAGGGCGGCGGCCTGGCGGCGGCGCGCGTCGGCGGCGGCCACGGCGTCGGGCGCCTCCTCCTCCTCGCCCGCCTCGCGTTCGCCGCTTGCGGATTGGCCCGCTTGCTGCTGCTGCTGCTGCTGCTGCTGCTGCTGCTGTATCCGCTGCTGCCGCCGCGCCGCCGCCGCCGCCTCGCGCTCGGCGGCCTGGCGCTCGTCGCCCACCAGCGCCAGGACGAACCCCAGCGCGTGGAGCCACAGCTCGAGGGAGCTGGCCTCCTCGTGGGGCGGCGGCGGCGCCCCTCGGCCTTCCGCGCCCGCCGCCGCCGCCGTCGCCGCCGCATTCGCCGCGCCGCCGCCGCCTGCGCCCTCGGCCTCCAGCAGCGCGCGGCGGTTCTGCCGCGCCCACTCGAGCGCCGCGCCCAAGTTGCCCTGGCGCATCTGTATCGGTTTGTTTGTTGTTCATTGTGGTTTTGCGCGTGTGTGTTGTGTGAAAAGCGGGACGAGCAGGCGCGGCGAAAGCGCACGTGGGTCGGGGGCCGCTGCCCCGTTTCCCCTCTTCCTTTCGTCCCTCGCCTCCTCTCACCTGCTGCAGCACGCCGTGCAGCGCCGCGTACGGCGCCCGGATCGCCTCGCTCCCGGCCACCCCGGCCTCGGCGCAGAACGCGTCCGCCAGCCCCGCGCGCCCCTCGCGGTACAGGTGCGCCGCCACAGCGCCGTCCAAGGGGCCGCGCGGCGGCCGCCAAGCCGCGCCGCCGGGCAGCGCCCGCCAGACGCCGCCGGCGGCGGCGGCCGCGCCCCCCGCGCCGGCGGCCGTGGCGCGGTCGACCGCCTTGGACAGCTTGGCCACGGCGCCGTGCAGGGCCTTGGTGGGGGCGGCGAGGTCGCGCGCCAGGGAGGCGGGCGGGGGGAGGGAAGGCGGGAGGGCGAGCGCGGCGGCCAGCGCGGCGTCGCAGGCGGCGGCGGCCTCGCGCTGTCGCGCGCAGACGCGGTCGGCCTCGTCGAGCGCGAGCGCCAGGAGCGCCGTCGCCGCGTGGGGTTGCTTCTCTTGCACGTGCGGTCGACTTGCTGGCATTGCGGTCGTCGCCATGACGGCTGGCGCGCCCTCTCTCTCTCGCGCGCCCTTTTCTCGGCGCGCGGAGAGAGAAGAGAGAGGGGCAGGGCGGAGAGTCGGGGGAGCGAGATGATTAGATTTTTGGTACGCTTTGGGAGTAACGTTTGGTGCTCTGTTTGTCGGCCGGATGCGTCGGATGGGTCCGCGTTGGTTCGGAGGGCTTGCGCGTGAGGAGGTTGTGGATTGTGTTCGGCGTCTCGTCGGGTGACGGTCGTGCGTTTTCCAGTGCCACCTCTTCTCTCCTCCTCTTGGGGCGGCAAAACGCGGGCTCTCTCACTAGTGAACAAGCACCGAACAACAGACACGTCAACCACGCATCATCGAGTCCCCGCCTCGCATCACAAAACGAAACTAGCAAGCAACAACGACTAGAGTCTCGCTGTGGCGTTCGGAACATTCAAATTCTCTAGGACAGGTGAGGCCCCTTTCTTTCACGCGCTGTGCGCGGCCCTTTTTGTCGGACGCGATGGTCGCGCCAGGAGCTTGGCACGCCTCTCATCCTCCTGACCACCCGCGCGGCAGACGTCGACGCTCTCTTGATTCTTTGAGGGACGCTTGCGACAGCAAAAACCGACGGTCGCTCACGCGTCACGCGCCCTCTCTCTCTCCCTCCTTCCTTCTCTCCGACACAAACATCAGCGCAGCATCAGCCGCTGCAGGAGCACGACGGCTCCCCCCAACCAGCAGCAGCAGCAGGCGCCCTAACGTAAAGAAGGACAAGATGGCTGCCACCGCCGACGCCGACGCGGCCCCGTCGTCCGCGCGCGCTGCCGCCGACATCGCCGCCGCCGCCCCCGCCCCCGTCGGCGCTGGCAAGGGCGGCCTGTCCGCCCGCCACGCGCAGCCCTGGGTCGAGCGCTACCGCCCGCGCCGCGTCGAGGACGTCAGCCACCAGGAGGAGGTCGTGGCCACCCTGCGCCAGGCCCTGGCCACGGGCGGCCTGCCCCACATGCTCTTCTATGGGCCGCCCGGGACCGGCAAGACGTCGGCGGCCCTGGCCGTCGCCCGGCAGCTCTACGGCCCCGAGCTCGCGCGCGCCCGCGTGCTCGAGCTCAACGCGTCGGACGAGCGCGGCATCGGCGTCGTGCGCGGGAAGATCAAGGCCTTTGCGTCCGCGGCCGTCGGCGCCCCGGTCCCCGGGTACCCTTGCCCGCCCTACAAGTTGCTAATTTTAGACGAGGCCGACTCGATGACGCACGACGCGCAAAACGCGCTGCGCCGGACGATGGAGGCCCACTCGCGCGTCACCCGCTTCGTCTTCATCTGCAACTACGTCAGCCGCATCATCGACCCGCTGGCGTCGCGGTGCGCCAAGTTCCGCTTCAGGCCGCTGCACCGGGAGGCCATGCGCGGCCGGATCAGCTACATCTGCGAGCGCGAGGGGGTGCTGATGCTGCCCGGGGCGATGGACGCTTTGGGGCGCGTTTCGGGGGGGGACATGCGCAAGGCGGTGACGACGCTGCAGTCGGCGGCGCGCCTGGCGGCGGGCGCGCCCGTGGACGCGGCGGCGGTGAGCGACGTGAGCGGCGTGGCGCCGCCCGGCCTGGTGGACGGCCTGCTGCGCGCGTGCAGGAGCCGCGGGTTTGAAGGGGTGGAGAGGGCGGCGACGGGCGCGGTGGCGGAGGGGTGGCCGGCGCAGCAGCTGCTGCTGCAGCTGCAGGAGGCGATCCTGGCGGCGCCGGGGGAGGGCGAGGAGGAGGAGGGGGGGGAGCTCGAGGGAGAAGAGGGAGGGGGGGCGGAGGCGATGGAGGCCGAGGGCGAGGGCGCGGGCGAGGGCGAGGGCGAGGGCGGCGAGGCGGCCGGCCGGCGGCGGCGGCGGCGGCCCGAGGGCTGGGTGCCTGCGTCGCGCGGGCGCGTGAGCGACGCGCAGCGCGGCGCGGCGTGCGTGGCGCTGGCGGTGGCGGACAAGGCGCTGGTGGACGGGGCGGACGAGTTCCTGCAGCTGCTCAACGTGCTGGCGCGCGTGCAGGCGACGCTGAACAACCCCCTGAGGGGATAAGGGGGGGGGGGGGGGGGGAGGGGGGGCGCCGGGGCGGGCAGGGCAAAAAGGGGGGGGGGGGCGCCAGGGGGGGGACGAGCGGGGGGGACCGGGGGGGATGGGGGACGAGGGCGCGGCCGCCGGCGAGGGCGAGGGCGAGGGCGGCGAGGCGGCCGGCCGGCGGCGGCGGCGGCGG
>Ga0105054_10009230_pt1 | contig 12861 bp, 7 predicted proteins | sample BON02_FD_78091 | JGI IMG/M metagenome (GOLD analysis project Ga0105054, IMG submission 78091) | Freshwater microbial communities from Lake Bonney liftoff mats and glacier meltwater in Antarctica - BON-02 (megahit assembly) | ecosystem: Environmental > Aquatic > Freshwater > Ice > Glacier... | reverse complement strand
TTTGTCCCCCCCCCCCCCGGTTTTTTTTTTTTTTTTGGACCCGCCCCACCCCCAAAAAAAATTTTTTTTTTTTTTCAAAAAAAAAAAAAAAAAAAAAAAAAAAACTCGCTTCTTTCTCGCTCCCCACCCGACGCCGCCCCTTGCTTCGTGCGACGCGCAGCAACTTGGCCCGTTTAGACCGCTACGGGCGCGCGCGGCCCGCCGCGCCCTCTTCCAGGTGCGTCCCTCCCCTTCGTCCCCCCTCCCTATCCTCCGAACAAGGTCGTCACTGTCGTCTCTTTTTGGGGGGTGGGGCACGGCGGCGAGAAAGCGCGCTCTTGCTCGCTCTCTCACCCGCCGGCACACGCCGCCGCCGCCGCCGCTGCCGCCGCCCTCTTCTTCTGTGCTCCACCGCCTCGCGCTCGCTCTCGCGCCACCCACACACACATCACTATGTCGCGGCGCATTCGCCGCATCCTTCCCTTCCCCTGACGCAATCACCCAGCAGCAGAAGCCGCAGCAGCAGCACCAAAACCGCGATCGGAGCCTTCTGCTCTCTCAAAACAGCGAGCGTCTGTCAACACCCTCGCTCTCTCTCCCTCCTCTCCCTCTTCTGCACACAGAAAAACCCACAGCAGGAGACTCGTGAAACGCGCGGCTACGGCGATTCTCAGAGTCTGGGCTTGGCCGGGCGCGCGCGTGCGTCCCGCTGTGCAGGGCGGGCGGGAGGAAAGAGAGAAGGACCCTCCCTCTCATCTGTGGGGCCTTTTTTTGAACCGGCCTTCCCTTCCTTCCTCCGCCGCTGGTCAAGATGCTGGTCCTCAACGTCGCCGAGAAGCCGAGCGTGGCCAAGGAGGTCTCGCGCATCCTTTCGGGCGGGAGCGCCTCGCGCTCGCCGCCGTCGCCGTGAGTTGTTTTCGTTGTTCTCTCTTCCGTCGCGCTTCGAGCGACGCCGACGCCGACGCCGACGCCCAAAGCAAAACCCAACACCCCAAAAACCCACAAGAACAAACACGACACGACACGACGCACAACAGCGCCCAGTACAACGCCAACTGGTCCTTCCCCTACCGCGTCGAGGGCAGGCCGTGCACCATGGTCTTCACGTCGGTCACGGGCCACCTGATGGAGCTCGAGTTCTCGCGGCCCGAGCACCGCCGGTGGCGCGGCTGCGCCCCCGGAGACCTGTTTTTGGCGCCGGTGGCCAAGCGCGTGGCCGCCGACAAGCAGCCCGTCGCGGACAACCTGTCCGCGCGCGCCCGGCAGTGCGCCATGGTCGTGCTGTGGCTCGACTGCGACCGCGAGGGCGAGAACATCGCCTACGAGGTCCTGGCTGTGGCGCTCGCCGCAAACCCGCGCCTGGCCGTCCGGCGCGCGCGGTTCTCGTCGCTGGTGCGGCCAGAGTTGGAGCGGGCGGTCGCCCGGCTCGGCGCGCCGGACCGGCACGCGTCCGAGGCGGTGGACGTGCGGCAGGAGCTGGACCTGCGGGTGGGCGCGTCGTTCACGCGGTTCCAGACGCTGCTGCTGCAGGAGAAGTTTGAGTTTGGGGCGGCGGCGGCGACGGCGGCGGGGCACGGCGGCGGCGGCTTCGGCGGCGGCGGCGGCGGCGGGCGACAGCAGCACGGGGCGGCGGCGCCGACCGCGGCGGCCGGCCCGATCCTCAGCTACGGCCCGTGCCAGTTTCCCACCCTGGGCCTGATCGTGCAGCGCGCCTGGGAGATCCAGTCGCACGTGCCCGAGCCCTTCTGGTCGATCCGCCTGGTGCTGGGCGCGCCGCCGGCTGAGGGCGGGGAGCGACAAGGGGCGGCGGCGCAAGCAGAGGAGAGCGACGGCGGCGAGGACGAGGACGAGGACGACGAGGCCGGGCCGCGCGCGCCCCGGCGGCGGCGGCAGCAGCCGCCGCCGCCGCGGGCCTCCCCCACGGCCGTCTTCGACTGGGTCCGCGGCCGCCTCTTCGACCGCGACGCCGCCGCGGCCCTCTACGAGGCGTGCCTCGAGACGGGCCCCCTCACGACGATCGCCTCGGTGCGCGGCGCGCGGCGCGCGCGGCCGCCGCCGTTTCCCTTGGAGACGCTCGAGCTGCAGAAGCGCGCGACGCAGGCGCTGCGGCTGCCCGGGCAGCGGGTGATGGAGCTCGCGGAGGAGCTGTACCAGCAGGGGTACCTGTCGTACCCGCGCACGGCCACGAGCAAGTTCAGCCGCGAGACGGACCTGGCGGCGATCGTGCGCGCGCAGGCGGGGCTCGGGGGAGGAGGGGGAGGAGGAGGGGCCAACGGCGGCGGCGGCGGCGGCCCCGGCGCCGCGGCCACGCCCTGGGCGCCCTACGCCCGCCGGCTCGCCGCCTCGCTGCCCGCCGGCGGCGCGGCAGCCGGAAACGCAAACGCCCCCGCCCCCCCCCCGCCCGTCCCGGGCAACGTCCCCCCCGCCCAAGGCCTCTACCGCTGGCCCCGCGAGGGGCCCAACGACGACGGCGCCCACCCGCCCATCCACCCGACCCGCGCCGCCGACGCCGCCGCCTGGCGCGCCTGGCCCGCCGACAAGCGCGGCGTCTACGAGTTTTGCGCGCGCCACTTCCTCGCGTGCGTCTCCCTGGACGCCGTCGGGTACGAGACGGTGGTCGAGGCCGAGGTCGCGTCCGAGCGCTTCCGGGCCTCGGGACTGCTGGTGGCCGAGCGCAACTGGCTCGAGGTCTATCCGTACGCGGGCGGGGGGGCCTGGGGCGGCGGCGGCGGCGGCGGCGGGTCGGGCGAGCTGCCGCCCTTCCGCGAGGGCCAGCGGCTGCCGCCGGCCGCGCTGACGCTCGAGGCCTCGGCGACGCAGCCGCCGCGCCAGCTCTCCGAGCGCGACCTGATCGCGGCCATGGAGCGCCACGGCATCGGCACCGACGCCACGGTCGCCGAGCACATCCAGAAGCAGCTGTCGCGCGGGTACGCCGCCAAGTGCCCGCGCATGCTGGCCTTCTCGCCGACGCCGCTCGGAGAGGCGCTCATCAGTGCCTACCGCCGCGCCGCGCTCGACGCCCTCTGGCGGCCCGACCTAAGGGCGCGGATCGAGGCAGGGATCGAGAGGGTGGCGCGGGGCCTGGCGGCGCCCGCCGAGGTGCTGGCGGGCGGGGTGGCGGCGTTCAAGGCCGACTTCGAGAGCGCGCTGTCGCGGGCGGGGGCGATCGAGGCCGAGGTGGGGCGCTTCTTCCCGCGGAAGGGGGCGGGAGGGGGAGGGGGGGCGGCGGGCGGCGGCGGCGCCGGGTGGCCGGGCGGCGGCAGCGGCCGCCCCGGCGGCGGCGGCCCCGGCGGCGGCGGCCCCGGCGGCGGCGGCGGCGGCGGCGGACCCTACTCGTCCGCGCCGCCGCCGCCGGGCCCTCTGCCCGACGGGGAGGAGGCGCTCGGCCCCTGCGTCCAGTGCGGCGGGCGCGTGCGCCTCCTCCGCGGGCCGCCCATCGCCGTCGAGTGCTCGTCGTCGGGCGTGTGCCCGCGCCGCCGCCTGGCGCTGCCCGGCGCCGTGCTCTCGGCCGCCGCGCTCGCCGGCCCGGACGGCGACGCCTGCCCGGCCTGCTCGGCGGCCGTCGCGGCGGCCGCCGCCGCCGCCGCCGCGGGAGGCGGCGGCGGGGGCGCGCTCCCCCCGCTCTTTTATAAGGCGCGCCTGCGCCTGCGCCTGGCGCTGCTCCCGCCGGGGCTGTTCGACGCGCCGGAGTACGTCGGGTGCCTCGCCTGCGACGGGCGCATCCGCGCGCTGGTCGAGGCGTGCGGGACGGCAGGGGGAGGCGGCGGCGGCGGCGCGAGGGGGGGCGGCGGCGGCGGCGGCGGCGGCGGCTTTGGGGGCGGCGCGCGGGCCCCTGCGCAGCGGCGCGCGGCGCCTCCCCAGCAGCAGCAGCAGCAGCAGCCGTCCCAACAGCAACACCACCACCACCACCAGCAGCAGCAGCAGCAGGAGGACTGGGGGGGCGCATACCAGCAGCAGCAGCAGCAGCAGCAGCAAGCGCCGCGACGGCAGGGAGGCGGGGGAGGCGGCGGCGGCGGCGACGGCGCGCCGCCGCTATGCCCGTCGCACGGCCTGCCCGTGCTGGTGCGCACGGCGCGCACGGCCGCCAACAACGGCCGCGCGTTCTACAAGTGCTCGCACGAGAGCGAGGCCGAGGCGTGCCTGGCGTTTGCCTGGGCCGACCAGTTTGAGGGCGCGGGGGGAGGGGGAGGAGGGGGAGGGGGAGGGGGCACGTGCCGCGGCGGCGGCGGCGGCGGCGGCGGCGGCGGCGGGGCTTCCGCGGGCGCCCCAATGGGCCCTCCCGCGGGCGGCGGTCGGCGCGGCGGCTCGCGCATCGCGGCCTCGGGAGCCTATCAGCAGACGCGCACGGTGACCACGGGTCGGGGCGGCGGCGCCGCGGGGGGAAGCACCAGCGGGCGGGGCGCCGGGGCGGCGGCGGCGGCGTCGGGCGGCCGGCGCGGCGGCGCGGCGGCCGGCGGCCGGCGCGGGGGCCGAGGAGGGGCGGCTGGCGGCGGGTTTGTGCGCGCCGACGGCTCGAGCGGGAGCGCCTGCTACCGCTGCGGCAACCCGGGCCACTTTTCGAGCAACTGCCCAAACTAGAAGACGGCGTTCGGATGCGCAGCACAATTCATTTCTTTTTGTTTTCAAGCGTTGGAAATAAATCCTGCGCGCTCAAAGGCCGAGGCGGGGGGACGCGAGGAGAAGGGACGCTCAATCACCCCCGCCACCCCGCCCGCTGTCTTGTGTTTCTCTCTCTTTCAAAAGAGAAGGAGGTCACTCGCCAAAACGTTACACGTTGGAGCAGCTCAAGTGAGACCGGATCGCACGGGCAGGCGCCCTGCGCGGTATTTTGAGTGGACGGGGGCGTCTCGTCCACCCAACAGAGCATATGAAAGCTACGAGGTAAAAAACAAGCCACGGGGCGTTGTCAAGAAAAACAATCCGGGGCGGCAAAACAAGCGCGTGCGGGCGCGGGCGCGGGCGGGAACATGTCGCCGTGCGCCGCGCGCCCGCCTGCTCAGCTCCGAGGTGACGACGATGATGAGGATGATGGGCCCCGCGCGCGCGCGCGCGCGCGCGACCCCCCCCCCCCAAAGACCAAAGAAACCGAAAAGAAATCGGCGTCAGTCCTTGCGGTCCGCCCAGACGCCGCCCTGCTCGGCCGCCAGCGCCGACGCGCTCTCGCGCGCGCGCGCGCTCGTCGGCAAGCCGCCCGCGCCGCCCCCCATCGCCGACGGCCCGCGCCCCGCCACCATCGACGCCTGGCTGCGCGCGCGCAGCTCGCTCACGCGTGACGCGCGGCTCACGCTCGGCCACGAGCGCGCCACGTTCGCGAGCTCGCCGTGCGCGTCGCCCTCGCGGTCGAACGGGTCGGCGTCGGCGTCGGCCACGGGCCGCTCGACGTAGGCGCGGCTCACGGGGATGTAGGCGAGCAGGGCGGCGGCCAGGATGCCGGCGTTGAGGTAAAAGTAGAGGTCGTAGTGGCCGTAGAGCGAGTTGTCGGCGACCCAGGGGTCTCCCGTGGTGGCGGCGGCGATGACGAGGTTGAGCGCGGTGGCGAGGTAGGTGCCGAGCGCGACGGTGAGCAGGTAGCAGGCCGTGCCTGCGCGTAGTAGATAGATGCAGAGAGGCGGGTGGGTTTGTTTGTTTTTATGGTTGTCGTTTTTTTTGGCGCGAGTTTTCCGGGGGAGGGGGGGAGGTTGTCTTCTTTTTGGTCGTGTGGTTTCGTCGCGCCGAAAAAGAACAACGCGTGGAGAGAGACCTCTCCTCTTGGAGACCCCCTGCGACCCCACTCTCACCGATCGACCGCATGCCCGTCGACACGCCGCAGTAGAACAGCTCCATCACGCCCACGTTGGTGAAGGCCTCGCCCGCGCCCAGCAAATAATAGGGCACGATCTGAACCCAAATGCTCATCGGCTGCGTGTACTTGGGGTCGAGCGGGTCTGGCGACGCCTCGGTCGCCTCGGGTCCCCCTCCGTCGCTTTCGAACAGCGCCCTGACCCCCGCCGACTGCCGGTACCGCGCGGTCTCGACGGCCCCCGCGCTCAGGAGCGCGAGGACCTGGATGAAGAAGCCGCCGCCGATGCGCTGCGTCACGGTGATGGGTCGCTTCGAGCGGGCCAGCAGCGGCACCAGGACCATGTCGTATAGCGGGATCGTGGCCAGGACGCCAAACGTGTTTGCAAACGAGATGGACGACGCGGGGATCTGCAACCCCTTGCTGCCGAGGCGGCGGTCCATGACGTCGCCCGGGTAGGGCAGCAACGTGAAGATGGGATCGTAGGTCATCTGGTAGATGATGACGAGCGCAAAAATAGGCATGATGCGATAAAACGCCTTCGATTCCTCGACGGTCGAGACGGAGATGGCGGTGCCGCCGGCGGCGGCGGCGCCGCTCTTGCCGTGCGTGGCGCCGCGGATGGCCGCCTTGTCCAGGCAGGCCATGCCCTCGGTGTGGGGGATGCGGTCGGCCGTGGCGAGGGCGGCGCGCCGCTGCTTGCGCAGCACACGCCGCTGCTTCCAAGACAAGTGGGCGGCCGCCGGCGCCGCCTTGCCGCCGGCCGCCTCGTCCTCGGCCGCGATGGCGGCGGCGGCGATGAGCGGGGCGTTGGGGTCGTCCTCGTGCAGGTCCGACGGGTCGGCCGGCAGGGCGAGCTTGCGGTTCTTCCACGCGCCGCGCAGCACGCGGAACAGCCGCGCGAAGGGCGAGCCCTGCGGCGGGAAGCGCACGTAGAGGGACCACCCCGCGAGGAAAGCCGCAATCGCGATGGCGAAGGCGATGGTGGGGATGCCAAAGCCGAGCGCGTAGCCCTTGGTCTCCTGGACGGGCACGACGACCAGGGTGGCGACGAGGCTGTGTTGAGGTTGTTTTTGTTTTGGTTTGTGGGTTTTCGGGATTTGGTTTGAGATTTTGTTGTTGTTTTTGTGCGGGCGGGCGGGCATGTTTTTTTCTTTTCATGAGCGTGTTTTTTGTGTTTGTTTCTCTCGCGGCAAGGGGCGACGGACAAGAAAACTTGCCAACCTCCCTCCTCACAAAAAGCCACGAAACAACACGAACAACACGACGCACCTGCCCACGTTGATCACCAGGTAGAACCAGTTGAAAAAAGAGGCGCGCCACGCCCGCTCGCGCGCGCTGCGCTCGTCAAACTGGTCGGCGCCAAAGGAAGGACGCAAGGCTTGATGCCCCCTGATCCGAGCGCCATCAAATACATGGCGAGCCAAAAGAGGGGGATGGTCGCGCCGCTGCCGGGGGCGCCGTTGACGGGCGCGAGCGAGGGGATCCAGTTGACGAGGGTGAGCCCTAAGAGGCCGATTAGGTAGACGATGCTGAAGATCAGGATGACCCAGAAGCGGCCCATGACGGCGTCTGTTTTTGTTTTTTGTTTTTTGGGGGCGTTGGGGGGGGGGTCGCGTCGTTTGGTCGTTTTGGTGTTTGGTGTTTTGGTTTTTGGTTTGTTTTGATTTCGATTTGGTTTGATGGGGAGAGGCGGCGGCGAATGGGTAGTGTTTTCTCGGATGGACGGACCGGCGCAGTCGGGCAGGGGTTTCTGTCCCGCTCGCGCAAAAAAACAAAAAGCGACCGTCGCCGCCGAGGCAAAAAACGCTCGGTACGAGACGCCCCCGCATCCCTTTGCTCTTCTCCGCTCTCACCCGCCAGGTAGGCGCCCACGAGCGGCGTCAGGTACACGGTGCCCTTCCACGCCTGGAGCAGCTGCGACGCCTTGTCCGCCGGGTACCCCAGCTGCTTCTTGAGGTAGAGGCCTGTTTTGTTTGTTTGTTTGGTCGGTCGGGCGGGCGAGGGGGGGGCAAGCGAGCGTTTCTTCTTTTGTGCGAGCGAGCGAGACACCGGAAAAGCGCGGCGAAGGGGAAGACGGCAGCGGCGGCGGCACGGAACCCCCCCCCCCCCCCTCTTTTTCAACATCCACCCGACGACCGACAACCACCATAGCTCACCCATGTTGGTCTGCACGCCGTAGTAGGCCAGCCGCTCGCACAGCTCGTTGCCCAGGATGCACAGGCAGGCCAGCAGCAGCAGGCGGCGGCGGTGCGGCCGGAGCGGCGCGGCGTCGAGGTCGGCGCCCGTCCGGGCGCGCCACTCGTCGCCGTCCTCCCCGAGCAAGCCGACGGCGGCGCTGTGGGCCTCCTCGGCCGGCGTCGTCGTCGGCGCGGCCGCAGGGGCGGCGGGCGCGGCGGGCGCGGCGGGCGCGGCGAGCGCAGCGGCGGCGGCGGGCTTGGCCTCCTCGGCGGCCAGGAGGCGCGCGTCGTCGGCGGGAGGGGGCGGGAGGGGGTCCGGCGAGGCGGTGTCCGCCGCCTTTGGGTTGCCGCGCCCAAACAGGCCCATGTTGTTGTCGTTCGTGGGGGGAGGAGGGAGGGAGGAGGGGCGGCAAGAGCGCGTGGCGGCGGCGGCGGCGGCGGCCGAGCAAACAAACGATGGAAGGGGTCGGGAAGAGGAGGGAGGGCAAGGGGAAAGAGAGCCGGGGTCACGTTTTGTACCCCCGCGCGCGTGAAAGGCCGAGCGCGGTGGCGATAGCGCGAGCAAAGAGGCGGTCGCGCGCGTTGCTGGCGCGCGTCGCTCTCTTCCGGGGCGTTTGAGGAAAGAGACTGTTCCGAGACACGTTGGAAATGTCACTCGGGATTCGCCGGCGCCTATCTCTTTGTGAGGGGGTTACAATCGCGGGTGTTGGTCGAGAGAGTGCTGTGCGTGGTCGAGCTCGTGCGCGGCCCCGTGGTGTTTGTTTCGAGAGGGAGGAGGAGGAGGAAGAGAAATTTTCTGGGAGGGTTGTTTTGTTTTCTGTGCCGCCGCGCCTCCTGCCGCCGCCGCCGGTCAAAGCGGGGAGGGGGTGCTGGGTCTCGCAACAACAGATGGTGGGATGGACAAAAAGAGAACAGTCGCCTCTGGTCCCAGTCGCCGGGCACGTCTGACGATATAATCCTCGAAAAAGGGGCCGGGTTAGGGGATGCGCAACCAGCGTCAAAATAACAAGTAGATCGGGCGCGCGCGCTCTTTGCCCGCCGCCGCCGCCCTCGCTCGAGGAGAACCAAAAAGCAAAGAACCAAAAAAGCACCACGCGTTGGAAACCAGGGTAGACGGCCGACTCTGTGCCGCCCGACACGCCCGCGTGGAAAGCCCTCGACGACGACGACTTGTGTAGTGGACATCATCGATGACGACCGGCGTTCCACGCGGGCGTGTCGAGCGAGATGAAATCAATTGGGTCGGCGGCGTGCCCGTTTCCGAAACGCGTGGTGCGTCTTTTTCTGTGTTTTGCGGCGTTTGTTTTTTCTTGTTTGTTTCGCCTCGAGCGAGGGCGGCGGCGGCGAGAGAGCGCGCGCCGCCTTTTATTGTTGTTTCGGGCGCTGGTGGGGCCGCCCCGTTGCCCATCCTTGCCCACCCTCGCGGGGAGAGGGGGGAGGGGAGGAGGGGGGAGGGGAGGGGCGCGCGCAGGTTTCCAGAGCCGGCGGCCGCGAGGGGCGACGCACCCTTGAAGTTTGCAAACGAAACAAAACACACGGTCGCGTTGTTTCCATGCCCGGCAAGGCGTTGTCGTGCGCGTCGAGGTGCGCTCCGGCCTTGTCTTTAAACAGCGGCGCGCTGCCGCGCCCGACGCCGCCCACACGCGCGTTGTCCCCGCCCCACGTTGCCGCACGCGCCGGCCGCGACGTTGATCGGGCACCCGGGATTCGAGAAACGCAAACGCGACTAGCAGGATAGCGGCGCTGACACATAAAGTAGAAATCTCACCGGGCCGCAGCGCGAGTTGTCCGCAGCCCGCGGCCCGCCTTTGGGTTGCGTGGTCGCATGCCGCGGCGCCGACGTCGGGTGGTTGCGAGGAGCGGGGGGAGATGTTGGTTTCCTCGCCGTTCACATCCATTATCGACGTCGCCATCGCGGCCGCGAGCACCCGCACCAAAGAGGGTCTCTGGGTGGCCGACAATTCGCTGTACGGTCGTTACGACCTGTATTTTCACGTAATCGCGGCCATCCTGCTCGTCGCGTTTGTCGCCTGTGCATCTCGTGCCGTCGCAACGCGGCGGCCGGCACGCGTGGCGACGGCCGACGGCAACGGCGATGGCGACGGCGACGCAGGCAGTTGGGATCGGCACGAGCACGCCAAGGCGCGGCAGTTTAAGAGAAGGCCGGCGCACGCCTCGACGCGGCACGACAACGCCCGGGATCGAAAAGAATTGATCTGGGGGAAAACGGGTGTCGCGCGCGCGTTTTTGGCGGGCGGTTTTATGCGCGGGCGATCGGAAGAAAAAAGGGGGGCGGGCGGGCGCGCGCGGCGACGTCAGCGCATGGAAAGGAACGCCAAGGAAAAAAAGGAGAAGGGGGAGGTTGTGTACGACCCGTGCGCGCGCGCCGAGTGCACAGGCCGGGCGCGTTGGCTAGAGCGCTGGCAAAAGAGGAGCCCAGGCGGTCGCACGTGTTGTTAGCTCCTCTCAGGCGTTTGGGAGAAGAAAGCTCCACAAGACACAAAGCAATGTTTCGGAATCGCCGGCCCCTCTCTCTTGGGCTTTCTGTGTACTTGGACAGTGTGAAGTGCTTACAATCGCGTGTGTGGTGGGAAAAGTGATGTACAAGAGCGCGCCGTCGTGTTTATTGAAAGCAGGACGGAGGACGAGGCGGATGGCGCCTCAATTTTTTCACGCCGCCGCCGCCGCCGCCGTCGCCGCCGCCGGTCGAACAAAGGACGGTGGTGGACCAAAAAACAGGGAAGTAAAGGGTCGCATCTTGACCGGTCGCCGAGTATGACGCGGTAAGACATGTCTAGGTGTGGGAAGGGGGGAAGCGGGCGGAGGGGGCGAGCAGAAGCGCTTTGACTGTCTTCTGAGTGGGCGGCCGCAGGGGCGCCGCCTTTTTTTTTTGGTCGAACAAAGAAAAAACAAACGTCGCGACATCACTTCTTGTCGATGCCGAGCACGGCGTTGTCGTGCGCGTCCAGGTGCGCGCCGGCCTTGTCCTCGAACCGCGCGCGCTGCAGCGCCCTGGCGTCGTCGGCCGACCCGGCGTCGTCGCCCGCGCGCGCGCCCTCCCCCCCCTCCCCGCCGGCGTCGGCCGACGTGTCGATCGGCCGCTCGACGTAGGCGCGGCTCACCGGGATGTAGGCGACAAACGCCACTAGCAGGATGGCCGCGTTTACGTAAAAATACAGGTCGTAGCGGCCGTACAGCGAGTTGTCGGCCACCCAGGGACCCTCCTTGGTGCGGGTGGTCGCGGCCGCAATGGCGACGTTGAGGCCGGTCGCCAGGAACGTGCCGCTGCGGTCGTTTTTTTTTGTTTTTTTTTTCGTCGGGAAGGGATTCGGGGGTGAGTGTTCGACGCGAGCGATAGCAAAAGAAACAAGAAGCAGAGCGACGAGCACCCCTCTCCCCCCCCCCCGCCCCCAGCGAGAAGGGCAAGAGTAGGCCTCAGGTAGGCGCAACCAGCGCCTTAAAAAAAAAACAATAATGGCGCGCGCCCCCTCGCCGCCGCCGCCGCGCACGCTCGAGGAGAAACAGAAAAGAAAAAACAAACGCCGGCGAGAAGAAAAAAACCAACTCACCACGCGTTGCTAAACAGGTAAACGGCCGAGCCGATCGACTTCATGCCGCTCGACACGCCCACGTAAAACAGCTCGATCACGCCGATGTTGGTGAAGACCTCGGCGGCGCCCAGGATGTAGTAGGGGCCGAACTGCACCCAAATGCTCATCGGCTGCGTGTACTTGGGGTCGAGGGGGTCGGGCGTCTTGACCGTCGCCATCGTCCCGCCGTCGGCCTCGAACAGCGCCTTGACGCCCGCCGAATGCCTGTAGCGGAGCGTCTCGATCCCGCCGGCCATGAGCAGGGCCACCAGCTGCAGGACAAAGCCGGCGCCGATGCGCTGGGTGATGGTGATGGGGCGGCGGAGGCGCTTGAAGAGCGGCACGAGCACCATGTCGTAGAAGGGGATGGTGAGAATGACTCCGGCCGTGTTGGCAAACGAAACGGACGAGGCCGGGATCGTAAACTTGCCCATCTTGCGGTCCATGGTGTCGCCCGGGTAAGGGAGCAGGGTGAAGATGGGGTCGTAGGTCATCTGCCAGATGACCACGAGCGCAAAGATCGGCATGAGGCGGTAGAGGGCCTTGGACTCCTCGACCATCGAGACGGTGACGGGCCCGCGCGGCGCCTTGTCGGCCTTTTTGTTGCCGCCCGCGCCGTAGGCGGCGTTGGCGGCGTTGGCGTTGTCGTCGGCGTCGGCGTTCTTGTCGTTGGTCTTGTCGAGCGAGCCGTCGTCGCCCACGACGACGGCGGCGTCGACGACGGGCAGGTCGGCCGGGCGGATGGCGGCCTTGTCAAGGCACCGCATGCCGACCGTGTGCGGGATGCGCTCGATGCTGGCGGCGGCGGCCGTCGCCGCCGCGGCCGCCGCCTTCTTGGCGGCGGCCGAGCGGCGCTTTTTCGCGCCGCCGTTGCGACGGAGCTTGGAGAACGACCCGCCCTCTGACGCCGCCAAGGGCAGGGCCTCGGCGCTCGCCTCCAGCTCGAGGGCGGCCTCGTCGCGCGCCACCTTGTCGGCCCGCGCGCGCACCAGCGCCAGGTCCTCCTCGTAGAGCTCCGAGGGGTCGGCGGGGAGCGCCAAGCGGCGGTTTTTCAACGCGCCTCGGAGCACGCGCCAGAGGCGGGCAAAGGGCGAGCCCGAGGGCGGCAGGCGCAGGTAGAGGGCGGTGCCGGCCAAAAAGGCGGCGATGGCGACGGCGAACGCGGCGGTGGGGATGCCGAAGCCGACGGCGTAGCCCATGTTCTCCTGGATGGGCACGATGACGAGGGTGGCGATGAGGCTGTTGGGTTTTTTGGGTTTGGGTTTGGGTTTGGGTTTTGTTTTGGGCGGGTCGGCGGAGTGTGTCTGTTTCTTTTTCTCTTCGCGGCGTCGGG
>Ga0105054_10009227_pt1 | contig 12862 bp, 14 predicted proteins | sample BON02_FD_78091 | JGI IMG/M metagenome (GOLD analysis project Ga0105054, IMG submission 78091) | Freshwater microbial communities from Lake Bonney liftoff mats and glacier meltwater in Antarctica - BON-02 (megahit assembly) | ecosystem: Environmental > Aquatic > Freshwater > Ice > Glacier... | reverse complement strand
GGCTGAAGAAAACGCATCAACAGAACAACAAGCTGCACGTTTTGTAATTCAAAAAATTTACACAAAAGATATCTCTTTTGAAACACCAAACACACCCGATATTTTTCGTGAAGAGTGGAAACCAACATTAGATTTACAGCTAGGTAATGAGTATTCACGTATTGATGAAGATAACCATGAAATCACTTTAACCGTTACTGTTACGGCAAAAGTAGGCGATAAAGTGGCCTTTTTGGCTGAAGTTAAACAGTCTGGCATATTCTCATTAACGGGTTATTCTGATCAAGAGATGGGACCATTACTGGGAAGTTACTGTCCGAATACGTTATTTCCATTTGCACGCGAAGTGATTTCAGACATTGTTATTAAGGGTGGTTTTCCACAATTAGTACTTGCTCCGGTTAACTTTGATGCCTTGTACATGAATCAGATTGAGCAAGCCAAACAAAAATCCGCTGCTGTAGCAACAACTACGCACTAATCATTCAGGCCATAAGCCGTGTTAAAAGCGTCCAGTCAATTGTCTCCTACGTTTGTCGTTGGTGCGGGTGCATGGGGCACGGCTTTAGCGATTGCAATTGCTAGAAATGGTCATCAGGTACTGTTGTGGGGCCGCGATACACAACAGTTAACCGCCATGCAAGCGACACATAGTAACGAACGTTATTTACCTGGTTTGTCTTTTCCAGAGAGCTTGGAAGTCTGCGCTGATTTTGAACTTGCACTCAAATCAGCCAACCATATTTTGATCTCCGTACCCAGTACCGCTTTCAGCGAAATGTTGCATAAAATAAAACCATTGATTGCTGGCGGCATACCACTGAGTTGGGCAACCAAAGGCTTAACACCTGAAACCGGTCGCTTTTTATACGACACCGCAGCAGAAATATTAGGTGATTCACATCCTTTAGCTGTCATTTCAGGCCCCTCTTTTGCCGCAGAAGTGGCAAAAGGTTTACCGACGGCGATTACTGTTGCCTCGCCAGATGCCGAATTTAATCAAGCATTAGCATCAACCTTACATAGTCCAACCTTACGTGTTTATACCTCTAATGATGTATTAGGCGTCCAAATTGGCGGCACAGTGAAAAATGTATTGGCGATAAGTGCTGGTATCTCGGATGGATTAGGACATGGCGCTAATGCCCGTGCCGCTTTAATCACCCGTGGTATGGCCGAGATTTTACGCCTAGCAGCAAGTCTAGGCGCAAGAACGGAAACCATGTTTGGTTTATCAGGTATTGGCGACTTAATTTTGACTTGTACCGACAATCAAAGTCGTAACCGCCAACTTGGCCTTGCGATAGGTCGCGGCTTAAGTGTTGAACAAGCTGTTGCTGAAGTAGGGAAAACAGTTGAAGGCATGTATGCTGCGCGAGAAGTATTAATGCGCGCCCGACAAGCAGGTATTGAAATGCCAATTGTCGAACAAGTATGCAAAATACTATTTGAAGGGTACGATCCGCGTGAATCAGTACAAGAATTACTGTGTAGGGAGCAAAAAGCTGAAACTACCCCTCCTAACTCAGATACCGAATAACTAAATAAGGAAAACCGTATGCGCACTATTGTTAAATTAAGCGGTATTATCGCTGTCAGCATTGCATTAACGGGCGGCTTAGCCGGCTGTGGCATGCTATCTGCCGATAAACCTTCGACTGACACTGAGATCTTAATGGGTCAAGAAGGACGAACCTTATGGGAGTCAGGCCTGCAATATGTCAAAATCGAAAATCGTGACATAGCCAGCGGCACTGCAAATGAGCATCCAGCCGCTATCAGCAGCGATGAGCTTCGTTCGGTATTAGGCGCACTCTATGTCAATGAGCGATCAGGATTTACTCAGTCTGAAAATCCATTGTTTTCTGCTAGTGAATTACAAATATTAAGCACTGCAATTGCAAGTGGTTTAAGTCAAGCAGCACCTAATGAAGATGTTAATTTTGTCAGTATCGGATCATTTAAAGGTCTGATAGCACAAGAACGTAAAACGAATACTGGCCGAGTATTTATGAGTGGTGGTCGTTTGAACATCATCTTTGGCCTAACTCATGAACTATACAGAGAGAAAGACCTTGCTACAGGCCAAGATGTTGATCGTCGGATTAATCCTTTATTACCAGGAAAACGTAAAACCGATTCAGACTTGTCAACCCGTGTAGCATTAGATTCAGGCCAATCTTTTTATCTAGATCCTGAAACAGGTAAAGAACGTAGTGATTGGTTAGTGATCGATATCGCAACCGTATTGGCAACAGCAAAAGAACGTAAAACAGGTGAAAATGATGGTACTGTTAACCCAGAATTATTAGAAGATGTTGCTCGTAGTAAACAAGAAACTGGCAATTTACGTCAAGATGTCGGCAATATGAAAGAGATATTGTTCGATATGAGCGGTGAAATTGAACGTTTGAAAAAAGAAATTGAAGACTTAAAAGCTAAACCTTAAACTTCAAATTGATAGACTTAAAAAGGGAGCTTCGGCTCCCTTTTTTGTTGCTAATTATAAGTTGTAACGCCGGTCGCCCTGTTGTATCCGTGGCAGCAATTGATCAAGGTTTTTCGTCAGCGTTAACACTTTAAACGTTTCCCCCATTTCTGTGGGTAAGGTCAACCGCTTAATTTCCATCGCCTGCCGTAACATTGCAAAGGCATCATCATTGTTATCATCTGCAGCTAATTCTGTTATACCCCCAGCCAGTAAAAAGTCAGCCTGCGATTGAAAGCCTGCTACCTCAAGACCATTATCCACCGCAATTTGTGCCAGTGAAGTGAAATCAACATGTGCAGTAATATCTTGCAAACCAGGCAGAACCAATGGGTTGTTATGGCCTTGTTGTTGGTAATAACACATCATGGTGCCACTACTACGCTGAGGATGGTAATAGACCGCTTGTGGATAACCGTAATCAATAATAAAAACAGCCCCTTGCTGTAAATTGTCTGCCAGACTAGCAAGCCAAGCTTTCGCAGCCAAATTGACTTCGGTGAAATAGTCCGAATCACCAATAAGTGATTGGATTGCAGCGACCTTGTCGATAAGATCGGTTCGAGATAGCTCATCATCACACCACTGTAATTGCCCGTTATTATTGACGATATAACACTCATAACAAACCGCATTATTAAAATGTAACCTATGCACTGGCATCGCATCACAGACCTCATTGGCTAACACTACACCCTTAAATCTTTCGGGGAGACTATCGAGCCAAATCACTTTACCTTCAAGTTCGGGAACCCCCTCATGTATTGCTTGTTGCTGTCTTTTCCGTAAGTCAGCACTCGCTTCGATAATATAATAGTGCTTTGGAAGACTCTGTTTAACGTTTAATTCACGTAAAATATCTACAGCCATCTTCCCACTGCCCGCACCAAATTCTAAAATATTAGCTTGATCGAGCTGCCTTAAAACATCGATAAGCTGATGGGCTAAGCTTCGCGAAAATAAGGGCGATATTTCTGGTGCAGTCGTAAAGTCGCCGCCGCATCCAATCTTATGACTACCCGCACTGTAATAACCTAAGCCTGGCGAGTAAAGACATAACTGCATATATGCAGCAAAGGTGATCTTGCCCCCCGCTTGGTTGATTTTGTGTTTAATCAGCGTGAGCAGCTGTTCACTATGTTGTTGTGCAATATTATCTAGAACAGGTAGGCTAGTCGTTAAAGTCATGGAGGTTCACGTGTTAAAAAATACAATCTTAGTCACTGGAGCTGGTCGTCGAATCGGTCATCATCTTGCCCTGCGCTTACATCAGGATGGTTATACCGTACTGGCCCATTATCGTACGCATACGCCTGAGATCCAAGCTTTACAAGATATGGGCATGGCCACTATTCAGGCTGCTCTTAGCGATAGCCAAGCCATTTTATTGTTTGTTGAAGCATTAAAAGAACAGTGCATTAGCTTTCGAGCACTGATTCACAATGCCTCATCATTTGAGGCGACTTCTGCAGATCTAACCGTGGCAGCGCAACAATATGAACAGTTTTTTAATGTACATATGATGGCACCCTTTCTAATAAACCAAGGTTTATCGTCATTATTGATCGGCGAGCAGAATAGTCCTGCAGATATTATCCATATCACTGATATTAATGTAGAAAACCCCACGCCACGTTTTGACATTTATGGCACGACTAAAGCAGGTTTACACAATATGACTTTGGCGCTCGCCAAAAAATTTGCGCCCTTGATCAAAGTCAATGCCGTAGCGCCTGGCCCAGTGTTATTTACCGAACAACATTCGGCAGCGGTGCGCCAACAAATGCTCGATGAAACCTTGTTGGCTAAAGAAGGTGGTGCTGAACCGGTTTATCTAGCCGTGAAAAGTTTATTAGATAACCCGTTCATTACTGGTGCTAGCATCCCTGTCGATGGTGGTCGCCGTTTGTCCAAACGTTAAATCACCAACAGTGATCGTTTCACCAGCTTGTTTTGATGAAGAGTCACGGTTTGACAAAAAAGCATTGATCTCTTCTAACAAGGGATAAAGAAAATATTCATCGGTAATACTGCTGACCAAACGACTACCGTCATCTGGAAATATCGATTTAGTCAGAATATCTAGATCGGCCGTCCTATCTTTTGTTTTCCGAGCCGGATCACCGCGATCTCTACCTAGTGTTATTTCGATATCATTACAAATCGTTTTGAGCTCAGCTTGCGTCATCGCCGTTTCAATAAACACCACAACATTAAGAAAGTCTCGTCGACTATTCATACCGATAGGCGGAATTTTGAGCACACAACTCAGTGATAACCGAGAAAATTGACGGAGCAACAAGCAAATGATTTTGGCGATATTAGCTTGTGGTTCAATATTACTACCGATCCCCAATAAATACCCAGAACGCCTATCACTCATTTTTTGGTGCGTTCAATAACAATTTTTGCTAGGTTTTGCCCGTGAAGCGCAACGGGTTTGCTCAGTGTTAATTTAACCTTGGGCATCGGATAGTTTGTTAACAAAAGGCGGCATACATCTTCAGCCAAGGTTTCAATAAGTTGATAACGACTCGCCTCAACAAAACTGACAATGCTTTGAGCGATAGCGCCGTAATCTAAGGTATCAGCAATGTCATCGCTAGCTGCAGCTTTAGCGATATCCCAATCCATCTCCAAATCAAACTCTAGCGTTTGTAACGTTTCACGTTCCCAGTCATAAATGCCGATAATGGTGTCTATTTTAAGGTTGTTAAGAAAAATTTTATCCATGATGCTCTGTGTTTTAAAGTGTATAGGGGTAGAAATAACTACCAACAGCCTTATAATGCTATAAATCATAAAAGGTGCATCATATCATGCTAGAAACACTTTCTTTACCGCTGATTGTACTGGTGGCCGCATATTTAATCGGCTCATTATCCAGTGCTATCATCTTATGTAAAATAGCCGGCCTACCCGATCCTCGTTCGCAAGGTTCAGGTAATCCCGGTGCAACCAATGTATTACGATTTGGTGGCAAGAAACTGGCAGCAACCGTATTAATCATAGATGTAGTTAAAGGCGTCTTGCCAGTTGTTATCGCTCGCTATCTTGATCTAGATATCACATGGCTGGCTGCAACCGCCTTTGCTGCATTTCTTGGCCATTTATATCCGGTTTTTTTTGGCTTTAAAGGCGGCAAAGGTGTCGCTACAGCATTAGGTGGCTTTTTGGCTTTATCACCTGAACTTGCTGGCATTATATTATTCAGTTGGTTTATCATATTTTTGGTAAGCCGTATCTCATCCCTATCAGCTATTATCGCTTCAGCCTTGGCGCCTGTTTACAGCTTATGGCTGATCGATAGCGTAAATGCGCGTTGGATTATTTTAGTGATGGCAATAATGTTATTGCTTCGCCATCGTGGCAACATTCAGCGCTTGCTTGCTGGTGAAGAAAAAAAATCTAAATAAGGTAAAAAATCAATATGGCTGGCTCTCTACAGGATCAATTACTCAAAATTGGCGTGATTGATAAACAAAAGAAAAAAAAAGTTCAACATGAGCAACGTAAAGATGGCAATAAAGCACGCCAAGCCGTCAAATCTGGTAAAAAAGTAGACTCGCAAACACAAGTCGACCAACAACAGCTGGCGCAAGAAAGGCATGACAAGAAAATACGTGATTTAGAACTTAATAAACAGCGTGATGCCGAACGAGCTGAAAAAGCTATCGTTGCTGAAGTCCAACAGATCATCCAGCAACACACCGTGGTTATCCCTAAGCAAGCGGATGTTGCTTATAATTTCACGCACCGAAACAAGGTGAAAAAGATCTATGTCACTAGCGAGCAGCAGCAACAGTTAACATTAGGACAGCTCGCTATTGCCACCATTGGTGAACGTCATCTACTCATTCCCGATAAAATAGCCGAGAAGATTGAAGCTAGATTACCCAACAGTGTTATTCGCATTCGCCCAGAAATTAACTATTCGGAAACCATCGCGAATGATGATCCCTATGCTAATTATGAAATTCCTGATGATTTAATGTGGTAACTCAAAATCAGTTCGCCATTATCACGGTGGACTAAGTTCATCTAAAGGCCAACGTGGTCGAGCAGAAAAGCTTGGCACCGCTTGTTTGGTCATGGCTGATTGGCGCATCGCACCGGCAAACGCAATCATCGCACCGTTATCGCTACAAAAATCTTGGCGTGGATAATAAACGTGGGCATTAGCCATCGCATCGAGTCGTGTTCGCAATGCCTTATTAGCACTCACACCACCGGCAACCACTAAAGTGCGGCGGCCAGTTTGTTTTAAAGCACGTTTACATTTTATGGCCAACGTTTCTACGGCCGCAGTTTGAAAAGCAAGCGCGACATCAGCTTGATCTTGGTCAGTTTGCGCACTATCACGCCAGGTATTCATCGCAAATGTTTTTAAACCACTAAAACTAAAATCCAATCCTGGACGACTAGTCATGGGTCGAGGGAAAAAATATTTATCAACTATGCCGTGCTCGGCCAGTGCAGCTAAAATAGGCCCGCCGGGATAGCTTAGACCGAGCATCTTAGCTGTTTTATCAAAAGCTTCACCTACCGCATCATCAATTGATTCGCCCAATAATTCATATTGACCAACACCTTGAACATCAATCAATAGTGTATGACCACCGGACACTAATAACGATACAAACGGGAACGCGGGAGGATTATCTTCCAGCAGGGGTGATAATAAATGACCTTCCATATGATTAATGGCTAGCGCCGGTACATCTAATGCCCACGCAATACTGCGACCAATTGCTGAGCCGACTAATAATGCGCCAACCAGACCTGGTCCAGCGGTGTACGCTACCGCATCAATATCGGCACGCGTTAACTTAGCCTCAGTTAAGACCTCGTTAATCAGCGGCAATGTTTTGCGAATATGATCACGAGAAGCCAATTCAGGCACCACACCACCATATTCAGCGTGAAGTGCTATTTGGCTATATAAAGCATGTGCCAATAAGCCCTTTTCGCTATCATAGAGCGCAATACCCGTTTCATCACAAGATGATTCAATGCCTAATACTCGCATGTGTGTCCGTCTCTGCTCGTCATAAAGGTTATTATTATGCCTTTTTTAAAATAAATTTGATTCAACTCTTTGCTTTCCTTTCGGAATTTCGTACAATTGCGGGTTCTTCCATCCAAATATGTCTAGGAATTATAAATGCCATCAGTACGTTTAAAAGAAAACGAACCATTTGATATCGCTCTACGCCGCTTCAAACGCGCATGTGAAAAAGCTGGCACAGTAACCGATGCGCGTGCGCGCGAAGCTTATGAAAAACCAACAACTGTACGCAAACGCGCTGCAGCTGCTGCTGTTAAACGTCATCAAAAGAAAGTATCACGTGAAAGCGCTCGCCGCGTTCGCATGTACTAAAAGACGATTATCATGCCTGCTGAATCAAGCCCATTAAAGCTTAACATCACAGATAATGTTAAAGATGCGATGCGCGCTAGAGAAAAAGAGCGTCTTGCGACATTACGCCAAATTACAGCGGCAATTAAACAGTTTGAAATTGATAACCGTCAAGATCTTGATGATGAAGGTATTATCACGATTCTGACTAAAATGTGTAAGCAACGCCGTGATTCATTGAGTCAATTCCAAGCAGCTGGACGCGATGATTTAGCTGCTATAGAAATTGCCGAACTCGCAATCATTGAAGAATTCATGCCGACAGCAATGACTGAACAAGAAATTGCTGACGCCATACAAGCAGCCATTGCCGAATCTGGTGCTGCTAGTGCCCGCGACATGGGTATCGTAATGAATATTTTACGTCCTCAACTTCAAGGTCGTGCTGATATGGGTGCTGTTAGTGGTCTGGTTAAGGCGGCGCTTTCTGCATAAAGCAGATAAGCGCGCTACACAAAATATAACTTGGCCATAGACATCTGTCATGGCCGGCCAAATACCCACACAATTTATCGATGACCTATTAACTCGCGTTGATATCGTCGATGTTATTGAACCGCGTGTACCCCTAAAAAAAGCGGGTAAAAATCTTACCGCCTGTTGTCCATTCCATAATGAAAAGTCCGCCTCATTTACCGTCAGTCCTGATAAACAGTTTTATCATTGTTTTGGTTGTGGTGCGCATGGTACTGCTATTGGATTTTTGATGGAATACGACCAAATGAGCTTCCCTGAATCCATTCAGGAACTGGCTGATCTGGTCGGTATGACCGTGCCAACTACACAATCCTTATCGCCTACTCCCGCCAAACAAAACCTCTACGACTTATTAGATAAAGTCAGTCAATATTATGTTCATCAACTGCATAACCACCCACAAAAGGCTGAATTTGTAAGCTACCTCCAGCAACGTGGTTTATCCGCAAAGGTCATTGACCAATTTAATATCGGGATAGCGCCTGATGGCTGGGATAATGTACTGAAAGCCTTTGGTACTTCTGAACAAGCCCGTCAGCAACTAGATGAAGCTGGTTTACTCAGCAGTAATGATAATGGCCGAACCTATGATCGTTTTCGTAAACGCATCATGTTCCCAATTAGAGACCGCCGTGGAAGAGTGATTGGTTTTGGCGGACGAGTTTTAGATGATAGCGCCCCAAAATACTTAAACTCGCCGGAAACACCCGTCTTTCATAAGGGAAATGAACTTTATGGCTTATTTCAGGCACGCAAAGCCCATCGCAAGCTGGAACGCATCATCATTGTAGAAGGTTATATGGATGTCATCGCCTTAGCAGAACATGACGTAACGAACGCCGTTGCCACATTAGGCACCGCAACCACACCGGAACATTTACGCCAACTACTTCGTAGCACGCCTGAAGTGGTATTTTGTTTTGATGGCGATCGTGCAGGTCGAGAGGCCGCATGGCGGGCAGCAGAAAATGCATTACCGCTATTAGGTGGTAACCATCAGCTTAAATTCATGTTTTTACCGGATGGCGAAGATCCAGACAGCCTCATTCGTCAACAAGGGCCGGTGGAATTTAATAATTTAGTGGCACAAGCACAAGATTATTCTGATTTCTTTTTTGCTTCTTTAGAAAATAGAGTGGATATTAGTTCGATGGACGGCCGTTCGCGATTAGTAGAAATTGCAAAACCTTATCTCCGCCATATCCAAACGGGTGTTTATCGCGATATGCTAGAACAACAATTAGCCGATAGAGCACAAACCAGCACAGCGGTGCTTCACAAGCATTTAGAAAAACCGCCAGAAACGAGACAACGCCCTACTTATAAAAAGGGATCATCTTCAGCGAATACTGCCATTTCACTTGTAAGAATGGCCATTACGCTATTATTACAACATCCAAAACTTTACCAAGAACTAGGCTCTTTTGACATAATAGCGACATTAGATTTACCTGGAATAAAAATTTTAGTGCAAATACTTGAAACTTTGCAGCAAAATCCCCATATTAATACTGCGGCATTATTAGAGCGGTCGCGCGGTACAGATTCCGCGGAACATTTACAACGCTTAGCTCAACAAACGTTACCTTTAACCGCTATAGAATTAAAACATGAGTTAGTAGCTATTGTTCAACAGTTGCAAAAACAAGCCGTTGAACAAAGAAAAGCTTATTTAGAACGTAAACATCCGAGTCAATTAACTGATGAAGAGAAGGCAGAAATACGAAACCAATACCATTAATCACAACTTTTTGTATAGCTAATGCTGTGCAATATTAGAGGGTTGCGTTATAATGTCCGGCTACATGCAGCAATGCATCTGACGAAAATAGAGGTCGAATGAAAGATCAACAGTCACGAATTAAAGCGTTAATCACACTTGGGAAAGAACGCGGCTACCTCACTTATGGTGAGATAAACGATCATTTACCTGAAAACTTGGTTGACGCCGATCAAATCGAAGACATTATTGGCATGTTCAGTGATCTCGGTATTATGGTCCATGAGGATGGTATGGATACCGATGAGATGGAACGCCTCGCTGAAGCTGCAACGAACAACGATGATGTTTCTGCCGATGAAGCTGCCGCAGTACTATCTAGTTCAGATGGTGAATTTGGTCGCACCACAGATCCTGTACGCATGTACATGCGTGAAATGGGCTCAGTTGAATTATTGACACGTGAAGGCGAAATTGTCATTGCAAAACGCATTGAAGCCGGTCTTCGCGAAAGTCTATTAATGCTGACAACTTATCCGCCTTGCATTAACAAATTTCTTAGCTTGTACGAAGCAGTTGAAGCCGGTGAAATGCGTCTGAATGAAGTCATTAAAGGCTTTATTTTACCTGAAGATCTTAATCCTGAACCTGTCGTCGCTGGTCCACCAGCTAAAGAAGGTGCGGATGACGATGATGATGACGAATCAGCCGTTGGTGTAGATCCTGAAGAAGCAAAAGAACACTTTACTGCACTACGCGCGGCAGTAAGCCAAGTAGAAAAAGCTTCAAGTGATGAGCTTGAAACAGCAAATGGGCTCGTGACCGAGCTATTTATGGAATTCAAGCTAACACCCAAAACGCTGATCCTCCTTAATAGTTTAATGCGTGACACCGTTGCTATTATTCGCAAACAAGAACGGACAATTAGCAAAATCATCGTTGAAGAAGCAAGAATGGAACGCCGTGATTTTATCGAATCATTTATCGGTAATGAAACCAATCTTGAGTGGACAGATAAACATATCCGAGCCAAAAAGCACTATTCTTCAACTATTAAGAAAAATCTTGATCAGATCATTAATGCGCAAACAAAGCTGGCAGAAGTTTCTCTAGATCGTGGAATGGAAATTCCCGAGATCAAAGAAATCAGCCGTCAAATGACTATTTCTGAAGCAAAAGCACGTCGTGCCAAAAAAGAAATGGTCGAAGCGAATTTACGACTTGTCATCTCAATTGCGAAAAAATATACTAACCGCGGTTTACAGTTCCTCGACCTGATTCAAGAAGGCAATATTGGCTTGATGAAAGCGGTTGATAAGTTTGAATATCAACGTGGTTACAAATTTTCTACCTACGCTACATGGTGGATCCGTCAAGCAATTACACGCTCAATTGCTGATCAAGCGCGAACCATTCGTATTCCAGTGCATATGATTGAAACGATCAACAAACTCAATCGCATTGCACGTCAAATGTTACAAGAAATGGGACGGGAGCCAACACCACAAGAACTGGCTGAACGTGTAGATATGCCAGAAGATAAAGTACGTAAAGTACTTAAAATTTCCAAAGAACCTATTTCAATGGAGACACCGATCGGTGACGATGAAGATTCACATTTAGGTGACTTTGTTGAAGACACTAATGTTATGTCGCCACAAGATGCGGCCATGATTGAAGGTCTTAGAGAAGCAACACAAGGTATACTCAGCGGCCTTACTGAACGAGAAGCAAAAGTATTGCGGATGCGTTTTGGTATCGACATGAATACTGACCATACCTTAGAAGAAGTGGGCAAACAATTTGATGTAACACGCGAACGTATCCGTCAAATAGAAGCAAAAGCACTACGTAAACTTCGTCATCCGACACGTTCGGATCAATTACGAAGCTTCCTAGATACCGATAACTAAAAGTTTCGGGCCTATAGCTCAGTTGGTTAGAGCAGGGGACTCATAATCCCTTTGTCCAAGGTTCAAGTCCTTGTAGGCCCACCATATATATCAAAGCCTCAGCATCTTTTCGGTGTTGGGGCTTTTTTATGCCTGTGTAATTCTGGTGTAATCAGGTCAATGAAAAAACAATCATCTGTAATGATTAGATTGACACTACCAGTGGTAATATCACTCTTAGCATTATCGAAAGCCAAGGAGTGGGGTCATGAATAAGCTACAAAAGAAAATGTTGGCGCGATCTAGGGTGCGTATTATGCCAAAAGGAGAGCACTGGCCTTTATTAGAAGCTACACATATTCAATACAGGACATGCGACGAGCTTTACGATATGAAGGACCCGAACACTATGGTTTTGGCTCGCTTAAGTCAGAAGGTAAAATCGTTATTCTCGAAACGATAATTCTACATTTTCTTCTCACCAGTAATTTTAGATAAAGTGTACTCATTGCTAAACAAGACATCGAGATCTGGATAATTAAGGATCTTGAATATAGGTAAATAATGAATAATAACAATAAGCAACCGATCTATTCACCGAAGGAAAGAACACAAGCTCTGAATAGAATAATGCAACAGGCTGTCACGGAAGCTAACCGACAACATCCTGACGAGCAACTTATGAAGTGGGTTCCTACCCCGATACCAAATAATATAAAAGAGCGTTAAAGCAAAAATGGCAGTGGAGAGCGTTCAAAATTCTGTGTCAGGGTTAATTTAGATATCGAGCACGCTATCTAAGCGGCCTTCAAAATAAATATCTAACTGAGATAATGCCTGGCTCCAGTTTTGGATCGGCATGGTCC
>Ga0105054_10009224_pt1 | contig 12866 bp, 13 predicted proteins | sample BON02_FD_78091 | JGI IMG/M metagenome (GOLD analysis project Ga0105054, IMG submission 78091) | Freshwater microbial communities from Lake Bonney liftoff mats and glacier meltwater in Antarctica - BON-02 (megahit assembly) | ecosystem: Environmental > Aquatic > Freshwater > Ice > Glacier... | reverse complement strand
GAAAATATCGCGGCCGCTCCGGCGGCGCAGCCTTTGTTGTCGGCGCTGCCGGCGCTAGAGGTCTGGATCGAAGATTATTTCAATCGTCTGACGCCCGACGCCAGGCTCGGCGAACTTGACGCGCAGGAGAAAATGCAGCGTCTGGCCACCCAGGCCCGAATGCGGGCGGCCTGCGTCTGGAAGGGCTATATCCTGGCGCTCCATACGCCACCCGACGATTGGGACGTCGACGCAGTCTGCGCGCTCGGCGCCTTGGCGATTTTGAGCATAGCCGATCCGGCCAAGGTCGTCGGCGCGCAACGCAACCCAGACAAAGCCGACTTCATTCGCGACAATGCCCGCGACAGCGACTGGCCGCCGCGCGCCGCCGTCGAACTGTGCTTGCAACACGGGGATTTGTTAGCGGACAAACTGCAGGCATTGCGGTCACGAAATTAAGGCCGCGACACGTTTCTTCCTATGAAATCGACGTACGGCAGCCTCACTCAGGGGAAATACCGGTGCTCGTCCGCAGCCCGGCCGCACAATTGCTCCAATTTGAAGTTCCCGGCCCACATTGGTGACGAAGGGCAGGCGCCAGCGCCGGTGGACGTTGCCGCCGGGGTGCCGATGCGGCAACATAGGATCAGGCCGGCGGGACTTGAGTGCGTCCCAACGAAAAACGGCAAGACAAGAATAGTTTAGGGAGCAATCGCCGATGTCTCAGACGGTAATGTGCAAGGCAGCCCGGCAGGCCGCCGCACAATGACAAATCAGCAAACGGCCACGAGCGAGCCACGTATCCGCGTGCGCGGCCTCGGCAAGCATTACGGTGCACTTGAAGTGTTCCGCGACATCAACTTCGACGTCGGCGCGCGCGAGATCGTCGCCATCGTCGGCCCGTCCGGCTGCGGCAAGACCACGCTGCTGCGCTGCATCGACGGCCTGCTGCCGCACGATGCCGGCGAAATCCTGGTCGGGGATCAGCAGGTGACCGAACCGATCGCCGGCGTCGCCATGGTGTTCCAGCATTTCGGGCTGTTCCCCTGGAAGACGGTTTTCGAAAACGTCGCCTATGGCTTGCGCATGGCCGGCGCATCGAAAGCCGACATCGACAGCAAGGTGCCGGAATTCGTCAAGATGGTCGGCCTCGCCGGCTTCGAGCAGGCGTTCCCCTACCAGATGTCGGGCGGCATGCAGCAGCGCTGCGGTCTGGCGCGCGCGCTCGCGATCGAACCCAACGTACTGCTGATGGACGAGCCTTTCGCCGCGGTCGACGCGCAAACGCGCGAAATCCTGCAGTTCGAATTGCTGCGCATCTGGGACGAAAGCCCGACGGCGATGGTCTTCGTTACCCATTCGATCGAGGAAGCCGTGCTGCTCGGCCACCGCGTGATCGTTCTCAAAGGCCGGCCGTCGAGCATTCACGAAACCATCGAGATCGATCTGCCGAGCCCACGCACGCGCGACACGCTGCGGCTGCCGCGCTTCGCCGAATTGCGCGAACGCGTCTGGGGTACGCTGATGCGGGAGGCGCGCGAGGCGGAATTCGTTCTGGAACGCTAGGTTAGAAAACTTCGTCGTTAAAAAATCGAAACCCTGGGAGGGGAAAAATGACACGTCGTTTCGCTGGTATCGTGGCGGGCGCAGGCCTTCTGTGCGCGTTGTTGGCGGCGTCGGCGGGATCGGCCGCCGCGCAGGATAAAGTGACCGTCGCAATCCCCGGCATTCCGCCGATCTATTCGGTGACCATCATGTACGTCGCCGAGAAGCAGGGCTTCTTCAAAAAGTACGGCGCCAACGCCGAGATCCGCCCGTTCGACAACGGCACCGCCGCCGCCCGCGCGGTGGTGGCCGGCGACGTCGACATGGCCTGGTCGCCGACTCCGCCGGTGATCAACCAGATTTCCAATGCCGACGTTCCGCTGGTCGCGGTTTACGGCATGCCGAACCCGGACTGGGTGGTCGGCACCACCGAGGCCGGCAAGGACTGCAAGGACATCGCCGGTCAGGACGTCGGCGTCGACTCGGTTGGCGGCGCGCGTTCGGTCGCGCTGCGCTCGATGATCACCGGCTGCCCGGGTGTCAAGTTTGAAGACGCCAAGCAGATCGCGCTCGGCTCGGGCTCGGGTCCGGCGATCATCGCTGGCCGGCTGAAATACGCCGTGCTGCATCTCGACGACCTCGCCGCCATCGAGGCGCAGGGCAAGAAGCTGCACATCCTGCTGGCGATGAAAAATACCAATCCGACCAGCCACTATCTGATGATGGTGGCGCGCAAGGACACGCTGGCCAAAAAACGCGACGCCATCGTCCGGACGGTCGCCGCCGTGATCGAAGCCGCGCGCTTCATGCAGGACCCGAAGAACGCCGACGCGGTCGCCGAAGTCGCCACCATCACCGGCCACAACAAGGCGGTCGCCAAGGCCGCGCTTCAGGAGTTCCTCAAGATCGACTTCTGGGCGCAGAAAGACGACGGCCTGCCGAAGAACAAGCTGGAAGCCACCGCCAAGCTGATGAAAAAAATCGGCGCCATCAAGCCGGACAAGGAACCTGTCAGCTACGAGAACCTGGTCGACACCAGCGTCTGGAAAGACGCCAATGCGATGGTGAAGTGAAGGCGCTCGACCGGCTTTAAAGCGGTCGGCTGCAACAACGGACTGTCGTCCCCCGCGAAAGCGGGGGACCCAGTACTCCCGGCATTCGGGATTTAATCGCGGCGCAGGGATTACTGGATCGTCCGCCTTCGCGGACGATGACACTCAACGGGTGAAACTCCGTGCTCAACAACGCCATTCGCCGCCACGGCCCGTTCTGGCTCAGCATCGCCATCGGCATCGCCATCTGGGAAATCGCCGGGCGCTCGACCAGCCAGGCCTTCATGGTGCCGTTCACGACCACCGTGGCCGAGCTGGTGCGGCTGATCGCCAGCGGCGTTTTCATCCGCCAGTTTCTCGATTCCGCGCAACTATTCCTGACCGGCTTTCTGCTGGCGCTTGCGATCGGCATGCCGCTCGGCATGCTGATGGCGCGCGCGCGCGTGCTGCGGGTCGGCGTCGAGCCCTATTTGATGATCCTCTACGCCACGCCTTTGGTCGCGCTCATTCCCTTCATCCTGTCGATGATGGGCTTCGGCTTCGCGCCGAAAGTGCTGGTGGTGTTTTTGTTCTCGGTGTTCCCGGTGATCTACAACACCGTCGAGGGCGCGCGCTCGATCAAGCCGGAAATGATCGAAGTGGCGCGCTCTTTCCGGTCGAGCGAATGGGCGCTGTGGCGCGACGTCATGGTGCCCTACACCCTGCCCTACACCATGACCGGCGTGCGCCAGGCCATCGGCCGCGCGCTGGTCGGCATGATCGCCGCCGAATTCTTTTTAAGTTCGACCGGCCTCGGCCAGCTGATCATGGGCGCATCGCAGAATTTCGACACCGCCGGCGTCTTCGCCTCGGTGCTGGTGATCGCTTTGATCGGCGTCGGCCTGATGCGGCTGGGTCTCGCGATCGAGCAGCACTTCGCGCGTTGGAGGCAGTAGCATCATGTCATCCACGACCATCAGCGCGGCCTCGCCCGCGGCCTCCAAGCCCGCCGCCGCGCGCCAGCCCGGCACGTTCTGGCCGCGCTTTATTGTCGGCGCGGCCCTCCTGCTCGCCTGGGAGTTCGTCGTGCGCGCGCTGGCCCCTAGCTATGTCGCCAAGCCCAGCACGGTGATCGTCGTAATCCCCTCGGTGCTAGCCGACCCCGCCTTCCAGGCCGCCACTGGCAGCACGCTGGCCGCCGTCGCCGAGGGCCTGGCGATCGCGCTCGTCTTCGGCACCATCATCGGCCTCTCGATGGGCCGCAGCCCCGCGGTCGAGCGCGGCATCCGACACTACGTCAATGGCTTCTACGCCATGCCGATGATCGTGGTGCTGCCGCTGTTTTCGCTCTGGTTCGGCTATTCGACCTCGACCCGCATCGCCACGATCATCTTCGCCGCGATCTTTTCGATCATCATCAACGTGGCCGACGGCGCACGGTCGGTGCCGCGCGAGTACCTTGAAGTCGCGCGCTCCTTCCGCGCCAGGCGGTTGAGCGTGCTGATCGGCATCGTGCTGCCGGCATCAATGCCGTATTTGCTCGCCGGTTTCCGGCTGGCGGCCGGCCGCGCGCTGATCGGCGCGGTGGTGGCGGAGTTCTTTTTGTCGATCGGCGGGCTCGGCTATTACATTCTCTATAACTCGCGCTCGTACAAACACAGCGAGGCCTTTGTCGGCGTGCTGCTGCTGGCCGCTTTCGGTGTCGGCTTCGAACTGCTGGTGTTCTGGGTCACCAAGCGCTTCATGCCGTGGTACCGCCGCGAGGATAAAGCGAGCTAGACCCTTTTCACGCAATCGTCCAAGGAATCATCCATGTCATCCGATCCTGTTCTCGCGTCGGCGGTCACCCATTGGGGCGCGCGCTTTGTCGCCAACGGCGTCAACCTGTCGGACTTCGAAGACGTCACCTCATCGATGAAGTCCTATGATGACTGGTGCGCCGCCTGGTCAAAGCGTGCGGCGCTGCATGAGCAGATCGGACGCGAAGCGCTGGCGAAAAAGCATTTCCTCACCGCCGGCGAAGCGTTGCAGCGCGCCGGCGTCTATTATCATTTCGCGTCGTTTCTGTTCGTGCATGACATTCCGCAGATGAAAACCGCGCACAAAAAGCAGATTGAATGTCGGCAGGCGGCGCTGCCCTACCTGAGCCCAGCGGGCGAACGGGTCGAAATTCCCTATCAGGGCAAGTTTCTCGCCGGCATTCTGCGCAAGCCCGCGGGCGTTGCAAAACCGCCGGTGGTGGTGATGGCGGTCGGCCTCGATTCGACCAAGGAAGAAACCGACGCCTACGAGCAGCCGTTCCTGGCGCGCGGCATGGCGACCCTCGTGTTCGAGGGTCCGGGCCAGGGCGAGGCGCAGTATGATTTCCCGATCCGCGGCGATTACGAAGTGCCGGTCAAGGCGGTGATCGATTTTGTCGAAACGCGCGACGATATCGACGCCAAACGCATCGGCATGTGGGGGGTTAGTCTCGGCGGCTATTACGCGCCGCGCGCGGCGGCGTTCGAGAAACGCATCAAGGCCTGCATCGCGCTCGGCGGCCCGTTCGACTGGGGCGCTGCCTGGGACGGCCTGCCGGTGCTGACGCGCGAGGCGTTCCGCGTGCGCAGCCATGCCAAGACGCCGGAAGCGGCCAAGCAGAACGCCCAAACGCTGTCATTGGTCGGCGTGGCGCAAAATATCACCTGCCCGATTTTCATCGTGAACGGGCGGCTCGACCGCATCGTACCGGCCTCCGACGCCGAGCGGCTGGCGCGCGAGGTTAAAGGACCGGCCGAGTTGATGATGATCGAAGACGGCAATCACATCGCCAACAACCGCGCCTTCCGCTGGCGGTCGCAAAGCGCGGACTGGATGAAAGAGAAGCTGGGGTAGCGCACTGCCGTCATGCCCGCGAAGGCAGGCATGACAGCATCGAGCGAGGCTGGCCTTATTTCTTCTTCAAGGCCACGATCATATCCAGCTCGATACGCGCACCGGGCGACGAAAGCTGGTTGATGCAAACGGTGGTGCTGGCCGGACGCCAGTCGCCGAAATATTTAGCCATCGTCTTGTGCATGGCGTCGGCTTCACGGAAATCGGTGAGATATTTTGTCACCTTCACCACGTCACGCCAGGTCGCGCCGCTGTGATCGAGGATCGACTTGATCGCTTCCATCGCGCGCTCGGTCTGTTCCTCGATCGAGTGCGGATGAACATGCTCGGAATCGACGTGCGGATGCTTGTGATACAGCGGCGAAGACGTCGCGCCCGCCAGGAACATCAAATCACAGGCCCCGACGATGTGCACCGCCGGCGCATAAGGCATGGTGTGCGCCTCTTCCGGCTTCGGATGCACCGGCTCGAGCGTGAAGGTGGACGGGTTGGCATTGACGTTCATGAGCGGCCTCCTTGGCGTTGCGGAGATTTTTCGCCGAAATTGCACGCAGACGCAACCCGGGTTTACTGCGGCGGCGTACCGTTTTCGCGCAGCACATCGCCGGCCAGATAAAGCGAGCCGGTGATCAAAATACGCGGCGGCGGATCGAGGTCGAGCTTGCGCACGGCGTCGAAGGCCTCATCGAGATTGGCGCGGGCGGCTGCCGTGACGCCGATGGCGCGCGCGGCTTCGGCCACCGCCTCGGCGGTGAGGCCCTTCTCCGCGCTCGGCACCGGCACAGCGATCATGCGGCGGGCGAGACCGGCGAAATTGATCAGAAAGCCGGCGCAATCCTTGGTCGCCAGCATGCCGACGATCAGCACCAGCGGGCGCGACACGCGCTCCTCAAGATCGGCGAGCGCGGCGGCGACCGCGCGGCCGCCATCGGGATTGTGGCCGCCGTCGAGCCAGACCTCACTGCCGGGGGGCGCCAGATCGACCAGCCGGCCTTGCGGCAGACGATGCAGCCGCGCCGGCCAGTCGGCCTTGGTCATACCGGCTTCGAACGCCGCCGGCGCCAACTTGAAGCGCGGAATCGCGCGCAAGGCGGCAATGGCCAGGCCGGCATTTTCAAACTGGTGACGGCCGTAAAGTTTCGGCGCTGGCAGATCGAGCAGGCCGTTTTCGTCCTGATAGACCAGCCGCCCGCGCTCCTCGGTCGCGGTCCAGTCCTCGCCGGCGATCTTGATCGGCGCCTTCAGGCGCGCGGCCTGGCGCTCGATGACGGCGAGCGCGTCGCGATTTTGCGACGCGACGATGGCAGGCACATTCGGCTTGATGATGCCCGCCTTCTCAGCGGCGATTTTTTCCAGACTGTCGCCAAGAAAATCGATGTGATCGATCGAGACCGGCGTGATGATGGTGGCGAGCGGCGTGTCGATCACATTGGTGGCGTCCAGCCTTCCGCCGAGACCGACTTCCAGAAGCAGCACGTCGGCCGGATGGCGCGAAAACAGCAATAGGCCGGCGGCGGTGGTGATTTCGAACACGGTGATCGGCTCGCCGTTATTGGCGCGCTCGCATTCTTCCAGCGCAGCGGAGAGTTCGGCATCGGAAACCAGAACGCCCTCGCCTTTCGTGCCGAGCCGAAAGCGTTCGTTGAAATTGACCAGATGCGGCGACGTGTAGGTGTGCACGCGCAAGTCCGCCGCTTCCAGGATCGCGCGCAGGAAGGCGATTGTGGAGCCCTTGCCATTGGTGCCGGCAACATGAATGACCGGCGGCAGCTTGCGCTCGGGATTGCCGAGCGCGTTGAGCAAACGCTGCACGCGATCAAGCGACAGATCGATGCGCTTGGGATGCAGCGCCAGCAGCCGCGTGAGGATAGAGTCGATATGATTCATATTGCTATCTGTCATGCCCGCGAAAGCGAGCATCCGGTAAACGCCAACCTTCGATAAAAAGCACGGTGGTTACTGGATCATCTGCTTTCGCGGATGGTGACACTTTACATCGCGTCACGCATGCGCCGGCATCGGCAATTGCTGCTGCGCGCCCGGCGCCGGTTGCTTGGTGAGCAGGCGGCAGAGTTCGGCCAAGGTCGCGCGTATTTTGTGACGATGCACGACCATGTCGACCATGCCGTGTTCGGCAAGGTATTCGGCGCGCTGGAAGCCGGCCGGCAACTTTTCGCGAATAGTCTGCTCGATCACGCGCGGCCCGGCAAAGCCGATGAGCGCGCCCGGCTCGGCAATGTGCACGTCGCCCAGCATCGCATAAGACGCCGTAACGCCGCCGGTGGTCGGATTGGTCAGAACCACGATGTAAGGCTTTTTGGCTTCGCGCAGCATCTGCACCGCCACTGTGGTGCGCGGCAATTGCATCAGCGACAGAATGCCTTCCTGCATGCGCGCGCCGCCGGAGGCCGCGAACATGATGAAGGGCGTCTCGCGCTTGACCGCCATTTCGAGGCCGGCCACCACCGCTTCGCCGGCGGCCATGCCGAGCGAGCCGCCCATGAAATCGAAATCCTGCACCGCGACGGTGACCATCTGGCCCTCGAGCCGGCCGATGCCGAGCTTCACCGCGTCCTGGAAACCGGTCTTGGTGCGCGCGTCCTTGAGGCGATCGATATAACGGCGCTCGTCGCGGAACTTGAGCGGATCGATCTGCACGTCCGGCACCGCGATGTCTTCGAACTCACCATTGTCGAACATGCCTTTCAGGCGCTGCGGCGCGCTGATGCGCATGTGATAGCCGGACGACGGAATAACGAACTGGTTGGCCTCGACATCCTTGTAGAAGACCAGCGAGCCGGTTTCCGGGCATTTGATCCAGAGGTTTTCCGGCGTCTCGCGACGCAGGAAGCTGCGGATTTTCGGCCGGACGATATTATTGATCCAGTTCATTGGTGCATTCTCATTGCGCGGCAGCAACCGCCTACATAGGAAGCGTTGGTCTACGCTGCCACAATGAAGTTTTCGTGGCTATTCCGCCGCCACGCGGCGGGCCGAACGCACGCCTTGCGCCAGTTTCGTCACCAGATCGGTGACCGATGTGACGGTATTAGGGCCGGCTTTGCCGTCTTTATCGAGGCTTTGGCGCAGCGCATCGACCAAAGCCGAACCGACCACCACACCGTCTGCATTGGCGGCGATGGCCTGCGCCTGCTCGGCGGTGCGCACGCCAAAACCGACCGCGACCGGCAGCTTGGTATGGCGCTTGATACGGGAGACGGCCGCGCCGACTTTATTGGCATCGGGCGCGGCCGAACCGGTGATGCCGGTGATCGACACGTAATAGACAAAACCGGAGGTATTGTTCAGCACCGCCGGCAGACGCTTGTCGTCGGTGGTCGGCGTCGCCAAGCGGATAAAGTTCAAGCCGGCCTTGAGCGCCGGCAGGCATAGTTCTTCGTCTTCCTCCGGCGGCAGGTCGACAACAATCAAGCCATCGACGCCCGCGGCTTTCGCATCGACCAGAAATTTATCAACGCCGTAAATGTAAATCGGATTGTAGTAGCCCATCAGAACGATCGGCGTCGCATCGTCGTCTTTACGGAACGCGCGCACCAGATCGAGCGTCTTGATCAGCGTCTGTCCGGCGGCGAGCGCGCGCACACCGGCCGCTTGAATCGCCGGGCCGTCGGCCATCGGATCGGTGAAGGGCATGCCGAGTTCGATCACGTCGGCGCCGGCTTTCGGCAGCGCCTTGGCAATCGCCAGCGCGGTCGCGGCATCGGGATCGCCCGCCATGGTGAAGGTCACCAGGGCGGCGCGACCTTCATCGCTGAGCGCCGCAAAACGCTTTTCGATGCGCGTACTCATTTCTTCTTGCTCGCCAGAAACGCCTCAACGCTGGCGAGGTCCTTGTCGCCGCGGCCGGAGAGGTTGACCACCATCAGATGATCCTTCGGCTTCTTGGCCGCGAGATCGAACACCCGCGCCAGCGCATGCGCCGGCTCGAGCGCGGGGATGATGCCTTCGAGCGCGCTGCACAACTGGAACGCGGCGACGGCTTCGTCGTCGGTCGCCGACAGAAACTGCACGCGGCCCATGTCCTTGAGCCAGGAATGCTCGGGGCCAATGCCGGGATAATCGAGGCCGGCGGAAATCGAATGCGCCTCAGTGATCTGGCCGTCGTCATCCATGAGCAAATAAGTTCGATTGCCGTGCAGCACGCCCGGCCGGCCGCCGGCGATGGAAGCCGCGTGCTGGCCTGAGGCGATGCCGTGACCGGCGGCCTCGACGCCGTAAATCTCGACCGAACGGTCGTCCAGAAACGGGTGAAAAAGCCCCATGGCATTGGAGCCGCCGCCGATGCAGGCAATCAGCGAATCCGGCAGGCGGCCCTCGGCGGCCATCATCTGCTCTCGGGTCTCGTCGCCGATGATGCACTGGAAATCGCGCACCATGGCCGGATAAGGATGCGGGCCGGCGACCGTGCCGATGCAGTAGAACGTGTCGCTGACATTGGTGACCCAATCGCGCAGCGCCTCGTTCATCGCATCCTTGAGGGTGTGCGAGCCGGACGTCACCGGGCGCACTTCGGCCCCTAACATTTTCATGCGCAGCACGTTCGGCTGCTGCCGCTCGACATCGACCGAACCCATATAGACGACGCAAGGCAGGCCGAACTTGGCGCACAGGGTAGCGGTAGCGACGCCATGCATGCCGGCGCCGGTTTCAGCGATGATGCGCTTTTTGCCCATGCGCAAGGCCAGCATGATCTGGCCGGTGACGTTGTTCACCTTGTGCGCGCCGGTGTGGTTGAGATCCTCGCGCTTGAAATAGATTTTAGCGCCGCCGAATTTTTGCGTCAGGCGTTCGGCGAAATAAAGAGGCGACGGCCGCCCGACGAAATGGGCGAGATGGTAGTCCATCTCCTTCTGATAGGCCGGGTCGGCCTTGGCGGCAGCATAGGCTGCCTCCAGTTCGAGTATATTCGGCATCAGCGTCTCGGCGACAAAGCGGCCGCCAAAGATGCCGAAATGGCCGCGCTCGTCCGGGCCGGTGCGGAAGGAATTGGGTTGCGGTGCGCTCATGCGCTTTTCGCTTTCAAAATCGGCAAACCAGCATGCGCCACACGCGCGGCGTGAATGAAGGCGCGTATTTTATCCGCGTCCTTCGCGCCGGGCGCGCGCTCGACGCCGGAGGAGACATCGACGCCGTCCGGACGCGTGATGCGGATCGCTTCCGCGACATTGTCGGGGTCGAGACCGCCAGACAGCATGAACGGCACGCCGGCGTTCAGCCCGGCCAGCAAATTCCAATCGAAGGTATTGCCGAGCCCGCCCGGCCGCGTGGCCTGCTGCGGTGCGCGCGCGTCGAACAGCAGCCGGTCGGCGACCCGGGCATATTCGCGGATCGGCGACAGGTCGGCGCGGGTCGCGATCGGCAGCGCCTTCATCACGGGCAGGCCGAAGCGCGAGCGGATCACCTGCACGCGGTCCGGCGTCTCGGTGCCGTGCAGTTGCAGCATGTCGGGTTTCAGCGCGGCGATAATATCGGCGAGCGTCTCATTGTGGGCGTTGACGGTGAGCGCGACCTTAGCCGCGCGGTCGCCAACCCGTGCGCCCAGTTCGCGCGCTTCGGACAGGCCGATGTTGCGCGGGCTTGGCCCGAAAAACACAAAGCCAACCTGATCGGCGCCAGATTCCAGCGCCACATCAAGGGTTTCCGGGGTACGGAGGCCGCAGATCTTGATCGTCAGAGGCATGATGGGGCGGGTTCTACAGCCTTATTCAGGCGCCGCAAAGCCGGGAGCCTCAAGTTCCGGTTACGCCACCGGCGGCGGAATGGCCGGCATCGGCGCAGGCCGGGGTTCCGGCACCGGCTCAGGCGCCGCTTGCGCTTCGGTGCCAAAGCGGTTGCGGATGGTGGCGAGTTCCTGAAGCAACTGACGGTTCTCGCTGTCGAGCTTGCGAGCGGCGCGCCGCCATTTGCTCTGGCGCAGCCAGGCGGCCACACCGCCGATTACGACGCCGAGAATGACCAGCACGAAGATCAGGATGAACAACGGCAGCGGCACAGCGTAGGCCGGATTGGTCGAGTTGAACGGATCGAACGACACCGTCACCAATTGCCGGTTCGCCACCGTGAAGGCGATGATGAGGGCGGCGAGCGGTACGACGATGATGGTGGTGACAATTTTGCGGAACATGCTGCTGCTTTCGCCATGCCGGCCTTGTGCCGGGCACCCACGACTTCCGTGCCAATCCTAAAGACGTGGATGGCCGGGACAAGCCCGGCCATGACATTCAATTAAGGCGCGCGCTTGTCCGGGAACGTCTCTCAGCCCTGCCCGTCCATCACGGGCGGCGGCGATGGGGCGGCACCGTCGAGCTTGTTGAGGCGCTCGCGCATTTCTTTGCCGGTCTTGAAGAACGGTACCGACTTCTGCTCGACCGAGACATGCGCGCCGGTGCGCGGATTGCGGCCGGTGCGGGCTGGGCGATGCTTGACCGAGAAGGCGCCGAAGCCGCGCAGCTCGACACGATCGCCCTGCGCCATTGCCCCGGTGATCTCGCCGAGGATGGCGTTGACGATGTTCTCGACGTCGCGCTGGTAGAGATGCGGATTCTGGGCGGCGATGCGCTGGACAAGTTCGGATTTGATCATAGACGCCGCCTCACACGATTGCTTTCAATTGGGCGATGAAGGGTGCCAAAGCGCCAACAGACCGTCAAGATTAAGTCGCTCGATCGCTTGCACCGCACCCCAGGCCTCGATGCGCTGCGCAAAGGCCGACAGGCCCACCGCCTGGAAGCTCCAGGCCGCAACATGCAGGAAGGAAAGCTCGCTGAAACGCCGTTCCAGCGGATAATCGCGCACCGGCGTGTCAGCGGGGACGTTTTTGACCTTGGTGAGCCACACCAAAGCGGCCTTTTCGTTGCCGAGTTCGTCCACCAGCTTGAGCGGAACGCCCTGCCGGCCGGTGAAAACCCGCCCATCCGCCACCCGCGCCAACTGAGCGTCGTCGAGCTGGCGGCGCTCCTTCACCAGTCCTTTGAACCAGGCATAGGAATCGAGCACCACCGCCTCAATCGCGGCGCGTGCCTCCGGGCTGGTCGGCTCAAAGCCATTGGGCGCGGCTTTCAACGGCGACGATTTGATCTCCTCGACCTTGATGCCGATGGTCTTCAGCACTTCGGTGAAATTCGGATACTGGAAAAGGACGCCAATCGAGCCGACCAAAGAGGTATCGTGCGCGATGATGTGTTCGGCCGACAGTGCCGCGATATAGGCACCGGACGCGGCCAGCCCATCGATCACCACCACCATCGGCTTCTTGGACTGCAGCGTGCGTAGCGCGTCATATAGCTGCTCGGAGCCGGCGGTGGTGCCGCCTGGACTGTCGAGATGCACGATCACGGCTTTCGCCTGCGACTTGCCAAGTCGCTCAAGCGCCTCGACCCGATCCTGGTTGCCGCGGATCAGGCCCTGAATCTTGAT
>Ga0105054_10009223_pt1 | contig 12867 bp, 11 predicted proteins | sample BON02_FD_78091 | JGI IMG/M metagenome (GOLD analysis project Ga0105054, IMG submission 78091) | Freshwater microbial communities from Lake Bonney liftoff mats and glacier meltwater in Antarctica - BON-02 (megahit assembly) | ecosystem: Environmental > Aquatic > Freshwater > Ice > Glacier... | reverse complement strand
GAGGAACATAATAATAAAAACTAACGCTTTTCTTTGCCCTCCAACGTCCCCAGCGAGCAACAGCTTGAATGAATGTATTGGCCTCATTTTCCACAATTGTTGGTCTATCTAGTCCGTTTTCTCACTTTTTATGCCGGGCAGTGTTTTCGTGTCATGCAGGATAGACTTGTTTGGTTTGCCACTTTAGGGTCGTAGGGAGGCCATGCTTAAGCCTAGAGCGTCGAGTGGATTTTCAGGTAGAAATATCTGTGGAAAGGCACCTGAAATCCCACCAAAAAGGTGGGAAAAGACAGGGAATTCACATCATAAAACCGACGACAATGCCGACCAAGGGTTAGCCTGAAAGTACACGCAAAACAACTAGAAAAGGGGTGCCAAAAGCCCCTTTTCCTTAGCCACGCCCGTTTGAGGCGTCGGTGTGCTTCAAGATGGCCTGTGCGTGGCCTTCTTTTGATGGACACAAATACTCCAAAGCACCAGAGACGGCGGTTTCCTAAGTATGAGAAGCTTGAAGTTGTATGCCGAGCCTGGCATGGGTCTAGGCCGGCCGCTTTTTGGTCAAAAGTGCAGCCTGAAGCAAGCAAGGGTGGGGAGGTTTTGCTGACACCAACCGCCGGGTGACGTGTGTAGTCACTTCTTGCCACTTTGGAGGTCTGCCGTGGACGCAGTGGGCCTGGAATGGAGATGATATCGACATGGCTACAAGCAAGGTACGTTGTGTGATTACTCTGCAGGTGGAGCGGGGGGAAATGGTTGGGTTGTGGGTGTGCTACGGGTGCCAATAGATTAGACGACTGATTTCCGCCCTCTTCCTTCCACCGCCCCTACAGGCAAGCGAGCAACGCCAACCACGCGTAAATTACGTCCCCTCGACACGACATGGGCCTTGCTACGCGTCCTCCAGGTATGTTTGTAGTCAAGGGTTACGCACGACGGCGATTGGGAGGGCCAGCGGCGGCGCCCACACGATTTTCTAATGCCCTGGGCCGGCGAGGTGGCGAACCCCGCATTTGGACTCATGCACCTCTACCACCCCCTGCAACCCTAAAAACAGGCCAAACCTGCCCTGACTCGCCACCTGCACCTGTTCCCCCGCCAATACCTGCTTTTGATGTCCCAACATACGCCTGGTCTCTTTTTTTCAGTCCCTGGTGGAGTGTGGATTGGGTCATGCCTTGCGTTTTTCGTCCGAGGGAGCCCTACGGGCAAGGGGTAGAGGCGTGTGTCACAGCCTTTAACCTTTGCCAGCTTGCAAGGCTCTTCCCGTTTATCGGCAAGAATCTTTTGGTGGCCATTTTAACGTCTTTGCGTGGGCAAAAAGGTGAGCTGCAGTGTCTGATTGACGGGGTGGAAGGCGAGAGAGCTGGGGTGTACCCTCGAGCCCGTGGGTCAAAACTGCCTTTGGCATGTCCTTTGGTAGGGTTTGGAATCAGAGCGGCTCAAGGTTCTGGTTCTGCATGGATCTGTACCCTGTGAGCAGCCCACAGCCCACGTATAGATCGGGCTGAACGAGGACGAGGGTGCGGCGCTGACTGCTGTGCATAGTGATTGCCCATGGACGTGCGGTGGTGGTCGCTTGACTTGTTTTTTCCGCATAGACCATCCTTGGTGAGATTAAGAGTGGTAAATGCATGTTTGAGGACATAACATGCAGTAAGTAGCAGTGGATGTCGGCCTGATTGGTGCGCGTGGTGATGGAAAGGGCATGGAGGGGCTGGTGGACGAGTGGGGTTGGATGGGCAGCCGTGGGTGACCAAGGATGCTTCCAGAGCGATCAGGAGTCGAAGGTTTGACAGGAAGAAGTAAGAAAAAGCATAGACCAGGGCACGAGAACGGGTTTGGGGGAGGGGAGGCTAAGTGATAGTAGGGGGGCTGGGGCATTTGAGAATTTTAATGACGGTTGGGAAGGCAACCCGCGTGCCGTTGGGAATGCGAGTGTCGTAGGAGGGGCAACTAAAGCAATAAGCATCGTAGCTCTTGCAGTGTACCATTCGTTTCGCTTTGATTAGTTCTTACCTTTGCTGACATGCTTTCAGACCATTTACAGAAGGACATGGCTCCATTGTGTGTGTGGAGGGATCGCTCTGGCTTGAGGTGCACCTGACGTGCTTCGCTTGGGAGAGGCATTCGCGAAGGACCCCTTCTCTCCTCTCTCTCGATATGTCGACTCACCACATCCGTGTGCATGCATACTCACGAACTAGCTTGTGTACACGCGGTGTCAGGCACTGCGTGGTTAAGCCAAAACCTAGGAAGTGCGGCTGCAAGCGTGGCGCTTTATGGAAAGCAAAGACTACAAGGCCTTCTTCCGCCGGTCCCTCTAACTATTCATCGTGTGCGCATGCCCCGTTTCCGAACCTGCGCATGCCCCCACACGCCCCTGGCACTGCCCCTGGCACTGCCCAAGTTGAAGGCCCACACTCACACTTTGCCTTCGCCCGCCTATCCCCCTTCTCACAGGAGCCCTGCGCCGGGGCTTGGGAGAGCAAGATGGGCTTCCAGTGCCGCCTGTGGGGGGCCTGGGAGGCAGCCAAAACCGTGGGCGAGTACCACATGGACCGCTTTTGCGACTTTGTTGAGGGCAGGTAAGCACAAGCAAAGAGAGGGAGGGGAGGGAGTCAAGGCAACGTATTACAGTATGCATGTGATGGAACGGGCCAACTTGTTCCAAGTTGACTTGTTCGATGCATGCTTCTTCGTTGAGGTGGTGAGAAAGCGGCGTGTCTCTTGCCCCTGGCGACGCTGGGGTCTTGCACCACCGTGTCCAGGACGCGCGGGTGGATTGGTACGTGCGGGTGGGGGTGGGGGAGGGTGGGAAGGGGTAGGGTGGGCTTGGGTGGGGAGGCTGGGCGGGCTGGGTAGGGGTAGGACTGCTTGCTCGCACCAACTGCTTGACCTCGAGAGTAAGACCACCCATTTCCCGTGCCCAGTCACTCACATTCTCCTCCTCTCCCTCTTCATTACCCATTTGTACAGCAACAATGGCCCTGTCGTCGACAACAACGCCCCGGCCATGGACGCCTCGCAAATCCGTGGGGACGAGGCGTCGCCCGCTGAGATGGGGAGTACGGACTCGTCCGTGATTTCTGCCGGTGGAGACGACGACAGCGCCAGAGGGGAAGACACCGAGGCGGGTGAGGATGCGGCGGAGAACGGGCGCTTGGACGGCAGCCTTGATGGGGTGGGTGCCAGGGATGGACAGGGTGGGGTACTGGCTGCTGAGCCTGAGAGGGAGCATTAGGAGGACACGGGGGCGGCGTCGTCTTTGGCGTTGGTGTTGGTGGCTCCCTCAACCACGGACATGGAGTGGGACCTCTTTGAGCTGGCGGAGAAGCTGGCATCGGGAAGCGTGGTCATCGTCCCCCAGCGATATGTCATATACGATTCGTCCTACTCCTCACTGTTGGGCTGCCCTTCTGCCCGTTTTGGGCGGATGTCTGAGTTCTCGCTTGCGACTTTGGCTGCGCACCGTGAGGCTGTTTCGAAGAGGCCATTGCTGACGGTGACGGGTCGCGCAATTGGAGGGATTGCTTTGCTCGGGCAGGGACATGGGATGGTGGAGGATGAAATTATTGGGCAGGAAGAGGAGGAGGGAGCAGTTGCTGTGGGGGAGATGGTGGGGCATGGGGGGGAGGGTTTGATGGTGCCAGGAGACGTGTCGCTGGATGAAACCTTCTGTGCCCCCGTGAGCTCAAGCTTGTACTCGCTGAGGCAAGCGTGGGATATGCTGCCGGTGGAAGGACGAGGCGAGTTTACCGAGTTTGTCGTGCAGCATATTCGGGAAGATGCAGCAGTAGTAGCAGCAGCAGCAGCAGCAGCAGCAGCAGCGGAGGAAGGGGTGGGCGTGGGCATGGGATGGGTGCAAGGCGAGGTTGAGGGGGAGGAGGGAGAGACAAAATCCCACGATCGTGTGGAGGAGCTTGGCTCTAGCCCGCTCGACGCGCCGGCAGTGACGACCGTGTCTTCTACTGCTGCTACTTCTATTTTTGATTCTACGACGACGACGACGACGCACTCTGGCTTGTCAGGAATCGAGGCGCTCTTGCCTGCCGACGCCGATTCTGACCAGCTTCTGCACGGAGAGCATGCTTTGGATATCAGCAGCAGCAGCAGCAACAGTAGTAGTAGTTGTAGTAGTAGTAGTAGTAGTAGTAGTTCTAGTAGCTCCAGCAGCAGTAGCAGCAGCAGCAGTAGTGATAGCAGCAGCAGCAGCAGCAGCAGCAGCAGCAGCAGCAGCAGCAGCAGCAGCAGCAGTAAAATCAGCAGGAACATGCGACATCAAGAACGGGCGCTATAGCACCAGCAGCAGGAGGCGCACATCTCGGAGTACGAGCACTTTCTGCGCAACAACCGTTATCTGTTGGAGGAAGAGCCTGCGGAGGAATGCCCCGTGGACTCCCCCTGGCACCCTGTCAATGTGGGGTTGCATGCACTTGATGTTCGAATGAGTGTTGGCGATGCCGGGGAGGTGTGGAAAGAGGGAGGGCTCTTGCACCTGAAGCGGGACGAGTTGAAAAATGAGGTGTATAAGCATATGGTGGTGAACGCCGGGCGCAAGCCTAGTGAGAGCTTTTGGTTTGAGAGGACGTTGGGGGAGGGGGGGTATGCCCGCGTGGTGAAGGTGGGCGAGCGGCAGCGGTACAATCGGGAGTTTGCTGTGAAGATGGTGGATTTGAGCTTGGAAGACACGCATGACGACGACAAGTTTTTGAACCTGAAAGGGGGGGTGGATGGGAGTATTCGGGAGGTGCTAGTGTTGAAGTAGGCTATAGAGCAAGGGATCCCGGGGGTGGTGCGCATCGTGGCCGTGACCGTCTATGGCAGGTACCTCCTCATCATCCTCGAGCTGGCTAAATGCACCTTGCACGACCTCGTCAGCCGATGCCGAAAATGCTGCACTGATAAACCAACCCCCACCCCTCCCTCCAAGCTCTGCAAGTGCGAGAGGGTGAGTGAGAAGGACTGCCGGAAGTACGCTTTTCAAGTGTTGGGAACAATCGAGGGGCTGAACGAGCATGGCATCGTCCATCGTGACATCAAGCCTGCAAATCTGTTGCTGACCTGGGAGGGAGATGCGGAGACGGCCGACCTAAATGCCTGTGCCTACAACGAAGGGGAGGGGCTTATGCACACGATTGAGGGAGGATTGATGGTCGGGATGGAGGGGTTCAGGGCCCCGGAGGTCGAAGTCCTGATTATGATAGTGGAATCACCCATAAGTGTGACATCTTTAGTTTGGGCCGAACATTGGTTGTCCTTGCCTTGGGGTACAATGCCTTGTTGTGGACCCCCAAAGACGTCGCCTTGGTCCTGAAGAGGGCAGGGTGGTCGACTGAGGGGGCGATGATGCTCAGTAAGATGCTGGACGAGAATTCTTGGAGGCGCCCGTCGTTGGATCAGCTGCAGGTGGGGTGGCCTATGGGGGAAGGGGGGAGGGGGGTGGTGGTGGGCGCGTAGGATGGTGGTGGAAGGGTCGGATGGAGGGGTGGAAGACGTGAATTAGATTTGTGTGTGTTTAGGCGAGAAACTGTGTGGTTTATGTATGCTTATTTATAATCAGTAGATAAGTAGGAACTGTAGGGCTGCGTGTCGGATTGAGAGCATAAAAGCTCTCATTGGAAGTGCTTTGTGCGTGTGTAGCAAAGAGTGTGGGAGGCCTGCGGTGGGAAATCAAAGAAAACGGGAGGAAGAAGGTGGGTGATGGTGAGTGTGGGCGTATTCAGCCCTTCAAAGGAAAATAGGACGCAAACGAAAATAAAAAGAAATGAAACAAAACCAACCAAAATCAAAAGAAACTGCAGCCTTGATTTTCCTTGCCCTCCAATCTCCCCGCCGAGCAAGAATCCTGAACGATTTGGACTCATTTATCACGTATTGGGCTCGGCTAGTCCCTTTTCATACTTTCTACGCCGGTAATAGTTTTCACGTGCAAGGCAGACATGTTGATTTGCCCTTTAGGGTCGTAGGGAGGCTATGCCTAGAGCGTCGAGTGGCTTCTGTCGTAAACAAGGAAGCAACACGTTGCACTCCCCGACCGCTTACGCCTAGATCATGCTCTTAAAAGCATGGCCCTGCACCAATGCTGTCGTTCCTATCCCTGCCTAGCTGTCACGTAGGGACATAGCTACTCGATACAGCTCCAAAAACCTCCTCTGTCCATGCTCAAGCGTGGCCCATTCTCGGCCCATGACTTCGCGCCGTCAAACGCATCCACAACAAACTCCCACGCACGCCAAAAGCTGCCCTTGTTTCCGTCCACCAAAGCGCAGCAATCCCTTTTCTTTGCTTGAATTATGCGTATTTTGTTGACGTGTGAGGGAGTGTGTGTCCGTTGCTTCTGTTGTGTAGCAACGGCACACGACCATCTCTCACCCTGCCTGAAGCCCGACGACCCCCGGAAGCTTGCCAACGAGCTCGAGAGCAAGCGGTCCTGCCTCAAGCGAGCCGGAGGACGTCTACGGTGAGTGTCACGGGCTGGCCAAGGTGTTGAGCCTAATGATGCCGGACAACTTTGGTCGTTGGCGGATTGTATGTGTCGTGTAGGCGACGAATTGTGGATTGGACAGCCTCCTCTACTTGCCTCCTCTTGTTGCTTGCTGGATGCAAGAAGCAAGAAGCAGCATCGGCAAGATGGAAGAAGCGAAGAGAGGCTGAGGGATTGCCGGAGGGATTGCGGGTTTTCATTGCCTTTATGCCGTCTTTCAAGCGCCGCGACCGCGACCACACCACTTCGACTGCCAGCACTGCTACGACATGGTCGAGTGCGCACGCCCCCCCCCAGCTCACGACGACGACAAGCAGTGGCCAAGGGGACAGCAAATCCTGGAGCGGAGGAGTAGGGCAGCTAGCAGCAGAAGCGGCGGCGGCTTGGATGGGCTCCATCTATCTCCACGCCTGGTCCTCTAGCAAGCACGCCAACACAAGCAACACCAAGGTACGTGCACCATTGAGAGGGGGATGGGGTGGGCAGCGGCGGACAGAGGGTCCTCTGCTTCGTTGGTGGTGATGAGAGAGGCTGGGGCACCATCATGCCCTGGCGGCCATGCCTGTCTGTCCGCTAATCTTTCCTTCCTCGCCTTTCCTCCGCCACCCACGACGACAGATCACGCAAGAAAAGGAGTCTGAAAGGGTCAATAAAGGCGTAACGAGGTAAGGTTAAAAGCAAAGTCGAGCTGCGTAGGGCATGTACATGTGTGTGGGTCCATCTACACTCTCTTTCCTCTTTCTTCTCTGGCTCCCATCCCTCCATCCTGCTGCTTTCCAGGGCACAAAGCGACACACAAAAGGAGGAGTAATCGGCCCCTCTTCCTCTTTCCCCCCCCTCCCTTGCCCTCCTCCCCAAATGCTGCCGACGCACACGATTTTCATCCCGCTCCTTTGTCCCAAACATCCTCTTACTCGTTACAAAACACACGCGGCGTATGCCTTAACTACAGAGGAAGAAACTTGCCTCCTTTTAAATTCCCCCTTCCCTCCTCCTCTTTTTGTATGTGCAAGCAGCAGACAAGAAGCCAGCGTTCCTCACTCTATTCTCTTCCACGCACACCTCCCTACACCAACAGCACCCACTGCAACCAAGCCCAAGCCCAACGACAGCAAGAGACGGCTGCCTTTGTGATCTGGCGGAACACTTTATCGAGGAGAAGCAGGACAGGCAGCAGGGAAAGGCAGCGTTGAAAGATACCCTTTCCTCCCCTCCTTCCCCTCCGGTCTCGCGCCATTCCTCTTCCTGAACACGCTGTTGGCCTCTGTGTGGTCTGTGGACCCCTCTTGCCTCATCCAACGGAGGCTAGGGAGAGGAAGGTGAGATGAGGAGAGGAGGAGAGAAGGTCCGGTTCGTGCGCTGATTGAAGCAGGCGACGCCATTCGAACGCTTGAAAGGCGAAGCGTCACGCATGCAGTGTCTGCTCGTCGAGGAAAGGGGGGGGGAACGACGCCCCTGGAGGCCCGCGGCCGGCCCCGCGCCTTTAATGTGTGCAGATGTGCAGTAAAGCGAAGCTGTGGTGGTGGTGGTGGTGGGTGTGGAGAGGGTGTAAGGGTGGTGTAGGAGGGAGAAATGTGAATGTAGCGAGAAAAGTGGACCCAAAAAAGTGGGGGAGGGGCACGCCCCAACCCAACTGTAAAGACTAACGCCTCAGCGGAAACAAGCCCTCTGCAGACCCTTGCTCTTGCCCTCTGTCCTTTGCTCACTTACTTACTTTGTTTGGTCGAACGTGTGTGTTATAACCTTGTACATGTATGTGGCTTGATAGTGGGGGTGTGCCGTGTGTCGTCTGCCCCCTCTCTCTGTGCACTTTATGCAGGAGCAGGCCATGGCGTCCTCGTCGAGAGCACCGCCGTTCTCTCGAATTGCAACTCTCCTGCCATGTTCATGCCTATCTTGCACTCAGGAATATGCAGCGACCCTAAAGCACTCGCTTGATGGCCATGTGCATGCGCTGTGTGTGTGGGTAAGGGGGTCTGGCTGCGGAGGGCCGGCAGGGACAAGCTTCCACCGCCCTCCCCTTCTCCCCAACGACAAGGACGCGACAGACGTTGAGCGCTTCGTGCTCTCCACACATTCCTTACACACACACACAGCGTGGCCAAGACCCATGGGCCATGCTAATGCCCTCGCTAAAACGCCCTTGTTCCTCATTCTTTCCCCGCCTCCCTTCCACCCTTCCACAGGCAAGACGAAGCAACAAGGCGCCACCGCCTGATCGCTGCCAAGCCCAAGATGGCTGGTCCAGCGGACGCTTCTGTGCGTGCCGCGGACGAGCTAGGACGCGTGGGTCTCGAGAGGTAAGTGAAAGCATGAAGCAAGAGAGGAGGGGAGGCGACGTATGTATGTGCCTGAATGAATGCTAGGGCTTCGATGACGATGTTGCCCTTGCAATGAGAAGGATGTTCTGTCTGCTCTTGCCTTGGCGTGTGTACACCCCCCTTGCCTGTCGCCTTCTCGAGCTAAGCACAAGGCATACGTGTGGGTGTGGGGTGAGTGGGTGGATGCCCGAGCCCACATCTCACCCTCCCTCCCTCCCTCCCCCCACACGGACCCGGTCCCTCCTCCACAGGGACCATGCCACCACCACGCAGACCCAGACCCCATCCAGCCATGGCGGCACTGCCTCAGCCGGACGCTCCTTCATCTTGGAACTTGTCAAGACCCTGGCCTTCTTCGGGCAGTGCTGCTTCTCTCCTGGGTCCATCGACACCCACCACCAAGACGAGGACGAATGCACCGTCACCGTCCCCTGCGTGCCCACCATCCCCGTGCCCTCCTCCCTCTCCGAGCCTGAGGTGGAGAATACGGAGCCCGCTACCGCAGCCATGCCCACGGACACCCTCCTCTCCCTCCCCAGCAGCAGGGCCTCGAGCCCCTTCTTGAGCGCCGACCGGCTCTGGGATGAACTTCCTGTCCTCGCCTTCTCCGTTGTGAATTCCATCGGGGCGATCACCACCACCACCACCAACATCATTGCTGTTGCCTTAGACGACAGCGCGGGCCAGACCGACGCGGTGCTCGAGGCGGACCTGCAGATGGGTCGCACCCGCTCCAGCACGGCGGGCTTGCCTCCCTCTGCTACCGCCTCGACGACGGGAACCTCCCTAGCCGCGTCTTCTTTTATGACTACAAGGACGGTCGATGGAGAGGAGGAGGAGGAGGAGACGTTAAAGGAAGAGGAGGAGGAGGAGGGGGGGGAGCCGCTGCAGTTGTCGGTCTCGGCACGCACGGGCGAGCTCATCTTACCAGCTTCCCCAATGCGCACCCCCTCCTTCTTGTTTAGTGGAGAGAATGTGCGTGCGCTTGCGCCTGCCTCCCCGACCACCAGCAATGACAAAAGTGATGACGAGGAGAACGAGAGCGAGCAGGAGCCGGTTTTTCAGCTTTCCTCTTCCATGCGTCGGCCCGCCTTGAGTTGGTTTGTTCTGCTGGGGGACGATTTTATTGGACAGGAAGAGGAGGAGGAGGAGGAGGAGGAGGAGGAGGAGGAGAAGGATGAAGGCGCAGTTGCTGCTGTTGAGGGGATGGGGGGGGGGGGTATGGTGGTGGTGCTGCAGGAGCCTTTGGCCAAATTTGCCCTTGGGCTTGATCTGGTGGAGGAGGCGTTTTATGAGCTACCGGTTGAGGAGCAAGGAGAGGGGGTGGTCGCTTATGTCGTTCGGCAGCTTAGTCGTCGGCTGGCAGATAGAGAAGAGGCAGCAGCAGCAGCAGCTGCTGCAGCTGTAGCAGCAGTGGAGGGAGGGATGGACGGCACGATGGCAGGACGGCCGCCGGGTTTGTTTTTAAGGAAGAGCTCGGATGCTGATGCCGCCGATGAGATGGAGGAGCGGCAAGCAGCAACAGCAGCCGCAGCAGCGACCCGACCCGCCACGCCGACGGTGGCGGCCGCGGTACGTGTGCTGTTCCCTCCTGGCATGATGATTGAGGAGAGCTCGAACGCTGAGGCCACCCAGCCCGGCGCGCTGTTGGTGGTGGACACGGTGGAAGCAACAGCAGCAGCAGCAGCAGCAATGGCCATGCTCCCGCCACGGCGGCCGCCTGGGTTAGAGTTTCAGATGGTGGAGAAGAGCACGGACCCTGAGACCCTCCAGCTCGGTATGCCGGTGGTAGTGGATACGGTAGAAGCAGCAGCAGCAGCAGCAATGGCTCTACTCCCGCCGCCGCGGCCACCTGGGTTGGAGCGTGAGATGCTGGGGGAGAGCTCGGACGCCTTTGCTGCTGAAGGTGCTGACTTCGTTTTCAACGGCAACGTGCACGACGTCATTTTCCTTCCTCCTCCACCTGGCCTACCCATACTCGAACCCGCCGCTGAAGCCGTTGCCGATGCTACTGTTGCTGTGGAGGAGGAGGTGGTACGAATGGCACGTGGCCCTCCTGCCCCTGCTATTGATGCTGCTCTTGACACTGCTGCTGCTGCTGGTGGTGCTGTGGAGGAGGAGGTGGTGCGAATGGCTCGGGGCCCTCCTACTTCTGCTTCTGCCGCTTCTGATGCTGGCGAAGAAGCACTCATCGTGAAGCAGGAGGAGATCTCGGTGGCTTGGGATATGTACGCCATCAAATGGCGACCCATTGCACGTGAACACCGCCCCGCAAGCTTAGATTGCCCGAGGGAATCCATCTTCCATCCTATCAACATGGGGCTGTACGATGAGAACGCGATTTTCCAAGTCGGGACGGCGCCGGACCTGTTTCAGGACGGCTTGCTGCAGCTCACTGAGGAGGAGCTCGAGAAGGCGTTCGGCCTCGAACGCTACCGTAGCATGGGGCGAGCGCGGCCAGATAACCTGCTCATGGACTGGGATTTGGGGGTGGGAGGGTTCGCGCGCTGTTACAAGGCGGGGAAGAGGCAGCAGTACTGCATGGACGTGGCTATCAAGGCTGCATTTGTTGGGAACGATTCGTGGTCGCTCGACGACTACCTGACCAGCCAGTGCGTGGCCAGAGCAGCTGTGAACGAGGTGATGACCCTTCGTTACCTGTACGTGAACAAGGTCCCTTCTGTCGTCCAGATCTTGGGCGTGGCGGCAAGAGAGTCCTGCGTGTTCATTGCCCTAGTATATGCCCGGAACGGGACCCTGGCTCAGCTCCAGACACATTGTGATGAGGAGCTGGTGAGGGGGTATGGGAGGGAGATTACGACTATCGTGGAGGATTTGAACGAGCGGGGGGTCGTGCATCGGGATATCAAGCCCGATAACATCCTGCTGGACGACGACATGCGGGTGCGCTTGACTGACTTTGGGGTCGCGTTTCGGAAGGAGGGGGGAGGACCGGCGGGGTTCATGGAGCCGGGCGGGCCAGGGACACCCGGCTTCATCGCCCCTGAGTTGAAGGGGGAGAAGCCGTATAACTACAAGTGTGACTTGTATTCTGTGGGGAAGACCATGATTGCCTTGGCGCTGGGCCCAAAGGCGGTGGATTGGACCCGCGGGCAGATCATTGGCGCGCTCATCGACGAGCAGAAGTGGTCGAAGGGCGGCTTGGACATGATTTATAACTTGCTGGACGACGACCCAGAGGAGCGTCCTTCCCTTCAGGAGATGGAGGAGATGTGGGTCTTGCCGGGGGACACGTAGGAAGTGGTGTCGGGGAAGGGGGGGCTGGGTGGAGGAGGAAGATGGGGAGGAAGGGTGATTTTGTAGACCTATATATCTAGAACGATTACTGTATGTGTGTGTTTATTCATATGTGTATTCTGTAACGGCACGATTTATATTTTATCGTGTCGAAGGAGAAAGTACAGACTTTGCGAACTGTTTCTTGTGTTTGAAAAATGGAAGTGAGAGAGCGAGCTTGCGGTGGAGGGACCGACGAGACGGAAAAAAGGAGGCAGCATGTTCTGCTTTGATAGATTTGTATGATTGCGTGTAGGATTGGGAGTTTGAAGCTCTCGCGAAAAAAGTATTGTATGTGAGAAAGAGAGAACGCGTGCCGGATGGCATGAAGAGATGGAAGGAAGGAAAGAAGTTAAGTGGGATGTGGGGCTAAAAATTTGATGTCTGCTTTCGCAGGAGCCCACACATTCTTCCAAATAATACATATGATTACAAAAAGAACAAAAATCAAATGTATCAACAAGCCTGGCTTGTTTGACTTGCTTGCAATTCCTTTTCGTTCGATGCTCCTACCATCCTCTCTACAGTATGTTGCCTCCTTATTCGTCCTTTCATTTCTTCACACAACACACTGAGCAATAAATCGATGAAGAATAGTCAAAGCACTTGGAGGCTATTTAGTCTGTAGATTGCTGCGGCTTTCACTTGTCTTGTCTTGTTTCTTTAGAGTGCACCCTCTGGGAGGGCTTTTTCTGGCGCATGCCGAAGCAGGCCTACACTGTACCGTGCAGAGCATCACACCCCCATGGGCAGGGTGCTCAGGTC
>Ga0105054_10009215_pt1 | contig 12872 bp, 13 predicted proteins | sample BON02_FD_78091 | JGI IMG/M metagenome (GOLD analysis project Ga0105054, IMG submission 78091) | Freshwater microbial communities from Lake Bonney liftoff mats and glacier meltwater in Antarctica - BON-02 (megahit assembly) | ecosystem: Environmental > Aquatic > Freshwater > Ice > Glacier... | reverse complement strand
TGATCCAGCACCATCCGCACATTCGGATCCCCGTCCGGTCAGGCGCAAACTTGTTCGTTGTCTTGCTCATCGGGCTCCATCCTACTCAGGAGTTGGAGCCTCCGGGAAACCCGGGGCGGTTCAAACTGCTGCGCCAGATCGCCATCGAGCACGATAAGGGCCGGCGGCTGCTGATCGTCACGACCAATCTCGATTCGCAGGAAACCGTGATCTGGGACATGGGTGTGCTGGCCAGACAGGGCGGGGATCAGGCCGTCGAGCTGTTCCGCGCGGTCCTGCTGGCCTCGGCCGGTATTCCCGGGGTGTTCCCGCCGGTCATGATCCCGGGCGTCGACGCCGAAGGGCGGCTGGTCGAGGAGATGCACGTCGATGGCGGGGTCATCACCCCTTTCCTCGGCATTCCGGAAAGTCTGTTGACGGTGACAACGCTGACGCGGGCACCGGAAGGCACCTCGCTCTATGTGCTGATCAATGGTCAGGTCGGTCGGATATACCGGATCACGCGCGGGATCCTGCCGGCCATTCTGGCCCGTGCCTATGACACCATGAGCAAGGCCAACCTGCGCACCAGCCTGGCGGTCAATCTGGTCTTTGCCGAGCGCAACGGCCTGACCCTGTATGTCGCGGCCATTCCGGATGGGGTCGAGGCGTCCAGTCTCGATTTCGACCCGGAGTCCATGGCCGCCCTGTTCGCGCGCGGGCGGGCCGCCGGGGTCAGTAGCGAGGCCTGGACGGCGCTGGAAGGCCCCGTGCCCGAGCCGGACGCAGCGCCGGTTGAGATGGCTCCACCGGTTGCGCCGGTGGAATAGCGCGCAACCGGGTCACCCCACCTCTGCGAACGCCCGCACCGGAAACGTCCCGAAGGCCTTCACCCTGGGCGGGGCCGCCGTGAACCGGAAGCCGGAGTCCGGCAGCAGTTCCAGCCCGCGCATATGCTCACAGATCGGGATGCCCGCTCCCAGCAGCAGCGTGTGGGCCGGGCGGGCGCGGGTGCGGGTGCGGGTGTCGTCGATATTGTGGGAGTCGATGCCGACCAGCGTGGCCCCCGCCTCGACGAGGCAGGCCGCAGCGGCTTCGGTCAGGAAGGGGTGGTCCTCGAAATAGGCGTCGGTGCGCCAGTGACGGGCCCAGCCGGAGTGGACCAGTACGGCTTTGCCGCGCACATCCAGCCCCGCGAACCGGTCGGCGTCGATCGCCTGAATGCCAGGGGCGCGAACCACAATCCCGGGCAGGGCGGCGACGCGGTCGAGGCCGACATCGCTCAGGTCCTCGCCGTCGGCATAGCGGTGGAAGGGCGTGTCCAGATAGGTGCCGGTGTTGCCGACCACCTCGATGCGGCCAATCTGGAATTCAGTGTTGCCGTCATAGTTGGCGCGAGAGGCCTCGCGGCTCATGTGGTCGCAGACCAATGGCGCCGGCAGGCCCTTGTAGGTGATCATCCCGGCTTCAATGGTGTGGCTGAGGTCGATCAGTGGCATGGGCAGGTCCGGCCAAAAGTGGCGGAGATGATCATGGGCGTCGGGTTCCTTGTGGTCAAAGCGAGCAAGAACGCTGGAGGCCGGCGGGGTCGGTTGGACGACCGGTATGAAACCGCTCTACCTCTGACCCTGCCATCAAGGTTCGGCCTGGGGCGTCAAAAGGCTTCGGATGTTCAGTTTCGTCATCGCCTTTTTCACGGGGGCCATGCCGGTGTCCGGTGGCGCGCAGTATCTCGCTCCGCCGGGGCCGGGTGCGTTCGAGATCGCCCCGGACGCGCCTTATATGAACCCCCGTCTGCCGTTGGGTCGGCTCGGTTATGCCCGGCGACCGCGCTGCTACATGACGCTGGCACCGCCACCGGGCCATAACGGGGGGCAGCAGGATGCGCTCTACGTCCAGGAGCGGCCGATCTTGGTGCAGGGGCCGCCGGTGCAGGTCGCGCCGCTGCAGATCTACCTCGTCCCGCCCAAAGTCCTTGTCCTGCCGTCTGAGGTGACGGTCAAACCGCCGTAACTGGTGGTGTCAGCGCCTGTCAGCGCGTCGGTTGGTGAGCCCGAGCGGTAAGCCGGGTGCGACGGTCAAGCGCTTGCTCTCCGTCTGTTACGAGGTAACATGACACCCTCCGATCATACGCCCCCCGGTCAGCGCCGCTGACTGTCATCCCTGCAACTGGAGTTGCCCATGCCCGCCGCCCGATTGCTCGCCTTCGTCGCTCCGGCCGTCCTCGCCGTCTCCCTTGGTGTGTCAGGCCCGGCCGAGGCCCAGGCGCACGGCCCCGTTGCGGCCTATGCCGGCACCACAGCGATACCCTCGGTGCGCCGCGCGGTCTCCTTTATGACCACTGCACCGGCACCGGGTGGATCGCTGGTCCTGCCGCTGGCCGGGGCCGCCGATCTGGACGCTGTCGGCACCCTGGGCACCGGCGAGAGAGCGGCGGTGGCCCGCGCCCTGGCCGCGGCCCGGTTTTCCTATGCCGGGGGCCAGACGCTGTCGTTGCGCGGCATCGGCGAGTGGGACCGTATCCTCGTTCTCGGCCTTGGCGAAAGGCGCGACAGTGCCGCCCTGCAACGGGCTGGAGCCATCGCCGGGCGTGCCCTGATCGGTGAGACGGGACGTGTCACCGTCCTGGCCGGCGGCCTGCCGGCCGTGGCCGTGGCCGAGATGGCGGTGGGTCTGGGTCTGGGCGAATATCGATCCGATCTCTACAACTCCGCCGGCCGTGAGCGGGCCGCACCGCAGCCGACGACCCTGGTGTCGGACGTCGCCGTCGAAGCCGAAGGCCTTTACGGCCGTCGTGGCCGGGCGCTGGTTGAAGCCATGGCCTGGACCCGCGATGTGTCCAACGAACCCGCCAATATCCTCTATCCCGAGAGTTTCGTGGCGCGTGCGCGCACGGCCTTCGCGGGCATCCCCGGCGTCCGCATCGAGGTGCTGGATGTGCCCGCCATGGAACGGCTCGGCATGGGCGGCATCCTCGGTGTCGGACGTGGCTCGGTGCGTCCGCCCCGTATGCTGATCATCCGCTATCAGGGAGCCGGCGCGCCGGAGGGTGGCCCGCTGGTGCTGGCCGGCAAGGGGATCACCTTCGACACCGGCGGAATCTCGATCAAGGCCGGGGCCGGAATGGGGAATATGAAGATGGACATGTCGGGCGCTGCCAGCGTCACTGGCGCGGTCCTCGCGCTCGCCCGGTCGGGCGCGCCGGTCAATGTGGTGGCCATCGCCGCCCTGGCCGAGAATATGCCGGGCGGAAACGCCATCCGGCCGGCGGATGTGCTGACGGCGATGAATGGCAAGACCATCGAGATCATCTCGACCGACGCCGAGGGCCGCCTCGTGCTCGCCGACGCCATGGTCTGGGCCGAGACCAATCTGCAGCCAGCGGCCATCGTTGATGTGGCGACCCTGACCGGGTCGGTGGGCACGGCCCTGGGCGACGACTACGCCGGGCTGTTCAGCCGCCACGACGATCTGGCGGCCCAGCTGGGCGCGGCCGGTGAGGCGACGGGGGAGGCCCTGTGGCGGCTGCCCCTGCATCCCTCCTATGCGACCGATATGGCCTCCACGATCGCCGACATAAAGAACACCTCCGATGGCGGTGCCGGGGCCGGGACGGGGGCCCATTTCATCGGCGAGTTCGTCAGCCGTGACATCCCCTGGGCGCACCTGGACATCGCCAATGTGGCCTACGGCGGGGCCAACGATACCAAGCCCGCCGGTTCCGCCGGTTTCGCCGTGCGGCTGCTGGAGCGGTTCGTGCTCGACTGGCGACCCGTCGCCCGGGGACCCGGCAACGGCGGCGACTGAGGCGGTTCGTCAGCCGCGCGGGCGGTGAAGGCACGAACCGGGAGATGTCCCGGCTGCCTTCGCCGTCGGCAGTGCGCCGGTCACGATGGCATCCACGTCGGCCAGCGGACCTCGACCGTCCGCCCGTCCAAGGTCAGCGCCCCGTCCAGCCGGTCGAGCCTAAGCGCGGCCATGGCCGCGCCGTTGCGTCCGCTGAGGACTTCCCCGGCCCGCAGTTCGCCCTTCAGCACCTCGGTTCCGAAGGCCGGGGCCGGGCCGTCGAAGGCGAGCGGCAGCATCCGGGTCTTGATCGCCCCGCGACGCTTCATGCGCGACGTGGTCTCCTGGCCGACGAAACACCCCTTGCGGAAGTCGATGCCGTTCAACAGGTCGAAATTCGCCTCGATCGGATAGGTCTTGTCGGAGGGGGCGTCGACCGCGGGGTCGGGAACACCGACCGAGAGGCGGTGGACCTGCCAGTCGTCCTCGCTGGCATCAGTCGGGCTCGCGCCGCCGATGCGCCGTCCACCCAGTTCGGGCGCACGGGGGTCGGTGACGAACCCGTCGGGCAGGGGCCCGCCCCATGCGGCGAAGGCCGGGCGATCATCGGCCACAACCGCGATCTGAGCCCGCAACCGGTACATGGCCAGTCGTTGTAGCAGCGACTCGCGCCGGTCGGCGGCGACGTCCAGCACCACCCCGTCGGCCTCGCCCCACAGGAACAGGTCGAACAGCAGCCGTCCCGGCGGCGACAGCAGGGCACCGAATCGAAGCTGGCCGTCGGCCAGGGTCTCGACATCCTGGGTCAGCAGAGTGTGCAGGAAGGGCCGGGCGTCAGGACCCGAGACCCGGATCAGGGCGCGGCTGTCGAGGGGGGCGATGCGGACGGTCATGGAGCCTAGATAGGCGATGTCACCTCTCCACGCCAAAGGTGGGGGAGACGATGGAAGAATCCGTATAAGGTGCAACCATGGCTGGACGGTTCCCGATCCTCTACATCGCCGAGGCGGATGCGAGCGACGCGATCCTGTCGTCGGGTACGCTCGCCTGTATGGTCGAGGCCATGCCGCAGGCGGCCTTTACCGTGGTCGGCTCACCGAAGAGCGCCCCCCTGTTTGCCGATACACCGCGGTTGGACCGGTTGATTGTGCTGGAGCGCGACAGCCGACTGGACTGGCTGGGTCTGTGGAACAAGGTGCGGGAGACGCGCTGGGGGCTGGTCGTCGATATGCGCGGCACCACCCTGTCGGCCAAGCTGAAGCGACAGAAGCGGGCGGTGCGCGGAGCCTGGGAGGCGGGCATTCATGCTGTCGAACAGGCCGCGCGGGTACTGCAACTCGAGGATATTCCGGCACCGAAACTGTTCGTGTCCGAAGCGACGCAGGCCAGAGCCGACGCCCTGATCCCGGCGGAAGGGGTGCCCATCCTCGCCATCGGTCCCGGTGCGGACTGGATGGGCAAGGTCTGGCCGTCGGAACGCTATGCCAAGGTCGCCTTGGCTCTCGTCGGCGACGGCGGGCCGCTGGAGGGGGGACGGGTGATCGTGGTCGGCGACGACAATGCGCGGGACACGGCCCATGTAATTCGTCTGTCATTGCCGCGCAATCGGGTCACGGAACTGCAGGGGCGGCTGAGCCCGCTGGAGACGGTCGCGGCCCTGGGCCGGGCGGCCCTCTATTTCGGGGCCGACACGATCTGGACCGATCTGGCCGTGGCCGCGGGCGCGCCAGTCGTCGCCGCCTTCGGTCCGTCCGACGAGGCCGAGCATGGACCGTGGGGCGGGATCGCCGTGCGCGGGCCGCGCTCGGTGGACGAGTTCCGCAAGATCGACCCCAACCTCAACCAGGCCATCCAGCATATGAACGACCTGCCCGCAGACCGGGTGATCAAGGCTGCGACCACGTTGCTCGCAAGGCGGGCTGCGGGCTAGATCCTCCGCAGTGCCAAGGGCCCGACGAGACCGGCCTAGCGGACCCGCAGGATGAATTCGGCCACATCGTCGACCACGCCCGATGCCAGCAGCAGGTTGGGGTCGCTGTAGGTGGCGATATTGGCCGCGCGATCGGTCGGCGCGGCCTTCAGCACATGATTGACACCCTTCCAGATCACCAACCGCGCTGCGGGTTGGGCCGTTGCGAGGGCCTGGGCGTCGGTCATTGTCACCTGGATATCCGTGGTGCCCTGGGCGATCATGACCGGGCCGTCGTAGGTGCGGATCAGCGCCGCCGGGTCCAGCGCCAGCCAGGAGATCAGATAGGGCTGGACCGAGGGTCTGAAGAGAGCCGCCAGCACCGGGGGTGTGTCGGCGACCGTCCGGCCGGCCTCCAGTTCGGACAGGGCGTGGAAGGCCTGGGTCCGCAGGGGTTCGGGCAGTTGCGGGCCAAGCTGTTCTTCCAGCACCACCCGCGCCCGGCGTCCGGCACCGGACAGCAGGACCAGACCGCAGATGCTGTCATTGCCTCCCTCGACGGCGGCGAGCGCCACAAGCGCCCCCTCGCTATGGCCGATTAGCCAGACGCAAGGCTTGCCGGTGCGCGCCGCCGTTGCTGCCGCCCAGGCGCGGGCGTCCGTGACGAGATCACCGAAGCGCAGGTCTTCCTCACGCCCGCCCGCGCCCGCGCTCTCGGCGATACCGCGTTTGTCGATGCGGACCGTGGCGACACCCTGTTCGGCCAGCCCCTCGGCCAGCAGCCGGTAGGTGGCCGAGACGATCCCCATGGGGCTGTTGCCATCCCGGTCGGTCGGGCCGGAGCCGGGCAGGATGACGGCGACCGCCCGGGTCGGGCCTTGCGGCGTCAACAGGGTTCCGTGCAGGGGGGCAGGCTCAGACGGCAGGGTGACCGGGGTCGCGACGGGGCCGGTCAGGGCGGCGGCAAGGATCAGGCTGAGCATGGCGGACTCCGGTGTTCGGGGTCAGAAGGGCTGGCGGTCGGCATCGGTGCGCCACACACGCCAGCTCTCGACCACGGACCACAGGGCGGACACGACGATGGCAGCAAGGATGGCGTAGAGGCCGAGTGGGCGGGGCGCAAAAGGCGCAGTGAGCAGTCCAGCCAGGCCGAACACGAAGAACAGCCGCCCGGCCAGTCGGTTCGATCGCTCCCACGCCAGTCGGCTCTTGAAGGCCCATGGTGTGCGAACGCCGACAAAGGGGTTGGGGCCGACTCGACCCAGGAAGGCCCCGATCAGCAGGATCACGAAGCTCATCAGGGCCATGGGAAGCGCGCCGCCGATGTCGGTCGTACCGGACAGGCTGGCGGAGGCGATGAGCAGGCTGATGAGGGGAAGGCTCAGGACGACGACCAACTGGGCATAGTGAAGGGCGCGACGCCGCGCGGGGTCGTCGGCGCGCGTGGCCGCCAGGCCCATGCCGCCGCCCAGCAGCAGGGTCAGCAGGGCCAGACCGATCAGGGCGCTGCCCAGCATTTCGCGCGAGCCCCAGTCGTCGGCATGGCCGGACGCATTCCAGTGGATCGGCAATAGCTCCGTCGGACCAGCGATGACCGTCCAGACTCCAAGCCCGCCGACGACGAGGCTGAGGCCGAGGGTGGCACCGTTCAGCGCCGACAGGGCTTTTCTTGTGGCGGTCATGATTCCTCTCCGGGATTGGGTCGGCCGGCACCGGTCATCTGCAGCAGAAAGGCCAAGGCCTCCTCGACAGCGGAAATCTCGAGCCGGTAGCGGATCGAGGCTCCCTCGCGCTCAGGCGAGACCAGTCCGGCCTCCTTGAGGGCGTTGAGGTGGCCGGTGATCGTGGGCCAGCTCATGTCGAAGGCGGCGGCGATATCGCCGGACGCCATCGGCCCCTTGCGCAGCATATCGATGATGCGGCGGCGCACGGGATGCGACAGGGCTTTGAACAACAAGTTCATAGGCGGAACGCTAATTAGGAAATGTCCTAATTGCAAGGGATATTCCTGCCCATGCGAAGCGTCGGGGCAGGGGACCGCCCGAAGGGTGGTGGAGGGGGGCCTTGCCGCGTCCGCCAGTGTCCGGGATAGCCCCCTCCACCGCTTCGTCCCCCCCCTCCCCCGACAGGGGAGGAATGGGCGATCAGATCGAGAAGCTGACGCCGCAGCCGCAGCTGGATGATGCGTTGGGGTTGCGGACCACGAATTGGGCCCCGGCCAGGTCATCGACAAATGCGATCTCCGAGCCCTTGAGGAAGGGCAGGGAGACGGTGTCGATTACGGCGGCCTGACCCTCGGCCTCGATGCGAATGTCGTCGGCCTCTGCGGTCTGGACCAGTTCGAACCGGTACTGGAAGCCCGAGCAACCGCCACCGTCGACGGCGACGCGCAGCAGGACCGGATAGCCCTCGTCCAGGCCCAGTTCGGCCAGGCGCTGCGCCGCGGTACCGGACAGCGACAGGCCGTGCCCGCCAGCGGACGGCGATATCTGGAACAGGGATGTGGATTGGACGGTGCTCACAGGGGACTATATGAGGCGTGAGCGGGCGAACGCAAAGGCCCGCCCCCCAAAAGAACGGCAAACCGTGATCCCCGAACGCGCCCCCTATGCCGAATATCCGGAACACAGCCGTGGCCGGCTGACGCCCGAACCGATCAGCCGCACGCGCAACGCCTATGCCCGCGACCGCGACCGGATCATCCATGCCACGGCGTTTCGTCGCCTTAAGGAGAAGACCCAGGTCTTTGTGGCTCATGAAGGCGACCACTATCGTACCCGCCTGACCCATTCGCTGGAAGTGGCGCAGATCGCGCGGTCGCTGGCCCATGCGCTGCGGCTTGACTCCGACCTGGCCGAGACCGTGGCCCTGGCCCATGACCTGGGCCATCCGCCGTTCGGTCATGCAGGCGAGGACGAACTTCAGGCCCAGATGGAGCCGTGGGGTGGCTTTGACCACAACGTCCAGACCTTCCGCGTCGTGACCAAACTGGAAGAACGCTACCCCGGTTTCGACGGCCTGAACCTGAGCTGGGAGACCGTCGAGGGGGTGGTCAAGCACAATGGCCCCGTGTCGCACCGGCTGCATGAACCAGCGTGGAAGGCCATCGCCGACTATGCGCCCGGCTGGGACCTGCGGCTGGGTACCTTCGCTTCACTGGAAGCCCAGGCCGCCGCGATCGCGGACGACATCGCCTACAACAACCACGACGTCGACGACGGGGTGCAGGCGGGCCTGTTCACCCTCGAGGATCTGGCCGATGTGCCGCTGATCGGGCCGGTGCTGCACGGGGTCCGCAAGGACTGGCCCGAGATAGACGAGCGTATGATCCGCATCGAGGCTATGCGGCGCATGATCGGCGTCATGGTCGAGGATGTGCTGGCGGAGACCGAATCGCGAATCGCGGCCGCGAACATCCGTTCGTCAGAGGCTGTGCGAACCGCCGACCGGATGCTGGTGGCCTTCTCGCCCGCCATGCTGGCCGATCTCGGAGTGCTGCGAAAATTCCTGTTTGAACGGATGTACCGCCACTATCGCGTCAACCGCACCCGCAGCCAGGCCCGGCGTCTGCTGGGCGAGATGTTCAGACTGTTTGTGGCCGAGCCGGCGACCCTGCCGCCGGAATGGTCGGTGAAGGCGGACGTGGAGGACGAGGCGAAACGGGCGCGGGCGGTTTGCGACTATATCGCCGGAATGACCGACCGATACGCTATCGAGGAACACCGGAAGCTGTTCAGCCTCGACCTGGCGCTGGATTTGTAAACCGTCATCCTTGTCCGTGGTGAGGACGACGGTGGAGAGATGAGACTACCGGCCTGAAAAAGGACTCTGACCGGGCTATAGTGACCTGTCCGCGCGTCGATTCGCGCGGACCCGACGGAAGGCGCGGCCATGTCCAACGAAGATCCCTATCATCCGAACCAGGGCCGTGACCCGGCCCGCGACCGGGGGGCCTATACACCGCCGACCGACGAAGATCTGCCGTTCAACCGCGGTGGCTATGACCCACGCCGGGCCGGGGGCGGGGGCGGGGGCGGAGCCAAGGCTCCGCCAATGACCCTGATCATCTCGGGCGTGGTGCTGCTACTGCTGATCATCGCTGTGGTGGTCTATTATCGCGCCGGGCCACGCTCCTCGAGCGACGCTCCGCCCGCCGTGGGCACACCGGTGGAGGTCATGAAGGCGGATGCGCCGCTGGACGCCCAGCCGATCGATCCGGAAGCGGGTATTGACGTCTATGACAATGCCGAGGCTTCGACCGCAGCCCCGACCTTCACGCCGCCGCCGGAAGCCGTTCAGCCGCGCCCCGCGCCGCGTCCGGCCGAAGCCGTAACGCCGCCGACGCCACGCCCGACACCCGTGACGCCACCGGCTGAAAAGGCCGCGCCGAGGACCACGCTCGCGGTCGGCGGCTCGTCCGCCGTCCAGATCGGAGCCTTCTCGACCCCCGGCCTCGCCGACCGCGAATACGCCGCCACCGTTGGCCGCTATCCGCAGTTCACCGCCGGGGCTGACAAACGGGTGCAGGAGGTGACCGCCTCCAATGGCTCCACCGTCTATCGCACCAACGTCACGGGCCTGAGCAGCGAACAGGCCACCGGCTTGTGCAACGCCATCAAGGCGGGCGGTGGCGACTGTTTCGTGCGGTGATCCATCGGTGACCTCGGCGGCGATCTACGGCTGTAGCGGCCATCGGCTGAAGGATGCGGAACGCGCCTTCTTCGCTGAAGCACGACCGTGGGGCTTCATCCTGTTCCGGCGCAATATCGACAGCCCTGAGCAGGTGCGGTCCCTGACCGCCGACCTGCGCGACAGCATCGGCGACGCCGACGCCCCGATCCTGATCGACCAGGAGGGCGGTCGGGTGCAGCGGATGGGACCGCCGCACTGGCCCAGATATCCGCCGGGCGAGGCGTATCTGAAGGCGACCCATGATCCGCTGACGGCGCGGGACCTGGTCCGGCTGGGCGCGCGGCTTATGGCGCATGACCTGAAGGCGGTGGGGATCAACATCGACTGCGCCCCGGTGCTGGATGTGCCCGTGCCGGGGGCCCACGACATCATCGGCGACCGGGCCTATGCCCACGATCCGGCCATCGTGGCCCAGTTGGGGCGGGCGGCAGCGGAAGGCCTTCTGGCCGGGGGCGTCCTGCCGGTGATCAAACACATGCCGGGCCACGGCAGAGCCTTTGCCGACAGCCACAAGGCCCTGCCGGTGGTACACGCCGATCTGGCGACGCTGGACGGCTGGGATTTCGCGCCCTTTAAGGCGCTGTCGGACATGCCGCTGGCGATGACGGCCCATGTCGTTTTCGCCGCGATCGATCCGGAGGGGCCGGCGACCACCTCGAAAAAAGCCGTGAAGCTGATGCGGGGTCATCTGGGCTTCGGCGGTCTGATCATGACCGACGACCTGTCGATGAAGGCGCTGTCGGGTGCCTTGCGGGACCGGGCCGAGAAATCGCTGAAGGCAGGCTGTGACGTGGTCCTGCATTGCAATGGCGATCTGAAGGAGATGCGACAGGTCGCCGAGGGTGTCGGCAGGCTGAAGGGCAAGGCGGGCAAGCGAGCTGCGGCAGCGATGGCGCGGATCGTGAGCGAGGTCGAGCCGCTGGATCCGTTCGAGGCGCGTCTGCGCCTTGACGCGATGCTGGCCGGCCGGCTGGAGGCGGCGAAGGGTCCCGACGTTGGCGAGGTCAACACATAATGACCGACGCCTTCCAGCCCAATCTCGACTTCACCGCCGCTGAACAGGTCGACGCGCGCGAGGCCTTTGTCGTCGATCTGGATGGCTATGAGGGGCCGCTGCATGTCTTGCTGGCGCTGGCGCGGACGCAGAAGGTCGATCTGCTGAAACTGTCGATCACCCGGTTGGCGGAACAGTATCTGGCCTTTGTCCATGAGGCGCGGCGGCGTAATTTCTCGCTGGCGGCGGACTATCTGGTGATGGCTTCGTGGCTGGCCTATCTGAAGTCGCGCCTGCTGCTGCCGCGCACAGAGAAGGCTGCGGGCGACGAACTGCCGGCCGAGGAAATCGCTGCCGCCCTGGCCTTCCGGCTGCAGAAGCTGGAAGCGATGCGCAAGGCGGTCGAGGCCATCACCGCCCGGCCACAACTCAAGCGCGACGTCTTCACTCGAGGCGACCCCGAGGCGACGGTGATCGTGCCGTCCGACCGCATCGATGCCAGTCTGTACGAGCTGATGGCCGCCTATGTGACCCAGCGGCGGCGTGAGGAGCAGCGCCACTATAACCCCGGCCAGCGAGTCGAGGCCTTCGCCCTGGAGGCGGCGCGCGACTGGTTGCGGGATGTCCTGCCCCGTCTGGAGCAGTGGACGCCGCTGGATCAAGTGGCACCGGCGCACAGCCAGGCCGATGGCCCGACCCAGGCCAGCTTTACCGCCTCGACCCTGTCGGCCAGTCTGGAACTGGTGAAGGAGGGGACAATGGATGTGAAACAGGCCGAGGCCTTCGCCGACCTGTATCTGAAGCGGCGCGGCCATGGTCCGGGTGTGGGGCAGGTGCTGGAGCTGGTGCCGTGATTTTCACCGCTCATCCCGGCGAGTGTCGGGACCCAGATCTGGAGCCGGGACAGCTGGCATTTGGCCTTGAGGTTTCGACCCCGGGCATGGAGATTTTGCATCTGGGTCCCGGCATTCGCAGGGATGAGCGGAAATAGAATGATCCAGTTCGCGCCAGACCACGGCGAGATCGAACGCCGCGTTGAGGCCCTGCTGTTTGCGGCCGCCGGGCCGCTGTCGGCGGCCGAGATCGCGTGCCGCCTGCCCGAGAGAGCCGATGTCGGCGGGGCCATCTCGGCCTTGCGCAAGCGCTATCAGGGACGGGGCGTCGAGCTGGAATGCGTCGCCGACCGCTGGCGTTTCCGCACCGCGCCGGACCTGTCCTTCCTGATGACCGAGGAGCGCGAGGAGCCGCGCCGGCTGTCCAAGGCCGCGCTCGAGACCCTGGCCATCATCGCCTACCACCAGCCATGCACCCGGGCCGAGATCGAGAGCGTACGTGGCGTGTCCCTGTCGCGCGGCACGCTGGACCTGTTGCTGGAGATGGGGTTCGCGCGGCTGCGCGGCCGGCGAAGGACGCCGGGACGACCGGTGACCTATGGCACGGCCGACCGGTTCCTGGAGCATTTCGGCCTGTCCAACCTGTACGACCTGCCCGGCGTGCAGGAGATGAAGGCCG
>Ga0105054_10009210_pt1 | contig 12877 bp, 11 predicted proteins | sample BON02_FD_78091 | JGI IMG/M metagenome (GOLD analysis project Ga0105054, IMG submission 78091) | Freshwater microbial communities from Lake Bonney liftoff mats and glacier meltwater in Antarctica - BON-02 (megahit assembly) | ecosystem: Environmental > Aquatic > Freshwater > Ice > Glacier... | reverse complement strand
CTGTAGGCATCCCGATCACAACTGCAATGAAAAGACTTATAGAGGTGAGCCCGATATGTGTAATGGTTTGATCACCCAGCTTTGCAGACTGCTGAAGCATAAACTGCCATAAGCTTTGTTGCTCTTCCATATCAGGATTGTTTCTTATAACTAATTAATGCCGCCTGTATATCATTAAAACTTACACTTTTTAACGTTTTTGTTTCCGGATCAAAAACAGTTGCAGAACTTTTCCCGTCAGAAATACTTTCCATTAGCTCCCATAAATTCTGATCGCTTTTTAGCGACAAAGAGTTTGTTTCCTGCCCAGGCGGCAATTCATTCCAGATACTTTTTACACTAATGGTTCTCAATTCCAGCTGTAGCTTTTGCTGGGCAAAAAAGTTTTTTACAAAATTGTTTGCCGGACTGAAAAGCAGGTCGGATGCAGATCCCTTTTGCAGCAGTTTACCCTTGTCCATCAGGCAAATCTGGTTCCCTAATTGAAAAGCTTCATTTACATCGTGGGTTACCAGAATGATGGTCTTTTTTTTCAGTTCATCCAGTTCCATAAACTCCTTTCTTACGCTTTCCCTTGTCAGGGGATCTAAAGCTCCGAAAGGTTCATCCATAAGTAAAATCGGAGGATCTGCGGCAAGTGCTCTGGCCAAACCAACCCTTTGTTTCTGACCACCGCTTAATGAGGCAGGATATACATGGCCATATTTTTCCAGTGGTATCTGTAACTTTTGTAATAATTCCTTGATCCGGATTTTTATTTTTTCTTCAGGCCAGTTCAGAAGTTTTGGAACCACAGCTATGTTTTCTTCCACAGTATAATGGGGAAACAAGCCATACGATTGTAAAACATAACCTATGCTTCTGCGCAAAACTTCAGCAGGTTTTAATGTAATATCTTCCCCGTTTATTTTTATGGTTCCTGAGTCTGGTTCGGTTAAGCGATTTATCATTCGAAGCATGGTGGTTTTACCTGATCCGCTGGTACCTAAAAGTACAAGGGTCTCTCCCTCGTTTACGTTAAAAGAAACTTTCCTTACTGCAGGAATATCACCGAAAGTTTTGGAAATTTCCTTTACCTCAATCATCATTTTTTTTCTAACTGCATAAAGAGATTGTTTAATGATTCCGCATAAAGCGGATGAGCGATCACCATATCTTTAATTTGCATCTAGATAATTAAAGAGATGGGTGTAAGTTACTCAATATCCTGCAATCCCTCTATCTCGGGTATAGATAGTCTGGTTCCCACATCAATGAATATTGTATCCGAGGTTAAAATATTCTTTTCCCCATCATTCATCATCAATTAAATAGTTTTTATATCAGTATAAGATGCCTCACCAAAAAATAAACTTATTTTTTTTGATTTATCCAGTCCCTCTAGTGCCCCGCTTCGAAAAATTTCGACTATCTCCTTTTTTCGGGCTATGATGGCCGGCATATTTATTTTCAGTCCGAGTGAATCTATTCCCCGATTTCAACCAATTCTTCTACAAAAGAACTCGAATTTCTTCCCATCAGCAAATACTTGTTTTGAATTCCTCAACAAGTAATGTGCCACAATTCGAAGTCAAAAAAATATTTTTACGGGAAAAAAAATCTACACAATAGGGTATTTTATCTACAATTTGGGGAATTCAGTTTGGAAAATGTACTGATTTAAAGCAATTAGCATTGTTTGCCAAATGGCATATAAATTGTCTTATAAGGTTGCCCCCCAAAGGGCATGTTTTTCATAGGTAGATGTAGGGTCGAATACTAGTTATTCGGCCCTTTTTTATTGCTCTGCCTGAAATTTGAAAATTTTACGACAATAGAACTAACTGTTTGCTCGAATTAATGAAAATTGAATTATTAAAATGGGGATATGAATATCAGATACTTCCGATAGCCATCATTTGATCCATGTTTGGATTGGTACTTCCGCCGCGCAGCTCGAGAGTAACTGCAAATGCTTGAGCATTCTTTATTGACTTCATTTTTTTCATTCCGGTACTGTCCACCTCCGAGTCAAATACCCCAAGATCTACCGGTTTACCATCTACCATTGCCCATAATTGATATTGATGTTCCTTATCATTGGATGGCATTTTAAGTGAAGAAAGATCGATCATAACTTCTTCTTCTTCCGGATTGAACGCCACAAGTATGCTGGCTGTTGGTGCTTTGGCTGAACCTTTGAGTGTTACAAGCTTATAGGCTGCTTGATTTTGATAAAAGCGTAAAGCATTTCGGGTATCCCTTAATTCTTCGTCAATATAATTTACTTGATTTGAAAACCTCTGATTTCCCGTTTGCAGTACTGCAATTTCAGTATATGAATCATTAAGTTTACTGTTCAGATTAACCAATAAGATTATACTGATGAAAAGAAGTGCCAGGGACGCAGCGAATGCATATTTATAAAACTGCCCCGGTTTTGAGGATGCACCATATAGAGGACGTACATCTGTTTCAACTTTTTCAAGAGAATTTAAGACCTTATTGCGTAATGCTTCTGAAGGTTCTATAGCATTGGATTTGGCATAACTTAAAAGCGCTGATTCAATTTCATCTAGTTCTAATTTAACCTCAGGATATACTAGGGCATTTTTTTCTACTTCAAGCCGTTCTTCAATGCTTAAATCACCCAGAACATATTGCTCTAGGATACCGCTTTCAAGATATGTTTTGAGGTCTTTCACTTAATTAAATACCTTTCTTAAACTGATAATACCATTCCTTAATCTAGTCTTGACAGTTCCTAAAGGAATTTCAAGTTCTTCCGATACTTCAACATGAGTAAATCCACGAAAATAAACCATGTCAAGAATTATTTTCTGTTCGGGTTTCAATTTAGCAACAAGTTCTTTTAATCCCATAGTTTCAGGATTTAAAGTATTTCCTGATTGCATTTCTAATGATAATACGTTATTTTCTATGTCTTCGGTTTTTGAACTGTTACGAAAATCTTTTGACCGGGTTTTATCAATTGAAATATTTCGTGCAATATTGACCATCCATGTGAACAATCTTCCCTTGGAGGCATCATATGAAGAGAAGGAATTCCAGATTCTGACGAAAGTATCCTGTAGTAAATCTTCAGCGATTTCTTCATGCTGAACGATTCTAAAAATTATACCGTAAAGCGAAGATGAGTACATATCATACAATGCTTCAGCTCCGGCTTTTTCCTTGTTACGGAGAGCCTTCACCAATTCATCTTCAGATAAGGATATTTTTGTTCTTGGACTCAACGTTTAAATATTCACCTCAGTTTTAAAACTGCTGGACAAATATAGAAAAACAATATCCCCGGATGTGTTCCGGGGATATTTTGACATTTAGCTGATTATTTACTTAGGTAAAACAACTGAATCAATCACATGAATAACACCATTCTTTTGATTAACATCGGCAATGGTAACTGTAGATGTACCACCATTCTCGTCTTTTAAAACAACATTTTTACCACTCATCATTGCAGATAATTTACCACCACTCACTGTGGTGAATTCTGCGGTTCCTTTACCTGATTTGATTGCCTTCACAATGTCTGCGGCTGAATATTTCCCCGAAACTACATGATAGGTTAAGATTTTTGTCAGCATAGCCTTGTTCTCAGGTTTAACCAAAGTACCTACTGTACCTTCAGGAAGCTTGTTAAAAGCATCGTTTGTTGGTGCGAAAACTGTAAAAGGACCATCACTTTTTAACGTTTCTACCAGTCCGGCGGCTTTTACCGCTGCAACTAATGTAGTATGATCCTTTGAATTCACTGCATTGTCAACAATGTCTTTACTTGGATACATCTCAGCACCACCAACCATTTTGGTTCCTTGTGCAAAACCTGTAGTGCTGATTGCAGAAGCTACTAATGCAACAGCCAGAATTAAAAATTTTTTCATTTTTTTTTATTATTTGCCCTCATTTACGAAGTGTAGTGGAGGATGGATTTTTAAATTATGATTTTTTATTAAAACAGTTTTTAAAAGCCATTGAACAACATTATTCTCTATTAGAATTTGTTCAGAAACAATATTTTTAATTTTAAATTGAGCGGATATCATTAATTCACAATTTTATGCTTAAATTCGGGTACGTACACGATTTGTTTTGAATCCATTTTAACAGGTTAATCATGATTAAAAGAATATTGGAAGCATTTTTGTTTCTTGCATTGCTTATGCCTGTATTAGTTAAGGGGCAGCAAAAGGCTGAGAATATTGAGGCACTTAAGGTTTCGGTTGAGCCTCTAATAAAAATGTCATTAACCGATTTAAAGAATTTGGTACCTCCAGGATCGGGTATGTTCTTTATTGGATGTCCGAATTGTAATGGGGGAGCTCAGGAAATGGGAGTTTTAAACTGGGAGCCGGGAATGGGTGATCAGGTGAAATGCAAATTCTGCAGTATGACCTTCCCAAATGAAAAATATCCAAATAATGGAGAAAAAGTTATTATAGCACCGAGTGGCACCAAACAGGTTTATCGTTATTATCAGAATGCCCAGGGGACTCAATATTTTTATGAAGCACATGCTTGGTTTGATCGCTGGAAATGGATTCAGCAAATGGCTGTCCAATTGTCTCAGATTTGGTCTCAAACAAAAGATTCTGCCTATGGCGATAGGGCGGCGCTGATAGCAGGCCGTTTTGCACAGCTTTTTCCTGATTATGCGATACGATATGATTATCCAAGTGCACCCAAAAAGTTTTTTCCTGCAAATCAGAAATGGCCTTACGAAGGATTGGTACCATACCGTGGAGCCAAATGGAATTGGTGGGCTTATGGTGATATTCCGGTACAGATTGCTATAGCCTATGAAAACTTGCAGAAAGGAGCTTATGACTGGACTAGAATGGATTCTCACATAGGTAAAGGAACAGATCAAAGAATCGTAAATGATCTTTTAATTTCAGGTTATGAGTTTACTGCCGCAAACCCTGAAATATATACAAATATGTCGCCCGGGATGTATAGGGATATGGTGAGGATCGGGCGAATACTGAACAGACCTGATATTGTACACGATGGAGTAAATCGTTTCAGAGAATTTTTGAAACTCGGTTTTTTTGCAGATGGCTGGTGGAAGGAGGGTACAGTTTCTTATCATGACCAAACGATTGGAGGCTTGGAAAGTGTGGCAAAGGCAGCAAATGGCTATACAGATCCTGCGGATTGGAAGGGCGAGCGTTTTGAAAATCTTGATCTAACCGATGCGATGCCTTTCTATAAAAGTGCTTTAAATGTCAGTCAGCAGGCAATATTCCCCAATGGTCATAAATTGCCTCTTAATGATACCTGGGCAAACAGAGCAACACCTGTCAAAACCAATGGCGTTTCAGTTTCACGCTTATGGCCCTCACTTGGTAATGCAGCATTGGCTGCAGGTACAGGAAAAGATCAAACCCTACTCAATATCAACTGGAGCGGAAATTATGGGCATTCACACTATGATAATGCTTCAATTATTTTATTTGCCAATGGTGCCGAATTGCTTTCGGATATTGGCTATACACATTCTAAATATCGTGGCTGGACATTACATACAGCTTCGCACAATACCGTTGTAATAGACCAGAAAGCACAGGAACAGGGAACTTTAGAGCGGCCGGTAACAGGGCGTTTAAAATATTATGATGATCAAAATCCTTATGTTAAGGTTGTTGATCTCGATGCTTCCCCAGCTTATTCAATAGCCAGCGAATATAGGAGAAGGCTGATATTTGTTCATGCAGCTGAAGGCAGAGATTATGTTATTGATCGTTTTGATGTGGAAGGAGGGGAGACTCATGACTGGTTTTTGCATGGCATGTGTGAAGAAGAAGGAAAACTCGAGACTAGTATTTCAATGGATCGGCCTGTTACAACATTAGTACCTGTATGGGGTGGGACAGGTGTACCCAGAAACCAGTATGATTCAGATATGACAGGAAAGAAAATTCATGCTTACTCATTTATGAAGGATATCAAAACCGCTAAGGGAGATAAACCATGGACCGCAACTTGGAACTATCATAATTCGGGGCTACGCATTCATTTAATACCTCAGGCTGGCACTGAAATATTCAGCTTTCGTGCACCTTCTGTGCGGCTTGCTGCTGAAGATGATAATAAACTCGATAGTTTTATGCGGCTTGGAATTATGCAAAGACATACTGGTAACAAATCAAGTTTTATAGCCATTCACGAACCCTTTCAAAGCAAGCCATGGATAAAAGCTGTTCGTGCTGAAGGCGATTCGTATGTGATTGATTATGAAATGGATGGTAAAATTATACAGGATAGGGTCAGTTTGAAAGGGGATGAAATCAGCCTTCTTTCAGGTGCCGGATGGAAATATAATAAAGGGAAAGCTCATTCCGGATTATTAATAGGCGTTGAAATGCTGAATGGTAAATGGAACTTGGAACTCGATTCCAATCACAGTAATATTTCTCATGTTCGCTTGGATTTCCCTGATGGATCAAGCTTGTATCTTCCGGCAAAACATATTTCAGGTAAATTTGTGCAGCTGGATAATGATCCCGGTTTTTCAATGAACAAGGATGGGAAACTACGTTTTTATACTTTTCCGCACAATGAGTATTCAGAACCTGTTCGTTACACCGTATATAATTCAACCAAATAAACAATTATTGAAATAAGAATAGGAGCTAATCGTTTTTATTTTGATAGTGAAGTGTTTTTAGATAGCATTTTAATTACAATTTGGATATTAATATTTTATATCTATTTTTCGGGTACGTTAACGTAATGTAAATTTATCAGTACCCGGAGTGATTTTTTTAATTAATACGTACTCTTGTAATAAGAAATATTATTTCGGGATTAAAAGCAGGATTAAAGCATAAATATTTTATATAAAAAACAACAATTCTCAATCAAATCAGGAAAGAGGAATTAAAAATTACCAGTACATAAATAATCAAGCAGGGAATGAAGACTAATTTCAATGGCCATTCGGCCATATTATTATTACCGTTTATTTTATTAGCAGGAAATAGCATGGCTCAGCGTTATCCCGGGCCATTGAGCCCAGAAGAATCCATGAAAACAATTAATGTTGCTAAAGGTTATAAAGTGTCATTATTTGCGTCAGAACCTCATGTTTTTGATCCGGTAGCCCTCGAATTTGATGAACAGGGAAATGCCTATGTGATTGAAATGCCAGATTATCCCTATGAGGTCGAGCCCGGAAAGGGGCACGGTCGTATCAGAATATTGAAAGATATAGATGGCGATGGGAAAATTGATCAATCCATCATATTTGCAGAAAATGTAACTGAAGCGACCAGTATGCTGCCATGGAAAGGCGGACTTATTGTGACTGCGGCTCCCAATATTCTTTACCTGAAGGATACCAATGGGGATGGGAAATCAGATATCAGAGAAATTCTGTTTTCGGGATTCTTCCAGAATAATTCGGAGGCTCAAGTTACCAGTCTGAAATTTGGTATCGATAACTGGATTTACGCCAATAATCGTGGACAAAGTGGTAAGGTGATTTTTAGTAAGTCTCCTGATTTAGCACCTTTTGAAGTCAGAGGAGCAGATTTTCGTTTCAGATTAGACCGTGATGTATTTGAACTGGAAACCGGTCCGGGGCAGTTCGGTCAAACAATTGACGACTGGGGACATCGTTTCTTTACCGAAAACTCAATACACCTACAGCAAGCTATTATTCCTTGGAGATATACCCACAGGCATCAATTTATGCCAAGCAGTAAATTCAATGCAACAATTACTGACCATGAAGAAATCATGTTTCAGGAAATCCCACCTGCCTATTGGAGAGCTGAAAGAAGTGCACGCAGAAACAGGGTATTTAAAGAATCTAATCTAAATCGGATTGAATGGGCCGAGGATCACTTTACAGGTGCTGCCGGGGGTACTATTTATAATGGCGACGCCCTTCCAAAGGAATTTTATGGAAATATTTTTACAACTGATGTTTCCGGAAGTCTAATCCACAGAGATATTTTAAGTCCGAGTGAAACAAGTCCGGTCTTTATCGCAAAACGTGCTGAATCCGAAAAAAACAGAGAATTTATTTACTCAACCGATACCTGGTTTCGTCCGGTAACCTTTTCTGTAGGTCCTGACGGATATTTATATATCCTTGATTATTATAGACAGCATATTGAAACCCCGGTTTCAATTCCTGATGACCTTAAAGCCGAAATGGATTTTATGGCCGGCAGTGATATGGGCAGGATTTATCGTTTGTTACCTGAAAACGGCACATATCAGGGAGTAAAGGTAGACCTTAAAAATGCTACAAGTCTGCAATTAGTCGACTATCTGTCGCATAAAAATGGCTGGTATCGTGGTCAGGCTCAGCGTTTACTCCTCGAACGTCAGGATAAAACTATTGTACCTGCAGTAATATCATTGTTTTCAAACAGCCCTGATTCAAGAACTAGACTTCATGCACTTTATGTACTTGAAGGTTTAAATTCACTGAGTGAAAAAGTCATCAAGCAATCATTGATTGATTCTGAACCCGGTGTACGTGAAAATGGCATTATACTTGCAGAAAGATATCCTAAAACCAGTAAACAGTTAATTTCTATGATTAATGATCCATCAAAGCGTGTTGCTTTGCAGGCTGCACTTAGTCTGGGAGAATTTAAAGGGAAAAAGGTTATTCTAGCTTTGGCAGAAGTGATTAAGAAATACGGACAGAATGATTGGTTCAGAAGTGCAGTGATAAGTTCAGAGGCGGGTTCTTCTGTGGAAATTTTAAATTCACTAATACAAGACAATGCGTTCTTCAGTAAAGAAGAAACCTGGAAGCTTAGTTTTATTCAGGATTTGTCAAATATTATTGGTGCCAGATATAATAAGGAACAGTATTCGGCTTATTTGAAAACTCTTTCAGCTGAGTCACTTTCTTTTGCAGATGTGCAGCAAGCAGCCTTAAAAGGACTGAAAGCAGGATTGAATAAAAATGAGTCCACAAAAGAGCTTTCAGGGCAATTAAATGCCGGCTCAATTGAAGAAGTGAAGGAAGGGTTTCAATTACTTAGAAAGAATTAGAGATAAGTTGAAATAAAGATTGACAGGTTGAGATTAGAAAGATGGAAGAAAAAAAGTATTCAAGAAGAAGGTTTATTAAGAAATATATACTTGCCGGTTCAGTTACATTAGGAACAGGAATATTGATTGCCGGTAGCTCAGTCAGCAGTATGGCTAAAGGAGGGGATTCAAAAAAACAGCCAAAAACTCCCCAGCCTGCACAAAAAAATCCATGCGACGATCTTAGTGGGGTTAGTGTTGAAGAGGTTGAAAAACGCAAAAAGCTGGCATATGTGAACAAAACACCAATTCCTGACAGTCATTGCAGCAATTGCGCACTCTATCTTCCTCCAACAAAAGATAAGCCATGTGGTGGTTGTTTGTTGTTTAAAGGACCGGTTCGAGCAGAAGGCTATTGTGCTTATTGGGCGCCGATAAATAACTAAGAGGATTTGAGTTAACAGTTAACAGTTAACAGTTAACTGTTATCTGTTATCAGGCATAAGGTTTGGTTCATTGGGAATTAATTATTAAGATTAAGAGGAAAGAATTATGATCATTGAAAATCCATCTGACAATTAGCAATATATCCAGACAACTGACAACAGATAACTGACAACTATTTTATAATGAGAATTCTGATCTGTATTTTTTTCATATCCCTAGGTTTTTCTGCTACTGCTCAGAAAGGGCAAAACATTCAATATTATGGGTCTTCGAATCTTCCTGGAGCCTCAGATGCAGTAATTGTTGATGAGGTACCGCTAATTCATACAACCCAATTTCTTCCACTTGATAAATCAGGCAATATTGCTGAGCCTGGAAATCTCAATGCACAGCTCAATCAGGTTTTTTCGAATATTTCTTCAGTTTTAAAAAAGGCAGGTTCAAACCTTGATCAGATTGTTAAACTTAATATTTATATCATAAATTCAAAGCTTATAACAGAAGTTCAGGAGCATATCAATAAGCGATTTAAATCAGGTAAAAAACCTGCTGTAAGTTTTGTTGCAGGCGATCTTACCCATACTGATGCATTGGTTTCAATGGATGCCATTGCAGTTTCTGCTAAAATCAGATTGGAAGGTGTTAAGTATTTTATGCCTGAGAATTTATCCTCTGCCCGGGGTAGTGCCAGCGCTGCGATTTTACCTGCTGGTCCAGTGGTTTATGTTTCTGGTCAGGCTGTGAAGGGTGAGATTGCTGAAGCAACACGAGGAACATTAGAGCAACTACAGGCTACTCTTGTTTCATTGGGCTTGGACAAAAAAGATATTGTTCAGATTAAATCTTTTATCAGACCGATGTCTGATCTTAAAGTAGTAGAGGAGGAGTTTACCAATTTCTTTAAGGGTACTACTGTACCACCAATGGTCAATGTAGAATGGACCAGCAAAGATCCGGTAATTGAAATAGAATTAATCGCTTCATCAGTAAATGCCGGAACTAAATCTACTCAACAGATTGATTTTATCACTCCTCCTGGAATGGTCGCTTCACCTGTTTATTGTAAGGTTACCCGTATAAATTTCGGTCAAAAGATTTATATATCGGGCTTATACGGGCAAGTTTCAGCGAATGCTGATTCTGAGTTGACATCCATATTTACATCAATGGGTACAATATTGAAAAACACGGGCAGTGATTTTAAACATCTTGTCAAAGCTACCTATTATGTTAGCACTGATGTTCACAGTGCAAAATTAAATGAAATTCGTCCTAAATATTATGACCCGCTTCGTCCGCCAGCCGCCTCAAAAGCTATGGTTAAAGAAGTTGGACAAGCTCAGTCCGGTGTTTCTATTGATATGATCGGGGTAGTTATCAGGTAGTTTGATCTTCCATTAGCAGGCAGATAAGCTTAAATATAATCCCTTGGATTATTGTTTTAGAAAAAAATAATTTATATATTCGGGTACGTAAACGCTAATTATATTGTTATAAATTTTTTTTTATCAGATTGAATTCAAAGTAGGAGAGTTGAGAATGAACATTTTTGTGAATTGCTCATGTACAATATAACATAAATTGCCATATCAATCCAACAGGATTAAAAAACAATACAATAAACGGATGAACCCCCTTTACAATAGTCAAAATTTGATTTTAAAAAATAGCCATGAAAAATAAAGACACTGATTCATCGAGACGCAAGTTTTTAAAGCAGAGCTCTCTGGCTGGAGTGGGTACAGTTCTGACAATGGGTTTAGCACCATCACTGCTAGCCGGGGATTTAAATTATGCTGCAAGACCGGCGATTTTGGGTGGTCCAACTGCATGGGATAAAGCCAAATGGATAAAGTGGCCTATTTGGATACCCGAAACTGATGAAAAACGCGTTCTTGAAGTACTTAGAAGTGGAATCTGGTCGCGTGCATCGGTAGTCAATGAATTTGAAGCAGCCTGGGCGAAAGCCAATGGAGCTAAACGTGCTTTAGTTGTAAATAATGGAACTAATGCTTTAATCGTGGCATTGAATCAACTGGACATTAAAGGCGGTGATGAAGTGCTTGTTCCACCTTATACGTTTATATCTACCGTCCAAGCAATTCTTATGAATGGAGCAATGCCGGTATTTGTGGATATTGATCCGGATACATATCAGATCGACCCCTCAAAAATAGAGGCTAAAATAACACCACGTACAAAAGCAATTTTACCTGTTCATATTTTGGGAATGCCTGCAGATATGCCTAGAATAATGGATATTGCCAGAAAGCATAATCTTTTTGTGATTGAAGATGCCTGTCAGGCACCGCTTACTGAAGTCAATAATCAAAAGGTAGGTACAATTGGAAATGCAGGTTGTTACAGTTTCCAGAACTCAAAAAATATTCCGATTGGCGAAGGAGGAGCGATTGTAAGTAATGATGAAAATCTTATGGATCGCTGTGTTTCTTTTCAGAATCTTGGCTTTCCTTTTGGTACTGCGGTTGGAACCTTTAATGCAGGGAGCATAAGGATTGGAACAAAAGTTCGTTTTACAGAATATCAGGCAGCTATTGGTTTAGCACAACTAGAAAGACTGGATGCACAAACTACCGTGCGTGAAGAGAATGCAAAATATTTAAAATCTAAGATTCAGAATATTCCGGGTATAGTTCCATATAAATTATATGATTGTGCTACCCGTGTTTCATTCCATTTGTTTTCCTTCAGATATAAGAAGGATGATTTTAAAGGTTTATCTAGAAATGCATTTTTACAGGCTTTACGTGCAGAAGGTGTACCTTGCTCAGGCGGATATACTCCTTTGAATAAACAGGAATTTTTAAAGGAGGCATTTGCCTCAAAGAATTATAAAAGAATGTATCATAAAGACATGCTTGATTATAATAAATATATGGAGCGAAATCAGTGTCCTGAGAATGATCTTTTATGCACAGAAATGGTATGGTTTACACAGAACTTACTTCTTGGTACCAGGGAAGACATGGATTCAATTGCAAATGCAATCAGTAAGATACAAACTAGTGCAGAAGCTGTAAAAAAATCATTAGAAAAATAAATTAATAGTTGGATTTCCTGCTAATTGTTGGCAGGAAAAAAAGATACGAAATATTGCATGAATACATTAAAAGGAATTGTTGAAGTTAAACATCTAACTGCTACTACTTATAATTCGGGATTTCAAGAGGCACACGATACTTACAATGCGCTATCGGCAGCCAGCGATTGTAAAATTTACTATATTTTATCTTCAGACCAGATCCATGTTGGAGGTAAAATGTACCTCTATGATCCTAAGATCGATAAAACAGAATTTCTTGGGGATCTGACTGAAATATGCGGTGAAAAAGATCAAATGTTTATCCCACAAGGTAAAAGTCACGCCCGGTTTTATGAAAGAAATGGTAAGCTATACTTCTCAACT
>Ga0105054_10009208_pt1 | contig 12878 bp, 3 predicted proteins | sample BON02_FD_78091 | JGI IMG/M metagenome (GOLD analysis project Ga0105054, IMG submission 78091) | Freshwater microbial communities from Lake Bonney liftoff mats and glacier meltwater in Antarctica - BON-02 (megahit assembly) | ecosystem: Environmental > Aquatic > Freshwater > Ice > Glacier... | reverse complement strand
TATCTTTCGCCAAGGAATTTGATGACTTCTCGGTTCGTCGAGATCAGAAAAAGTTTTTAAACGAAGTGAATTGGAAGGTGGGGCGTTTCAAAAACAAAACGGGTAAACAGCGAGTTGATTCTGTGGCTTCAAAAGTGTTTCAACTAACGCAAGCACAACTGGGCCACATTCCAATTTTGGATGGCACTCTTCGACTTGAAGCTGGGGCGATGATTGACGAGTACACGCGATTGACATATGCGTATTTGGAGTACCTTAAGACTGTGCCTGACGCGATCATCAACCTTCATGCCCATCGATTTCTGAAATGCTTGCTCACAAAAAGCTGGCCCGAGATAGGAGAACTGTTCCAACTAGAAGGCGTTGGATCAAAAGCTGTTGAAAAACTGCATAGTTTAAATATCAACACGCTGCAGCAACTCGTTGAAAACGCTGATTCAGAAACACTTGCTCGCGAAATAGGACCTGGACGTTTGAAGAAAGCCGCAGCTCATGCTGACCGAATTCTAGCAAATGCAGTTTACGTCGAAGCTACATATGCCAATTTTGAAAGACTGATAGTCAAGTTGGAACCTCTTGTAGGAAGCGGAGGAACAGGATTCATGATTTTCGTTGTGGATACTGAGTTAAAGAAACTTGTCCACCAAGAGTATCTTCTCCCAATGCAACACGTCACAATCACGCTTGTTAAGCAATATCAGCAGCGGCGTATTTCCGTATATTGCATCCATCCAAAATTCCACGGAATTGATGTATCAATGATAGCAACTGAAACGCAAAATGTGGAAAATAATCCGTGTCCAGTAATTTCAGATAATATCATTAAGTCACAGGGGGCAGTGGTTCCACCCAAACCACTTCGTCAAACAAAAAAAACAGAGACTCAACTGAATTTTCCGATCAGTCCCATTGCCAAGAAAGCTGCGAAACGAAAAAAGTCCAAGCCTGATATATCGGAATATTTCAAACCAAAAGATACAGAAGAAAATATCCGGAAACTTTCAGGTTCATCGTCCAAATATGCTAAAGCTCCCCTCTACCAGCGGACTACAAGTTCACCATCCAAACATACTAATAAGGTATCACTCTATCAGCATACTGCTGCTTCACCATACCAGTATGAAGAATTGTCGAAGCATGAAGTGAAAGAAATTGAGCAATCACTGGATGCGGAAAATAAATATGTCGATTCCGGTACAGTTCGGAAACTAACAGAGAGCGACTTTCAAAGTGCGTTTTTCTAAATATATTAATGAAGCAATATTTGTCGGTATAATAAGATTACAGATTGGACGCTTCCCCGTTGGCCCTAGCAGAATCAATAGCATGAATTCTCAAAGCAACCTGACGAGCAGCGTACACTCTCCAAGAGGCTTCGTTAAATCCATAATTAAAAAAATCATCGAGACTTGCTTGATACCTGTTCCATGGCTTTTCGTCGTCAGTCATTGCATCTAGATCCACCTCGAACGGAGTATTTCGCTTACCCAACTCATTGGCATGCGCAACATAGTTAAATTGAGTGACTTCTCCAGCGCGACCGGGTAATGCCGGGTATTTATTCGCCTTGGCATTACTGAACTTGAATTTAGATTCTTCAATCAATTCTTCCTCTGGATCATCCACAATAACTTCTTCAATTTTATCATCAGGTTCTGCTTCTTCCTCCTCAATCACTTCCGCCAAAGCCACGGAATTGTCCCGCACAAAAAATTGAAATTCATCATCATCAGAGTCTGCCTCCGACACTTCTTTATCCTCTTCATCAATCTTATTTTGCTTTTGAATCTGATCCTCCTCGTTGCCTTCCTCTGGCATTTCTTTATTCTCTTCATTAATCTCATTTTGCTTTAAAGTATGGTCCTCCTCACTGATTTCCTTTGGCACATCTTTATTCTCTTTGTGAATCTTACTTTGCTTTTGTGTCCAATCCTCCGCATCGTCTTCAAGATCGCGAGGTCGTTTTGTACCAGTAGCAGAGTGGATTTTTGAATGAACCGCGAAATCAGTTTCGGCAACTGCATGCTCATCCTGTTCACATGGTTCAGCTTTTAAAGCAACCGACGGATCGTCAAGTTTTGTTTTCTTGACTGGTTCTTCTTCTTCTTGGACGCCCTCCTCATCTCTTTGACGTTTCAATGAGGCTTTATCTTCATCCGCGATAGCTTCTACGAGTCTCTTAAGTAGATCCGATTTCCTGCCTTTGATGTCTAGGTCTCGTAGCTTCAGCGCAGACTTCAACTGCTCCACCTTGTACTTGGAAACGTCCTCCATACTTGTTGGATGTACTGGTGAGTGGGGGGGCTTATCCTCCTTTATTGGGAGTTATTCGAAACCTGCAAACGACTTCGATGATGACCAAAGCATCTAAATGAAAGCATTTAAAACTGCGTTTTAATGAAATTCCACTTTAAGTATCCCCTAAATGATTTCGCACAGTAACTCATGAGTATCTAGACCTTATCATCTATATTTTCGGAATTTATTATTTCCCCGCCACGGATGGATTTTAAAATACGAACTATGGAACTTTCTAAAAAGAAATGCATCTATAATTATCAATTTGTATGCCTACTACGTGGGTGCTAAGAGGTTTGCCCGCGTCATCATATCATCAAGTAAAACTAATGACGCTGCGAAAGTGTCTTTTTCCATGTAACTCGAAGACACCATAAGCGGATCTGCAATGAAAATGAGTTCTTGTAGGAAGGGACCAGAAAAACATAATTTCAATGTACCATACGACCATAAAATATTCGAAATCTCCAGAGGCTTCATTGAATGCTGGACTTCGCTCACCTTGAGTTCGAACGCAGTCAGAAATTTTTGCGATGGTGCGTATCTGAGCTTGGCAAAAGCCCATATACTATTAGAAAGATTTTGCGGCTTACAGCTCCCCATCCTGTCTAAGATCCAACTTTCCAAGGTGCTTAAGAATTGTTCTGATGGGGTGTTGTTTGACTTGGCACATGCCCATAAAATATTCGAAAGTTCTTGGGCATTAATTGCGTTGTCTAGTTTCAATAGCTTCAGTTCAACTTCACGAATAAGGTCCATTGAAGGTGTGTACTCCATTTTTGAAAACGCCCACAAGCTGTTGGATATGTTTTGCGCGTTAAATCCGTGTATTTTCAGGAGCATTTGATGCTGTAAAAAATTCAAATACTCTCTGGATGGTTGGTGCTTCAAACTAGCATGCGCCCAGGCTATATTTGAAACTGCTTGAGGATCCATATACCTTCCTAATTCCATTATACGGGACTCAACCTGGGGGAGAAACGATTGTGATGGCGAGTGACCCAACTTGGCAAATGATGTCAAAGTGTTTGCAATGTTTTGAGGAGTGAATTCATTTATATTTGATATCATCTGGTCTTCCAAGAATTTCAAAAATACCACATTTGGAGCCAATGGAAATCGTGCACATGCCCATGAAATATTGGCTATCTCCAGTGCATTGATAGGGTCGGCATCGTTCAACGTGCAAGCCACAAGGGCGTCGAAACACTCTTGAGAAGGACAGTGATTTAATTTGGCAAATGAACATAATGCAATTCCAACTTCATGGATTTTGAAATCGTCAATCTTCAAAAGCACTTGTTTCTCAAGGAAAGCGGTAAACGGCTTCGACGGACGAAGATTCAATTTACCGATAGACCACAAAATATCAGCAAGCTCATGAGCCACAACAACGTTCCCGGTATGCATGATCTGTGCTTCTAATATATGACGAACTTTCGATGAGGGCATTTTATGCAGACGTGCATAGGTCCAATAAAACCGAGAGATGTCACTGAATTGATAAGCAGCACAATTGGCCTCAACATGAGCCTCAAACTCACGGATTAATACAGGCTTAACTGGGGACCTAATTTGACCTAGAGCCCAAAATATAGAAGAACAGTTTTGAGGAGAGTACGAGCTTAGTTTTTTGTCTAGGTGCTCGATGATGCTTTTTATAAGTGAAAGTGAATACGGCGAATGGAACCTTGAATAGAATTGGAGAACCCTGGGAACCTCGGTATTTTTCAATGCCACAATAAATGGCTTGATAGATTTGTTTAATTTAGTGATACCCTGGGAGGAGATTTGTTGCCGCATTGTCATAGTGGAACCAAAGAGAAAACATTGGGTCATAATGTCAATGACATCTTCTTTCTGCTGAATCAATCCTGGAAAGCTTTCTATTCTCTTATTTAGATCTGCTATCGATGTTGCATTTTTGTAACTAGAAGAACAGAAACGGCGACGAGGGATAAGGAACATACTAAATTGGTGGTCTGGTTGCGGGGGGTTCTCCATAGTATGTACTAAGCATTCAAATACAGGTACTAATAGCGTCTTAAACTATACCATTGTTACGCATTGTACTACTCCTATAGAAAACCGTAGTAAAAGTTGCGTTGTTGAAACAACATCAAGTGCGCAATGATTTTGAATTTAAAATTTGTTCAAGTACTTCAAATCGGTTCCAAAATTCGGCTATATAGATTATTGGTTAGCAAAGCACTAGCTCCGAAAAGTAGTCGAGAAAACAATTGAAAACGCAATCCAAAAACTTGTCTTGATCAAATCTGTAATAATGAATTCCACAAATGAGTCTCTAGGTGGGGATACAGTCTTCTGGACAAGTGCTGCGGCAAGCGTGGGAGCCATTGTGGCCCTTGCTCTTTCTAGTCGATCTGAGAAATCCGTTGAACCAGAAGAAGCCCCTGAAGGCTACAAGGCCCACAATGAGAAGGAGCAAGCGGCTATTGATAAATACGACAAGGACCAGGAACTGTCTTGGATTCCGTGGCTTCTCAAGAGTTTTAGGGGAATTATGACCACCTATATTGTGCTTGTTCATCTAGTAGGACTGTTTGCCTTGCCAAAACTTCTTGAATGTAAATGGGAGACACTTGCTGCTTTCCTTCCTATGTATATTTGTGGCGGCTTGGGTATTACCGGTGGCGCGCATCGGTTATGGGCACATAAATCATACAAAGGAGCTCTTCCTTACAGATTTCTGATGATGGTATTTAACTCCATGGCGAACCAAGGGACAATCTATCACTGGTCACGAGATCATCGAACTCACCACAAGTACTCAGAAACCAAAGCTGACCCTCATAATGCTATTCGGGGGTTCTTTTTCTCCCATGCAGGATGGCTTTTTGTTAAGAAAGATCCTCGAGTGAAATTCGCTGGTGAGAGATTGAGTATGGAAGATTTAAAACAAATGCCTGAAGTAATGCTTCAAAAGAGATTGGATCCTCTGTGGAATCTATTTTGGTGCTTTGCATTTCCAGGGATAGTGAGTCTTTCGTGGGGCGAGGATTTCGGAACAGGAGTTCTTATACTTGGATTTATTCGGTATGTCATCACTCTACACGCAACTTGGGCGGTGAATTCGTTCGCTCACTTGTACGGTGAAACACCATACGATGAGAGTGCAAACCCGGCAGAGAACCCATATGTATCTATATTTGCCATTGGCGAAGGGTGGCATTCATGGCATCACGCTTTCCCTACTGATTACGCGGCATCTGAATTTGGTGTCTCAGCTCAGTTCAATCCTACGAAATTGTGGATCGATACATGGGCGAAACTGGGACTTGTATGGGACAGGAAAAGGTCCGACCAACAATGGGAAAGCAGAATGAAAAGAAAAGGAATAAAAGACCTCGGAGCTCAAGGGCCCATGTTTTTTAAGGTGAGAACTATCGAGGCGACCGATGATATGAAAGAAAAGTAGGTACTCCCGAATTTATAAATAAAGTTCCTAGAAATTTTATTTTTTATTCATTTATTTTTTGTGGCCAAACCAAAATGATGGAAGGTAATCTTGATACGATACTACTCAAATTGGAGAGCGTAATGCGTTTACCGCCAATGAGTTCAGATTGGAGTTAAGAAGTTTCTTCTATTTTTGGTTCTCGAGTCGTGATCGCTCGAGTTTTGGAAACCAAATTGTTTCGAAAACATGGCAAAATGGAGTACTCCTACAGTTTATGGTAACTAAATTTATAGTCACTTGTGATCTTTTTGTGTGGTTGAAGATGACAGCGATGATGGAGCTCATTGCCATGGTGGAAGAAATTAGCTTGACATCTGCTGAAAAGTCCAGACAATCTAAACTTATGGACGATGTTGCAAGGATGGATGACGAGTTGACGAGCGCGGAGTATCTTGGTGTTGCTATTGTTCGAGGGATGGAAAAAGGTCAAGCGCTATCGAGATCTCGGTGGATTAAGGTAATGATGAATAAACATCCTGCGTTGAAACTTTCAATTGCTGATGGTCTTTTGAAATCTAATTTTGAAGCACACTCTCCAAAACAGTTGATGAAGGTGCTGTTCTTGCTGGAATGCTGCAAGATCAACTTGTTGTCGACCAATACTACTCAATGGTGTGCATTATCAAGAGTCCAACTTCTACTCTTAAATCAGATGTCGAACAATAAGAAAGAATTTCGTGAACTGGAAGCGGTTCAGTTATGCATGAGTTCTGAAAATGTTTTGCTGGCTACTGAGACCATTTTTAAAATGCTAGAAAAAGAAGCATTTTCTGTCATTGAGAAGAAGCTTCACTTTGGTTTTAATGTGGTCGCTGGTTTGATGGAAAAGTCTGAGCCTACAGAAGGACTCAAGTCTTTCGTTACACAAGTCGCTATTAAAGTGATCGAGTCCCGGAATGCTGTCAGTAAGGGACTGGTACAATCCTTGAAACAGGTTTTACCGTGGATCGATCAAAAGGAGTTTCATACAAATCTAGTTCCCAAAATTGAATCTTGTTTGAAGCTAAAAGCTGAAACGAAAATTGAAGATATTGGAATGCTCTTCCTCGGTTTGACACAAATTAGATTGGATGCTTCTAATTTATTCTTCATGGATCCGTTACTAAAGGGCCTATTGAGTTCATCTGAATCTCTTCGAGCTAGTGCGGTTCGTTTCGTCCAGGCTGTGGGGCCACTATGTAGTACTGTAGACACTTGCTTGGCTCTCCTGAAAGTATTTGGATCTGCATTGAAAGGCGAGGGTGTCGTTGGAAAGCAGGTCTCTTCGCAGCCAAATCAAAGGGGCTATCTAATAGATGCGATCAATGCATTCGCTATATGCGCCGAGAAGACTTGCGTATTAGCAAATGGTACTGAGATTGCCAAGACAAATGTAATTCTCTCGGATGATGAAATCAACGAGGTCGGTGCTTACGTGGTGGATCTTCTTCTCAAACAAGCGCGCGAAGAAAGTAACCAAGTTGTGAAAGGAGAAGCAGTAGTAGCTGCCTCGCATTGGATCGTGGTCTCTCAACTGGAAAGTGGCGTTGACGTACAAAGCATGGTTGACGGAATACTTGTGCCTGGTGCTGTGTCGGGTCAATACGTGCGATCAGTGTTTCATGTGGTTATGCATTCACCATTAAAGAAAATGGTCATTGAAGCAATGCTTAAATCGGCAGCTCTAAAAGTTTCCCATGGTAGTTTTCTGAGTGAAGCTATTGGGGTGCCGAAAGTTGCGGTAAAAGCTACTGACAAAAAGAAAGTGACGGTTGTTAAGAAATCTAAAAAGGGAGGCGCCGACGACGCACTTGCCGCTGAAATGCTCTCTTTAGGAAGTAAAAAGAAAAAGTTATCAGACACACCTGTCAACAATTCGGCCGCAGGGGGTTGCGTTCGGATACTTTTAGATACCGTCGCTACGGGAGAAAGTATTGCAACCAACAAGACTCTGTTTGGGGAACACTGTATGTTGATATCTCAAGCATATGGATTGCTTTACGTCCTCAGCTTGGCTGACAAATCATTTGAGGCCCTCGTCGGAGCTGGTTTCGTCAACGACGCCTTAAATTCTAAAAAGGTATGGTCCTCACTTTGGAGTAGATTAAGTCGAGTCGGCAATGTTGATGTAGAGCCGAAGAAAAATGGGTATATCGCCGGGATCAACGACGAGGATGCCTACCTCACCATTGGTACTAGACCTGCCCTGGCTTCGGATGTATGGTCCCGTAAAATAGTTGGAAGGAGTTCAGAAGAGGAGACCCAATTGAGTGTGATCGCTGCTCTTATGGATTCTGATGAAGGAGAAGTTCTCGCAGTTTGCGCAGTTTCATGGTCGCTAAGCTCCAGTGTGGATGTAAGAATCCAAGGAGCTAAAGCCATATCCTTGTTGATCTCGAAAGGACAAGCAGCTGAAGTTTTGAGCGCGGCAACCACGTATCTGGCTAAGAATGCTTTTGTGGATGGAATGCGACTTCGAGACATGCTTCTTTCAACATCAAGTTCAGACTTATCGCTGCTACCTAAATTAGTATTGTTGGCTCATCACCCAGCTGCACCCAAGAGAATGTGGCTGGACATAGTGAAGAAATTTCCGGACTCGGAGAAGGTTACAGAATATTTGATGGGAGAAAACTCGGAATTGCAAAGTTTGTTGGTTGATGACCTGTGTTTCTCTCAAGGACCTTTGAATATAGCTGCTTCTAGGGCAGTGGCTTACTTGATATCTCTTGGTGGCTCGGTCTCCCGTGTTCCTGGTCTCAAACAGGCTTTAGCAGCTGCCCTTGATTTCGACGTGCTAAATGCAGTTACAGCTGAAGACGCCGAAATCTGTAGGACTTCGCCAGGAGAACTTTCGGAATCTGCGAGGAAAGAACTTGAACATGCAGCTTTGAAAAATTCCAAAAAAGAAACTAGTGCCAGTAAAGGCAATAGTTCGGTGGAGGACGAATGGGAGCGTCAAGTGCGAGCTGAAATCGAAGCGAAGAAGAATAAAGATCAACCTGGTGAATCTGCCATTGATGAGAAACTCGTTGCTCGCAAGTTAGAGGAGGAAGAAAGAATTCGAGCTGTCGTTTTACCGTTGCTGAATAAGGCGCAATTGGGGTTGCAAGTGTTGGAAACCTTTTGCAAGATGTTTCCAGTTTCTGCCCGCGGATGCTTAGTTGAATTGTCGCATTTCTGTTTTAGTCTCGTCAAGTCTCCTTTACTGGAACGGGAATTGCCGCGTACGTTCGAAGCGTTTCTGGGGTGTATCCCCAATAGCGGTGTTCGCAACTCGCAGTTGTTCTTGGCATCGGTGCTGATATTGGCCCTCAGACATGAGTCTAATGATAAAAACATGGGGCTGATAGGCCAGGCATGTCGTATACTCCATGGAGATGTTTGCAGATTGGACGGTGACCAACATGTTTCGTTGGAACACAGTGATATGTTTTTACTGTTTCCTATTCTAAAAGAGATGGTCCACGGAACTGTTCGTGATCTTGGCATTCTAACTAGATGGGCTGCCCACAACGCCGGACAAGAATTAGATGAAGATGAGGATGACGACGACGACGATGACGACGAGCAGGAGAAAAAGAAGGAGAAAAAGAAACCCAAGAAGGAAAAGAAAAAGGAAAAGAAACCAAAAACAGGAGGACTGGTTATTATTTCTCAGCAAACTCCGCCAGTTCTACCCAAATCGGAGACATTAAAAGCAGTTGTTTTTGAATACGATGGCGAATCTCCCGGGGAGTCTATTGAGAGAGTGCTGGGTTTGCTTCATTATCATGCTAGTATGATGTCCCATGACGTTGAGGTTCGACGAAGTTCCATTGAGATGTCTTGCATGGCGTGCTCAATCGTACCAGAAGCTTCACCCAAACCTGGCGAAGTTCTGGTTGAATTATGTGCTGGGACCCCCGCGTTAGTCGATGCTGCGAATTATGAAATTCTCACTGGAGATTCGGGTGTCCTGTCCAGTACTATATCGGCGAGACTGGCTGTGATGAATGCAATTACTGCTGCTAGCAAACGAGGCGATCCCTGGACCAATAATTCATCATTGGTATCTTCGATCTGCTTAGTAGAGTCCGATGAAGACCCTCAAGTGAAATCGTTGGCTACTGAACTCCGCGCAAGTTTTTCCCTTGCTTTCCCTCCGGAATTTTCTAAATTGATTTGGAAACTGCTGTTCCACGAGGATAGACGCATTAGGATACAAACAAGTCAAGCGATAGCTGGTGCTATAGGCGAAACTCCAAGCAGTGCCGAGTTGGTGGTGGGGATGTTGAAGAACATGTATGAAACAGAACTAAGTCAAGCGACGAACAAGGAGCCGATGTCGGACAAACCAAAGTTCATCGACAGAGACGCAGAGGGGAAAGAATTGCGAAGATTGGAAGAGCACTCCTGGCCTCGTGAAAGTGTTGCATTGACGATGAACGCAAGTTGTGCTACCAGTGATATATTGCAACCAAAACAAGTTTTGGAGTGCTTTGCGTTTATATGCGGAATTGGTCTCAAGGATCCTACCAGCATTGTTCGACAGGAATTTTTACTTGCTGGAGTGCAGCTGATTAAAACGTTTGGGAAACAAATGATTGATGATTTTCTTCCCAATTTGGAGTCTTCGATTAGCAAGAAAAGCAGTAAGAAAACATCCTCTGATTGGCAAAGGGAGGGAGCAGTAGTAATGCTAGGCACACTTGCTTCATACCTAGCTAAAGATGATACTCGAATTCCTCGTATTGTAGACAGTTTACTAGAAGCCCTTCGCACTCCTAATGATGCAGTGCAATTAGCAGCTACTAAGTGCATCCCGCCGTTGATGAAGAACGACTTGATGAAGCAAGCGGGACCCAAAATGCTGGATCAGTTAGTTGATCGAGTGACGATGATGTACTTAAATGATCAAGGGGTAGTGGTGGAGAGTGACACGATTACCTCGCATTCTGAAAGGAGAGGTGCTGCCTTTGGGGTAGCCAGTTTGGCCAAAGGATTAGGAATCACAGTGTTGAAAAAAAACAATGTAGTCTCTCGAATCGAAGCAGCTTGCAAAGCCAACACTCCTGAATGTCGGGAAGGGGGACTTTTCGCACTGGAAGCGTTGAGTACGTCACTTGGAATGCTGTTCGAACCGTATATCATCACGGTGCTAGGTTGCATGTTGCAATGTTTCGCTGATTCAAAGAAAACTGTGAGGATTGCCGCGCAAGAAGCATCACGTGCGATTATGGCTAATTTGTCAGGACACGGAGTGAAGCTGGTGATGCCGTCGTTGCTAAGCGCCATTGATGATCCTGCATGGAGGACGAAACAGGCAGCCATTAGAATGCTAGGTTCGATGGCCTATTGCGCGAAAAAACAATTATCTGCTTGTCTTCCTATGGTAGTCCCTGTTCTTGTAATATGTTTTACAGACACGCATGCCAAAGTACGTGTGGCTGCCAGTAAAGCGATGGACGACCTTGCTTCTGTGATCCAGAATCCGGAAGTGCAAGCATTGGTACCGACGTTGAAGAGCGCATTGAAAAACCCACACGAGAAAACTGCGAAATGTGTTGATATATTACATAGGACTCGATTTGTGCACACAGTGGATGCTCCATCATTGGCTCTTCTGGTACCTGTGTTGGACAGAGGTTTAGTTGAACGATCGACAGAAACGAAGAAGAAAGCCGCTTTGATAGTGGGTAATATGTGCTCCATGATATCGGATCCTAAATCGGTATTGCCTTACCTCAAGGACCTAATGCCTGTTTTGAGGAAGGTGCTCACAGATCCAATTCCTGGTGTTCGCGCAACTGCTGCGAAAGCATTTGGAACCTTGACACGGGGACTTGGAGAGAACCTTCCAGATTTTCAAGGGATGTTGCAATGGCTGTTGGAGACTTCGAGAGGTAACACATCTCCAGTAGAACGATCTGGAGGAGCGCAAGGCCTGGTTGAGGTGGCGGTAGCATTAGGAGAAGACTTTGTTGTAAAGCTTCTGAATGAAAATGTATATCCTGTGTCGGGAAATCCAAGCGCATGTGTTCGCGAAGGTGTCGTATGGGTATTTGTTTTCTTACCCACTGCACTCGGCGTGATTGGAAACGCTTCTTTTGTCGATAAGGAATTTCAAATTGTTATTCGTGGGTTGGCAGATGATAATGAAATGGTTCGGGATTCAGCGTTACGTGCTGGTCAGGTGATCGTGGAGCAGCATGCAGTGCCTCACACTAATAAACTGCTTCCAGTGTTGGAAGAAGGTCTAAGCGATGCTAAATGGAGGATTCGTCAGAGTTCAGTACATCTTCTTGGGGATTTGCTACGACGAGTGGGAAGTGCCGGTGATGAAGTGGCAGCCAGTCGGACCGAGGCATCTCGGATCGCTCAAGTGGAAGACGAAGACGATGCCATTGAGATGGATTCTGATGATGAAGAAACCCAGGTGAAAGAAGATTTTGATTCCATTCTGACTCAAGCGATTGGGCACGATCGTCGATTGTCTGTGTTTGCTTCTTTATACATGATGAGAAGTGACAACTCAGCAGTTGTAAGGCAGAGTGCAATGCAGGTGTGGAAGATACTGGTGAATAACACTGGTCGAACATTGCGCGAGGTACTCAATCCATTAATGGCCTTGATCATTGCTGGGTTATCCTCTTTGAATGAAGATTCGAGAACCGTTGCAGGGAGATGTCTGGGTGACATTGTTCGTAAACTAGGCGATCGTGTTTTGCCAGATATTATTCCGGTGCTTATGGACGGTCTAGGGTCATCGTCGGTGGACCAGCGAGTGGGAGTTGCCGTTGGATTGTGTGAGACGATCAGGGCAGCAAGCAAGCGCCAAGTTGAAGTCCATCTCTCTTCTTTGTTGCCTGCTGTCGAGAAAGGTTTATCCGATACGGAACCTACAGTGCAAGATGCCAGTGCGGAAGCATTCGGATTGTTGTATAAACAAGCAGGCGTACGCACAGTGAATGAAATCGTCCCTAACCTCATGGCTGCATTGGAAAAGGATGGTGCACAAGCCATGGAAGGACTCCGGAAGGTTCTGTCGGTGCGTAGTCGGGAGATCATGCCTTTGTTACTCCCGAGGTTGATGGTGTCACCTATGACTCCGTTTCATGCGGACGCACTTGCTTCCGTA
>Ga0105054_10009206_pt1 | contig 12882 bp, 3 predicted proteins | sample BON02_FD_78091 | JGI IMG/M metagenome (GOLD analysis project Ga0105054, IMG submission 78091) | Freshwater microbial communities from Lake Bonney liftoff mats and glacier meltwater in Antarctica - BON-02 (megahit assembly) | ecosystem: Environmental > Aquatic > Freshwater > Ice > Glacier... | reverse complement strand
GATACTAAACATGTATTTATTCCCCGCTGGATTTGGTTAGGTTAGGTTAGACGATGCGCTTGCGGAAACCATAAGGTAACCAAGATACTAAACATGTATTTATTCCCCGCTGGATTTGGTTAGACGGGAACCATAAGGTAACCAAGATACTAAACATGTATTTATTCCCCGCTGGATTTGGTTAGACGATGCGCTTGCGGAAACCATAAGGTAACCGAATAGGATAAGCCTTCCAGAGCGCCCCACTTGGGATTTGTGCTGGTCCTTTTAGTATAATACCAACTCGTCGTACTTGAGTATTTCTGCGATCTTCGCGCGACCGATGATATTCCGTTTTTTGCTCGTATCGGTTATTTGTGCCTGGATCTGTAACTCAGCGCCCACGTCATCGCCCACAGCATCGCCCACATCATCGCCTGGTGGTTTGGGAGATGTTTGTTCCTCGAGCGGTTCCTGCGGGTTTGCCGCGCGGGAGTGCGTTACGGGATTGATCTGCTCTAGCCCAGACGTGAGGGGTTGCGGGGTCGTTTTTAGCTGCATCCCGGATACCGACCCACCCACGCAATTTCCGACGACGCCAGCGCCCACTAGGGAACCCACGACCGGTTCGCCTTCGAGAGCCCCCACGCCTAGCCCTTCCGCTGCGCCCGTAGTGCCGACAGTGACCTCAATATCTCCCTCAAAAACTCCCAGTGCAACGCCCTCCGCAACGCCCACGGCTGGTCCGACAGGTCCGACAGGTCCTCCGACCACAAATTCGCTTTTTTCGTTAGAAAACATCGTTTCTGCTTCGTTGTACGTATTAAGCGCCCTGTTTATTTTTGCAGTTATGATCTACGGCGCCATATACGGTAGAGCCTACATTCAGACAGGGTCACTTGAATTTTAGACAAACCCCAAACTATAAAGAAGATGAGGATCGTTATTTCGCCTCTCATAGGTTCGGCCTTGTGGAATTTGAATGAGAGGTTCCTTATGAGCATCACTGAGCGCGCCCTGCAAAGATTCAATTTTTCATGCCCTCGGCGCACATTGATGTACAACGCTTACGAGTCAGGGTCCGAGTCTGAGTCTGAGTGCGAGAGCGAGAGCGAGAGCGAGATCGAGAACGGCGGCGCGAGCGAAAGCGAGTCCGAGAGCGAGTCCGAGAGCGAGTCCGAGAGCGAGTCCGAGAACGAGAACGAGAACGAGAACGAGAACGAGAACGAGGGCGAGGGCGTGTCTGACTTGTATGATGGCGTGAGCAAGAGTGTGAGCAAGAGCGATAGCGTGTCTGACGTCTATGATAGCGATAGCAGCGACAGCAGCGACAGCGATAGCAGCAGCAGCAGCAGCAGCAGCAGCAGCGACAACCAGAGCAGCAGCAACGAGAGCGCTTATTATGACCAAGAGAGGGATGATTATTTTTATGAAGAAGCGATTTATATTTGAAAAAGGCAACTTTGAACATTCATTTTTTTAATTGTTTTTATTGAAACATCGTTTGGTCAGAGGGCGACGATATTTGCGCCCCACAGAGTTGCGCGCCGATGACGATTATTGGTATCGTCACGTATATGGAGAGCATGAGCCACCAGCGAAAGTCTTTCGTGTGCGGTTCCTCTTGTGTATTCGTGGGCGCACTCGTGGGCGCACTCGTTGGTGTACTCGTGGGCTGTGGCAGGCACGTCTCATTTTTTTTGTAAGTGGCGAAGCCCGTTTCGTTTCTGGTTAAAGGCATGACAACGTCGTATAGATCGATGGGGCCCGTTTCCGATACCCTTACGAATGTGCATGTGTGGTTGTTTAGGCAAAGTGCTAGTGCGTAGGCTGTCTTGCCTGGGGAGCGCTCGCGGTCGGGCGGGACTACAAGCGTGATGTAGGGTATGTCCACGAGACTGTCTGCTATAAAGTCAAAGCATAGCGGGTTGGTGGGAGCCCATGTGGGCGCGGCTGAGGGCGTCTCTGAGGGAGCAGCGCTCGTAGGTGCACCAGTAGGCGCCCAGGGAACGTTACAGCCTGTCATTTTTTCGTAGCATGTGATTCCTGTGAGGGGCTGGTCCCCGTCCGTGTTACTGTACAAAAAGCACTTTGTTCCATGTATGACAAGGTAGCGGCATAGCGGGTTATCGTCGCACAGCGTGACGCATCCTTGTGTTGATAAAGTGCCTGTAGTATCCATGTCTATGAGGTCAGAACCTGGGCAATGCGTGTCTGCTCGTATGTTGTACTGACAATCGGTGTCGGGTATAGTGGGGGGTTGTGTCCCCGCCGTCCCGGTAAAGTTCTGGAATATCTGTGGGGAGCGCGTGGGCGAGGCGGTCGGGAAAACGGTTGGTTTGCGCGTGGGGGATTTAGTTGGTTTTCGCGTGGGGACCTCGAAGACTGTGCATGCGGGATCGTTCTTGATGAATGCAGTCGAGTCCGGTGCGGCGCTTAGATCGGTGACCCTGCCGTAGAAGCGGCATTCCCCTGCGGATGAAGCGACCCCCGCGCACGTGTCGGACACGGTGCATAGGTCAACACATACCTCTGCGTTGCCGCGTATGGCTTGGGGGTACCGCGGGTCCTCGTATCCTGTTGCTTCTCTCCCTACAAGTACGTCGAACTGGCATAGCTTTTCTGGTTTGGTGGGAGATTTAGTCGGGGTTGTGGGCGAACTGGTTTGCTTGCATGTGTCCATTTTCTTGTACAGGCGCTTGAACTCCGTCGGCCCGAGTACGACGACCTGGGAGTCTGTTAGAATGTCCCCGTATAGATCGATTAAGTCGTTTCCGAAGCGCACCCATGTGGCGCGGGTAAAGGTGCATGCGGGGTTTGCGTCGCACATCGTCTTGGCTGTGTACTCTCGGTCACCCCAGTCGGCTTGTGTTGAGGTTGCCGTCCCTGGTATCTCCGCTGAGTCTATGATGTCACCCCACGAGGTGAAGGGCTCGCTCCCGATAGAATCTCCGTAGCAGTCGACTAGTGTGGGCCCTCTGGTTGGAAGTGGTGTAGGCGCTGGGGTGACACCAGGCGAAGTGGGTGCCGCAGTTGGTACGCAGGGTATGTCCTTGGTAAAGCAGAAGCTGAACAGGTTTCCCACTGGATACACAGCCGGGTCGGTTACGAAAGCGCAGAAATCCGGGTCGTCGCCGTAATTGTACGTGAATGCCATGCATGTCGGATCGTCGCGGCAGCGCAATGAGCATGCAGCCCACCCCCCCGGAGGGTTTTCCCACGTCGTTGTATTGGTTTGAGAAAAACATCGGCTCCCCCTGTGCTGCGTGAAACTGCATTGCTCTCCTGCGAGCGGGGAAGTGTCCGTGGGCGAATTCGTGGGTCTGGCTGTTACTGGCGAACGCGTAGGCGAATTCGTGGGCGAACTCGTGGGAAGTTGTGTTTCTTTGACCGCGTTTGCCGCCGCGGCAAAGTATACGACACCGGAGCCTGCCTTTACTGGAGATGTGACGGCCACAATTCCGTCGCGCACCGCGACAGCGGTACCGACGGCTAGGTAGGCGCCAGCGCTGTCGCGTAGACCTACGTCGAGGGTAAACAACCCGTTTATATCGTCCCGTGTAAACAGGTATGCGGCGCCGTTGAAGTTTGACTTTCCCATGGCGCCCACGACCGCCCATAGCCCGTCCAAGGCCAGTGCGTCTCCGAATGCGTCGAAGTTTTCGGATGCGGGCGCTAGAAGTTGCTGTGTCATGACCGCCCACCCTGACGCGCGTGCGTATACGTTTACGAAGCCTGTGTCGGAGAACCCGCATTGTGGTACGTCTGCGGTTGGCGCACCTACGAGGAGCGTGTCGCCTGACAGTGCGATCGCGCTCCCGAATGATTTGTCTGCGTGCGCGATTTCGGAAACTTGAACCCAATTGCGCCCCTCGTTGATTGTTTCGTAGACGTACACTTTGCCGTTCCCGTCTCCTAATGCGGTTGTGTTTCCGTTCACGGATAATGAAACGGCCCCGCGCGCGATGGTAAGTGTTTTGGTCCATGAAACGCCTGAGAACCTGTACATGGAAGTCGATTGCTGTGCTCCGATGGCCATTATGTCCCCGTGTATCGCCATTGCGGAGGAGCCAAACCCCGTATCCCCGCTGAACCCTGTGTAATAGGCCCAGGCGTCATCGGCAAATTTGAACAAATATACGATGTCTAGTGAAGTCCCGACGGCTACCCAAGGCGCGCTCGTGGCAAGGCTACTCCCGAATCGTTCGGCGGTGGACGTGCCGTGCGGTAGAGTGGCCTTGTGCACCCATGCGTTGCCCTCTGCCTTAAGTACGTATGCCGCACCGTTGCCGGAGCCCTTTTGGGGTGCGCCCACGACCGCAAAAGCGCCATCCATGGATATGGTGCGCCCAAAGTCGTCAAGGTCTGCGAAGTCTGGTGGGCGCATAAAGTTTGTCATCAGGGAACTGTCACCTAGACCGCTAACGCACTCGGGTGGCGGCGGGGTAACCGTTGGTTTGGATGTGGGCGAGACCGTGGGGGTAAATACAATCCCGGTGGGGGGATAAGTGTAGCAGTCGTTATTGACAGAGTCCCCGCAATCATCCGTTATGGTCTCGTTGTCTACGCATGTCCGTGCATCGGTGTCGCAAAGGGGTCGGCGGCCTTCCCTGTAAAACGTGCCGAAGCAGTCCACGTTGGCGTCGCACTCTATGGGTCCGTGACAGTACCCCCCGGAGGTACAGATCTGTCCTTGCGGGCAGGTTTGGGAAGAAGTACAAACAACCGGATCTTGCTGCATCGTGCGCTCGTCCATTTTCATCATGAATGTGTGCTTGCCCGAATCGGTACTTTTTTCCCATTTGGTGCACGTATCAAAACAGACCACTTTGTTTGTAGAGGTCTGCCAATTTCCGACACTGGTGATGACCGCAAACTTGGTGAAATTGCATGCTTCTATGGCCTTTTGACCGTCGAGGAGCGGGTCCGGTCTGAAGAATTGTAGGCCCATGTCAGGCGATATCCTCCTGGTTGAACCCAAGAAAGAGCCCTTCAGGATCTCAAAAGGCCTTGTCTGCGGCAGCACTTGCTCGGTGCACAGTTGGTGCCCTACGTACCCTACTGGGAAAACGCAGCGCCCCGAAATACAGCGGCCCACGGCGGAAAACAGCTTGCAGTCTGACTTGGTGGAGCATATGGTGTTCAACCCGGCGTCGGGCTCTGAAAAGTATGTGTCCATGTTACTCGAGTCGACGTCGTTTGAGCAGATGGGGATGGCTGCACGAGCGTCTATAAAGCCCATCGTCCCCAGGGAATCGAATAAAGCGTACGACGCGCGCTGGCTACAGATGTTTTCCGCCGTATACACATCTGTTTCCCCTAACGCGGCCTGCATCTCGGTGTAAAAGTAAGTGTTCCCCTCGCTGTACCGGCAGCCGGGGTCTTTTTTCCTGGCTAGGTCGTATGCGGCGAACACGTCGCTGATCATCATGCCAATCTGCAACACCGTCGCGGCCGCCATGAGCGGGCCTAGAATGGCCGATCCACCGAGCGTCGCTAGAAATGTGTTGGTTTGCACGATGAAGGCTGAAAATCTTGCTGCGAGGCCGGGAACATACCTCGAAATCGCGACCGAAATAACCTTGTTCGCGGCAAAAATCGACTTCTGGAAGAAGGGTAGTTTGTTCAGTCCTTTGACGACAAAGGGCCCCACTTCCGTCGTGACTTCCACAATCGCTTTGGGGTCCGCCGGATTCATGATAAACCCTGCGATAGACGTAATTGTGTCGACTCTCCCTATTAAGCTAAACGATTTGGTGAGCTTCCCCACCGAGTCGATCTGTGCCGCGAGACGATTCCCTGTCTTTACCTCTACCATCGCCATTTGTGCCTTGGGGGGAGGGTCGACTTTCGGCGGGGCGGGCGTAGGAGGGGGCGCGGCCATTTCTGTAGCCCTTTGGTCGATGTACTTGGTCATCTGCTGCCTGCCCTCGATGCGCCTGAGTAGGTCGGGATCCTGCTGGTCTATGTGCACTTTGAGCGAATCGCTGCTCGCGTCGCCGGCGCCTCGCCAATCACTTGGGCCGTCTTTGTATTTAGCCTCCATCCTTTCTATGTAAGGGTTTTTGCTTAGCGCGACGGGTCTTTTCGGGAGCATAAATTGTGGTATGCGATTTTTCTTTTTTAGCGGTGGCTGCTTTGCGGTTGTGGCCTGCGTCTTTTCCAAGTATTCCACTGTCGTAGACTCGGTTGTGATATCGGCAATTCGCGCCACGAGCGCTCTCTCCGGTGCTTGATCGATAGCTTGCGCCATCTCCTTGCGCATATCGAGTTCTATGTTATCCTCCGCCCATTCAGTGAATTGCAGGGCCTGTATTTCCACAAGTTCATCCACGTATTCCTCAAAGACCATCGGTATGCCCCCCGGTATGACTGGCGGTATGACTGGCGGTGAAACCGTCATCACTGTTTGTATTGTTTCCATGTAGACCTCTACGTTGCGCGCCTTGCCCATGACGCTTAGCACAGCGAACGCTCCCGAGAAAACGAGAACCGCTGGACGCCATAGGTCTACCTCCTGCGGGTTGTAATTGAGTGGCGGGGGAGTCATGTCCGTGAGCCTTTTTCCGTCATTGTCTGCCATGGCGCGCACGAGATCGAGGGAGTTACGGTTGAGTGAGGATCGTATGAGGTTTTGTAGTACCCCTACGTCGCTCTGTGTGTCCTCGTATTCGAAAGTCTTCACCTCCTCCAACGAGAGCGAGCGTAAAAACCGGATCGCTTGTTCGGTGGACGTCATCTCGGCGAGCGCGAGAATCAGCGCGGACGTGAACTCCCGGTCCAGGAGCGGGTACAAATCGTACTCGGCTAGAAAGCGTTCTTCGATGCGGATGGTGACTTCCGTTGTGACGGAGCCGCCGTGCATCGCGAAGCTGGATATGTGCAGGTTGGAGCGCCGGTAAACATCCAGCGCCTCGTGTGTCATTGCGGTTATTTTGTCGACGCGGAAATCTTGCTGGGGGCGCCCGTCGATCACGTAGGCGCGGATGTTGCCGAGTCTGGCTATGCGAATGATCGTTGGGTCTCGCGACGCAAACACCTCGGGTCCAAACGGGGCGCCGCGCTCGTACACCATAACATTCACTTCATAGTCCGTGTAGAGTCCCCCGAACAGCGTGAGTAGGTCCGCGGGGGGGGCCATGAACCTGTCCGCCTCCAGCATGGTGCGCTCGCCCGCGGAGAGGAACTGGAATGTGACGATACCCGCCTCGAATATCTGTTGCGCGGTCGTCGGTGAAGTGGACCACGTCCTGTGGAATTCTTGGTAAGGAGTGAGATAGTCTTGCTGGAAGCTTTGCCTCACGATGAGCTGCACGGCAGTGTCGAGCTCGACGCTGTTGATGTAGAGGTACCGTGCTTCGCAGAAAGTGCCCTGTACCACGCAAACGTGCTCGCGTCCGGCAAGGTGGTAGTTACAAAGCCCGCGGTGCTTTTCGCTCATGGCGGTGCAGGCAAATCCATCCTCCGCCAAGCGCGCGCTTTCGTTCGGGGGGCTGTCATAAAAGCATAGGTCGGTCTGCGGGTCTCGGTGGCAGCCTGCCAAGCGCCCACAGGGGTTGCTAAAGGCGCGCACGGCAGCGCCCTCTTTGTTGTCGTGCACGCCTGGTGTTTCCCGGACGACCCTGGTACCATATGCGTGCGTCAGAGCTTGGCACTCGTGCGCCACGCATTCGGACAGGTCCATGTCCCAATAGCAAACCGAAGTAAACGCGCAGTCCAGATAGTTGTCGAAAGGGCACATCTCTAGATCTGCCAGGACATTTTCGATGACCAATTCGTCGGCGACTTGGTCACCGAATCCGCGAAAATGCCAGTCCCAGTTATACTGAGGGAAGCTGGTGTTGTAGTTACGGAGGATATCTGCAGTTGTGTCGTAGGCGGGCATATCGAACAGAGCGGCAGACAGCTTGCGGTGATCGGAGCCCGCACCAGACTTGCTATTGAAGGCGACGCAGACATGTGCTGCGAGCATCCATTCGCAATAGGCTGCGTTTAAGCATGTCAAACGACTCCCATATGCACGACAGGTCGGGCGCCGTACCTCGACGTAACCGTATAGCTTGCGCACACCGGGGTTGCTTAGCCACCACTTTAAGTCAAGGCCGCCTGAGGTGGCGGCGACGCACGCATCGGAAAATAAGTTTTTGTCGCAGGGGTACCCGTCCCAGACGGGGAGTAGGCCGTACGCATTGCTGCGTTCTAACGAGACCGGGTCGCTTCCCATGCAGTACCAGCCCTTTGTGGCGGACCACATCCACCGGAAGCTGTAGAGATTGCATTCTGTCTCTGTCCACAGCTGCTCTTTTCTCATGCATATCTCAAGAGTCCCGGCGCGGGCCTCTGTTTCGTGATTAAAGGCACCGTTCGCGTAGCGGTAAATCACACCGCCTGCGTCCAGGCAGCTCCTGTACAACAATCTTGTCGACATGCCGATTATGTGATCGCTGGGCAGTAAATTGAGCCTGGTCATCGCGGTGAGGTTATGCAACACGTCCCCCGATGTGGTTTTAATCTGTTTCGATACACAGTTTTCAAAAACGACGTCCCAGTAGCATTTCTTCAACGAACACTCGGTGACCGTTAGCAACGTAGGGCAGAACGCTTCCGTGAAATCTACCGTACTAGACTCCGCCTCGCCTTCGATCAAGCAAACGTTCGCGGTATGGTACCAATAACAAAACCCGCTCAGCTCGCACTGGTCGTACGACTGAAAGGACGTGCACATGAGCCGCCGCACCTCTATTTTGCCTGCCACACACTGCCGCAAGGCCTTGTGCCAGTCGCACGCTGGGTTCTCCAGACATGCCTCTTTCATTTGTATTTCACTGCCCCCGAAAGGACCGGTCAGGGCTCTGTTAGAGCTCGATTGACAGTAAAAGTCGATTGATTCGAGTCGCGACTCAAAGTACTCGTCCTGGTCCACTCCGAATTCGGAAGGCATGGTTTTGTGTGATATCCCAGACGGGTCTTGCTCGGTGACCGTGAGGAAGCTGCTCGGGATCTTGTGTGGTACGAGGCGGTTTACCCATCCCCTGAAGCCCGACCACCGCGACGCGCTCTCCGTTATCGGGCACCGGAGGCTGGGGTCCATGCTGAAAGGGTCGCCTGTCTGCGAAATAAAGCCATACAGGGGCATCTTAAAGGAAGGCCCCTCCTCGAACATCTCGGACGACCCGGCGGTGGAACATTCCTGTTGGTTGCCTCTGTCTGCGAAGTGTTTGGGCCCGAATGCCTGTCTGTGCACCTCACCCGATTTGAGGCAGTTGCCTCCGAGCGGCTGGTTGTAATTGTCCACCAGTGAGACCCCGTTGTCGGACAACGTGTAATCGTATTCACCGGCATTCGAGTAGACTGGTTCCTTGGAGCACTTCTTCTGCGTCTTATTTTGCGGCTGCAAGACAGAGTAATCAGGCTGCCTGACCGATTCCGATTCTGCGATGCACATTGTTTTCGCGGCGCCCGTCTCGCCGGTGCGGATACACCGCCATCCTACGCACACGTGCCCCGCCGCGCACATGGCGTTCGCCACGCATGGCGCCTCGGACAGCCCCCTCTTGTACTCGTTCCCAAAATAACTGTATCGGCCCATTTGATCCTTGGTGCACCGCGCAGTGTAAGCCCCTGGGTACGAGTACTGGTAGAAGAGCTCGTTGGCCACCGCGCCCGCGTTGTAGAAAACGCCGTTGCCTCCCGACGCATAGTCCTTGCACTCCACGCGGCGGCCGATGATGTCCAAGAAGAGCACCACTTCCTTGAAGCTCTCCTGTGTGTGCTTGATATCAGGGAAGTTTGACTCGAATCGAACAAACGCGTTCGGTGTCCCGTCGAAACCGAGCACGGCGTATTGCTCCTGGAGCGAGAGCTGGATCGCGGAAATTTTGGCTTCGAACGATATGATGTCGCCACCGTTCAGATCTCCGTACGCACCATCGCAGAACTCGTCTAAATCTACCGCGACACCGCGCATCATGGCCCTGTAATGACTCGAATACTCAAGCAGCCTACCCGAAGAGTCTTCCTTGCACAAGGCCCCGTACAGACGCAGGTTTCGCATGTCGTCGAACTTGCGGTAATTCTTACGCAAGTTGGACTGTTCCACAAGCAGGGACAGATGGATGTGTGTACGCGGGGCGCTCAGCAGTCCCGAGGCGATGACCGCGCCCGCCTGCTCCACCACGTAGCTCGCGGAACTGTGGTAGTGCAGCCCGTCACTGTCGTACTTGGTGTCGCCCATGTCTACCTGTAGCACCCCCACGTTGGGTGGCAATGTGAAGCGGGCCTTGGAGAGCACTCTCGCGGTCTTAAGCCCGGGCACTGTGTACGTGCACGGAACCCTTTTGTCCGTAGGAGTTTTCCCTCCCTCATTGTAACAGAGACTCGCCGATGGGTTTTTGTACGCACACACAGCCCCCGTGCCAATCTGGGCGTACAGCGGCGCGTTACAGCTCGGGAAGAAGTCGGTCATTTGGTTCACAAACACACCGAGAGGCAACAGCCCCTCCTTCACCGTGAATGGGAACGTGGCGGTATAGCATGTTGTCCCCGCCTGCACGTCATTGCCGAGAATGGACCTATAGAGGATGCATGAAGAGCGTAAGGAATCGAACGAGACCCCTACGCAGGCAGGGTGCAAATGGCACGTCTCGAGGCACTCCGGCTCTGAATCTCCCCCCAACGAAACCGATAAGGTATCACCAATACACACCGACTCGGTTTGATTCGTGTACTCGCGCAACGTCGACACACAGTACCCTTGCGTGTACTCGAAAAGGTTACTCGCACAGTAGTAGCGCTTGGCGTCGACCTCTGACCGGCTGCCTGCGACAAGCTCGATCTCACTTGGAGTGAATGTGTGCAGCAGTGCGTTGCCGTAGCGCTCGAACGCCTGCACCTGCCCTAATACCATCGCTATATCGTCCGATTGCCAATTCGTGAGCGTGACCGTTACCGGCTGCGCGTATTTATCCGAGGGGATATTTACGGCCGCGCCTGAATACGGCATGTTGGTATCGTCGAAGAAGACGCGTACGGACTTTGTCAACGTCGTTCCTGACCGTGGCGTTTTGATAAATACATCGGAGGTCCCCCCCACGTACGCGTAGCAGAACCCTACGTTGTCCGCACCGGGGAGCACCTTGAGCCTCCGGTACCTTTTCGCGAAGACTGTTTGGATCGAACTGAGGTAAGCCTCGTCGAACGGGCTGCCGTTCCAGTCGTACGGTTCCATGCAGAATTCTAAGTCCCCGCCCTTGGGGCCTTGGTCCCCTGGTCCGCAAAAACCCGGGCCGTTCGAGCTGTAGAGGGCGCAGTTTTCCGCGACGATCGGAAACGAATGCCGCTGGGGCGCCGAGTACAACAGCTTGGTTCGCGTGCTGTCGGCGAATATGTTGATCGTAAACATGACTTGATCGGCGAGCACGAGGTTGGCGGGCTTGGTGACGGTAAAGTCGAACGCGATGTGCGTGAACTGCATTTCCGCCAGCGAGACGAGCCCCGTAAAGCGCCCCGTGTCATCGAACTCCGCCTCGGTCACGTTGAGCGCAATGTCAAAGTGGTACACCTCTGGGCGCGTGAAACGTATCAGATCAAACTCTTGTTCGGCCATCGGCACGAAACCGGCGGACGCCTCTTCGTAGATGTACGGTATAATTTCCAAATAGGCCAACGTTTTGTCAAACGTTGGGGAGGGCGTTGGGGCAGCCGTGGTGGGGGACGTGGTGGGCCGCGGCGTGGTGTTCCGTGAGTGAACAGTTACGGCGCCCGCACCCTCCGTCGAGGACGTTATCACGACACTCTCTGAAAAGTGCAGCGAAGTGATCGTAGACATAGATGTCTGCACCAGAAAACTGAACTCCCACGCCTCGTCAAAGTATTGGTACACGCGCACGTTGCCGCCGTCGGAAAACCCAAACGCAGCGCCCTCCAGAGTAACCACGACTGGTGAACTGGCCGTGAACGAGTGCATCTCCGTGATCTCGGTAGAGAATGGGATCAAATCCAACTCTGGGTGCTTAACACATCGGTGGATGTCCCCGCAGCCCAGGCGCTCGAAAAACTCGCACTGGTCGGTGCCCGAGCAGTCGGCCTGCATGGCACCACAGGTCCCTGTAACGAGGCAGATATCCCCTGCGTTCTCGCGCGTCAGGATAGTTGGGGCGAACGTCGGGGCGGCGGAATACATCTTGCATGTGTACACGAAACCGCACGGCTCCGTGCGGCTGTACTCGCACGCCAAGTTCCCACCACACTCTCGTGTGGGGTATGCCGTACAGGCCCCCTGGGAACCGCATACGTCACCAACAGTCAAAGCCCCATGCCCGACAGAACAATAAAAAAGAAGCAGGAATAAAATGATCATTTTAAGTAACACGGAAAGCGCATCCCGTAATTTATATATATGCCTCTTAAACGCAGTGGTAAATGGGACAGTTACCTGCGTCTTGTGTGTACCCGCTGTCCACTGTACAGACTGATCCGCCCCCGCAGAAGTCCTTGCGCGACGAAGAGCACGTGTTCGTGCCCTCCATTGTCTGAAACCCGCAACGATCTCCCACTGCGCCCGTGGTCATACCCGCGCCCGAACATCGGTAAAAATGACTTCGTCCGAAGAAAACAAAGGTGTACGCAAACGTGCACGAGCTTCCTCCCTGGCACTGCTCTTTCAGTTCGTATCCATAAGGCGCAAAGGTTGTGGCACCGCACAGGTCCCCTGGTACACCTGGTAAAGTTGGTGCTGGCGTGGGTGCCTTTGTGGTGGGTGCCTTTGTAGTGGGTGCCTTTGTGGTCGGTTTGTTCGTGGGAAAGTTCGTGGGAGGCAAGGTTATGACGCGGCAGCGGAAGTCGAAGCAGCCCCCCGTGTCTACGGGCGTGGCGAAATCGATCTTGCACTGCATACCGTTTGCG
>Ga0105054_10009204_pt1 | contig 12884 bp, 8 predicted proteins | sample BON02_FD_78091 | JGI IMG/M metagenome (GOLD analysis project Ga0105054, IMG submission 78091) | Freshwater microbial communities from Lake Bonney liftoff mats and glacier meltwater in Antarctica - BON-02 (megahit assembly) | ecosystem: Environmental > Aquatic > Freshwater > Ice > Glacier... | reverse complement strand
GAAAGCACCGCGATCGAGGATTATTACGATCCCGGCCTGATCGTGTTTGGCGCGTTGGACGAGTATACCACGAAAATCCTGACCGAATTGAATCAGGGGCTGGGCTGCAAGATCCACGTCGTCGACCTGCGCACCGCCGAGATGGTGAAATACACATCCAACACCTGGCGCGCGGTCAAGGTGACGTTTGCCAACGAAATCGGCAACATCGCCAAGGCGTCGGGGCTGGACGGGCAGACCGTGATGGAAATCCTGTGTTCCGACAAGAAGGTGAACATTTCATCCTATTTCATGCGCCCCGGCTTTGCGTTTGGCGGGTCGTGCCTGCCGAAAGACGTGCGCGCCCTGCGCCATCTGGCCGGCACGCTGGACACCCCCGCCCATATGCTCAATGCGGTGCTTGAGGCGAATGAATCGCAGATCAAACGTGCCGAGGCGATGGTCATGGCGTCGGGCGCGAAAAAGGTCGGCTTTGTCGGGATCAGCTTCAAACCCGGCACCGACGACATGCGCGAAAGCCCGTTGGCCGAACTGGCCGCGCGGTTGATCGCCAAGGGGGTGCAGGTGGAAATCTATGATCCCTTCGTCTATCAGGCCTATGCCAACGCCAATTCCACCGCCGGGCGCGGCAATGACGTGATCCCCGATCTGGCGGATCGCATGGTGGAAAGCCTGGACGCGCTGATCGACGAATCCGGCGCGGTGCTGGTGGGCAACTTCTATGGTGAAACGGTGCAGAAACTGGAGGAGGCGGCAAAGACCCGGCCCGTTCTCGACCTGACGCGCCTCAGCCGCAAGATGGTGTCGGGCGGCAATTACGAAGGTATCTGCTGGTAAGGCGGGCAAATCGTGGTCATGGCTCTGACGCATATCGCCTATCTGGCCACCGTGGTGCTTTTGGCATCGACGGTGCCCAAGGGTTTGCTGGGCTCGCTTGAGGGGGCCCAGGCGTCGATCTTCATCATCGGGTTCCTGGGCGCCTGGCGGTACAGTTGGGCGTCCGTCAACTTTGTGCGCGCGCTGATCTTCCGGCGCTCCGTCTATCCCCGGCGCAAGGCGCGGGCGCTGCGGGCGTTTCACGACGACGGGCGGCGCAGCCACGCCTATTTCCTCGTCACCTCGTACATGGTCGAGCCCGAGACGACAGTGCCGGTCTATCGCAGCGTGTTCGAGGCGGCGGCCCGGTCGCGCGACGGCGCCACCATCGTGTCATCGGTGGTGGATGGCGCGGACGAACGGCTGATCCGCGCCGTGTTCGACACCATGGCGATGGACATGACCGGCGTTACCCTGCTGATCGACCGTATCCCGGCCAAGGGCAAGCGTGACGCGCTGGCCCGCAGCCTGCGCCTGATTGCCGGGTTCGCCCCGTCGTCGCGCGACATCCTGGTGTTCGTCGATGGCGACACGATGGTGCCCGCCGACATCACCGCCCAGTGCGCCCCGTGGTTCGTCGACCCGAAGGTGGGCGCGCTGACCACGGACGAGGGCGTGGTGATCGAAAAGCAGAATCTGTTCCGCGACTGGTTCATCCTGCGCTTCAACCAGCGGCAGGTGATGATGTGTTCTACCGGCCTGTCGAAACGGGTACTGACGCTGACCGGGCGCATGTCGGTGTTCCGCGCCAGCCTGGCCACCGAGCCCGGGTTCATCGAGCAGATCCGCGACGATTTCCTTGACCATTGGCGGCTTGGCCGGGTCAAGTTCCTGACGGGCGACGACAAATCCACCTGGTTCTGGCTGCTGCGCCATGGCTATCAGATGCTGTACCTGCCCGACGTGCGGTCATGGTCGATGGAAACCCAGCCGCGCCCGGGGTTCCTGCACAGCAGCCAGGTGCTGATGACGCGCTGGTTCGGCAACATGATGCGCACCAACGGGCGGGCGCTGCGGCTGCGGCCGCGCGACATCGGCGCCTTCACCTGGTGGTCGGTGCTGGACCAGCGGGTGTCGATGTGGACAACGCTGGTTGGCCCGCTGACGGTGGCGCTGGCCGCTGTGATGCACGATGCCGGTGTGATCCCGCTGTATATCGCCTGGGTGATGACCACGCGCTATCTGTTCTGTGTCATCATCTCGCTGTTCCGGGGTGGGTGGTTCCCGATCACCCATCCGCCGATCCTGTATTTCAGCCAGGTCGTGGGCGCGGGGGTGAAGACCTTTGTGTTCTTCCGTCTGGACAGGCAGAAATGGACCCGGCAAGGCACCGGCGCGAAGGCCGCGCTGACCCCCGAACAGCGGCTGCGCACCCGGGAATCCGCCGTGCATCATGCACTGGCCTATACATGGCTGATCCTGGCCATCCTCTATTTCACCAAAGTCTGATGAAGGGCTTGGCAATTCCCGGAGATTTGCAATGAACGATCACTCGGACATCGTGGCGCAGACGGCGGCGCCGATCCCCGCCAATTTCCTGTTTGATCGCGAACATCCGGTCCTGCCGGTGCCCTTTACCCTGTCTCTCGCCGAGGGTGTGTTCCAGGGGCAGGGCCTGTCGCTGACCGCCGCCTATCTGGCGGTGCCGCCGGGTGGCGCGCGCCTTGGGCGGCTGGGCAGCCGCCATGTGGCCAAGCTGGAATTCCACTTCGAGGGGTTCTCGATCAACCTGTTTCCCGAAGTCACCATCGCAGCGGGCGAAGGCGAGGCGGCGGTCGTGCAGTTCACCGACCCCACGGGCTCGCACCTGCCGCAACTGCGCTATATCCTCAACAGTTTCATCGCGGGTGATTTCGTGTCGCTGGGCGCGATGCTGGCCCATACCGGACCGACCAGGGTGAAGCCCGCCAAAAGCGATCTGGGCGGTGCGCAGGTGGGTGCGGGCATGCTGCGCCGTGTGGGTGCCGTCGCGCTGTCGCTGGCGCTGATCGCCGCCGCCCTTGGCGCGGTCTATCAGCGCTATACCACCTCCTATGAGCCGCGCCCGGTGTTCATCACCCGCAGCGGCCAGGACATGCGCGCCACCAGCCCGGGCCAGATTTCGTATCTGAACACCGATGCCAAGGCAGGCGATGTGCTGTACGCGATCAGCGCCAACAGCGGCGACACGTTGAACTTCATGCTGCCCTGCGACTGCGAGGTGGCGCTGGCCAGCGGCATATTTGCGGGCGCAACTGTCCTTCCCGCGGACCCAATTCTGACAATTTTCGACACTACGGTTCAGGTCAGAGTGCAATCACAGATGAGCATCGAAGGTCTGACGAAGGCAGTGAACGGCGAACAGGTATATCTCGACATGAGCGACGGACGCGCGATCCCGGTCACGGTCGTCCAGACTTCGGCGACGTCCGAGGCGGCGTTGCGCGGCGATCTCTACATGCCGGTGGTCCTGTTGCCCGACGAGGGCGCGCTGGGGGTCGAGGACATCGGCAAACCCGCCCGTGTCCGGCTGTCGAAACAGATTTTCGCAGGCTTGATCTGAACCCGGCAAAGGGACAGGACCATGGTTGACATACATCCTCTCGTGATCTGCGGCGGCAACGGCACCCGGCTGTGGCCGATGTCGCGCACCGACAGCCCCAAGCAGTTTCAGCGGGTGGGCGACGACGGTTCGCCGACGTTCTTTCAGGCGGCCGTGGCGCGGCACAGGGGCGAGGGGTTCGAGACCCCGGTGATCGTCTCCGCCGTGCGGCACCGCAACACCGTGGCGGCGCAACTGGCCGCGATGGCGTGCCCGGCCCGGCTGATCTTCGAGCCGATGGGCCGCAACACCGGCCCCGCCGTTCTGGCCGCCGCGCTGACGCTGTGGGCGGATGACCCGGGCGCGCTGATGCTGGTCGTGCCTGCCGATCATGTGATCGAGGGCGACATCAACACCACCATCCTGTCGATGCGCGACGCCGCTGTCGCGGGGCATATCATCACCTTCGGGATCAAGCCGCGCTATGCCGAGACCGGCTTTGGCTATATCGTCGACGGCGGGGCGAACCCGGCGTTTCCCGGACTGCACAAGGTCAGCCGCTTTGTCGAAAAACCGCCCCTGCGCAAGGCGCGGCTGCTGGTGGAAAGCCAGCATGCCTATTGGGCGTCGGGCATCAGCATGTTTTCCGCCGCGACGCTGATCGAGGAATACAAGACGTTCGACCCCGACAGCTTCGTGGCCGTGCAGCAGGCGCTGGCCCATGGTGCAAGCGGCGCCCGGGGCCTGCTGCTGAACCCCGATCATTTCCGCCATGCCGCCAACCAGCCCACCGAACAGGTGGTGTTTGAAAAGACCCGCCGCATTGCCCTGGCCCCCCTGGATGTCGCCTGGAGCGATGTGGGAAGCTGGTCGGCGATGTATGGCATCTCGAAGCCCAACCATGACGGCAACGTGTTGCAGGGCGACGTGATCGCGGTGGAAACCCGCAATTCCATGGTGCGCAGCGACACCCGGCTGGTGTCTGTCGTGGGCATGTCGGATGTCATCATCATCGACACGCCCGATGCCCTGCTGGTGACACGGGTGGGCCATTGCCAGAACGTCAAGAAGGTGGCCGAGCATCTGAAGGCCGCCAAGCGGCAGGAGGCCGTCGCCCACAACGGCAGCACCGATTCCTGGGGCAGCTACAAGACCCTGGTGGATCGCAACGGGCTGAACCTGTCGACGCTGATCTGCAACGCCGGGGCCAGCCTTGATATCGACCCGGTGCGCCAGCGCGAGGTGACGGTGATCAGCGGCGTCCTCCAGATCGGCACCGGCGATGCGCAGATCGTGCTGAGCGAGGGTGAGCGGGCGCTGCTGGACAACCGGCAGGTCAGCCGTCTGTCGAACCGTTCGGATGAACCCGCCGAACTGCTGGTGATGACCCAGTCCGCCGACATGGCCCTTGCCGATTGCATCAGCCCGGTGCCTGCGGGCATCGCACCCGCCCCCCTGCGCCCCGGTTCCCCGGCACGCAGCCTGTCCGACGATCCGGTTCCCCATGCCCGGCCTGCCTGACGCCCTGCGCTCCATGGCCCGGTGCGCCGCACTCGGGCTGGCGGGCGCGGTGCTGTGCGTCGGCGTCGCCCGGGCCGATGGCCCCGGCCTTGCAACGGTGCAGGACAGCATCGCCCGCCTGTCTGCCCTGATCGCACAATCCAAGGGATCGTTGCCCGACGCCACCGCCCTGCTGCAACAGGCCGGGCTGAGCGATCTCCTGGCCCCCTCGGCGCCGACCATGCCTGACCTGGCGCCGATCCTGTGGCCCCATGTGGACCATCCGCTTGAGGCGCAGGCCATGGACATGCGGCTGGCCCTGACCCTGCTGGTGCAGGTTGCGGGCGCAACCGACAGCCGCGCCGTGCAGACAGCCCAGGGGCCGGGGGACGCCATGCGCGCGCTGGTCATCCGGCGCGGCACCGCGACCCTGGCCGACGTTCGGCGTTTGCTGGTGGAACTGGACTTGCAGGCCCGCGACAGCGACGCCATCGAAGTGCCGCTGGTGATCTGGGAGGGTGCCACGCTGGCGCTTGCGCCGGGCGACAGCCTGCGCCTGTCCCGCCCCCATGGCGCCTTTGTCGCCAATTTCGGCCACCTGTCGATGACCGGCGCCGCGATCGAGCGGACCGGCCCGCCCAACCCCCACCTGCCGCGTTTCGCGCCCTTCGTGGCCACGGTGGGCAGCGGCAGTCTGCAGGTCGACGCCAGCCGGTTCACCGGACTTGGATTCGGGCGCACCCGGCCCTTTGCCGGGGTGTCGCTGCTGCGCAACACGCTGATGGCCGAGCGTCAGCGGTCGTTCATCCGGGGCAGCCTGTTTCAGGACACCGTTTCGCTGGTCATCGCCGCGTCCAGCGACGTGACCGTGATCGGCAACCGGTTTCACGACCCCCGGGGCCAGGGCCTGATCCTTGCGGGCAGCCCGCGCGCCACGGTGCAATCCAACATCTTCGCCGGGCGGGCCACGTTCAACGCGATCCAGGTGATCGAGGGGTCAAGCGATGCCGTGGTGTCGGGCAATGTCGTGCTGGGCGGCGAAAAGTCGGGCATCGTCGTGCGGTCGTTCAGCCACCGCCCCTACCTTGCCAACAACATCGTCTGGCAGCGGGTGGGCGGCGGCATCACGGTGGACCGGGCCGATTGCGCCAACATCCACTCGAACTTCGTGATCGAGAACAGCCAGAAGGGCATCGAGGTGCGCTCCAGCGCCGGATCTCTGGTGCAGGGCAACCATGTCATGGCCAACCGCAGCGCGGGCATCTGGATTTCGGCCCAGGCGCCGGATGCGCAGACCTTCGTCGTGCAGAACGTGCTGCTGGCCAACAGCGCCGGGCTGGCCACGGCGACGGGCGAACAGGTGATGCTGTCGGGCAATGATTTCAGCGGTCAGTTTCCGCGCTTTCTGGCGGGCGATCTGTCGCGCCAGAGCCCGCATATCGCAGGCAACCTCGACGGTGCCACACCGCTGCTGCTCAGCGCGGCAGGCGCCGCGCCGATCCCCGGCGGGATGGCCGATTGTGCCCGGAACTAGGAGAGGTTCATCCATGCCCCATGCCTTCCTGTTGCGCTGCCTTGTTGCCGCCACCATGGTGCTGATGCTGGCGACACCGATCAAGGCACAGGGCCTGTCGCTGGGCATGCCCCCCGACCCCGAGGCGGCGCAGATCAGCGTCGTCACCGACAAGGGCCTGACGAAAACCAAATACCTGCCCACCGCCGCCCTGCGCAACGCGCGGCGCGCCCTTCTGGCGGGTGAGCGGCTGGACGATGCAACCCTGCGCGCCCTGGCCGACCGGCGCGACGGCAACGCCGCCTGGCGGCTGGTCAAGCGGCTGCGCGCGCAGAATGCCGCGCCCTCGGACATTGCCCATTATGCCGCCGTCGCGGCGGGGCAGGGGCGGATCCACGCGCTGGACACCATGATCGATGCCATGGCGCGGCTGGACCCGGACACCGAACCGCCCGCAAGGCTGCGCCAGCTGGTCGGGGTGCTCTATGCCCATGCCTGGGCGGGAAATTCGCTGGCGCTGGACGCCGTGATCGCCTTCAATGGCGAGGGGCGGCTGCTGGGCCCGCTGTCGGACGCGACACGCGCGCGCATCCTGAAACAGGCCGCGCGCCTGGATGGCCGGGTCGAATTGCGCCTTGCGCTGGACATCCTGGCGCAGGACGCGCCGGATGCGGGCGATCTGGCGCGCGTCCGGGGTTATCTGGACCGGGCCGGGCAATCGAAGACACTGGCGGTGCAGACGACGGCGCAGAACGTGATCGCGCTGTTGGAGACCCGCAGCACGGGGGTGAGTGCGACAACCGACTGAGATTTGGAGACAGCGATGAAACGACTGGTGGGGCTGGTCATTGCAATCGGAACAGGGCTGGTCGCGGCAGGGCAGGGACTGGCCCAGTCGGCTTATGGCTGTGACGATCTGGCCCGTCTGGGCGACATGCCCGTGGTCGAGGGGCGGGGCGGCGTGTTTTACCGTGTGCACCCAGACATGCACAATTTCTACAGTTTTTCCGATGAAACGGTGGAACGGGTGGGCGAATTGTCCGACACCCTTGCCGCGCTGGGCACCCGGCTGGTCTATGTGCCGGTGCCGACGAAAAGCCTGGCGATGCCCGCCTTCCTGACCCCCGAGGCCGATGATTTCGGCTTTGATCCCGACATGGCCACCACCGTCTATCTCGACATCCTCAAGCGGCTGGAACAGCGCGGCGTGGCGGCGGTGGATGTGCGCAAAGCCATGGTGCAGACGCAGAACGGGGCGCCAGCCTACTTCCAGTCCGATCACCGCTGGACGGCGACGGGCGCGCGCCTTGCCGCCGGGGCCGTGGCCGAACGCATCGCCGGGCTGGACGGCACTGCGGGGCTGCCCACATCCGCCTTTGCCAACGTGCAGGGCAGCGATGTAACCCTGTCCTCGCACATGTTCGCGCAGATCCAGCAGCATTGTCAGGGCGCGATCCCGCCGGTCACGACCGCCGCCTTCACCACCAGCGCGCCGACCCTGCCGGGCGGCACCCCCGTTGTCGTCGTCGGCACCGAATACAGCGGCGAGGTGGCCGGCAACTTCAGCGGCTTCCTGGCTCAGGCGTCGGGGCTGGCCGTGGCGCAATACAGCGTGCCCGGGGGCGGTGCCTTTGCCGCCATCAGCAGCTATCTCGCCTCCGACGTGTTCCGGGCCGCCCGCCCCGCCCTGCTGGTCTGGGAAGTGCCCGTCGAGGCCAATCCGGGCCGGTTCGGCGATCAGCCGATGCGCGAGTTGATCGCATTCGCGGGCAACGGCTGCCGACTGCCGCTCAGCCTGTCTTCCACGGATCGGGACAACCGGATCAACGTCGATCTTGGCCCGATTGACCCGGGGCTGGCCACCGCTCTGCTGATCGACGGTGCGGGCGCGCAAAGCCGTGAGGCGGTGTTCACCTTCCGCTCGCGCACCGGGTTGACGCGCACCCGCACCGTGGTGCGCCACCCCGATCAGCCGCTGAACGGGCGCTTTGCGATGCCGCTGTCGGGGCTCTGGCCCGAGGGGGCGGTGTCGGTCGAGGTGGAACTGAGCGAAGCCTTCGGCCCAGCCCCCGGCGCGCTGGCCTGCTTTTACGAGGGACAAGGCTGATGCGTCTGACCAGAGCCCTTGCCATTGCCATGGTGCTCTTGGCCCCCGCCACGGCGCAGGCCCGCACGCTGGATCTGGCCTTTCTGCCCCCCACCATCGAGGCGCAGGACATCTGCCGCCCGCCCCGCGACCTGGTCATCAACGATCTTGAGGTTCAGGGCGACGATGACGAACTGACCAACCGCCTGCGCATCCTGTATCTCAACCGCGACATCCGCCGTCTGCAGTCCCAGGATGCCGAGCGCTGGTTCGCTTTCATCGACACCCTGATCTCGCGCCTGGCCGGGGTGGACGAGGATTTCGCGGGCACCGACGAACTGCTGGCGCGCATCGCGCTGCACATTGATGCCGGGCGGCTGGACGCGCTGCGCCGCGCCGGGCTGATCGACCTGCTGCACGCCCGCGCCGACCAGCTGAGCAACGAGGCGGGGCTGGTGCTGGCGCAGTATTACCTTTCGGGCATCGGTGTGGCGCAGGACACGGTCAAGGGCCACGCCCTGATCCTGGAAGCAGCGTTCGGCGGCAGCGCCAACGCGCTGCTGCAGGTTGCAAGGCTGGAGCTTGAGGGCACGCCCGTGGCGGGGTGGGACGCGCCGCTGGACCTGACCGTCAGCATGGCCTTTGGCGGGCTGCTGGGCCAGATGAATGCCACGGTCTGTCGGCGCGCCGAGCGCATCGCGCAGGAATACCTCGACGGCACCCTTGTGACGGTCAACGCCGAAATCGCTCATGCCTGGTTCCGCTTTGCCGCCGACATGGGCAGCGCGGTCGGGGCCTGGCGGGTGGTGGAACGCCACCTGTCCGCCGACGACCCGGAAAAGGACAACGCCGAGATGCGGCACTATCTCAGGCTGGCCGCCGAGCGGGGCATCGCGGTGTCCGATGGCCAGATCGACGCGCTGAAATCCAGCGGTGCCGTGGACGAGGCCGAGTTGCAGCGCATCATCGGGTTCAATCATTCCGAGGGCGCCAAGCGCCACCGCCGCTCGCTGTCACCGCTGCTGAACATGGCTGTGAACATCGACGGGATCGAGGCCGACGAGGACGATTCGCCCTTCATGCTGTACCTTCGCGAGTTGATCGAACTGCCGGCCACCCCCGGTTTCGTGTTCACCACCCTGGCCAAGGAGGTGTTGGTGCGGCGCGGCCGCTGGGCCGGTGAAGGCGAGGCGATGGCGCTGCTGGAAACCGCCGTGCGGCTGCGCGACGACGAAGGCACGCGCATTCTGGGCAAGATGCTGGTGCGCTATCGCGACGATCCGCGACAGTTGGGCCGCGCCATAGACCTGCTGAGCGAGGCGGTCGAGCGCCATGGGCTGATGGAGGCGATGGACGATCTGGACGCGCTCTATCGCTGTCAGGCCAATGATGCCCCGCGCCTGCCCGAGGCCGAAACCTGGGCGCGCAGCTTCCGTGCGTCGCTGGACCGCACGGTGGTGGTATCGGCCACCGACCTGATCGCGCTGGATGCCTTCAAGGAACCGCTGAAGATTGCCCAGGTCCAGACCCAGGCCCTTCAGGGGCGCATCCAGTCGTTGGCCAACCACACCGAACGCACCCAGGTGGCGCCCTTCGCGCGGCGCGATGCCCATGTGCTTTGGGCCGACCGGCTGGACGGGTCGGATCAGGGGCTTGAGGCGTTTGCCGAACTGGAATTCGAACTGGCCACCACCCCGTTCGAGCGCACCCGGGCGGTTGAACTGTTTCGCCGCGTCTATCTGAACAACGGCGTGACCACTGCGCTGGACCTGGCCATCGCGCTGATCGAGGACAATGCCAAGCATCCCGAAATTGCCGATGAGATCATCGACCTGCTGACCCGCGCCAGCAACCGGGGCGAGGGCGCGGCGATCCGGCTGAAATCGCGGCTGCTGGCGCCGGGCATCGCGCCCGAGACGATCTTCGCGCAGTACCGCCAGATCATCGAGGACCGGGGCGATTTTCTGGCGCTGGTGTTCGCGCTGCCGTTTGTTGCGCCCGATGTGGCCGAGGATTACTTTGACCGCGCCGTTTCGCTGATGACCTGCGGCACCAAGGACGTGGCCGAACTGGGCGAGGCCCATGCCCTGCGCGACACCGCCGATCTGTCCTGGCACTGGCGGCGGATTTCGCTGATCATCGAGGGTGGCCATGTCCTGAGCAAGCTGCGCCTGTCCGATCTGCAAATGGAGGCTTACGGCGAAGGTGCGGCGCCCACCGTGCTGGAGGTGTTCGAGCGCGCACTGCGCGAGGGGGACGCGAGCGCCCGTCGCAGCCTGTTCCGCCTGACCGGCGATCCCGATCTGGAGACCTTCGACGCCGATTCAGCCGCGCGGTATCTGGCGGCACTGGCCCAGGGCGTTGACGCCGATCAGGTCTGGGCGCTGGAACAGTTCCGCCGTGCCGATCCGGCGGTGCGCGCCGCCGCCGCCACCCTGTTCGACCTTGGCGATCTTTATCAGCGGGCGGCGGCGCGGGGCGACACCCGGGCGCGGCTCGACTGGGCTCTGCTGCGCCGGGATACGGCCCGCACGACCGCCGATCTGGCCGACTCCGCCCGCCTGCTGAGCGAGGCGGCCGAGGCGGGCAACAGCGCGGCGATGGTGGAACTGGGCCAGGTGCTGGGCTTCGGCATCGGCGTGCCGCGCGACGTGGGGCAGGCGCTGGGCTGGCTGGCGCGGGCCGAACAGCTGGGTCAGGTGCGCGCTGCGGGCCTTGCGCAACTGCTGCGGCTGGGGGTGCAGCCGTGAGGGCGGTTGTGTTGGCGTTGATGACGACCGCACAGGGCGCGTTCGCCGCCGACTGCCCGCCGCCGCCCGAGCCGGTGTTTTCGATGGCCTATGGCAGCCGCTACGGGGATGTGGGGCAGGGCAGCACCGAAATCGACGCCGACGCCAACCGGCAAGTGGACGAGGCGCTTGGCCCCATCGACGATTTCCTGCGCGATCTGACGCGCGATGCCAACGGGGTGCTGGTTGAAGGCGCTGACCGTGCGGCGCTGGCCGATTGCGTGCTGGCGCGCATGGCCGTCTGGGCCCGGGCCGATGCCATGGGCGATCTGGTCTCGGCCACCGCGAACCTGACCATCGGGTCGCGCCTTGCCGCCTTCGGCATGGCGGCGCGGCAGGTGGCGCCGTTCGCGCGGGATCCGGGCGATCTGGCCGATGTGCGCCAGTGGTTGAACCGTCGGCAGCGTGCGCAGATGGCGTTCTGGGAAACCGCGTCCGTCGGAGCGGCGCGGGGCAACCTGCGCGCCTGGTCGGCGCTTGCCGGCGCGGCGATCGGCGAGGTGACGGGCGATCCGGTGATGCTGGGCTGGGCGGCGTGGTCGGCCACCCATGTGCTGTGCACGGCGCACGAAGACGGCAGCCTGCCCCAGGAGATGACCCGGGGTCGGCTGGCGCTGCATTACCAGTTGCACGCGGTGGCGCCGCTTTCGGTGGCGGCGGCGCTGTTGGAACCCCGGGGTTACGCCGTTGCCGGGCAGTGCGGTCAGGCCCTGCGCCGGGTGGGCGACTTCATCGCCCGCGATCTGGCGGATGGCGCGCAGAGCGCGGCGATCACCGGCGAGGTGCAATCGTTCTTCGATGGCAGCGATGAGATCGAGGCGTTCAACCTGGCCTGGATCGAAGCCTGGTTGACCCTGTTCCCCGGTCCCGAACTGGACGCGTTCGCCGAATCCTTCCGCCCCCTCGGCCACTCGAAGCTGGGGGGCGATCAGACGGCGCTGTGGCGGTGATCACGGCGCCAGATAGGCGTTGGTGAACCAGTCGCTCACGTCCGGGCGTTCGGCCAGGACATTGCCGTCTTCGCCCCGCAGGATGCCCGCGTCGAACAGGAAAGTGGTGATGTTGGCGAACATCGTCCCGTCGATCAGGCCCACGGGTTCGCCCGGATCGCGCAGATACCCGCCCTCGACCAGCGCCGCCATCGAGGCGCGCACAAGATCGGGGTTGGCCAGCATCCCGCTCGTGCCCGCGATCAGCATGTCGGCCGCGGCCTCGGGGTTGTCGGCGGCGAAGGCATAGCCGCGCTGGGCCGCCTGCACGAAGGCGCGGGCGGTGTCCGGGTTGGCCGCAAGCCATGTGGCGTTGCCGCCGAGGAATGTGGTGTGCTGGTCGGGTACACCGAAATCGGAATAGCGGAAGGCGCGCTGGGGCCTGTCCAGCAGCACGGAATTGACGCCCTCCCATGTGCTGACCTCAAGGGTGAAATCGACGCTGCCGTTGGCCAGCGCCTCATAGGCCGAGGTGCCCAGGGTTACGGTATCGAAGGTGCCCGCGCCGCCATCGGCGCGGATGATGGTCGAGATCAGGGCCGCCTCCCATTCGCTGCCGAACCCGGCATAGATCTGGCCGTCCAGATCGGCGGGGCGCTGGATGTCGTCG
>Ga0105054_10009203_pt1 | contig 12884 bp, 11 predicted proteins | sample BON02_FD_78091 | JGI IMG/M metagenome (GOLD analysis project Ga0105054, IMG submission 78091) | Freshwater microbial communities from Lake Bonney liftoff mats and glacier meltwater in Antarctica - BON-02 (megahit assembly) | ecosystem: Environmental > Aquatic > Freshwater > Ice > Glacier... | reverse complement strand
TATATATGTATATATATATATATATGTATATGTGTGTGTACCTACAGACTAGTTTCTTTCGTGTAAGTACGTGTGGGTCATCTCGTACCTAGCCAAGAGCCAGGCGCCCCGCCCTGCAGCGCAATGCTCAGCGCCACGCCGCCCGCCGCGGGGAATGCGGCGGCGGTGATGGCGGAGGCGGGGGTGGTGGTGGTAGCGTGGGCGTTGGCGGCGAGGGCGGCGGTGGGAGTGGTGGCGACGGCGGCGGCGGCGAAAGCAGGGGCAGCGGCGATGGCTGCGGCGATGGCGGTGTTGGCGATGGCGGTGGTGGAGACGGGGGTGGCGGCAACGGCGGGTCCGTCGGTCGTAAATAGAGGCACACTGCCTTGCCACGTGGCCGCGACAGCTCCCGCCTCGTCTACGGCGGCTGCGCTCGCGCCGCCGTCGCCAGTAGGGGAGGTGGCCATCGTCGCCGGCAGCACTGCTTCGCCCGCAGCAGACGTCGTCGGCAGCACTGACGCGCCCGCTGCTGCGCTCGAGCCGCCGTCGCCAGGCGATAGGCAGGAGGCCACCCTCGTCAGCAGCACACCGCCGTCGCCAGGCACAGAGCAGGTGGCTATCGTCGCCGACAGCACGATGCTATGCTCTAGTGGTAGTGGGCGAGGCGGAGGCGCGCTACGTCCGAGCAACGGGCTGAACCGCACAGGCTGCGGCGCCGAAGCCGCTCCGGGGAGAGTGTGCAGCACTGTGTAGTGCAGCACGCCGAGGCGGCCGCCGCAGACCGGTCCGCCGCGGCGCCAGTCGCTTACGGCAGCGCCAGCGTCGGAAAACTCGCCGTCGGGGCTAAAGAGTCGCGGCAGCGAGAGCGCTGGTCGGTTGATGATCACGCCGTGCGCGCCGGAGGCGGATATGCGGCAGACTAGGACCACTGTGCGGTGGAAGGTGCCGCTGCCGAGCTCGGCGTCCGCCACGAGCAGCGAGCCCACGGCCACGGGTGGGACCTTTGGGGCCTTTGGGCTGAGCGCGAAGCGGCATGTGCAGACCTGGCAACTGCGCGCGTGCTTGCGCGATGGGCACGTGCGCTGCCACTTGCGCAGGCAGGCGACGTGCACCCACTCTTGGGAGCCGGCGCAGTCGCACGGCGCGATGAGCTGGGAGTACCCGGGCCCCTCGCCCTCCATACAAAAGCGGCAAGTCGCACCGGATGCGATATCGGCCTCGGTGGCGACGCGCAGAGGTACAGCCGGCTCCGACGCGCCCGCGGCCGATTCCGGCCGCGTGGTGGCCCGCTCGTAGAGGTCGCGAAGGAAGTCCTGGACGATCCGCATCATCCGCCAAATTATGACGAAGTGCTATGTGTGTGGGTCGCTTAAAAATTCACAGAGCCTTCTTGAGGGGGAGTTGCCTACGTTTTACTGAAGGGGCGTTAGAGGTTGGTTGGAGAGGCCAGAGGGAGTTTCCGTTGTGCCAGACGGGAACCTCGAGTCGGGGCGTATTCACAAGAAATACACAACACCCGCACGCCTACACGGGCGTATTCACAGTTGGGCTAGAAGCTCTAGAGCTAAACGGAAAAACTGGGAAGGCCTGTGAATGAGCCGCGTTCTCCGAACAGCGACAAAGCTTTTTGCGATGCGGACGACCGTCGTTCTCATCGCACGCGCATACAGAGGGCAGCCGCAACGCGCTGCGGCCATCGCACGAGCCCACCAGCCGGCGAGCCGCGGCCCCATGGGCGCACGGCTTCTGTCGGAAAACGGGCGCGCGCCTGCGAACGGCGGCGCTACACAGGGCGGAGGAGGGCGGACCAGCGGCAGCAGCGGCGGCGGCGGCGGTGGCGTCCACCGCGCGGACGGCGCCGCCGCGGCTTCCCACCAAGGCGCACACGAAGCGGGGCAAGGCGCCAAGAGCCGAGCCCCGGCTGGGTCATGGGGGTTCGCGGAGCAGAGTTGGAGGCACGCGAGCGAGGCGGAGACGTCGACGACGCAGCGATTGCAGGAGGGGCTGCATCTGTTGAGCGCGCGATCGCACCATCAGCGCGAGGAGCTTCTCCGGCTCTTCAAGCAGACGCTCGACGCGCGCTCCCGCCGTCTCACCGCGGCGGTGCTGGGCGCCGTGCTTACGGTTGGCGGCATTGTGTTTTTCAACCGGCATCGGGCGCGCGAGGTGGTCAAGGACGAGCTCTCTCACGCCGCGTCGGGCATGCTGGGGGACGAGAAGATGCAGCTGCAAACGACGGCGCTCACGCTGCAGACGCTGCAGGCGCTGCTGGAGGACCCGGGAACGCAGCGCCGCTCGGTCGAGTTTATCGCGGCGCTCTCCGCGGACGCCACCACGCGCGCCGCGCTCATGGGCCTGCTGGTCGCGGCGCTCAAGGAACCCGCCGTGCTGCAGGAGGCGCTCACGCTCACGCTCTGGGTGCTCGACCGCGACGACACGAGGGAGCACTTCGTCAACGCGCTCGTCGCGGCCCTCAAGACGGGTGAAGAACATCAGCCGAACCAACCATCCCTCTAGTCAAGAGATCAACAGGTCACACACACACACACACCGACAGAGAACAACACCCCCGACACCGACACACACACACAAGGGAAGAACAACACCCCAAACGAACACCTCCCACAAACACTTAACAACGCTCGAAGGTGGCGCGACGACGATGCGTGCCCCCTCCCACGCCCGGGTGGGTGGCTGCGCCGAAGTCAGCGTGAGAGGTAGATCCCTCCAGTCCCTGTCCCATTGCGGTGCCTCCGTGCATATTAGATATACATATACCCCCGGCGTCGAGCCTAGGACCGCCCATCCCCCCTCCCCATCTATATTAGATATACATATACCCCCGGCGTCGAGCCAAGGACCGTACATCCCCCCTCCCCATCCATATTAGATATACATATACCCTCGGCGTCGAGCTTAGGACCGCCCATCCCCTCTCCCCATCGGCGATGGGCGCTCTCGCCCCTGCACCCACACTGCCACAGCAGCCCCGTGTCTCCCACCCTGCAGCAGTCTCTGCGTCTCGGGCCCGCCCGCCTCGCCAGTACCCTCTCCCGCCTCGCCCTTTACTCATGTATATCTATGCTCATGTATATATATACGTTTACATGCATCTTTACATGTATCTATACACATCGTATGTGTGTATATATATATATGTATGTATGTATATGTGTATATATATATGTATATATGTATCTACAGAGAGAGAGAGAGAGAGAGAGAGAGAGAGAGAGGAAGAGAGAGAGAGAGAGATCCCTTCTCCACGCCCTCACCTCGCGCCCCCCTCTTCTTCGCAGACGAGTTCCTCGCGGCTGCGGGCGCCTTCGCGGTCGATTGGTTCGCGCGCTCCGACACGCGCGACGCGGCCTCGGAGCTCTTCCGCTCATCGAGCATGAACGTGCTCGAGAACGAGGACGTGCGCGGCAACGCGCGCCAGCTAGTCCAGGCTCTGCTCGAGCAGCCGAATCTGCAGGCAAAGACGGGAGAGCACCTGTGGGCGGCGATGAAGGGGGGTATCCTGGGGCTGGGTTTCTCCAAGGCCAAGCCGAAGCCGCTGCCGGGCGCGGCGGCGGCGGGGGTTGCCGTGGAGACGGAGGCAGCGGCGGGAGCAGCGGCGGCGGGCGCGGGTGCCGCGAGGGCACAGGGAGGGGCGGCAGTGGACAAGAAGGATCTGCTCAACGGGGACCTCGCGGCGCCGCCATTGGACGACGGGCCGCCGCTCGCGAGGGAGTTTGCGCTGGTGCGCCGCGCGACTGGCTCGTTACCGAAGCAGTTGATCGCGCCGGCAGGAGTGGCGGCGCTGGCAGCCGCCGAGGCTCAGGCAGCGACGCCGCCGCCCCCGGTGGTTCGGAATGCGCAGCAAGCGGCGACCAGCGGGTAGAGGCGCACAAGCTGCCGAGCGGGCGGTAGAGGCCTGGTGCCCCTTGGGGCTCGCTTATAGATATATAGTACACTTTTCGTAACAGTGTGCAACCTGTGTGCTAGAATCCTTGTCCCTGTCCCTGTGCGTGCGTCCCTGTACCTGTCGTGTGTGTCATGTGCTGTATGCCTTTTGTGCGATCTCTGTCTTGAACTACCGTGTGACGTGTCTGAGTCTCGTGCGTCGTGTGTGCTGAGCTCTACGCCCAGTGCTCCTATGCCTATGGCTCTATATATACTTCTTCTACTTCTACTTCTACTCACTCGAGTCACCCCCGCCCGGCCCCGCCCGCCATGCGCACAGCGCACAGCGCGAGCTCAGTATGCGTATGCAGTGGACAACATAGACCACGCGTTCGTCGACAGCATACGCCGTGTCTGTGCTCGTCGTACAACCTCCAAGCCTCCAATGACTCGATCCTCTCCAGCCACCCCGCCTTCCGCCCCGCCCCCGGCCGACCCCCCCATCAAATAGCTCAGATCTCTCTCACTCACTCGCTGCTTCTACTACGCTATATCTCTCGCCCACTTCACTCCTCATTTACCAGCTCCCCACCTCCGCCGCCCACCCCTGCCGCACCGGCCGGGAGGACCTCGCACGAGAGGCTCAAGGTGAGCTCGAACGGCTTTGGCTTCTTGGGCCGCTTCTCGCCAGATTTGCGCGGCGGCGCAGGCAGCTGCACTAGCGCGCTCACCTGCTGCGATTGCGTGTGTCTATCGCCACCGGTCAGCGGACGCCACGTCGGCCTCATCGTGCAGAGCGAGAGCCCCCCCGGCGGTACGGGCGGCGGCGGTGGCGCCTCCTCCTCCGCCCCCTCTCCCACCGCACCACCCGCCGCCGCCTCCGCACCCAGCTCTGGCTCCGGCACGGGCAGCAGCGCCCACTCAAACGCGACGCCCCTGACCGCGAGCGCGTCTCGCAGCGCGACTGTGCACGGCAGGGTCACGGACAACGCCTGGCCGATGACGACGGGGGCGGACCAGCCGAGCGCGGTGCCTATCCGCTCCTCGCCCAACAGGCTCAGCTTGACCACGAGAAGCTCGCCCGACGAGCCTGCCCCGTCGGCGCCCCCCGCCTGCTGCAGCCCGCTCCCCAGCATCGGCAGACCAGTCAGCTCGCGCAGGGTAAAGCGCAGCGTCACGCGCTCGTGCTGCTCCCATGGGTCTTTCCCCGGGTTAACCCCCCCCGGCCCCGGCGCAGACTCCCCCGCGTCAGCCGCGCCGGGCTCCGCCTCCGCCGCGGAAGCGGCGCGGGCGACCTCCTTCTTCGGCTGAACCTCCGCTCCGTCGATGAGCGTCAGCTGGCTCGCGAGCTGGGTGAAGTCGTGGATGGCATCCGGGTAGGAGCGGCTGATCGCGAGCGGGTTGCCCGTCAGGCTCAAGTGCCTGAGCGACGGCAACGCCGCGCTGAGCGCGGCGAGGGCCCCGCCCTCGCCCTGCAGGAGCTCGAGCCGGTTGAGCGAGAGGTCGAGGGAGCGGAGGCACGTCGGTAAGTTGGCGAGTAGCGGGCCGAGGCCGCTGTCCGTGAAGCGGTTGCCCGCGAAGCCCGCGTGCTCGAGTGGCAGGGCGCTTAGGTCCGGGATCGAGGTCAGCGAGTTGGCACCCGCGCAGAGCCGGCGCAGGCGCGTGCAGCGGCTGAGCTCGTCGGGGAGCCACGTAAGGTCGTTGCCCGCAAAGGAGATTTCGGTCAGCGAGGTGGACAGCGCGCCGCTCGGAAGCGCAGCCGGCTCGTAGCGCTCCTCCTCGGCAATGCACTCTGCAGACTTGATCGCGCGATGCGTCAGGTCGAGGCGCACGCTGGTCGCGCTCGCAGCCTTCCGTGCCGATACTGTCGAATTGACCACCACTGTCTCGTCCAGCAGAGTCTGCGTGGTGAAGCTCTGGATCTGCTCCCGCAAGACCCGTTCCCACTCTTCGGCCGCGTCGTAGTCGTCGCCCGGCGACTTGGCGATAACCTTGCGCAAGGTCGCCTGCCGCTCCTTCTCGAGCGCCTCGACGGACGACCTGCGGGTTAGGGGTGTTCAAGCCGTAAGTGTTCAAGTTCGGCCAGTGGCTGCTTGGCTTAGGCAGGGCTGCTTTGCTTCGCTTGGGCAAAGCTGCTCAGTGGCTGCTTGGCTTGGGCAGGGCTGCTTGCTTGGCTTGGGCAAAGCTGCTTGTCGACATACATTGCGAAACGTTTGCGCTCGAAATAGCCCCATGAACCCTGAGCTAAAACTTGAACTTGAAATCAGGCTCTTCAGATATTCCAATTAGCCGTCAATTAGCCCAGTTTTAACGAAACCTCATCATTCGAAAAAATGCTCGGTCGGTGTCTCGCGTCTTTTTTGCTCGCAACCGGCGCGGCGGCGCTACACGTGCTGCCGCCGCCGCGCGTCGCGGCCACTCGGCCGGTCGCGGCCTCGCGGTCGGGGGCCGTGATCGACGCGGCCCAGCGGTCGGCGGTGGCCGCCGGACGGTCGCGCATCGCCCCGCGGTCGGGAGCCGTGGTCGCCACCGCGCCCGTCAGCTCCGACAGTGAGCGCATGGCCCTCGACTCCAACCTATACCAACTGAACCGGGCCATTGTGGACACGGTCAAGGGCGCCATCGACATCATCTACAGCAAGGACCCGTACGCCCGTTTCTACGTGCTCGAGACGGTGGCGCGCGTGCCCTACTTCGCCTACCTCAGCGTGATGCACCTCAAGGAGACGTTCGGCTCGCGCGAGGCGGGTCTGAGTGAGCGGATGCGCATCCACTACGCCGAGGCGGACAACGAGCTCCACCACTTGCTCATCATGGAGGCCCTCGGCGGCAACTCCTCGGGCATCGACCGCACGGTTGCGCAGACCATGGCTTTCGGATACTACTGGTACGTGGTGCTTGTCTACACGCTGAGCGAGCCGGCGGCCTACCACCTTTCTGAGCTCATCGAGGACCACGCGTACATCACCTACGACAAGTTCATCGCGGAGAACGAGGAGGAGCTCAAGCAGAAGCCGGTGCCCGACATCGCGCGCAAGTACTATGAGGAGGACAACCCCTTCCTCTACAACCTCATGTACACTGCGTCGGGAGAAAAGGAGGGCGTCGTCTTCGAGGGGCAGCCGCGCCTCCAGAACCTCTACGACGTCTTCGTCTGCGTGCGCAATGACGAGAAGTCGCACTGGGAGACCCTCTGTAACCTGGTTCAGAGCGGCAACATTGCCAGCAAAACGGGCGCACCCGCACAGCCGACGCTCCCGATGAAGCCGGAGGCGACCTCGTCGAAACTGCCCTGGATGGCGGCGGTCAGCGAGGAGGAGAAGGCGCTGGCCAAGCGGAGGTGAGCGGTTTGACCGCCTGTACAACTAGGGATGTTTTGTTTATCGCTCCTCGCACCCCTCTCCCCCCATCATTTGGTGGGCGGCGTCGGCGCGAGGACGAAGGGCCGGCTTTCTGCGCGGCTTGTAGAATTAATTCTCGCTCCCTCCGCGCGGTCCCCCCTTTGGTGGGTGGCGTCGGTGTGGGGGTGAAGGGCGGCCGCACCTTGGCGGCCGCGGCATGCATGCCAATTTTCCTACTTTCTACACCCTTCACTATGTCCTATATGTATATTTTGGTATATGCACCTATTTGCCTCTGAATATTTCGTGTGTGCTCCCGAGACTGTTTGGCTGCTTTCATGTGTCATGTGCGCTGCGTGTGCGCGCGTGCGCCCTCGGGCTCCTGTGACACATGATTCATGATTACTTGCAAGCCAACGCGGCTGGGCGCGGGCAACTGTGTGCGCGTCGCCGCGTGTGTTGCGCGATACGTGTCCGTCCGGCGGTCGGCCCGGCACCTGGACCTGGGTTTTCGGGTGATCCCTTTTCCCTGATCCTGTATATATTATATTATATATATATATATATATATTAGAAAGATCGGCGCTCCCTCGATGCCTCTTCTTATGGCCTTCCTTGGTTGTTCTGTAGCATACGGTATAGCATGCTACAATGCTATATAGTATATAGCCTCCATCAGATGCTACAGCACTACATATAGCATAGCTCCATTTTTTCTGATATTTGAACCATTTCGAGTTGACCCGATTACTGGTGCTGCTGCTGGCTGCTGCTAGCCCACGCCCCGGCCGGGCCGAAATGCTAAAAACTATGTGTTCAAATACCAAAATTTGCATCTAGATCTAGGACAGAGTGTAGTACTATAGCGTAGTATACTATATAGCATGTATAGCATCCCCCGATACTATAGATGCTATATGCTACAGAACATCCAAGTGGCCTTCTCCTTCTGCCTTCTGGCCACTGCTAGCGCCTCGGACTCGGCCTCGGCGCCGGCAAGGTTTATCGACTCTGACTCTGCGCTCTGCTACTTGTGGTTGTGGTTGTGGTGTGAGTCGTATGATAACGATATGAGAGATTTAAAAAAAAAAAAAATCTTATTCTTATTATATAGTTATACTAGTTACTAGTTATAGCAATATTTAATTTTAATTATATATATAATTATTATTTGATATTATAGAATATATAATATATTACAGCGCCCTCCCCTTCCCCCCCCTGTTTTACTTTTACAAAACCTCCTCTACCTCTACCAAATCATATAATAATAATAATAATACAATTCGAATTCACAATACAAATACATACAGACATATTCATATTCATATATTATATAGTATACATATACTATATATCATATACATATCATTATTAGTATACACGTACATGTAATATAAAAAACGTATAATTTTTTTTAGAACAGGTTTCAATATTAATATGTATATGTTATATATGTATTATAAATTATATAAATTATTATATTTGTTTTTGATATGCGTATAGTTTAATAGTATATTTTTGTATAGTTTGCTGCTGTTCTGCTGTTATTAGCTGTTATTGTTGTTATTATACTTATAGTTCGTTCACACACCCAGGGCTTCATGTGCATGATTCGTTGTGCGTTCAAGTTTAAGTTGGCGTGCCGTCATTGAATTTGTGCGCTGTGTGTGCGAGCGAGCGTGGACTCTATTTGCTGTTTACAAAAAAGTGTTATATATTATTTGTGTATATATATATATACACATACAGATACAGATACCGCCCTCCCCTACTACAGTGTATTTTCTGTGGCCATCATGTCCCGTTTTTTATTTTCGAGTCGAGGCGGTGAGATACGGTGACGGTGAGATAGACAGCGCGGGAGCGCGGGAGCGGGGCGATACAGCAGATACAGATACCCTGGGGATACGCGATACGCAGCTGGATTACGATTATTACAGGCTGGATGGCTGGATACAGCTAGAAACGTACGAGCTGTACGGATACAGCATACAGCTGTCAGCGGCTGTCGTGGATACAGTGGGATACAGCGCGGATACAGTAGTGGATCTGCTGCGCGCTGCAAAATTGCTAGATCTAGATATAGATAGATGCAGGTACGTGCAGGTGCAGGCTGTGCAGGTGCAGGGGCAGGGACACAGCGAGAAGAGACCAAAAGACCAAGGATACGGTGAAATACAGGCGGAGGCGGGATGTACGGATGTACAGATACAGTGATACAGTAGTACATACAGCAGTTGAAACATCGGCGGGGGATATCCTTCCCCATATCCCAGAAACACATATCACAGCCACAGCCTGTGCCACAGGCTACAGGGACGAAGCGGGGAGGGCTACAAACATATATGTATGTGCGTATATTTATAATAAATTGAATTATAATGATAATAATAATATGTATACTTATACCTATACCTATACTGTGCTGAACTTAGTATCACGTATATCTTTTTTATTAATATATATAGCTATATATAAAGTAAAGATAGACCTATATATACCTATACCTATACCTATCTATAGCTATAGCAGCAGCAGCAGCAGCAGCAGTAGCAGTAGTAGTAGTAGTAGTTGTTGTTGTGTTTGTGTTATTATAGTTGTAGTTGTGTAGTTGTAGTTCCTGTTTGTACATTATTATATGTATATGTATATGTATATGTATATAAATATATTATAATTATAATTATATAATATTGTCAGCAGTAGCAGTAATAGCATCTCATGATCATATATCATATTCGCAATTTAAATTTGCTCACTATATATTATATATATATGACATAATATAATTAATAATATGAAAGCCCCCCCTGGAGTGTATATTTTTGGTTATATATACCGTTTTCGAAGCGGTGAGATACGGTGAGATACAGTGAGATACAGCGGGGGGATACAGCAGATACAGCAGGCATACAGCTGGATGTAGTGAGATATAAGCGAGATATAGTGGATACAGTGGGATACTTTGGGATACAATGGATATGCTGCAAAATGGCTAGATATAGATAGATATCGGGATATAGGGAGATACAGGTACAGGCAAGATACAGGGAAATACTGGCGGAATATCCAAAAAATATACTCCAGGGGAGGGCTTATGAACATGACGATTATATATGACATATGCATACAGTTAGTACAGTATACAGTATATATATATATATAATAATGTTGTATAAAAATTTATATAAGTATTATAAGTATACTCATGTATATATGTATATTATATTGTCATATCATATAATATGGATATGGATCATGGCGCGCAATATAACCTTGCCTCTCTCCACCTGGTATAGTGCTGCTTGGCGCCAAAAACACTCGCCCCGGCCACCTCCCTCCATCTCAATCTCGATCAAAATATAAAAATAGTAATAGAGACACATTATATCAATATGAATATATAGTTCACCTGCTGACTGCTGACTGCTCACTCTCTCACGGCACACTCCTAATTCGATACTCATCCTCGTTCGGGCGACTGGGGCACAGAGCAAGCGCACTGTGACACAACAGTGCGTCTTACTAGAGGATGGGCAGTTGGAGGGAGCGAGAGGGTGGGCGAGCTCGGTTGCTTGAGGTCGCAGCAGGTGCAGCACCAAGGGGCACGTACAGGCACAGCGCCAGCATGCCGAACCCCGCGAGCCGGCACTCCTCATTTATATCTGTGGGTGAATGGGCGTGAGTTGCGCCATCGGCGCAAGCTTCTGGACAGAGACGGAGGGCTGCCCCGAGAGGCCGGCCACCGAATCAGGGGCCTTGCGCTTGCCCCCGACGGCCGCCGCAGACGCGGGAGTGGTTGCAGCGGCAGCACTGGTCCCGGCAGTGCCAGACGTGCTCGCAGCCGCCGTGCGCGCCTTGCTCGCGCCGTCCATCTCAGCTGCGGCAAGCTGGTCCGATTTGGAGCGCGCGCTGGTGGCCGCAGCACGAAGGCCCGTGGCGGTGGCGACGGCGGCGGCAGCGAACCGCTCCGCCTCGTCAGCCTCCTTCTCCTTCTTGCTCGCGTCGCGCGCCGCAAGCGCCGCCTTAGACACCTTCAAGTCGGGGTACTGAGCCTCAATCGCGGAGAGCTCGAGCTCCAGCGGCCGGAGAAGGTCGACGGCTTGTGCGTCAGCAACCGCCTGGCGCTTGGAGAGGAACCCCTTGGCGCCGTGCTTTTTGTTGGCTGCCGCATGCAACTGGGTCACGTCCTTGCAGTCCCGGAGGGCGTTCAGGTCCTTGTCGGTGAGGCAGAATGCCCTTCTTGGCTGCGACGCGGCTGGTCACGCACAGCGGGAGAGCCGCCGGTGCCCGGCGCCCGGGCTCGAGCGATGCGATCTCGGCGCGGAGCCGCTCTGCTCGAGCTGCCTGCTTGTTCTTCTCCTCCTTCTTCGCCTCGGCGGCACAGTGCGCAGCAACCTTCTTCGCCTCGGCGTCGCGGTGCGCGGCAAGGCTGGCGGCGCCGCCATGCACCTCCTCGAGCGCACGCTCCTTTTGGGCCATCAGCGCCGCAAGCTCCCGCTCCTCACGAGCCTTCGTCTCCGCGATCGCAGCCTGCACACGCAGCTGCTTCTCGCTCTGCGCCTGTGCCAGCTGCGCCCTGTTCCAGACTGGATACCAGTTGCCATGGCAGGTGGTGTGGCGGTGCGGCGCCATCGAGGAAACCTCTTCACTGGTCAGCCCGTACTCTGAGCACGAGCGAGCGAGCGCGAGCACTTGACTCTCAAGCGGGACGACAGCCGGGGTAGGAACGCGCCGACGGTAGGTTCCCCAGGCCATGATGCACCTGTGCAGCGCCCCAGTGGGGTCAAGTGAGTGACGGGTCGAGGCAGGTCATGATGCACCTGTGCAGCGCCAGTGGGAGCAAGTGAGTGACGGGTCGAGGCGGCTGCGAGGCGGGTGTGGTGGGTGGTGCACGAGGAGGCCGGGGTGGGTGGGATGTAGTCGCGCGTGCCAGTTGACTCGTCCGTGGCGTTTTCCCGCGCGTTGGGTTTCGTTATTTTTTTAAATAGCAACGACTGGCGCGTCTCTGGCCTGTCCCTAGCTGAGCCCTGCCCTGGCGCCCTGCCTGCCGTGCAGCCGTGCTGTCCTGACGCGGGGAGGTGTCTCTCGGGGGTTTAAACATCATCATCGCCTGCCTGAGGCCTGAGCTGGCCGCGCCAGCGCGCCAGCGCCACTACTCTACGGTACTGCACAGGCACTCAGGCACAACAGCTAGCAGCTAGCAGCAAGCAAGCAGGGCAACCTCTCTCTCGCTTGCTTGCGCTCTTTTACTTACGTACTGCTCTTACTTATACTTACTACTTAATTGCTCTAGCTAGTTAGCTAGCAGCTCAGTCAGCAGCTCTATCTATGTGCGTATAAGTAGCCTTTATCGCGGTTATAATTATATATAATCGAGATCGACCTGCTGTGTGTGTGGCTGTGACCTGTCGCTGTCGCCGACCTGTCGTGTTCTTGTTCTGTGTTGTTCCCAGCTTGTTCCCGGGGCCGGCCGCCCGCCCGGCCAGGCTACGCTGATACGCTGGTAAGCTGCTGATAAGGGATAAGGGGCGACGGACGAGGTAGTAAGTAGGAGTAGGTAGAGGTGTAGAGAGGTAGGTAGGTAGGTAGCCCCCTAGCCCCCCCCCCCCCCCCCCCCCCGCGACGGACGCTCATACTCCACTCCCCGCCACCTGTTTCACACACACCCATCCC
>Ga0105054_10009201_pt1 | contig 12886 bp, 12 predicted proteins | sample BON02_FD_78091 | JGI IMG/M metagenome (GOLD analysis project Ga0105054, IMG submission 78091) | Freshwater microbial communities from Lake Bonney liftoff mats and glacier meltwater in Antarctica - BON-02 (megahit assembly) | ecosystem: Environmental > Aquatic > Freshwater > Ice > Glacier... | reverse complement strand
TTGTCCTTGGAACCCTTGTCCTTGGAACCCTTGTCCTTGGAACCCTTGTCCTCGGAGCCATGATCGTTGGAGCCGTGATCGTTGGAGCCATGATCGTTGGAGCCGTGGCCCTTGGAACCCTCGCTGTGGGAGCCGGGGCCTTCATCCACAACCGCGGTGTCCTCGTCGATCGCGTCGTCGACCCAGGTATCGCCGAACAGGACGTCGTCGCCGTCGCCGCCCAGCAGGCTGTCGTCACCGGCACCGCCGTTGAGGCGATCGGCACCGTCGCCACCCATGAGGATGTCGTTGCCATCACCGCCATCAAGCGTGTCGGCGCCCTGGGCGCCACTCAGGAGGTCGCCCGCGCCCAGACCGATGATCGTGTCGTCGCCCTGGAGGCCGTTAATCGTATCGCTGCCGGCTGTTCCGACCAGGCGATCGTTGTTGGCTGTTGCGGTCATGTTGTTGTCCTTGGTCTTATGCAAACGGATGTTGGTTCTGCCCTCGCAATGCGCGGGCCAAACCGACGTGATCGCCATCACCCCAGGCGGGGGCTGGCGACACGTCCTCGTCGTTGGTCCTTAACGTGGTCGAAACCGCAGAACTCCGCCGCTTCTCCTGACATCGGGATTGCTCATCGCGACGGCTGACCAGTCAGCGGCGCGCCAGCGCCATGCGCGGCACTGCATCAAAGCCGGATGTTGGAGCGGGCTGCGGGACACGCCGTCCCGGAGCGGTTCCGGGTACCGGCCTGGGAAGCGGCCTGTGCCAATTCGGTGCAGCCCGTCATTTACGCTGAAAACGAAAAAGGGCGGCCTGGCAGGACCGCCCTGGGGCATTCGAGACTGGAAAACCTTCCGGAAACCGCCACCTTGCGTGGCGTCGATCCTGGCAGGGCCGTCGCGATCAGGCCGCGATATCGAGATCCCAGACGTCGCCTTCGATGACGTCGACATCGACGTCGGCGGCGACAAAACACGCGTCGGTCATCTCGAAATCCAGGTCGCCGTCGGCGCTGGTCGAAAGTACGTCGTGATCGTCGGCGACCGCGATGACGTCATCGATCTCGATCTGATGGTCGTCCGCATCGCCACAAGCCAGCACATCGCTGTCGGAACCGGCGAAAGTACCCTCGACACCGAACATCACCTCGTCGTCACCGATCAGGGCGGCAGCGTCGATGCCGACGGCGCCGATGAAAAGGTCGGTGGTGTTGCTGTTGTTGGCCATGTCGATTTCCCCAGTTTCGCAGCGTCTTGTCTGTGCCCCTGCCTGCGGGGCCGCTCTTGATAAGAAGAAGATGGCCCCCGGCGGCTCTTTCAGCCACTCACCCCAACATCCGCGTCACTCAGGCCGACAATGCCGTTTCAGCCGTGACAATCGGACTTCTCATTTCGTAACGAATATATATCTATGGTTGATATGATAAGAACACACCGCACCTTATAGGTGCGTTCTGAAATCACCTTGAGGATCGCGTCTGGTGCCGTCGCGACAGGGAGGCCAACCAGGTCATCGCTGCAAATACTTGCAAACCCTTGAATGAAGGCGATTTTCCTTCGCGCCCTGGGGCGGGACGCAGCGGCCGGACCACGCCTGGCGCACGCCGCCACACGATTCCAGGGCAAGGGTTGGGCAAACCATCCGCCTTCTCGCCGGAGTGTCCATTGCCGTCACCGACACGCCCTACCCTTAATTGCCTCAAATCCGTTTCCCCGCCCATCTGAGGGATGGCGACAACGATCGTTTTGTCGAACTGGCTAGGGGCGAGGCCAGGATGCACGGGACACCGCTCTGCGCCGCTGGCGGCTAGAATCGACCCGCAATCCGGCAAAGGCCGTTATCCTGACGCAAACGGCGGGCTTCAGAACCGGTTTTGCCCAGGCGGCCCCCTGCATTCCCGACCTGCGCCGAATTTCGTAGGCTTGGCCATGGAACGCGACTGCCCACTCACCCTGATCGAATACATCCCCGACCTGCTGGGCCAGGCCCATGGCTTCAGTTGCCTGCTTTTCGGCACCGATGGCTTGCCCGTCGAGCGCTGCGGGGCGACGTGGCTCTACACCACGGTCCTGGGCGACAACGGCTGGGAAAGCTGGGTGCGCCCTTTTGACCTCTCCACCCTGCAGGCTGGTACGCCACAACGGGTCCTGCAGCCCGACGCCGACGAGGACAGTGCCGTCCTGCAGCATGTCCTGGCGGTTGCCGACGACTTCCATGTCGGCATCTACAACGACGGGCTGGGTATCGCCGCGGCCACCGCCAGCGCCCCGCAGCACCCCTTCGTGCGTGATCCTGGCTTCCTGCAGCGTCCGCAGCCAGGCTGGGAAACCCTGGGTGGGGAGATTGCGGGCTGGAGCCTGGAAGCCAACGGCAACCATGTCCTGATTGACGAAACCAGCGACACCCTTGCGTTCTGGCAGGGTTACGACAGCTACCGGGCGTCCGACTTTTCCGGCGATCTGGGCTGGCTGCGCATCCAGGTCGACAAGAACAACCGCACGGTTCAGGCCGGCGAGCGCCATGCCGGCAACCCGCTGCCCTTCCGGCGGCCGGAATGGTCCTGTGCGCGTTGCGGCGGCCAACTGGCCAGCAACGTCAGGGTTCGCGGCAAACGGGCCTATTTCTATTTCATGCGGCCGAGCATGACGCAGGCCCTGATCGGCGTTTCGCTCAGCGACGACCCGCTGTTCCTGGAGGGCGTCGAGCATCACGTTCTGGGCACCACCCTGGGCGAGTAGGCCGTGGCCGAGAAGTTCCAGGCCGTGCGTCGGGGCGAGGAGATCCTCCTGTTCCACGAGAGCCGGTTCCACGACGGCTCCTGGCGCACCGGCCTGCGCCGTTACCGCGAACGCGGCCTCTGAACGCAGAAGGCGTCAGATGCGCCCGCGCAAGGGTCTGCCGCTGACCACGGCGCGCCCGCGGGCCGCTTCGCGGTGCAGGACATAGAGTCCCGCCCCCACGATGATGGCGATGCCGGCCCAGGAAATCGGCCCGGGCATTTCCTGCCAGAAGACGAAACCCCAGACGATGCCCCAGACCATGCCGGTGTATTCGAAGGGCGCGACCACGCTGGTCGCACCCAGGCGGTAGGCCTGTGTCAGGCCGAAGAACCCCGCCGCGGCGATCAGTCCGCACAGCGCCATCAGGCCGAAATCGAAACTGGTCGGCATCACCCAGTCGCGCATCAGGAAGGCGATCCCGGGGTGCGTGTCGGACGGCAGGTCGAAACCCTGCATGGCCAGCCCCGCCATGCCCGAAAGCAACAGATAGGCCATGGTCTGCGTCGCCACGATGCTGACGCCTGAATCGGTGACGCCCAGGCGGCGTGTGATGATCATCGAGGCGGCATAGAGACAGGCCGAGACCACCGCGATCAGCGCACCCGGCTGGAACGCCATGCCCTCGAGGGGATTGAGGATCAGCACGACGCCGCCGAACCCCACCAGCACGGCGGCCCAGCGGCGCAGCCCGACGGGCTCGCGCAGGATGAGCGCCGACAGCGCGGTCAGGATCAGGGGCGCCGAGAAGAAGATCGCAACCACGGTGGCCAGCGGCGCGGAGGCCACGGCGATAAAGTAGGTCACGTAACACAGCAGCATCAGCACCCCGCGCACGGCATGGATGCCGGGCCGCGAGACCTTCAGCGAACCCAGGCCGCCATCGATCACGACCAGCGCCAGCACCGGGAAGATCGAGAAGACGCTACGGATGAAGACGAATTCCAGCACCGGATAGGTGCCCGAGACCGTGCGGACGATGACGTCCTGGATCGAAAAGATGAAGATGCCGCCGAGCAGCAACAGGATGCCGCGCCCGTTCCTGTCGGGCGCCGCCGCTGCTGCCGTTCCAACAACCGCCATGACCAGAACTCCAGGCCCCGCAAAGGCGGGCAGCCGAGGCGACATTCCGCCACGTCATACGGCCGTGCAAGGGGATTGACGCCAGATTCTGGTGGCAATCTTCACCCGGCACGGCATCCTTGCGCCCAATCGGGCGATCCGACCGGCGGCTCCGTGTCCCGGGCGTGGATCAGAACGGGAACCGGCTGCGGTTTTCGGCCCAACGCCTGGAGAGCGCCGTGGCCGAACCCGCCGAAAAGAACTTCCTGGTTTCCTGGGACCAGCTTCACCGCGATACCCGCGCGCTCGCCTGGCGCCTGGCCGACCACGGGCCCTGGCGACGGATCGTGGCGATCGCGCGCGGCGGCCTGGTACCGGCCGCGATCGTCGCCCGCGAGCTCGACATCCGCCTGATCGACACCGTCTGCGTCGCCTCCTACGACCACCAGACCCAGGGCCAGGTGACGGTGCTGAAAGAGGTTCTGGGCGACGGCGCCGACACCCTGATCGTGGATGACCTGGTCGATACCGGGCGCACGGCGCGTGCGGTGCGCGAGATGCTGCCGCGCGCGGCCTTCGCCACGGTCTATGCCAAACCCGAGGGCCGCGATCTGGTCGACCACTTCTTCACCGAGGTCAGCCAGGACACCTGGATCCACTTCCCCTGGGATACCGAACTGCACTACGCCCAACCCCTCAAGGAAAGACTGTCCCGGCCATGAACGCATTGCAGACCATCAACCGGCGCGCGCCGGGGTTCCGTCCCGATACCGGCATCATCCTGGGTTCGGGTCTGGGCGGACTGGCCAGCGCCATCTCGGCCGTGGCGACCATCCCCTATGGCGACATTCCAGGCTTCCCCGTGCCGGCGGCCGGCGGTCACAAGGGCCATCTGGTGCTGGGCTGGCTGGGCGGGCGCCGTGTCGCCTGCATGCAGGGCCGCGTCCATCTCTACGAAGGTGCCCAGGCGCGCGACCTCGCCATCCCTATCCGCACCCTGAAGGCTCTGGGCTGCGGCGAACTCATCGTCACCAATGCCGCCGGTTCCCTGCGCCTGGCGCGCCGACCGGGCGCGATCATGGCGATCAGCGACCACATCAACCTGATGGGCGCCAACCCGCTGATCGGCGGACGCGGCATCGGCCAGGGGCCGCGTTTCGTGCCGATGAACGAGGCTTACGACCCGCGCCTGCGCGCCGTGGCGGCACGCGCCGCCAGGGATGCCGGCATCGCGATCTCCGAGGGGGTCTATCTCGCCGTGACCGGCCCCAACTTCGAGACCCCGGCCGAAATCCGCGCCTTCCGCACCCTGGGCGCCGACGCCGTGGGCATGTCGACCGTGCCGGAGGTTCTGGTCGCGCGCCAGTCGGGCATGGCCGTGCTCGGCCTGTCGCTGATGACCAACTTCGCCGCCGGCATGGTCCGACGTGCGCCTTCGGCCGCCGAAGTCGAGGAAACCGCGGCCAGGGCCGCCGACGACATGCGTCACCTGATCACCGGCATCCTGGAGCGTATCGGGCGCCAGCCGCTGCCCGCGCCTCAGGCCAGACTGCAGCGCAGTTCCCAGGCGCCGTCAGCGGCGTTGAAGAAACGTTCGATCACGATAAAGCCGAAGGCCTCGTAAAGGCTGCGCGCGGGCGCGTTCTGCTCGAAGACCTCCAGCATCACCGGGCGGATGCCGCGAGCGAGTTGTGCCTGCAACAGGGTCCGCCCGATGCCGCGGCGATGGAACGCGGGATCGATGAACAGGTCGTCGAGCAGGCCGCCGGCCGCGCCGAGATAACCAACGACGCGGCCTTCGCATTCGGCGACGCGGGCGAAGTCCCAGCCCGGAAACTTGCCGCCGTACCAGGCCTCGATCTCGTCAAGCGGATGGTCCCAGCCCATGAAGCGGTAGGCCACCAGGCAGGCAGCGCGATGGACACGGGCGATCGCTGGAAGATCGCCCGTGTCCATCGGCCGGTACTGGATGGCCTGCCCGCTCAGGGGGTGACCACCAGCTTGCCGGTGGCGCGCCGGGCGGCGATGTCCTCAAGCGCCTGTGCAGCCTGATCCAGGCTGTAGGTTTTCGAGACCAGCGGCTTCAGCGCCCCTTCGGCAAGCCAGCCCATCAACGTGCTGATCGACTGCGTCACGACGTCGGGGTCCTTCTCGTGATAGGCGCCCCAGAAGACGCCCATGGCGGCGAAGTTCTTGACCAGCAGCAGGTTGGCCGGAAGCTGAGGAATGCGCCCGCCGGCAAAACCCACGACCAGCAGGCGGCCTTCCCAGGCGATGCAGCGCACCGACTGGTCGAAGACGTCGCCGCCGACCGGATCGAAGATGACATCGGCGCCGCGCCCGCCGGTCAGTTCCTTGACCTTCTCGCGGAACTCGCCCTCCTCGTAGTTGATCAGGTGATCGGCGCCGTGTTCGCCCGCCACCTTGAGCTTTTCCGCGCTCGAGGCGGTGGCGATGACCGTGGCGCCCATGCGCTTGCCGACCTCGACGGCGGCCAGGCCGACGCCGCCCGAGGCGCCATGAACCAGCAGCGTCTCGCCCGGCTGCAGACGCGCGCGCTGGTGCAGGCCGAGATGAGCGGTGCCATAGGCCACGGGGATCGCCGCGGCGATGACGCCGTCGATGCCCTCCGGACGCGGCTTGGCGCGTTTGGCTTCCAGCACGACGCGCTCGGCGTAGCCGCCGGTGCCGCACATGCCGATCACCGGCTGGCCGACGGCAAAACCGGTGACCCCCTCGCCCAGCGCGGCGACGCGGCCGGCGACTTCCATGCCCGGCGAAAACGGTAACTCAGGCTTCACCTGGTACTTGCCCTGGATGATCAGCGTGTCGGCAAAGTTGACGCCGCAACCCTCGACATCGATGGCGATCTCGCCCGGGCCGGGAACCGGGGCCTCGATCTCGGCAACTTCAAGGGTTTCGGGGCCGCCCAGGGAGCGGCAAAGCAGAGCCTTCATGATCGTCCTTTCGTGGATTGGGCTGGCGAGTCTAGTCAGCGCTTCATGCCGTGCAAATGGCTGAGCCAGGCACAGACCGCGCCGACCAGCATCATGACGACGACGGGCATGGCGCTGTCGGAAAGGGTGTGGCCGACCACCGTCATCAGGATCGCACCGATGCCCATCTGCAGCGAGCCGGCCAGGCCGGAAGCCGTTCCGGCGCGTGTGGGATCAACGCTGACCGCCCCGGCAAAGCCGTTGGGCATGGAAAAGCCGTTGCCGACCGACATCATGCCCGAAATCAGGAAAAAGCTCTGGAGGTTGAGCAGCCCGGCCAGGGCGACGACCAGCATCAGGATGCCGCCCAGCACCGAAAGCACGGTGCCGATCGTGATCATGCGGTCCAGGCCAACACGCCCGCCGATCCGCCCGGAGGTGAAGTTGCCGGCCATGTAGGAGCCCGAGATCATGACGAACCACCAGCCGTAGCCCGATGCCGAGCGGCCCATGATCTCCTGTGCCACGAACGGCGCACCGCCCAGGAAGCTGTAGAACGAGGCGGTGGTGAAGGCGACCTGAAGCGAATAACCACGAAAGCGGCGCATGCGCAGCAGCACGCCGAAACCACCGAACAGGTCGGCCATGGTCGTGGTCGGGCCGCGGTCGAGATGGGTCTCGTGCAGCAGCATGCCGCAGGCGGCGGTGACGAAGACACCGAAGGCGAGCACGAACCAGAAGATCGCCTGCCAGCCGTACCACTCATAGAGATAACCGCCCACGATCGGCCCCAGCATCGGCGCCACGACCATGCCGGCAGTGATGTAGGCGATCATCTGGGCGGCGCGTTCGCGCTCGTAGATGTCACGCACGATGGCGCGAGACAGCACGATGCCGGCGCAGCCGCCGAACGCCTGCAGCGCCCGCCCGAACAGCAGCGCCCCGATGTCCCAGGCAAAGATGCAGCACACCGTGCCGACGAGGAACAGGCCGAAGCCGGCCAGCAGCACCGGGCGTCGCCCGAAACGGTCCGACAGCGGGCCATAAAGAAGCTGCCCCACGGTCAGCCCGATCAGATAGACCGTGAGCGAGGCCTGCACCGTGCCGTAGTCGACACCGAAGACATGGACCAGCCCGGGCATGGCCGGCACCAGCACCTGCAGCGCAAAGGAGGAGAGCGCGGTCGCCAGGATCAGGACCCAGAGGGGTGGTTTCCGCCGGATTCGCGCATGCGTTGCATCCTCCATGACTTCTGCGGGATGATGGCGCGGGACGTGCATGAAACCTTCTTCGTCACGTGGAACAGGGCGCCACAGGATCATGACGCTGCAAGGGCCTACTCCGGGAGCGGAGGGACCGGGCAAGCTGGATGACTGGCATATGCGGCTGGACCGCGTCTTTGCCACCAGCGCCGATCTTTACCGCGATCTGTTCCGCCTGTCGCCGGCGCCGATCACACTGGAGGACTGGAGCAGGACCAAGCCGCTGATCGAGGAGATCCGCGCGGCAGCCCCGGACTCGGCCGAAGCCCATGTCCTGGCCCATCCCGACCTTGCCGAGCGTTTCGTGCTGAGCCAGCAATACATCCTCTCCAATCCGGCCATGATGGAGATCAATCGCGCCGACAGCGAGGAAGGTTACGCAACCTACCTTGCGGCCTTCGAGCCACGGATGGTGGCGCCGCTGGCGCGCATGATCGCCGATCTGGTCGCCGGCAATACCGATGTCGTCTGGCCGGAAATGGCCTGCCTGGCCTTTGACGGAACGGAAATCGTGTTGCGCGGACGGGTCTTCATTCCGCCCAACCATCGCGATACCTGGTCGCTGGCCGTCTCGACCTTCGAGGACATCACGGCCGAGCGCGAGGACGAACGCCAGCTCCGCGAGGCGCGCGACGCTTCCGAGCGGGCCAACGCCGCCAAGGCCGAGTTCGTCGCCAACATGAGCCACGAATTCCGCACGCCGCTCAACGCCATCATCGGCTTTGCCCAGGTCCTGCGCGACGAGATGTTCGGCCCACTGGGCAACCCCCGATACCGCGGCTACGTCGGCGACATCCTGGAAAGCGGCGAACACCTGCTCGACCTGGTCAACGACATCCTCGATCTGGCCAAGGGCGATGCCGGACGCCTGGAGCTCGAGGAAACGGTGGTCGACATCAAGGGGCTGGTCGAACAATCCATGCGCTTCGTGCGCGACCGCGCCGCGCGCGAGCGCATCGCCATGGAGACACGGCTCGACAGCAAGCTGCCCCGCCTGCTGGGCGACAACCGCCGGCTGCGCCAGCTCCTGCTCAACCTGCTGACCAATTCGGTGAAGTTCACACCGGGCGGCGGCACCATCGTCATCAGCGCCGGTCTGTGCGAGGGCAGCGGCATCGCGATCACGATCACCGACACCGGCATCGGCATGAGCCCGGAGGAACTGCTGATCGCCATGGAACCCTTCGGCCAGATCCAGCGTCGCCGGCGCGGCCGCATCGAGGGCACCGGCCTGGGCCTGCCCATCGCGCGGCGTATTGCCGAAATGCACGGCGGCACGCTGGAACTGGAAAGCACACCGGGCAAGGGCACCACCGCCCGCCTGCTGCTGCCGGCCACGCGCATCGCCCCGCCGGCACCGCAATAGCGCAAAACGCGCGGGAAATGCGCATTGCACACTTGCCGACCGGCAACGGGCGAAGCAGTGTTGCCCTTCAGTTCGTCCCCGGAGGTTTGCCTTCATGAAGACCCATGCCCGTGTCGTCGTTATCGGCGGCGGCGTCCTTGGCTGCTCCATCGCCTATCACCTGACCAAGGCGGGCTGCGCCGACGTGCTGCTGCTCGAGCGCGCCGAACTGACCTCCGGTTCGACCTGGCATGCCGCGGCCAACATCCACGCCATGCACGGCAACGCGAGTCTTGCCCGGCTTCAGGACTACACGATCAAGCTCTACGACAAGCTGGAGGAGGAAACCGGGCAGTCGGTCGGCCTGCACCGCTGCGGCGGGCTCTACCTGGCGACCAGCCAGGAGCGCTTCGACGAGCTGAAGATCCAGCGCGCGCGGGCCCGCTACCTGGGCCAGGAGTTCGAGATCGTCGGGCCCGAGGAGATCAGGAAGCTCAATCCGCTGGTCAAGATGGACCGCGTGCTGGGCGGCATGTGGGGTGCCAGCGACGGCCACGTCGATCCCTCCGGCGTGACGCAGGCCTTTGCCAAGGGCGCCCGCATGGGCGGCGCCACGATCGAGCGCCAGTGCCCCGTCACCGCGCTGACCCAGCGCGCCGACGGCGGCTGGGACGTCGCCACGCCCAAGGGCACCGTGGTCGCCGAGACCGTGATCAACGTCGGCGGGTTGTGGGCGCGTGAGGTTGCCGCACTGGCCGGCTACACCCTGCCCCTGATGCCCATGGAGCATCAGTACATCGTCACCGAGAACGTCGCCGAGATCGAGGCCCTGGGCAAGGAGATGCCCCTGACGCGCGACCAGGACGGCGAGTTCTACATGCGCCAGGAGGGCAAGGGCCTGCTGCTGGGCTGCTACGAGCGCGAGGGCGTCCACTGGGCCGTCGACGGCACGCCGCTCGACTTCGGCATGGAGCTGTTCCCCGACGCCATCGAGCGCATGGAAAAGAACATGGAGGCCGCGATGACGATCATCCCGGCCTTTGCCAGCGCCGGCATCAAGCGCGTCGTCAACGGCCCGATGATCTGGTCGCCCGATGCCGCCGCCCTGGTCGGTCCCATCCCGGGCCTGAAGAACCACTTCTGCGCCGCCGGCATGATCCCCGGCTTCAGCCAGGGTGCCGGCGTCGGCTGGGCGCTGGCCGCCTGGGTGCTCGACGGCGAGCCGCCGCTCGACATGATGCCGCTCGATGTCTCCCGCTTCGGCGACTACGCGGGCAAGGGTTACACCCTGGCGCGCACCGCCGAGAACTACGGCATGCGTTTTGCCATCGCCTACCCCGGCGAGGAGCGCCAGGCCGCCCGCCCGCTCAAGACCGCGCCGGTCTATGACCTGCTCAAGGCCGAGGGTGCGGTGTTCGGCGCCAGCTTCGGTTTCGAGCGCCCGCTGTGGTTCGCCGCCAAGGGCGAGGACGCCCGCGACATCCTGACCTTCCGCCGGCCCAACTGGTTCGCTGCGGTCAAACGCGAGTGCAAGGGCCTGCGCGAGGGTGTCGGCATGCTCGATATCTCGGGCTTCTCCAAGTTCGAGGTCGAAGGGCCCAGGGCCGAGGCCTTCCTCGACGAGGTCCTGGCCTGCCGCCTGCCAAAGAACATCGGCCGCACGGTGCTGGCCCCCATGCTCAACCGCAAGGGCGGCATCATCGGCGACTTCACCGTCACGCGCCTGGCCCCCGACCGCTTCTATCTGGTCGGCGCCGGTGCCGCCGAACGGTTCCACATGCGCTGGTTCGACGACCACAAGCCGGCCTCGGGTGTCACCATCCGCTCCATGACCGCGGCGCGCGCCGGTTTCGCCATCGCCGGCCCCAACGCCCGCGAGCTGCTCGCCCGCCTGACCCGCGACGACGTTTCCAACGCCGCCTTCCCCTTCCTGACGACGCGCGAGATGGAGGTCGCCATGACCCCGGTGCGCGCCATGCGCATCGCCTTCACCGGTGACCTGGGCTACGAACTCCACGTTCCGGCCGAATTCCAGCGCGCCCTCTGGCACGGCCTGCGCGAGGCCGGCGCCGACCTCGGCCTGACCCTGGCGGGCAGCCGCGCGCTCGACAGCCTGCGCCTGGAAAAGAGCTACGGCCGCTGGGGCACCGAATTCACCGCCGACACAACGCCGATGGAATCCGGCCTCGACCGCTTCGTGAAACTCGACAAGGGCAGCTTCATCGGCAGGGAGGCCCTGGAACGCGCCGGCAACGAAGGCCCGCGCTATCGCCTCGCCACCCTGACCGTCGACACCGACAAGGCCGACTGCTGGGGCAGCGAACCGGTGCTGCAGGACGGCAAGGTCGTGGGCGTGGTCAGCTCCGGCGGCTACGGCCACCACGTCGACCGCTCCATCGCCATGGTCTACGTCAACCCCGACCTCGCCGACGACGCCGGCGGGCTGGAGGTCGAAATCCTGGGCGAGATGCGCAAGGCAAAGCTGCAGCCACAGGCGCTGTTCGATCCGGGGAACGAGAGGCTGCGGGGGTAGGCATGCTCGCGTAAGTAATTACGTCAAAGATTGGATAAATCTAACCGCCTCCGCGCCCGATAATATTCGACTTTTTTTGCTTTCAGACCATAGACGCGGCTCAGTGGACCATATCCACTCGACAAATGGACTCACCACGAATGATTTGATGATATGAAATTCGCTAAAGTCATAATTTCGTCCGAGACGATTTTTATCGATAAATTCTACCAAGCTCTCCAATTGTTCAATTTTTTTATCTAATCGTGCGCATCTTTGCGCAATAGTACGTGGACGTCCAATCTCAAAATCCAACGGCCTCTCAATGGCACATAACTCGAATATTATTAATGTGTCTTCTAGTTTTACGAAGCAATCAATTTCTTTCTTATCACCATCGTGACTAACTATCTCACAGTTTCTCTGTACATTTTTTGCTATTTCTTTAATTGATCTTACAAATGATATTTCGAATTGATGTCCTTTTTCCTTATTATCACGATCAACGTCCACGAAGATTTTCATTAAAAAATCCATAAACCCAGAAAAATTTACGACTAGAGCGCGGTCGTGAAAATGTAACATACGATGTGGACCCAAACTCCATACACCAACCATGGATTGAATCTGTTCATTGAGAGTTAAAAACTCTATCGCTTGACGAAATTTATTTTCAGACGAAATCTTGGAACCAAAAGTAGCAGGAATTTCAGGAGAATTATAAACATGCCATAACTTTTCTCTATTATAATTTAACGTACGATAACCCCTCTGAATCATCTGCAGGATAGATGATTGAGTGGAACGAGATATTTCACCTGTACTATTATAAACGCCAGTGGGCGAAAAACATAGCATACTTAAAAAATGGCAAACTGATAATATTGACCTTGCCCTCGTTGAGCGTCTCCCTTGACGCGCTGACTATGCAGCCAAGCTGATTTGGCTGGCAAGCCATCTCTGTTCGAATGCCATGGGGCTGGTATAGCCCAGCGTCGAATGCAGCC
>Ga0105054_10009197_pt1 | contig 12891 bp, 18 predicted proteins | sample BON02_FD_78091 | JGI IMG/M metagenome (GOLD analysis project Ga0105054, IMG submission 78091) | Freshwater microbial communities from Lake Bonney liftoff mats and glacier meltwater in Antarctica - BON-02 (megahit assembly) | ecosystem: Environmental > Aquatic > Freshwater > Ice > Glacier... | reverse complement strand
CCATACTGGAATTGAAACGCGTCTTGCGTATCGACCAACTGCCCGTTAATGTACCCTTAATCGCACCATACTGGAATTGAAACGCATGAGGTATGTTAGGCCCCAGACAACAGCATCCACCCTTAATCGCACCATACTGGAATTGAAACTTTCCAAAGAACAATATAGGCCGTTCGCCTACTGCCCCTTAATCGCACCATACTGGAATTGAAACGCGTCTTGCGTATCGACCAACTGCCCGTTAATGTACCCTTAATCGCACCATACTGGAATTGAAACTAAAGAATCCTGTGCCGCAAAGAAGATGTGTCTAAACCCTTAATCGCACCATACTGGAATTGAAACGCGAAATAATTAACGTATGTAGCGCCAATGTTCTTCCCTTAATCGCACCATACTGGAATTGAAACTAAAGAATCCTGTGCCGCAAAGAAGATGTGTCTAAAACCCTTAATCGCACCATACTGGAATTGAAACGGATCTACGTATCTGAACGCAATCATAGATCTTTGCCCTTAATCGCACCATACTGGAATTGAAACGGTATACCCTGATCCCGAGGGCTTCTATTTTCTTAGCCCTTAATCGCACCATACTGGAATTGAAACTGGTTTGTAGTCCCTACAAAAATACATTGTCTGGGGTCCCTTAATCGCACCATACTGGAATTGAAACTTTTTTTCTGTGTCGCCCATCATTCTTTGTGACGTGTCCCTTAATCGCACCATACTGGAATTGAAACTTAGCAATTACCTTGCCTTCCAAATAAGCCCCTAAATCCCTTAATCGCACCATACTGGAATTGAAACGCGTTTAACCCCCTTTCAATCACGGGTGCACCATACCCTTAATCGCACCATACTGGAATTGAAACTAAATCAAACCTGTTAATTATCTTAAAATCCATTACCCCTTAATCGCACCATACTGGAATTGAAACTGGTCTTAGTCACGTGCCAAGATTTGCGGGCCAAACCCTTAATCGCACCATACTGGAATTGAAACCGAAATACTCCATACCTTTTGCTTTTGATGGCCTTTCCCTTAATCGCACCATACTGGAATTGAAACGTAGTGATGGCCGGCCCAGGTCCCGTTGGTTGTAGCCCCTTAATCGCACCATACTGGAATTGAAACCGTTGAGCACCTATTGTCAATTTAACGAAATCCAGCCCCTTAATCGCACCATACTGGAATTGAAACAGAGGGGGGAAATACAATTTCAATCAAAGCAGTTATCCCTTAATCGCACCATACTGGAATTGAAACGGGATTGGCAAACTAATCCAAAATTCCATCTGAAAACCCTTAATCGCACCATACTGGAATTGAAACGCCTTTAAGGTTGGCACCAAGGTTATAATTACCACCCCCTTAATCGCACCATACTGGAATTGAAACAATGTTGAAAAAGACCGAACAAAAAACAATAGAATACCCTTAATCGCACCATACTGGAATTGAAACTCGAAGATGCAAAGCAAACCTCTGATGTACGACTTCTCCCTTAATCGCACCATACTGGAATTGAAACGAAGTTTGAACTAATGTAGTATTGTACCCCGGTGCTCCCTTAATCGCACCATACTGGAATTGAAACTTAGATTTGGCCGACTTAGTAACAAGCCCATGGGGGCCCTTAATCGCACCATACTGGAATTGAAACAGGACTTCAATAATGACTCTGATCCTGTCATTTATCCCTTAATCGCACCATACTGGAATTGAAACTTAGTAATTATGATAGATGGATTTAAAGTGCCTTCAACCCTTAATCGCACCATACTGGAATTGAAACATTGAAAATTCCCTCTTGTGGGTTTTCCTCATAGTCCCTTAATCGCACCATACTGGAATTGAAACGCATGGATGGCAATGATGATTCTTTCTACTTCAGCCCCCTTAATCGCACCATACTGGAATTGAAACCATACTTACCAATGGGCGAAGGATTACCAAATTATCCCTTAATCGCACCATACTGGAATTGAAACATGTCTGCTGGGCCTCTATTGATCTGTGCAATAGTGCCCTTAATCGCACCATACTGGAATTGAAACTTGATAAGATTCTCGATATAGGTATCAATCAAAAAACCCTTAATCGCACCATACTGGAATTGAAACCTAGTAAATGCCTCCTGACTACTGTCATTGTCAATGCCCTTAATCGCACCATACTGGAATTGAAACTTCTCTGAAGGCACAGTAGTTAATCTTCTGGCAACCCCCTTAATCGCACCATACTGGAATTGAAACTGTCTTCTTTGTGATGGATGAAAGTACCTGGTGTATTCCCTTAATCGCACCATACTGGAATTGAAACATAATTGTTTTGCGCATGGTGTACATTACGCTGTACCCCTTAATCGCACCATACTGGAATTGAAACAGCAGGGTAAAAAAATGATGCCTCTGTACGGTCTCCCCTTAATCGCACCATACTGGAATTGAAACACCACGTTGATGCAATTGCAAATGACTTTTTGAAACCCTTAATCGCACCATACTGGAATTGAAACAACTTTGGGCTATACATAGGCATTGCAGTCGCCATACCCTTAATCGCACCATACTGGAATTGAAACACCTTTCTGGCCTGGTCTAATGTGACAAACGAAATACCCTTAATCGCACCATACTGGAATTGAAACAAGGAATACATTACCTCACATTCCAGACCGTCCTCCCCTTAATCGCACCATACTGGAATTGAAACAGCGAAGACTTGATTATAAGTAGCGAGGGATCAGATACCCTTAATCGCACCATACTGGAATTGAAACACTCTAAAAGACCTTAAAGGTTTTTGAGCCCCGGAACCCTTAATCGCACCATACTGGAATTGAAACCAAGATATAAGTACGCTTTTATTATCATCTTCTCCCCCTTAATCGCACCATACTGGAATTGAAACAGTTAATCACCTGGCTTTCAATATCAGGTACCTCAGCCCTTAATCGCACCATACTGGAATTGAAACTCGCAAAGAGCCCTTCTATGAGGTAGCGGATATTGACCCTTAATCGCACCATACTGGAATTGAAACGATTCTACAGGAGTGGTATTGGTTCTATTGCTTGTGCCCTTAATCGCACCATACTGGAATTGAATTTGAGTCCTTCTTTGTCAGCGTCAGGTTTTTTTATATCTTGCGTTACGTGCTTTACGTAACGCATATTACGAAACATGAGAAAGCCAAATAACCCCTTTATCCTTAGCGGCTACCATAGCCCGGACTACTTCTGCAACCGAAAGGAGGAATTGGCCTGGCTGGATGAGCAGTTTCGAAACGAGCGAAATGCCGTAATCTATGCCTACCGAAGGATGGGCAAGACTGCCCTGATAAAACATTTTTTCCATCACCTGGAAAAAAATAAAAGGGCAAAAACAGTGTTTGTAGACCTTTTGGGCACAAGTAACATGCCCGAAGCCAATAAAAAACTGGCCAATGCCATCGTTCAACAATTTGGCAATCCGCATGGCGGTATTGGTAAAAGAATGCTGGCCATGCTCAGTACACTAGGAGCTACCATAGGTTTGGATCCAATAAGTGGAGTACCTCAGATTTCCTTTGGGCTTGTGCAGGCTAGCGAGGTGGAACGGTCTATGGAGGCGATTGGTAGCTTCCTCAAGGACATAAATCAGCCTGTGGTCATTGCTATTGACGAATTTCAGCAAATCACCAGTTACGCTGGTCAAAATGCCGAGGCTGTTTTCCGTTTCTGGACACAGGAGTTTCCCATGATCCGTTTTATTTTTAGCGGCAGTCACCGGCACATGATGCAAACGATGTTTAATGACCAAAGCCGTCCTTTTTACAACAGTGCACAGATGTGGTCATTGGAACCAATAAACAGAACTGATTATTCCACCTTTATTCTGGCATTTTTTAGAAAGGAAAACCTTGAAATGACCGAAGCGCTACTTGACAAAATATTTGACTGGTGCCGTATGCAAACCTACTATGTGCAACTCATCTGCAACAAACTGTATGGCAGAAGACAGGCTGTCAGTGATGACCTGCTACTAGAGGTGCAGCAGGAAATTGTACAGCAGGAAGCACCATTGTTTAGCACCTATCAGCAATTGCTTACGGATTTTCAATGGAGGGTACTAAAAGCAATCGCCTTGCATGAGAAAGTAAAATCACCCACATCTCAGGAATTTCTCTCCAGTTATAACCTGGGTGCTGCCAGCTCTGTAAGTACAGCCCTACAGCTGTTGATAAAAAAAGAATTCATTGTCTATCAAAATAATCACTACCGGCTTCACGACACCCTATTGATGAGATGGCTACAGCAGCTTTAACCCTATTGGATCGGAAAATTGAGGAACTCATGATTGAGGAACGTGGCAGGAATTTTTACGAGAGAATCGCTGAGTTGCTGAAGATGGCTGCTGATTTACCATTGCTTCACCGAGAGGCGAAAACCCTGGCAATCAAGATTAACTGCACTCAGAGATGAATTGAAAACAGCTGAATTGATCAAGCCATAGCGCTGGTTTGAAAAGCTTCCTCCCAGATTCGGATTAAGTCCCATGGAAACCAAAGGAGAAACTGCCCTTGCTCTCTACCGTGGCGAACAAGCCTTAATCAACAAAATGATGGCCTTCGATTACGAAACCAGTGATTTCCTTTCGGCCACATATTGCATGATTTCATCTATCGTATTCGGTTATCGTATATTTTTATACTACCTTTGTATGTTATGAAACCGTCATGGTTAATTTGATCATTAGACACTTAGGTAAATGATTAAATCAACCATCAAAGGTTTTATAGGTCAATAAAAATAAATTATTTACCCATGAAAGTGACTGCCATATTGCCCGATGATATGATAGAAGACGTAAAAGCATTTACCGGGGGAAAAAATATTACCGACAGCCTGATAAAAGCACTCAACGACTGGTTATACCTGAAAAGGATTGAAAAACTAAACGCTAAATTGTCCGATAATCCTGTAACCTTCGATGAGGAGTATTCAGCGGAAAAAGTACGAAATCTAAGCAATAGGTATGATCGTTCCTGATACCAGTATCTGGATAGAGTTCCTGAAGCAAAACGAATCGGTGAAAACCGGGTTTTTGTCTTTGCTCAAAGACCGGAAAATAGCCGTCATTGAACCCATCTTTGCAGAACTCCTGTACGGAATCAGAAAACCAAAGGACAAAGAACTTGTACTTTCTTACTGGCAGATTTTGCCCAAACTGGATTTTGACAGTGGATCCCTGCTGAAGGCTTCCCAATTTGCCAATGATCAAAATTTTCACAACCTGGGTATAGGCCTGATGGATGCCGCTATCATTCAGCCAGTGATTAGCTATGGTTATCAATTGTGGACGCTGGATAAGAAAGTGCTGGGTGTGCTGGATGCATCTAATCGGTTTGATTAAATATAGGTCTTGCCAATCGCTGCTACCCATACCGCAATTGAAACTCGACTAATTAACAATTAATCATTAACAATCCCTTAATCGCACCATACCGGAATTGAAACATAGATCGAATAGGCTCAAAAGAACCGGGTCATCGCACGTTATCGGAATTGAAACTTTCATTAACCATTAACAATTAATAATTATAAGCACCCTTAATCCCACCATCATGGAATCAAAAGATCATTCCAGTTGATTCCTACTGCCAGAAACCTTTTTATTATGTACTTGAATATTGGCCAATCCACATATAATGTGCCTACCTACTTAAAATAAGTCCTACTTACCTGCAACTCCCCCAATAAAGGGTCGTTTATCTCTCGCATTTTGCCTAGGATTTTACGGTGCAAAGAATCAATGATTTCTCTTACTTCATTCCTTGGATCATTGATTAGATTTATGTTTTCTTCAGGGTCAAGGGCGATGTGGTACAATTCGTCGCGTTTGGGATCCATAAAGTCCCTGACTAGCTTCCACTCTGGTGTTCTGTAGCTCCTCAAAAATGAGGTGGCATAATTAACCATGCTGTACGCTGAATAAAAATCATTGTCCCAATTGACTATTTTTTCTCCTTTGATTAAGGGAACAAGACTTCTCCCTCTTAATAAATGTCCCTCATCCGAAGGAAGCCCAACTCCGGCCATTTCAAGAAGCGTCGGGTAAATATCCAGTACAGAAATGGTCTCGTCTATCTTTGTCCCTGCCTGCGCTACTCCTTCCCAATAAACAATGGCAGGGATCTTTAGGGAGTTGTCGTATAAGTTGGGTCGGTACCCCGCATTAATGTTTTGGGTATTATCGGGTATGGTCTTTGTGATCCATTTCCCATTGCCTTTATGCTCTATGCCATTATGCCCCATATTGTAGCCATGATCGGATAGAAAAATAACAATGGTATTGTCAATAATACCTGTCTCCTCAAGCGAAGCCATGAGCCTGCCCACATTTCTATCCATGCCTGCAGTACTTGCCAGGTACTCTTTCATCCTTCTTTTGGTTTTCTCAATGTCCAGGTCTGGATAGCCCGGATTGGGAATGACTGGATCCATATTTTGAAATGGTGCCCAATCCTCGGCTGACACAGGCAACCATTGGGAATGAGGCGCTCGGGTATTGTAAAACAATAAAAAAGGGGCATTTCTTGACTCTTCTATAAAAGCAATGGCTTGGTCGGCTAATATATCTGTAGTCAATCCCTTTACGGTTTTCAACGCTCCATTTACTTCCAATTCTGGGTTCTCAGGGGTTGTTCCCCCACCTACAAGGCCCATAAAATAATCAAACCCATGATTTTTAGGGTGGTATTTCTTCCCTTCTTCAGCCGTCCAGTCTCCCAAATGCCATTTTCCTACCAATCCAGTATGATACCCAGCTGTTTGCAGCATTTCAGCAAAGGTGGTGCTTTGTGGATCAAGCCCGGCATTTACATTGGGATCATACGTTAACTTACTATGGGTTGGACTTACAATAAAATCCAAAATATTGTATTCACTGGCATACCGTCCAGTCATAATGCTAGTGCGGGAAGGGCTGCACACAGGGGTGGTGGTAAAGGCATTGCGGAAAGTCACTCCTTTAGTAGCTAATTCATCCAAATTCGGAGTATATGCATTGGGATTACCCGAAGCGCCAAAAGCCCATTGTGCCTGATCGTCAGTTAGAATAATAAAATGTTTGGCCTGTCGGCAGCTACCTGAAAAGCGAAGACCAGGGTAGTGGAAAGGAACAAATAAATGGATGCAAATATTATTTTGCCTCTTTTAGTGTGCATTTTCTTTCGGTTATTTTTTTACTCGCTAACACCTTTAATTCCATAACATTCGACTTCATAATCTAGATCAGTCTAGTAATCGCTTTTGAAAACTGAAGTTTACCTCGCAAAAAAGGAAGTCGAATCATGGCTTTTCATCAAAAAACAAGGTAAAAAAATAACCTAGTATTTTGCTTTTATCTGAGGAATTTGCCAGTTGATGGAACAGTCCTTTTCCAACCCAAATTGGCAATTAATCCTTTGTAACTAATCAGCACCTACCTGAATAGCAAGGCAACGCAGCGTATTTAGAACATTCTGACCATTCTTGATTGCTGTGTCTGTGATAGATCTTAGAATCGCAAACCGATCTGCCCCTTCCATGGGTTTGAACTGTCCGGATATTTTCTGTTTTACCTTCACATTTCGAATAGCTCTTTCGGAGCCGTTGTTATCGGGTGATCATTGTGTCAAGGAAGTTCTTCTGCAAGAACGGGAAATGCAAAAGGAAAATTTTTACCGAGAGGTTTGGTACAGATATTGGCCCATACAAGAGGTGTTTTGACAGGTATGTCAAGTTGGTGAGGAAACTAGGTCTGGAATTGGGTGGCAGTAAAGGATCAGCCATCTGTAAGGCAATCGGATACCCGTCTAGTCCTTCCTCTGTACTGAGAACTGTGAAGCAGATCCCGATACAGCCCAATATGAATACCTCAGGAACTATCGGTGTGAATGACTGGGCCTATAAAAAGGGTAGGAATTATGGGGCGATCATCGTTGACCTTGAAAGCAGGAAAGTGGTAGACCTACCACCTGACAGGGAAGCCGGCACCCTTGCCCGGTGGCTTGAGACTCACCCCGAGGTACATACTGTTTCAAGGGACAGGGCAAGCGCCTACTCCTTGGGTATCCGGATGGCGGCACCCGCGCTGTCCAGGTCGCTGACCGGTTCCATTTGCTGGTTAACCTCCGGCAAGCCTTTCAGAACTCGTTGGCCATACACGGACCCGTAATAAAAGAAAGTTTCCAGGCCTTCGGTTACCTAAGCAGGGAACCGGAAGACCCCTTGGACAACAACCAAAATGAGGGCACAGAGCCCCTGACGCCGAACCAGCTTCTCCGCAAGGTGAAAATGTAGGTGTGTTTGTAGGGAATGTCAATCCGGAAAAACAGTTCAAGTTTGAAAAAGCAAAGGAATTGCATCAAAAGGGTTACGGTATCAAGTCCATCGCCGATCAGCTGGGAGCAGGTAGGAAAATAATCAGAAAGTACATCGCCACTGACAGTCTCAAAGGAAGAGAGCCCACAAAATCAAGGAATATGACCAACTTTAGCGGCTTCGAGTCCGAGTTGCTGAGGCAATACCTACCGACAACCACATTTTTGAGTCTTTTTACCCATATTGTCGAGAAAGGTTTCAACGGGAAGTATACACAGTTCTGTGAAAGAATGAACAAGCTGATCAATGACGGAAAAACTGCCAAAACCAGGAAAAAGGAGCATTTACCACCACTCATGCCTGTCAAAACCTGGTCCACATCCAAACTTGCATTCATGGCATTGTCAAAGAGCGGGACTTTAAAAGAGGAAGATAAGAATTTCTTGGACTTCTTGTTCTTAAAATCACCGGAAATAAACAAGACAGCCATCCTTGTAAGTTCAGGATAATCTATTCACCAAAAGTGACGAAGAACCCAGTATCGACCGTAATGTCTACATCGTATCTAAGAACCAGATTATTTTTAAACATTACGTGAACCACCATGTTTATAAGGTATATCAAAACAAATATCAAATGGAAAACATAGTAGAAATTGCATCCGGAAACAAAGATTTCAGTACACTCGTAGCTGCCGTTGTAGCAGCTGGATTAGCAGAAACTCTTAGCGGAAATGGTCCTTTCACAGTATTTGCTCCTACGAATGAAGCATTTGCAAAACTACCTGCTGGCACGGTTGAAGAACTTTTAAAACCAGAGAACAAGGAAAAACTTGCAGCTATTCTTACCTACCACGTGGTATCAGGTAAAGTAATGTCAAAAGACTTGTCGAATGGACAAAAGGCCAAAACCGTTAACGGTCAAGAGGTAGTTGTTACTATTGAAGATGGTGTTAAAATTGACACAGCTGCAGTAGTAACAGCCGATCTTGAAGCTTCAAACGGGGTTATCCACGTCATTGATTCCGTGATAATGCCTAAGTAACTAATGAATAACCGTGCGGCTCCGATAATTTAGGATCCGCACGTTTTTTTTTCTAACATGCTCAACCCAACCAGGATCCAGCACAAATTTGTCCAACTAATTGAGCTGAAATTTCGTTCAGAAATTCCAGTTCAACCGAAATGATACAATTTACTTTCCCTCTTTTTTAATTCTATTTCGAAGAAACTAATCTTGAGTGCCTGTCGCTGAGTTCTGGTCTCCGAGCGGATGCGAAGCTAGCCTAAAGCGAGTCGAAGGATGCAAGAGCGCCTTCGTGCTGAACGAAGGCTAACTCGTTAGGGGTAGATGCACTATCTGATTTTGGTTGATTCATCCCAGCGATTATCCAAGATTGCAACAATATAAATCTTGTATAACTAATAAGTGCCATTTAATAGCGCGACACAAAATAATGCATTCAGCACATTTTGGCCACTTTTGATGGCAGTATCGGTAAAGAATCGCAAGATAGCAAATCCATCTGCTCCGTTTGCAGATTTAAACTGTCCGGATGTCTTTTGCTTCACCTTGATGTTGCGGACTGCTCTTTCTAATCCATTGTTATCTGGCGGCACATCCGCATGGTACAGAAAGGCGAAGATGTGATTTTGGTACTTGTTGAGTCGCTTTTTGAAGGAAGTAACTTCTTTATGTTTCACATCTGTATGCTCTAAGAGCAATTCATCGACATCCGTTTCTATGAGTATTCGCGGTGGCTGGTGATTCAGATAATCTTCAGGATTCATTTGTTTTTTGACAGCAATAGCACCCATGAGCACAGTTTTGCATTTTATCGCCCAGGGAGATTCATAGCGTTGCTCAAAAAAATTGAGTTCTCTCAACAGGCGTGCCACACAAAGTTGATGTCCCGAAGTGGCTCTTCCAACAATCGCTTACGATAATGCTGTTGGGAAAACCGTCTGAAAATTTTCTTGGATGGTATCGTAAACTCCTTTTGGAGAAGCAGAGATAAAGATGGTTTTGGTATTTTGCCAAGTCCATATCCATATTTTTTTGCCATCCACCTTTGCGCCAGTTTCGTCGGTGCCCACTACTTTGCTTTCCACAATCCTTGGGCGCAGGTGCTCGTAGATAGGAGTAGCTTTTCTGGTGAGTCTGTTTATGATACAGTGCAGGCCACCTTAGCTTATAGAGATGTTAAACACATTGTTGAGCAGCTCTTTCAAGCGCATAAATGACAGATATTGACGCGAATAAAAATAGCCTATAAGGCTTTCTATACCGGGCCCGTAACTTACCGCTGCAATAACTTCCGTCGGGTAGGTTCCCAGTGCGCTGTGTCCGCAAGCACACTGCGTTTGGTAAATGCGGTTCTCGGTATATTTGGGTTTCACAGGTGGTACATCTATCACTTGACGCTTGCCAGATAGATCAAAAGGCAGCCCAGACAGGCTCGATCCACACTTGCCTCAATAGCAGGGCATATGGTTTGCAATTTTCGAATCACCATAGCGGCGCTAATCCTCAGTCTCAAAATAGCCTGATTTTCTTGCGGTTACAACAATTCCCGAGTCGAGTCGGGACAGGCTACTACGAATCCTATTGCAGAATCCGGGTTCAATTTATAGCTTTGCATCATGCAGACAAAGCCTTTTAAATATGTATTCCGATTGCAATACTTAGGTATCCGTTACCATGGATGGCAAGTCCAGAAAGGAGTAAAAACCATTCAAGGAACGCTGGAAAGAACCTTCCGCTATGTGCTGCAGCACGAAGACTTTAATATTCTCGGATCCAGTCGAACAGATACTGGGGTCTCCTGCCTGTATGGAGCCTTTGAATTATTCTTATCCCAGCCAATCAACCCTGATGATTATATCGCCACTTTGAATGAAAACTTGCCTTCGGACATTAAGATTTTGAGTGGTAACCAATCCACCTATGATTTTAATATCATCCAAGGTGTAGCGAATAAAAGCTATGGGTATTATTTCGCTATTGGAGAAAAACCCCATCCCATGTATGCTGGCGCAGTAGCCTATGCTGGTTTGGGGTTAGATTTAAAAATTATGAAAGAAGGAGCATCCCTATTTAAAGGCAAGCATGATTTCAGGAGATTTTGTACGCAAGGCAAAAATACCGATGACTTTGTAAGGAATATTACTTACTCCCAAATCGAAAAACCACCTAGAAACTATGTTTTTTTACCAGAAAATAACGTCTTGGTATTCAGGGTTATTGGAGACGGTTTTCTAATGCACCAAGTTAGAAGGATGACCGCCGCGCTCTTAATGTTGGGAAAAGGCGAAATAAATTTAGCGGAAATTCAAAATGCACTCGCGAGTACATCGAAAACACCATTGTGCGGAAAAGCACCTGCAAATGGCTTAATTCTGGAAAAAGTCTCTTTTATAAATGATTTATTTTGAATTAGAACCCTATTTATCAGTAAGTTAAGCATAATATTAAATACTTAAGACAAGTCCGGAATAGAGGTAAGACCTCAAGATTACTTGGGTGGTTACTTGCACCTAAAATAATTAATTACACCAAATTTGTTTGATTTCTTCCAAAGCTTTTTTTGTTTTTAGGATTTCAGATTACCTTCGTACCTTCATCGTTAAGAAGTAATACAGTTATGAGAACATGGTTTTTGTGTAAGGTAAAGTATGCCAAAGAAAATGAGGAGGGACTTCTCAAAAATGTCTCAGAACAATACCTGGTAGATGCGGTATCATTTACAGAGGCTGAAGCTAGGATATATGACATGCTGGGCAGTGTGATCAGGGGAGATTTTCAGGTTACAAGCATCAGTAAAAGCAATATCGTAGATGTCTTTTTCTTCGATGATGTAGATGTTTGGCACAAGTGTAAAATCACCTATATCGTAGCCGATGCTGACAGTGGCAAAGAGAAAAAAGTAACGCAGTACATGTTGGTGACCGCCCACAATGTCAAGGAGGCATACGATCGTATCTACGAAAGTCTGAACAATATGCTTGTAAGTTTTAATGTTCCAGATGTTTCAGAAAGCCAAATTGTTGAAATATTCCCATACGAAAAAGACGATGAAGAGCTAAACCCAGCTATCCCTGATAATTTGAAGCCCCTATCAGAAGTCCAGAATGAAAGTGAAAATGTAGGGGAAAACCAACCTTAAAAAAGGTTGGTGCTTTTTCACCAAAACACAATTCCTCTGTAATCAGCGAATTGAAGCTGAATTTAAAGCGCCTCAAACAGTCTTAGGTTATAGATTCTGAATCGACTGATTTTTATCCGATTAAAAAAAATCACACGCATCCTACATCCTAGGCTCGTATCCCTATAAATGATTTCCCGAGATGGTCCAAAAGCCATCTCGTTTTTTTTTATCGCACAAAAACTTTTCAGGTACATGACCTCAGCCTCAAACTCCCCTTATATTTTTGTGGGTAAAACCTACAGTAGACATCCTGTTTTGTACTCAATTTACTTCTAGGGAAGGGTATTAAACATATTGTTTACTTCCAATCAACTCTTACAAGAGTTCATAACCT
>Ga0105054_10009196_pt1 | contig 12891 bp, 13 predicted proteins | sample BON02_FD_78091 | JGI IMG/M metagenome (GOLD analysis project Ga0105054, IMG submission 78091) | Freshwater microbial communities from Lake Bonney liftoff mats and glacier meltwater in Antarctica - BON-02 (megahit assembly) | ecosystem: Environmental > Aquatic > Freshwater > Ice > Glacier... | reverse complement strand
ACTTAGATTGGAATTGCAAATATCTCTCAACAAGAAAATCATCCAAAATGTTTCGCTTTTCAAATCGATTCAATCCTCAGATTGCGTTATTGATATGATCGAGAATTTTGTGCCAAAAATATTCATTCCAGGTGAATATATTGTGCTGGAAGGAGATATTGGTACAGATATGTTTATCATTGTGCGGGGCAAGGTGCAGGTTATTAGAGAGAGCAATGGTAAGAAAACGGTGGTGTGCACTCTAGGAGATGGTGAAGTGTTTGGGGAGCAAGCGTTACTCAAGAGGGAAACACGAAATGCCTCGGTACGGGCTGTCACGTACTGCGATACATTGACTTTGACAAAAGAAGACTTTGACCATGTCTTACTCTCCTATCCGGAATTCGCCCGCTCAATTCAAAACGCCAGCCTGTTTAAGGAAACTGGCTGGGGAAGAATAAGAGCTATAGTCAATCTTTCAAAGTCAGTGGGTTGGTTTGGAAAACAAGTTAATATACGTGAATTACTTCTAGGGAAACATAAGAATTAATGAAATCCATTATACAAGGGGTTCTCGATCACCAGCCAAACGTGGCAAATGAACAAACGCGTCTGTTCCATATCCTTCCATCGACATCAATGTCAATTCACCACCAAAATAACGGACATATCCTCTTGAAATCGGCAAACCATACCCCAATCCTGCCAATGGATTTTCTCTCCCAAAATCTTCAAGATTTTCCAAATGCTCAGGAAATGCATCGTGCGCGGTAGTGAAAAGATAACTAAATACTTTGGACGAAATAGATCGAGGAATTCCTCCACCAAAATCACTAATACGAATAACAATATCCTCGTTGTCTTCGCCATCCGCGATCACAATACGAATATCAGGCATATCATTGATACCTCGATGTTCCACAACGGCCCTCATACTATTTTTCAACAGTTCAAATAATATATAATATAAGTGGGACGGAACGTAGGGGAAAGTTAAATCAGTTCTCCCTAAAAATTCAACTTTTGGGGCGTCACCAAAATGTCTATCACACATGTATCGTGCATCTTCTGCCGCTGCCTTGGCTACTTTTGCCGCAGATGTTTTCCTACATACCAAACCAACATAATCAGCTTCTTGCTCGCGCTGCAATTCCAAATAATGTCCAATCAGGATTCGAATCCCAATTCTACTCAGAAAAAAACGGTCAAAGTAGTTGTGTATGTCGACCAAGTCACTTAGATCTCTACCTCCTTCCAAAACACGTTTTCCTTCAGCGCTTCTTTGGAATTCATATAGTCCTTTTGCAATCATCACCAACGTATCTTGATGCCGATTGTAAATAGCCGATAGCGAGGTTTTCAAGCCCATGTCATCGTCATCAGGTACCGAAAGAACTTCCTCGAAACTCTGTTCGTACCAAGTTTTCACGGACTGAATGGACGGCATATCACTAAGACCGTAGGGAAGCATTGAGAGATCCCTAGCTCGATGGGCGAATCTTACAGGCATCTCCCTCTTCAAAAACATTCCTAATTCTTTCTGAGCGAACATTCTCCTGTCTTCACGAGATATCTCACGGGGTTTGGTATTTGTTCTCAGTTTATTCTGATAGCCAATGGACCCGCTTCCGACCCCAAGCAAAGCTTTCATTCCCATTGGGGTCTGGGGCATATTCGCGTAAGTCATTAACAATGACTTCTTCATGGTCAACCTCTATTAATAAAAAAGATTTTTAGCAAGATGAGCTCCCAGCTGTTACCACTGGAATTGATTGACAAATGTATTGGTTCTCGGATATGGGTTATTATGAAGGTAAGTGAACCTAGTTAATGAAAGGTAGGCTGATGTGTTCTTTCAGGGAGATAAAGAGCTCGTTGGCACGCTTCGTGGAATCGATGAGTTTGTTAATATGGTCATGGATGACGTGATCGAGTAGTAAGTTTTTATTCATGTGATTTTGTATCATTGGCTAATTGCATTTAGTGAGATCACGCCACAGGGTAGGAAATCAACTGAACTGAGTCAAGTTTTGCTAAATGGAAACAATATTGCGTTGGTAAGTTCACGTATCGACAATCATGAATGTATATTGAAATGAATGATAGTTAGTCCCTGGAGGAGAACCAAGTTAATATACAAGAATTTTCTTTTTTTCGAAATGCTAATACTGTAATAAATGAATTGCTTTATTTAATTAAACTGTTTTCTTTTTGACGTTTTTGCGGTGAGTCAGGTGAACTCCATCGTCGGCTATTTTGGTTCCAGACAGAATAAACCCCCCTCTAGAGCTTGTCATCATTTCCGGATGAGAACGCCCAGGAAGAACCTGGTATTGACGAAACCATGATTCCGCTAGTCGAGTATTCGCAGCGGTTATTGGTTGCCTCATTAACCCCACTCGTATCTCCTCTAAATCGTCAATTGATTCGGAGAAAACAACAAACGGACGTGAAGGTGCTAGAAATGGATATAACGCACGGAAGACTGCAGGTGGGTGATATCTAGATGCAATCACCAAGGAATCTGCTCCAGTATTGGTCAGAAAATCAAAAGCTTCCAAGGCTGCTCCTGTTGGCTTTGGAAAATTCACCAACGTTCTATCGATGTTTTTCTGCACTTTCTCGTTGTCAGAGACCACATTCTGTAATGAAGCGATACGGCGAGTCCATATCTGATCCTTCATATCGGCTGGAAGACCTTTGCAGAGCAAATTCAAATCGATATTTTGATGAAGCGCCAATTGGTCCTTTGAAAAGTTGAAATAATCCATCATCTCTGGGTTTTGAGAGTCAAAAAATCCATTGTACAACTTGCCTTCATCTCCCATCCTTTCTAAAATACTTCCTAATAAAACACCAAAGGAAGAATCTATAACTAGGGCTCGGGAACCAGGTTGACTACACGACAAAGAGAGAATTTGAGGTATGGTATCCATTGGTCTCATATTTCCAATTCGGAATCCAGTCCCTTGCTTTTGCATCCATAATGCTTGGCATATTGTCTGCGAATTCGCTTTTACCACTCTGAAGCACCTCGAATGTTTCTTAGTACTTCTTTTCAAGAACTTATCCTGTGAAAATTGGGTTTTGCCTTCAAATGTTGTGCTGCTTTCTGCAATTGTGCGTGCTACTTCAGCTGCTGACATTTCGGATGATTTCAAGGCCTTCACATGTGCAGCCGTCAGGTTCTGCGCCTGTCCTTGCTTGTCATACAGAAATTCGTTCGTCTTTATCTTAACATCATCTGTATCACCGTAAGAACCTTTCTTTGACCCCAATAACTCATCGATTCTTTTCAGTTCATCAATAAGATCTTTTCTAGACTCTCGAAGTTCCCCTTCTGAGTTTGGAAGCACACCAACTCCATCAGTTTCAATCAATCTGTGTATTTCTGCATCAGCACTTTCGTCATCACGATTTCGCTTCTTTGAAGATTTCAAATACCTGTCCGCGATATTAGGATTCTCCTTCCATGCTAGTGTTCGCTCCTCTATATCAGCAACTAATTTCAAATCAAAGCAAGTGCCATATCGTGCCCCGATCAAGTCTTTTGTTAGAAAAACTGGGCCGGCATTCTTCCTTAATGGAATTACTGCCTTACCTGCAGGGTCAGCACGAACTAAAAATTCTCCTCCAGATTCAGTTAGACACGCGACCCATTCGTTCGAACCAATCATACAAAAATTCAAAACATATAAAGTCCCCCCGAAGCTGCAAAAAACAAAAAAAAATTTAGGAAGTATCGAAGAGGAGGCTTGAACTCCTGACTTTAGTGTTATTAGCACTACACTCTAACCAACTGAGTTACATCGACTTCCACATGATGGTTGGACCATTCCTGTTGTGAACGTGAATTTAGTTGTACAATAAAAATAAAGTAAAATTTTAAATAATTTTTAGTCCACTCCAGTTAATAATTTAGAGTGGAGATGGATTCGGGAACTACGGCTGTTATGATAAGTGATAGCAGGTGGAAGGCTTTAGTTAAATTAGCAGCGAAGGAGAACGACGTGGAATTGCCATCAGAACCTCACAAGAAGAGAAAAGATTCAATCGAGAGCATGCCTGCTTCGGAGAGTGATGAGGAAGAAGTCAAATCGCACAAGAAGAAAAAACACAAGAAGAAGCATAAGAAGTCAGAATAGATATGGTTTAATAATCTAAATTTTATATAATGCGAAATTTGGGACGCCGTATACATGGCGCATTAGATCGCGAGTCAAAAGCCCTTCAAAATCATGACCGTCGTGATTATCGATCCATTTGTTTTTTATTTGGCAGTATCCATATTGCTTAAATCCGCTCACAGGAGAGATCAAATGGATATGATTCTCGTTGAAATTTACATTGAAATACATGTCAGATTCAGACGAAGTTAAAGTGACGCCTTCAGAAGGAGATGCTTGAACAAGAAGGCAAGGATTGGTTTCCTTCAAGCCAGTGAGCCCAGCTGATATCTTGTCGAGGGTTTTTGATTTGAGTGAAGGAAATTTTGTATTCGATTCCAGCATCAAATCTACAGCCATCGGATTTGCGTTCCAAGAGAGCGCATCTGTTTTTTCAGGTGTGATCTTTCCACCTTGCTGCTTCAAGAAGAAGGCCGATCGTTTGGATTGAGAACCAGCAACAGTAACGAAGCACCGTCTCATGACTATTCTGGAATGTTTTTTTTTGTGTCACTTCATCATCAAAATTTTCTTTGATAATCACATGATGAAAGAGGAGGGGGATGAGTTGTATAAGACGGAATTGTGCCGGAAGTGGATGCAAGTTGGAAATTGTAGATACGGAGACAAATGTCAGTTCGCTCACGGTACACACGAGCTACGATCTCTAGTGCGACATCCTTTATACAAGACCTCGAACTGCAAGAGCTTCCAATCGTCAGGAACTTGTCGATACGGGAACCGCTGTCGATTTATTCACGACGAACCAGAGGATTATCTTTGTACATTAGCCCGAGGGGTGTCGACGATGAATGTAAGCGATATGCCGAGAGTTCCATCAGCTCCTGCTGGGCTTCACAGGGATACTTATCAACCCTACGGCAAATCGTTTTCGGCGAGCGCAGCTGATCTTTCTTCAATGGATAGAGATTTTTTATTCCAAGATAATGTCGCTCCTCTAGGAACGGAAGCCATTCCGATTGAAAAAAAGTCGCCGTTATTGAGTGCACTACGTAGAACATCCGACGCTGAGTTGAAGGCGTCCGCGTCGGCTGTAGCTTTGTCGTCGCTTGAGAGTCCTGATATCACTGAGAATAACAGAAAACATTTTGTACCTCAGCATGTATTTCACGACTCCATAGGGAGGAGCGTCTCGCAACCAGTATTTAATTATGATAGTAGTCAATTCCTTTTCGGGGGGCTATTCCCGCCTGTGCACCCGGCACCAGATACCAGCTTTAGCACCTTTTTGAATAACACTGATGATTCAAACAATGATGAAAGTGGCTTGTTTTACTAGAAAGGATATATATTTAAAGAAGAAAACATTCGTTTATTATTAGCTTTGTTTTATATATGTACAGTTGTATTTGGGCCTGAAAATTAACATGAAACCAACTTTTCAAACTTGATATATTTGCTGTGACTTCGCTTAATTTTAAACTCTTCTATTAGGGCCATAAAAAAATGGAAGAGTTAGTGAAAGAGAATGAGGCGTTGCGTGCAAGCTGCAAAAGATGGAAACGAAAATTCAAGCAAGAGGTACAAGTGAACAAAGAACTCGGACGCAGGGTGGCAGAATGGAAACATGCTTGCGAGCAGGCTCGGTTGGATAATACCACGGTGAATAAAGTAGATGAAGTAGATTTAGCGGAATTAGATGATGTAGATATATCGGACGATTTTAGCAGTGTCATTCAAAGCGTTGTGGAATTGTCTCAAGATGGAGTTAATTTCAATTGGGGAGTTCCTTGCAATGATATCCGTCAATTCTGCTATCCTGATCGTGAACCAATCAGCTCGGCTAGGGAACCATTTGCATTTGTGCTTAGTGGTGGTCCTATAACTCCGATGAAACAAGAAATTTCTTGTTTAGATGGTGCTGTTTATGGTTTATGTGTGGATATATCTGAAACATCTTGCATGTGTGTATTGTCTAGACGCCCGTTTTTGAAATTGTTCGTTGAACTTTGTCGTCAATTAATCCCACAAAGCTCACAAGAAAGAATTCAAACTTTGGAAGTATTTAAAATAGAAGAAGAATGTGATATTGACAAGTTATTAGCAGAATGGGGTCATAGTTATCTTCTTGAACAAGTGTCCTTGGATCAACTGATATTTTTGTTAGGTTGTTTATTATTAGAAGTCAAAGTGGTAGTAGTGAGCAAAAATCCAGGCAATGTTTCAGGTTTTATGCTTGGGTTGTTGCCTTTGTTGAGACCGCTACAGTGGGTACAACCGTTTATCCCGCTGCTGCCACATGCTCTCTCTGTAGCGAGCGAATCTCCTATTCCTGTGTTAATCGGTGCATGTTCTGTACCTGATAGTATGAAACCAGAAGCGTTGAATGCTAATACAAAACAAGAGGCTGTTCTTTTAGTGCTGGATACTGGTGAGCTGCAACTTTCTCCAGCATTGGCTGAATCGTATCATACGTTGAACCTGCCAGGTTTAAGTCAAATATATCATCGAGTCGTATCTAATCGTGGACAATTTGAACGTATTATTCTTGAACACATTTCAAATCTATTGCAAACTTGTAGATACTTTGGTCATGCCGTCAAAACATTTGCCGAGGGTAAAAGCTCGTTGTCTCAAGAATCCGTTGATGAAAAATTACAAGAATTATTGCCGATTCTTGGCCGTGGCGCAGCACCTTGGGAATTCCTTCTCCGATTGCAAACAACTCAAATGTACATTCAATGGAGTTTGAAAAAATAGATGAAAATACATCAAGTTGCATCTGATAGCCGCTCGTTTCTTTTAACAAGTGACTCGTGTTTTGGTATTTTTTGCCAAAGAAATTAGCGATAAATGGCTTCTTTCCTGCAGTATTTTTCAAAAATAGTATTTGATTTTGGTTGTGTAAAAACAATTGATTTGGGAGAATAAGTACTCCTTTTGAAAAGATTTCTTCTTTTTTCCTACCATTCTAGCTAAACTCTACTAATAGCAGAATCGCGTGCCCAGCTCTTCCACGAAAACAGAGGTGTGTACTTTTCAATTTATATAAATCAAAACCGAAACGACAGAAAGAATTCAACATGTCAAACGAAGAAGAAGTTGTAACGATGGCTCAACGTCTGACTGAGCTTTTAGACAAAGTCAAAGGCATTGAAGTAGTTAAGAATGCCCTTGAAAAGATCGAGTCCCTGCAGGAACAACAACGGGAATCTAAAGAGAAGATGCAAGGAAAGATTGACCAAGCTATCGCAGACTTGAAGGAGACCATCGTTAGCTTCATCAAATCCTCCCCTGCTGCAAGCTCTGTAGCTTCATCCCTTGGGTTGAACGCTATGTTGGGCATCGAAGGTGCGACTAGTGAAGAGTAAAGATATATATAAATGCTGAACCGATTAAATGAAGTAGATCTTAATGAAAAATGAATTGTTTTTAATCTCTAGAAAACAAAGAGGGAACTTTTGCGATAAGGTTTTTTAAAAACTTGATTTTATTTTATAAAAACAAATTGATCTTTACTTTTGGCTTCTCTTGAGAGACTGGGATAACCAATCCAAACCTTCGTATAGTCCATCTCCAGTAGTAGCGCAAGTAGCTTGGATAAACCAATCTCTAGCTCGGAGCGCATGAAGGCCGAGCTTCTCAGTGACCTCAGCAGCTGTCATAGCATTAGGCAAATCTTGCTTGTTGGCGAAAACCAAAATCTTTGCATCGCGCAATTCGTCCTCGTTGATCATTTTATTCAGCTCCTCTTTCGCTGGCTCAATTCTATCTCGATCGTTACTATCCACGACGAATATCAGGCCTTGAGTATTCTGGTAGTAGTGTCTCCACAGAGGGCGGATTTTATCCTGTCCACCAACATCCCACACTGTGAATGAGATATTCTTGTAATCCACCGTCTCAACATTGAAGCCAATGGTTGGAATGGTTGTAACTACTTCGCCAAGTTTCAATTTGTAGAGGATCGTGGTTTTTCCAGCAGCATCTAGACCAACCATCAGGATTCTATACAGGCGGTTAGAAACCAATTTCAATCAATCGAGCTTTTCAACTGGAGCATGGATTGAAGAGCGATCTACCCCCCCTCAGTAAAAAGCCCCACAGCTATTCAGAGCATCCATCTCTGTCGACTTACCTCATTTCTGTCTTCCCGAATAAGCGCTCAAACAAGCGCGACACTGACATACCCATTTCGTTTGTTTTGATTTAGTAGATGTACGACTACGCTCGAACAAGTATGATCTTTTATTACAACTGTAGTAGCCATACAAAAAAGAAACAAAAACAATATAACGATAAAACTCGTTACTGAGTCATTACCCAAAACGTTACTTCTTTTTATGAAATTTAAAAATAACATTCATTATTAATGATAAACTCCGAGTTCAAAATCAATTATTTATTAGAAATCGTATACATCATGTTCATTGTGTGTACTGCCTGATCCCAGAGCCAACTTAAGCTGCCACTCGTTTATCTCAATTCGCAGTTCGTTGTCTGTCTTTATTTCACAAGCAGACAAAGGAAGGCCAGTTACTGGGCACATGTTTCCATGAGAAGTTAAAAATGCAAGAATCGCTGCCTTTTCGAAATGATTTCCGTGCACTGTTGTCACAGGATCACTAAGTAGTTTCCCCGTCAGTTGACAAGCATATTCTTCAGGTGTCCCTTCTTCAGCTGCAGCGACAGGCTTAATCGTTGGAACTTTTTGTTTTACGTTGAAGTCTGGGAGGTCACCGAGTAATCGATATTCAATTTTCGCTTGTTCTTTGGAGGGAGTGAAATGTGCAAGTGACTGAATTGCTTCTTTTATCTCAGCCGTGGTTTCAAAATCCAGCACAGTGTATCCTTGTTTTGACTTTAAAGTGGTGTTGCAGTTCTTTGATAAAAGTAATTTCACGCATTCGAGATTTCTAAAGAAGACTGATTCATGCAGTGCTGTCCACCCAGCTTCGCTTTGAGCATCGATATCCACGCCGCCTCTAATCAAAGCTTCCACTGTTTTCAAATGACCTTGTCTGCAAGCATGGGCCAACGGAAGTTGAGGATGGTACGGTGCCAATATGTTCGCTGGAATAACTTCATCAGTACGAGCTCCATTCCGCAGCAACATCTCAACGATATTTGAATATCCTCGATGGATAGCTTCGTAGATAGGTGTCCAGCCAACTGAGTTTGTGGTATCCGCGGACGACCCGGATTCAAGTAGTCGTCTAACTGTGTCTTCGACGCCATAGGCGCATGCAATATGCAACGCGCTCCAATCGCAGGCAAAGGATCCAGGACCTCTGGCAGTTTTCTTGTCCAATGAAATTTGTTGCTTCACCATTTCTTCAATAATGAGTTCAGCCGCTTCAACTGTATTTGATTGATGCGAACACGCATGCAGTACATTCCATCCATCAGAATTGACTTGGTCTAATGAACTCTTCTTTATGGGTATCTTCATGTCACCATAGTCTACATAGATGCATCCTGGAATAACAACTTCTTCTTCTTCTTCGGTATGATTTTCAATTAATGGTTGTTGTTGCTGTTGTTCTACTGGGGTTATTGTACCGTCTTCATTCAAAACAACCATTCGAAAGCTCGCTCCAAGTTGTGCCATTTGAGCATTTTGTTGTTTCTCGATTTCCTTTTCCATTTTTGTCTTATCAGCATGAAAATCCAGCGGTGTATATATATCAGGGTATGCTCTACTCATAGCTTGTGACAGCATCAAAGTGCAAGCCAGCATAGATTGCAAATCAACTTGAGCACTGGCTGCAGCTCCCATAGCCGTTACTTGTTTCTATTTTTTTATTTTTTTCCTACCCACCACTCTTACTGTTAAGCGTATGTACAACAAATAACTGATTTTGTGTGTGTGCCTGTAAGCAAAGTAGAGTCATGGACTTAGTATGGTTTGATGATAGTTCATGGCCTCATAATGATGGATTCAAGGAAGAACAATTTCAAATATTTCCTGATGATCTTCACCTATTGCTCACTGAAGACGAAACACCCTCTCCTAAAACAGCCAAAGTTGCAGCCCCAAAGGGCGTGTCTCCCAACCAAGTTCCAAGACAATTAAGTGACGATGAACTACTGGTAGAGGAGAAGAACATGGAGGGTTTGACACTGACCTCCCGTCACAAACACCGAAAAGGATTGACCTGTCCACGCTGCAAGTTCGACCAACGCTTAAAGCAAATCCGCCGAGTGATCCATCGAAGGTGTATAGCGAATCTAGAAGAAAGGAATTCTTTTGTAAAGTTGAATCATAGCAAAGGTCGTCATGTATAAATTGGTAGTGTGTATGGTTGAGGCATTCGGTGCTTCTCATATTATAACCTTGATTAAAAAAGCTCTAATTTTATAACCTTGATTAAAAAAGCTCTAATTTTATTTTCATCCTTGGAACTTTCACCATGTTCTCATGGTATATAAAACAAAGGAAATGGATCTTATTTATACCGGCAGGTACCTAATTTATAAAAATAAAATAGATTATGGCTCCTTTTCAAGTAGGTCAGGTATGCGTTGTTGAAGTAAGGCACTTCATTTATAAAAATAAAATAGATCATGGCTCCTTTTCAAGTAGGTCAGGTATCCGTGGCTGAAGAAAGGCATTGGATGGAGCAGGTTCTGTCCAATCAAAAAGCAAATCGAGCCACTCGTCGTCAATTATCTCGTCGCCCTCTGTTTTCGCGCGTTTGGTTTCCGGCAAATCAACGGATTCAAACAAGTGAAAGGAGTCTCGCTTAATACTTTGTTGTCCAATAGCCTCAAATTTGAAAGTAACTGATAACTTTGTAGAGATATCATCCATGATTTCATGATGAAAGCTCTTTATGATACAAGCTACGGGACCTTGTGAATCTGTTTGTTTCCAATTCACTTTGAATACATTACACGAAGGAATTTGCCTTTCAATGGGGAACGATGTTGGAAATCCGAGAGCATTGAACTTAATAGCAAGAAGCTGAATCCATGCTAATAGGTCGCTTTCGTGGTGGAGGATCTGAGCCATGACATCACCTCCCCAAGGCAAAATTCCGCCACCTATTTCATTCAGATCTTGAATCAAAAACTCAGCACTCAAACCGAAAAAGTCTTCAAAAGCCTTGTTGGATACAACCATGGGCAAAGCTTTGTATACGCCGAAATCAATCTCACAAGTCAAAGTTGGAAGGAGATTGTCAGGATCCCCCATGAATGATTCACGAATGACGCTACTACATGAATCTTCAATGAGTTGGCCTTTAACTTGAAGAAACATTGGACTGGCAATATTAACCACCGCCTTGGAGTGATCCTTAAATTCGTTGCCACGGAATATTCCATCTTGTCGAAGATCTTTGCCCCAATGGGCCATCTTTTCATTACAATGGGCGATTCTCGAGTTCATTTCATCCGGTTTTAAATTGATTGTTTCCATCCAGCTATCAAGTCGATGCAGCACTTGGGTTTTTTGATGCGCGGTTAAAAAATTGCGAATCTTTTGCAATTGTCTTGAGAACCAATATACACTACACGAGACATTATAATGTTTGAACAGGGTAAAAAACACTGCAAACGATCGTTTTTCCTTGTATGCCAGATTGCATTCCGGTGCATAGCCTTTTTCTGTCTGACCATACCCAACTTGAGTTACAATAGGTACAGTTCGCGAAACGGAAGCGCTCTCTCGGAGTTTCCTTGGCCTGTAAAAGCAAGAGACTCCCTTGGCCACGCATTTAGCGCAGGGATCTATTCCATCGCATTTCACTTTCGCTGATACGCATCTATCACAAGTTGTCTTCAGCTCCACCATACGTGTGTATTTGTACCCGTATCGAGTTTTTTTCATGAATTGACATAATTGTAAAATGGATGCTGAGGCTCTGGGAAAATTTGTTCACAGTCAATGGATGAATGAATGCATTCCTAAACTGGAGGAGTACATTCGTATCCCCAACGTATCTCCGTTTTTTGTAGCTCCAGAGCAATCCGAAGCTGCAAAGGAATCTCAGGATAAAGCTATGAAGTTGATTAACGATTGGGTTGTTAGCCAGCCTGTCGCAGGGATGACAGTTGAATTAGTTACTCTGGACAACCGATCTCCGCTTCTTTTCATTGAAGTGGCTGCTTCAGAAGGAGTAGTCGTCAAGGATTCTGGAACTGTGCTTTTATACGGCCATATGGATAAACAACCTCCTTTTACGGGTTGGCATGAGGGACTTAGTCCATATGAACCAGTTATCAAGGAGGGTAAATTGTATGGTCGAGGAGGTGCTGATGATGGATACGCTGTATTCTCAGCCATCACGGCCATTAGGTCAGTTCAAGAACAAGGAATACCTCACTCCAGATGCGTTTTGTTGGTTGAGGCATGCGAGGAGAGCGGTTCACCGGACTTACCGTATTACATTGAATATTTGAAAACTCAAATTGGTAGACCGAATTTGGTTATTTGCTTGGACAGTGGTTGTGGAAATTACGAACAGTTATGGATAACATCATCGCTTCGAGGAATGTGTGCTGGTCGATTGAAGGTCGAACTTCTCACAGAAGGTGTGCATTCTGGGGCTTCAGGAATAGTTCCTGATACATTTCGCATCGCTCGAGATGTTCTTAGTCGAATTGAATGTCCTAAAACTGGTGACATTCTTCTCAAAGAATTGCACTGTGAAATCACCCCCAAGGTGTACCAAGATACTGAAAAAGCAGCCCATGTACTAGGTTATGAGGGTCTCGTGAAATGCTTTCCGTTGATTGAGGGTGGAAAACCGGTTTCAATTAAACCCGGTAAAGACGAATT
>Ga0105054_10009192_pt1 | contig 12895 bp, 14 predicted proteins | sample BON02_FD_78091 | JGI IMG/M metagenome (GOLD analysis project Ga0105054, IMG submission 78091) | Freshwater microbial communities from Lake Bonney liftoff mats and glacier meltwater in Antarctica - BON-02 (megahit assembly) | ecosystem: Environmental > Aquatic > Freshwater > Ice > Glacier... | reverse complement strand
TACTGGCCAGACCGGCCGCGCATCCGCATCGGCCCTGATCTGGTGGTCTATCTCGCCGTCGTCCTGTTCGACATTCTCGTGGCCAATTTCCAGGTCGCCTGGATCATCCTGACCCGACGCAACCGCGACCTGCGTTCGCGTTGGCTGGTGGTGCCGGTCGAACTCTGCTCCGCCGAGGCCCTCACTGTGCTGGCGGGTACGATCAGCCTGACCCCGGGGACGGTGAGCAGCGATGTCTCGGCCGACGGTCGGGCCCTGCTGGTCCATGCTCTCGACGTTGCCGATCCCGAGGCCGAGGTCGCACGCATCAAACAACGCTATGAGGCCCGTCTGCTGAAGGTGTTCCGATGACCGGCTCGCTCCTGTCCTGGGCGCTGGCCTTCGCCCTGGCCTGTATCAGCCTGGCGATCCTGTTGAGCCTGTTCCGGCTGGTTCGGGGGCCGACCATGGGGGACCGCATCCTCGCGGTCGATACCCTGACCATCAATGTGATCGCCCTGATCATACTGTTCGGTATAGCCGAGGCGACGACGACCTATTTCGAATCCGCCCTGCTGCTGGCCATGGTCGCCTTCGTAGCCACAGTGGCCTACTGCAAATTCTTGCTCCGGGGAGACATCGTCGAATGAGCCTGGCCGCAGAAATCCTTATCGCCGCACTGCTGGTCATCGGCGGGATATTCACCCTGGTCGGGTCGTGGGGTCTGGCCCGGCTGCCGTCCCTGATGACCCGGCTGCACGGCCCGACCAAGGCCACCACCGTCGGGGTCGGGGCCTGTTTGATCGCCTCGATGATCTATTTCCCGGCTTCGGGGCAGGCCTGGTCGGCGCACGAGCTGCTGATCACGATCTTCCTGCTGCTGACGGCGCCGATCTCGGCCAATATGATCGCCAAGGCCCACCTGCATCGCCAGGGCCACAGTATCGACCCCAACCCGGCCGACGGCATTGTCTCCGGCCTGCCTGCGCCGCCCGGGGGCGGAGACTGGGCGACCTTCGAGGGGGCCGCCGCCGGCCCCGCCAAACTGCCGGCCTTGCTGAAGGACTGATTTGCCCCCCTCCCCCGCCTATCGCCCCGAGCCGCGCTTCTTTGATCTGGGAGCGGACTATGGCGACCCCGTTGCCGCGGCAGATTTTCCGCAAACCCTCCTGCGCGTCCGCAATGACCGGGCGGCGGCGAGCGTGGGTCTGGAAACGCTGACCGACGCCGAATGGATCGCCCATTTAGGCCGGTTCGAACCATTGCCGGGCCAGCCCGGCCCGGTCGCCATGCGCTATCACGGCCATCAGTTCCGGACCTACAACCCCGATCTCGGCGACGGGCGGGGGTTTCTGGCGGCGCAGATGCGGGAAACGCCCGTGGGCGCTCAAACAGGGAGCGACCGCGCCCCTCAAGGACGGTTGCTGGACCTCGGAACCAAAGGGTCGGGACAGACGCCCTGGTCAAGATCCGGAGACGGACGGCTGACGCTCAAAGGCGGCGTGCGCGAGGTGCTGGCGGCGGCCATGCTGGAGGCGCTGGGCGTGCCGACCAGCCGGGCCTTGTCGCTGATCGAGACCGGCGAGGCGCTGGAGCGTGGCGATGAGCCGTCGCCGACCCGGTCGGCGGTGCTGGTGCGGCTGTCGCACAGCCATGTGCGTTTCGGCACCTTCCAGCGGGCGGCCTATCTGGGTCGGGCTGACATGGTCGAGGCGTTGGTGGAACACGCGCGGTCGCTGTATCACCCGACCGTCGCGCCCGGAGACACGGTCGGCCTGCTGCGCGCCGTGGTCGAGGCCTCGGCGCGGCTGACGGCCCGCTGGATCGCGGCGGGCTTTGTCCATGGGGTGCTCAACACCGACAATCTGAACGTCACCGGCGAGAGTTTCGACTATGGCCCGTGGCGGTTCCTGCCACATTATGAGCCGGGATTCACCGCTGCCTATTTCGACCGGACCGGCCTCTATGCCTTCGCACGCCAGCCGGAAGCGGTGTTCTGGGCCCTGACCCAGTTGGGCGGGGCCCTGAAAACGGTCGCCGACGCCGAACCCCTGACCGAGGCGCTGAACGGGTTCGGTGCGGCCTATATCCGCGAGCTGGGCGCCGCCTTCCTGGCGCGACTGGGGGTGCAGAGCCTCGGCGAGGCGGCGGACCAGAGGCTGGTGGATGCGACGCTGGCGCTGTTGCGCGAAGGCGGCGAGGCGCTGCGCTGGGAGCCGCTGTTCTTCGACTGGTTCGGCGGTTTCGCCTCCTCGGCGCGGGCGCTGCAAGGGCCGCGGGGGAAACTGTATCAGGGCGAGGCCTTCGACGCCTTCCGCTTCGCCCTGTTCGAACACGCGCCCGACCGCACCGAGCGACTGGAAGCGCCGATGTTCGCCACCGCGGAGCCGGAGGAGATGCGGATCGATGAGGTCGAGGCGATCTGGGCCGCGATCGACGCCAGCGACGACTGGGGGCCGCTGCATGGCAAACTGGCCCGGCTGGAGACCGCCCGTCAGGTTCTGTCGCTTAACCCGGCCTAAATCGGAGTCAGATTACAGAAGGTTATGCATACGGCCACGCTTCGGCCCCGTAGCTCTCGCAGAAGGAGGTCACGGATGATTACGGTCTCGCTTCGCGCTCTTGTGGAATGGGTGTCTCGATCCGACATCGCCACTGTTGCCAATAAAAAGAGCGCCCGCCCCGGCGTAACCCAGATGACCTCCCGGACTCTCTCCCCATCCCGCTCGCGGCTCAACGCCAGCTATCGTAATCTGACGCTCTGGACGCTGCAGGGCTGGATCGCGATGTTCTTCATCGCGGCCGGCTACGCCAAGCTCAGCGAGCCGATGGGCAACCTCATCGACCTGATGCGCTGGCCGGCCCTGGTGGCGCCGAACCTGGTCCGTGGTCTGGGCGTCGCGGAGATCATACTCGCGCTTCTGGTTCTGGCACCGCTGGTGTCGTGGAAGCATGGCCGGCCGCTGCTGGTCGTGGCCGCCTCGGGTCTGCTGGTGCTGCAGATGGTGATGTTGGCGATCCACGCGACGGGCATGGACGTCGGCCCAGCGGTGACCAATCTGGTGCTGATCGCCATGACCGCGACCGTGCTGTGGAAGCGGGCGCGCGAGGTCAGGCAGGGGTGAGACCCCGACGGAGGGTTCCCAGCCGACGAGCGGACATTCCGAAGGACTGAGTTGGGTGGAGGCTGTGTGAAAACCCGCGCCGGTCGAAATTTCCCGCAAAGCTTTGCCCGAGAAAGCGTAATTGGCGAATCAGCTTTGCGGCAACGTCGGCGTCCATGCCTTCTTGAGGTGAAATGTTGCGCCTGAATTCCCGCCTTCAGAGTTTTCACACAGCCTCGGTCGAGAACCGACCTTGGGATCGCGCCAGGATGCAGACTTTCAGGGGTCTGCTGTTGTCGGCATCAATCCATCAGACTCCTGAGCCGGCAGCCCGGCAACGGTCGGAGCAGACCTTCACTGACTCCCAGTCGCGCGACCATTTCCGGCGCCAAGAGAACGGGCGGCCGCAGACGACGCAGGTCTTTTGCGGCAGATCGCGCTTGTCGGGGGCGGTGCCGAGGTTGACGTGTTTGCGGGCCATGCCAAGCTAAAGGCTTCCCTTTACGTCCACGTCAAGTTATGATGTCTGTATGGCGACCGCCGATGATCATCGCACCTATTCGATCCGCCAGCTCTGCCGGGAGTTCGGGGCCACGGCGCGCGCCCTGAGATTCTATGAGGACAAGGGTCTGCTGACCCCGGCGCGCAAGGGTCAGACGCGGGTCTATGATGCCCGCGACCGGGCGCGGCTGAAACTGATCCTGCGCGGACGGCGCATCGGTTTCTCGCTTCTGGAGATCCAGGAGATGCTGGATCTGTATGACCACGATGATCACAACGCCCATCAGATGTCGGTCGCCCTGCGCCGCCACCGGGCCCAGATCGCCGCACTGAAACAGCAGCGTGAAGACCTCGACGCCGCCATCGAGACGGCCGAGGAGGCCTGCGCCGTCATGGAGCGCAAACTGGGCGAGTTCCGCCCCGACCTGCTGCCCGGCGCCGAGGAATACGCCGACCTGCTGAAATCACGCCTGAACCCCGACTCCCAACTCCAGCCCTTCAAAGCGAGAGCCTGACCATGGCCTACAAGGCGCCCGTCCGCGACCTGACCTTCATCCTCAATGAAGTGCTGGAGATCGACCGCTATGCCAACCAGCCCGGTTTCGCCGATGTGTCGTCGGACCTGGTCGGCCAGATCCTCGAGGAAGGTGCCAAATTCGCCGAGGAAGTCATCGCGCCCCTGAACCGCATCGGCGATCAGGAAGGCTGCAAATGGGTTGACGGCGAGGTCACCGGCCCGACCGGCTGGAAGGAAGCCTATCAGCAGATGGTCGCCGCCGGCTGGCCAGCCCTGTCGGCCCTGCCCGAGCACGGCGGCCAAGGGATGCCGGCCGTGGTGGCCATGGCGTTCGGCCAGTTCACCGCCGCCGCCTCCGCCGCCTTCTCGATGTATCCCGGCCTCACAGCCGGGGCCTATTGGGGTCTGAACGCCAATGGCTCGGATGAGCTGAAAGCCAGATACCTGCCCAAGATGGCCACCGGTGAATGGGGCGGGACCATGAACCTGACCGAGCCGCAGTGCGGTACCGATCTGGGCCTGATCCGCACCAAGGCGGTGCCCAACGGCGACGGCAGCTACAATATCACCGGCCAGAAGATCTGGATTTCATCGGGCGAGCACGATTTTACCGACAACATCATCCATCTGGTGCTGGCCCGGATCGAGGGCGCGCCTGAGGGGATCAAGGGCATCAGCCTGTTCGTGGTGCCCAAGGTGTTCGTCAACGACGACGGCAGCCTGGGCGAGCGCAACACAGGCGTGGCCTGCGCCGGGCTTGAGCACAAGATGGGCATCCACGGCAACGCCACCTGTGTCATGGCCTATGAGAATGCCAGAGGCTGGCTGGTCGGGCCCGAGAACAAGGGTATGGCTGGCATGTTCGTGATGATGAACGAGGCTCGCCTGGGCACCGGCCTGCAGGGTCTGTCGATCGGCACCGCCGCCTATCAGGCCGCCGTCGAGTTCGCCCACGACCGTCTGCAGGGCCGCAGCCTGACCGGGGCGAAAAGCCCGGAGCTTCCGGCCGATTCCATCATGGTCCACCCGGACGTGCGCCGCATGCTGCTGGAGGCCAAGGCGTTTGTCGAAGGCGGGCAGGCCTTTACCCTGTGGACCGCGCTGCAAGCCGATCTTCAGCATTCGGACGATGTGGCCGAGGCGCAGAAGGCCCATGACTATATGGGTCTGATCACACCGGTGCTGAAAGCCTATCTGACCGACAAGGGTTTCCACGTCGCCTCGCTGGCCATGCAGGTGCATGGGGGCAGCGGCTATACCGAGCATTTCGCAGCGTCGCAGTATCTGCGCGATGCCCGCATCACCATGATCTATGAGGGGGCCAACGGTATCCAGGCGCTGGACCTTGTAGGACGAAAGTTGCCCGCCAACGGGGGCCGGGCGATCATGAGCTGGTTCGCCGACATCGACGCCTTCGTGGCCGAGAACGGCGGCGACGGCCCGATCAAACCGTTTGTCGATGGCCTGGCCGACTCCAAGAAGACGCTGCAGAACGGCACGATGTGGTTGATGCAGAACGGCATGCAGAACCCGGACAATGCCGGGGCGGCCAGCACCGACTATCTACACATCTTCGGCCTGACGGCCCTGGCCTATATGTGGGCCCAGATGGCCAAGGCGGCTCAGGCCCAGGTCGATGCCGGGACCAGCGACCCCTTCTATGCGACCAAGCTGATGACCGGCCGCTATTTCGTCGAACGCATCCTGCCCGACGCGAGCGCGCATCTGGCCAAGATGAAGACCGGCGCCGAAGTGCTGATGCAGATGCCGGCTGAGGCGTTCTGATTTGGAGGTCGAGAAACTCTTCGCTTACGGTCTCGGTGCGCTCATCGGCGTGGGAGCCATTGTGGTTTTCATGGTCCGTTCGCGATCAGTGAACCGCGAGGATCCTCTCCAACGTCGATTGGCCAACCATCTCACCGCCTATGCGCATTCGGTCGCCGATGACGCCGCACTCGCCCGCCCGAAGGCTGATCTGAAAGCCGAGCTCAAAGCGCGATCCGTGCCTCGGGAGGAGTGGGATTTCCGGATGGCGTCTGCGTCTGGCCTGATCGATCCCAATATCAGTCTGGAGCGCCGTCACACCTTGGTTGCCACCATCTCAAGTTTGAAGTTGTCCACATGAACGTCCTGAACGTCCCCGAGCCCGATTTCATGCAGGAAGAGGAGATCACCCTCTTCTCTGACTCCGTCGGCAAATGGATCGACGAGCATGCCGCCCCCGAGGCGGTGCAGTCGTGGCTGGCCAATTCGTCCGTACCCCGCGCGCTGTGGAACCAGTCAGGCGAGGCCGGCCTGCTGGGCCTGTCCATGCCCGTGGCAGACGGCGGCATGGGCGGCGACTATCGCCATGAGGTGGTGCTGATGCGCCAGCTGGGCTGGAAGGGCGCGGACCATTTCGGCATCTCGCTGCACAATGCGATCGTCATGCCCTACATCTGGCACTACGGCACCGCCGAGCAGAAGGCGCGCTGGCTGCCGCGGCTGCAGTCGGGCGAACTGGTCGGCGCCATCGCCATGACCGAGCCGGGCACGGGGTCCGATCTGCAGGCGATCAAGACCACCGCCATCAAGACCGGCAACCACTATGTGGTCAACGGGTCCAAGACCTTCATCACCAACGGCCAGCTGGCCAATTTCATCATCGTCGTGGCCAAGACCGACCCGGCCGAGGGGGCCAAGGGCACCTCGCTGATCATCGTCGAGACCGGTGGCGCGGAAGGGTTCGAGCGCGGCCGGAACCTGCACAAGATCGGCATGGAGGGGAATGACACCTCCGAGCTGTTCTTCAACGACGTGAAGGTGCCCGGCGAGAACATCATCGGCGGCGGCGAGGGTCAGGGCTTCATCCAGTTGATGCAGCAACTGCCGCAGGAACGGCTCAACATCGCCGTCGGTGGCCTGGCCGCGGCCGAGCGCGGGCTGCGGGAGACGGTGGCCTATGTCAAGGAACGCAAGGCATTCGGCAAACGGGTGATCGACTTCCAGAACACCCAGTTCAAACTGGCCGAGGTCAAGACCAAGCTGACGGTGGCCAAGGTGTTCGTCGATCACTGCCTGGGGCTGCATCTGAAGGGCAACCTCGACGCCGTCACCGCCTCCATGGCCAAATACTGGGTTACCGACATCCAGGGCGAGGTCATCGACGAAATGCTGCAGCTGCACGGCGGCTATGGCTATATGAACGAATATCCGATCGCCCAACTGTACAAGGATGCCCGCGTGCAGCGGATCTACGGCGGGACCAACGAGATCATGAAGCTGCTGATCGCGCGGACGCTTTAGATTTCGGATCGCCGCTTCGCTGCGGCCGGGATGACAAGGCGTCTGATCCTCGGGCAAGCGCGAACGGAGCAAGCGCGAGGATGCCGAGACTGGTGCCAAGCCGTTGAAGGTCCGCTATCCTCGGAAAATGTCAACGGTCAAAAAGGGCTTGGTAATGGCGAGTGGAGAGTGGCGAAAGCACCTGCGCTGGCTAAAACGCGCCTTCTGGAAGACCGAGCGGCAGGGGGTGAAGGCGACAACCAGGCGGGATGCTTCCGCCGAATGATCCGCCTCCACGTCTCCGCCCCCCTCGCCCCCGACGCCGCCGTCGCGCCGACGCTGGACCAGTCGCGATATCTGACCCAGGTGATGCGGCTCAAGATCGGCGACGATCTGCTCGTGTTCAACGGCCGCGACGGCGAGTGGCGCTGTACCCTGACCGAGGTGCTGAAGAAGGGTGTGGTGCTACGGGCCGGAGCGCAGGTGCGGCCGCGAGCGTTCGGGCCCGACGTCGAACTTCTGGTCAGTGTGGTCAAGAAGAGCGCGCTGGAGTTCGCCGTCGAAAAGGCCACCGAACTGGGGGTGCGACGCATCCGGCTGGTGATCAGCCAGCGGACCCAGGTCCAGCATGTGCGGATGGATCGGCTGGACGCCATCGCTATCGAGGCGGCGGAACAGACCGGCCGGGTCGACGTGCCGATGATCGAGGAACCGGCGAAACTGGGCGATCTGCTGGACGGCTGGGAGGCCGGGCGGCGGCTGATGTTCTGTGATGAGACGGGGGGCGAGGCGGTGATGGCGGCTTTGGAAGGCTGTCGGAGCCTCCCGAGCCCCATCCGGAAAGAGCCTGCCTCCACGCCCACCCAACCTTCCCCCCTCGTTGGGGAAGGGAGATCGAAATGGGCCGTCCTGATCGGGCCGGAGGGAGGATTTGCGCCCGAGGAGCGCGAACGGCTGCGGGGACTGACCTTCGCCACCGCCGTGTCACTGGGCCCCAGGGTCCTGCGAGCCGACACCGCTGCCATCGCCGCCCTGACCCTGTGGCAGGCGGCCGTCGGGGATTGGCAGCGTTAGCCCCTTGAGTGCAGCGCCGATGCCGCCCATCTAGCCGCAACAACAAGGCTGAATAGATGACCGACGCTGCGCCGCTTTCCCGGGAAGACCTGATCGGCGCCATGTCGAAGGGGGCCAAACCCAAGGCCGACTGGCGCATCGGGGCCGAGCACGAAAAATTCGGCTTTGATCGCTCGACCCTGCGCCGCCCCGCCTATGAGGGCGAGAGCGGCATCCTGGCCATGCTGACCGGCCTGCAACGGTTCGGCTGGAGCCCGGTCGAGGAGGCCGGCCACGTCATCGCCCTGGAGCGCAAGAACAGCGAGGGCTATTCGGCCTCGATCAGCCTCGAGCCCGGTGGCCAGTTCGAACTGTCGGGCGCGCCGCTGAAGGACGTGCACGACATCTGCGACGAGACCGGCCGCCACCTGATGGAGGTCAAACAGGTCGCCGACCAGCTGGACCTCGGCTTCATCGGGGCCGGATTCGATCCGATGTGGCGGCGCGAGGACGTGCCGGTCATGCCCAAGGGCCGCTACGGTATCATGCGGGCCTATATGCCCAAGAAGGGGTCGCTCGGCCTCGACATGATGCTGCGGACCTGCACCATCCAGTCTAATCTGGATTTCGCGGACGAGGCCGACATGGTGGCCAAATTCCGCACCTCCCTGGCCCTGCAACCCATCGCCACCGCCCTGTTTGCCTGTAGTCCGTTCACGGAAGGAAAGCCGAACGGCTTTCTCAGCGCCCGTGCCAATGTCTGGACCGACACCGATCCGGACCGCACCGGCATGCTGGACTTCGTCTTCCAGGACGGCTTCGGCTACGAGCGCTATGCCGACTATGCGCTGGATGTGCCGATGTATTTCGCCAAGCGCGGCGAAACCTATGTCGATCTGTCGGGCCAGTCGTTCCGCGCCTTCATGACCGACGGCCTCGACGCCCTGCCCGGAGACCGGGCGACGAAGAAGGACTGGGACGACCACCTGACGACCCTGTTCCCCGAGGTGCGGCTGAAGTCCTATCTGGAGATGCGCGGGGCCGACGGCGGGCCGTGGAGCCGTATCTGCGCGCTCCAGGGCCTGTGGGCCGGGGTTCTGTACGACGGCGCGGCGCTGGCGGCGGCCTGGGACCTGGTCAAGGACTGGGACATTGCCGACCACGAGCGGCTGCGTCGCGACGTCACCCGGCTGGGTCTCAAGGCCGAGGTGGCCGGACGATCCGTGCGCGACGTGGCCGTGGACATGGTCGCCATCGCCAAACAGGGGCTGAAGAGCCGCGCCCGTTTCAGCGGCGGCATGGTCGACGAGCGCGGCTATCTGTCGGAACTGGAAGACATCGCCGACAGCGGCATCACCCCGGCCGACCGGTTGCTGGTCCTCTACCACGGCGAGTGGCAGGGGGATGTGACGCGGATGTACCGGGATTTCGCCTACTGAAACCTTGACAAGGTTTGCCAACGATGTCTCCTTCGGCTGTGAAGGAGACCGCCATGGCAACGATGAACATCTCCCTGCCCGATCCGATGAAGGCCTTTGTTGAGGCCCAGAGCAAGGACGGTCGCTACAGCAACTCCAGCGACTATGTCCGCGACCTGATCCGTCGCGAGCAGATCAAGGCCGAGAAGATCGCCAACATGCAGCGGCTGATCGACGAGGGACGGGCGTCCGGAATCAGCGCCCTGACCATGGAAGACATCCGCGCTGAAGCGAGGACGCGGATAGCGGCGCGCGATGCAGTGGCGTGAGCGTCTGCCGCAAGACCGGGCAGGCTGACGAAGACCTGATCGCCCTCTACATGCAGGGCCATGACATGTTCGGTAGCCGTCGGGCTGATCGCTATCTGGACGACCTTGAGGCGCTTTTCGAACGTCTGGCCGAACACCCGGGCCTGGCGCGGCTGCGAACCGAGTTCGAGCCGCCGGTGCGGGCCTTCACCTACAGGGCGCATGTCGTGATCTATGAGGAAGAGCCGGGTGGCATTGTGATCGTGCGCGTTCGGCACGGCCACGAGGACTGGCACAACGACCCTCGCGGGCCGCGCGATGACAGGGATCAGTTCTGATGACCCATCCCATTCGCGTCGGCATCGGCGGCTGGACCTATGAGCCGTGGCGCGGGGTCTTCTATCCGTCGGACCTGACGCAGAAGAGCGAGCTGGATTTCGCCTCGCGCGCCCTGACCTCAATCGAGCAGGTAGTGGTAGTTACCTAACCCGTGCTAAGCTTGCGCGAAGCGAGGGACGCGAGATGCCTAACGCATTGGCATATATTAGGTTTTCGACGCCAAAACAGGAGCGTGGTGATTCCTTAGAACGTCAGCAAGCTGACATTCGCGCATACTGCGATCGCAAGGGCTGGCCGGTCGTCGAATGGATCAGCGACAAGGGGCGATCAGCATACAAGGGCGATCACCTGCATGGTGGCAACCTCGGAAAGCTGACAAAGCGGATCGAAGCTGGAGAATTTCCACCCGGAACGGTCCTCGTTGTCGAGAAACTTGATCGGCTTTCGAGACAAGGACATCGCCTCGCTCGACGATGGCTTGAGATCGTTATTGCCTGCGGGATCATTGTCGCGGTTTCCGCGCACGACAAACAGTACGACGACGCCTCGTTGGATAGCCTGCTTGATGCCATCGAGGTCTGGATGGCCGCCAAACTGGCTATGGATGAAAGTGCCGAGAAGGGCCGTCGTGTCGGTGCCGCATGGCATCGAAAGCTGACGGAAAAAGCTGAGCGCGGCGAAGTTCTGACGTCGCGTTGTCCCGGCTGGCTCGTGCCAGTCGAAACGGGACAGGGTGATCAAGGAACCAGTTTCAAGATAGTCCATGAACGGGCCGATGTTATCCGCAGCGTCTATGAATGGACTGCCGCTGGCGATGGAATTGCGCGGATTGCTAAACGTCTCGCCGGGACCGCGAAACCTTGGGGCGATACCGGCGGCAACGGCTTTACGCCCACCCACATCATGCGATGGATCGACGGACCCCAAGCCGAGGGTGACATGATCCCGTATTACGCCAATCGGAAAAAAGAGAACGGCAAACGCGTGGTGGGATATTACCCCCGCGTTGTGGATGCGGACCTCGTGACGCGGGCTCGCGCAAGTCGACTGGGTCGCCGGAAAACTGGCGGGCGCCGCTATATCAATGCCTACGGCAATCTCTTTATGGGCGTCATGCGGTGTGGTCGGTGTGGCGGGGTCGTAACCATGCAGCGTGGTCCTAGCACCGAAAAAAACAAACACGCGGGACCGGGATACCTTCACTGCGCGAACGCCAGTCTCGGCCGGGGATGCGACAGCGGGGTGATGTATCGCTATCTCGATTTCGAGAAAGCGGCGCTTGCTGAAATCCTTCACTTGGCTCTGGACGACAGGTTTTTTCAGAAACCGGGCGAAACACTGACGGCGAACATCGCAGTGGCCGAAGCCCGTAAGGGGGTGGAAATAATACGCGAGCGTCTGGATAATATCACAACAACGATGTCGATGGTGAAGGACCCCGCCCCGCTGATCGAGAAATACGACCAACTAACCGATGAGCTGGCCAAGGCGCGAGCCGGGGTTGCTGACGCGGAACAATTCCTCGTTCTGGCGAAGGGCCAGATAAGTCCGCACGGTCATCTTCAACGCGTCCTGAGCGTGAAGGACGCGATGAGCAGCGAAGATTTCGACACGCGTTTGGACGCTCGGCAAAAAGTACATGAAGCCATTAAGGGCGTGGTCGAAATGGTCGTGTGCGACCCGGCGGATCGCTTTAACGCAGAGGGCAACGGCGGGAGGTCCCAAAAATCCCTGACCATGATCCTCGTCGGCGGCGCACTGAGCTTCAAGTTTAGCAACCATGGCGAACTCCTCGGTCAGGCCGGGGTGATAGAGCAGCTCAAGGCCGGTGAGATAGGAATGAGAGAAGGCGTGCTGAGCGGTGCCGGTCGAACTGCGGCCAATCTCGATGCCCTGCTGGCCCGGTCCAAGATTAGCTAGCCGATAGCCCTACGGACCCTCAGCACGCCCCTCGACAGCACGCAGGGCTACAACACTGCCCCCGGACGAGTTCGGCCCTGTGCGGGGCGCGCTGGCGCTTTCGAGATCCCGCCGTAAATGTTGCAGGTATGCCTCGCCAAGCGTCTCCCGGTCCCCGCCGCTGACTTTGGCCAAGGCCGCCAACACCGGGTATCGCCTCCAAGTTTGGTGGTGCCGGTCGATCAGGGAAACGAGATGCCTGATCAGCCCCTGTCGGCCTTCGATCAGGGACGTGACATTGTCGGGCATTCCACCTTCGGGCACATCGCAATCGGGCTGGTCGTTCAGCAAGGCATTGACCCATATCTCAGCGCGGAGGCGACCTCTGGGGTGTGGATCGGCGTGGAAAAGGGACCCCGTTAGCGGGGTGATCGGCGTCGAACAAGGACCCCTCATTCCTGAGGTCTAATGGTGCTGGCTTGGCGGATGTCAGGCGGCGAGTTCGGGATGCTG
>Ga0105054_10009186_pt1 | contig 12897 bp, 9 predicted proteins | sample BON02_FD_78091 | JGI IMG/M metagenome (GOLD analysis project Ga0105054, IMG submission 78091) | Freshwater microbial communities from Lake Bonney liftoff mats and glacier meltwater in Antarctica - BON-02 (megahit assembly) | ecosystem: Environmental > Aquatic > Freshwater > Ice > Glacier... | reverse complement strand
TAGTATATTTGAAATAGGAAACCTGCATTATCACTGAAAGATTTTCAACAAGGAATACCCCGCAAAGCACAGGAATTAATAATTCCTTACGGATCATAATAGCGAAAGCGGCAATAATTCCGCCGATGGCAAGACTGCCTGTATCTCCCATAAATACTTGGGCAGGATATGAATTATACCATAAAAAGCCAACGCATGCCCCAACAAATGCACCGGCAAAAATTACAAGCTCTCCTGAATTGGGGATATACATGATATTCAAGTAATCGGCAAAAATGGTATTACCCGAAACATAAGCAAGAATAGCCAATGTGATCCCGATAATGGCAGATGTCCCAGTCGCCAATCCATCAATGCCATCCGTGAGATTGGCTCCATTCGAAACCGCAGTCACAATCACAATCACAAACAACAAAAAGACCACTAGCGAATACTTTTCATATCCATCCCCAAAGACAGTTAGCACCTTGGCATAGTCAAATTCATTATCCTTATAAAAAGGGACATTAGTAATGGTCGACTTGAGATCCTGGGTATAGTAAAACTGATCACCGCGTTTATGCACATCCAATGGCGCACTGATTTTAGCCGGCAGTGTGACCTGCTCTCTGACCACAATATCTGGGTGGAAATACATGGTCCAGCCAATGATAAATGCCAGGCCTACCTGGCCCATGATTTTAAAACGACCTGCCAGACCTTCCTTATCCCTTTTGAATACTTTAATATAATCGTCAACAAAGCCAATCAGACCCATCCAGACCGTAGTTACCAGCATGAGGATGATATAGATATTATCAATTTTTGCAAAAAGAATGGTTGGCAAAAGAATGCCAAGGAGAATGATCAATCCCCCCATGGTTGGAGTACCTTGCTTCTGCATCTGACCTTCAAGACCCAGATTCCTTACCGATTCACCCACCTGTTTTGCTCTCAGCATTCTGATTAGACGACTGCCATAAACAGTGGTCAGAGTCAGCGATAAGATTACGGCCATTGCAGTACGGAACGAGATAAACTGGAACAATCCTGCGCCGGGAATATCATATTGCTTATCCAGCCATGTAAACAGATAGTATAGCATTAGCTCATCAGATTTAAAAATTCAGTTAAAATCTCTTTATCATCAAATGGTAGTTTCACTCCTCCGATATCCTGATATTTCTCATGGCCTTTTCCGGCAACCAATATGATATCCCCGGGCTTTGCCAAATGGCAGGCCGTACGGATTGCTTCCTTTCTGTCGGTAATTGAAAGTGTTTTTTTCTTATTAGTCGGCATCACACCTTCCTCCATCTCCCTGATAATCTGTTCTGGAACTTCAGAGCGTGGATTATCAGAGGTTAGTACAACTTTGGTACTCCAGTCGCATGCCACTTTGGCCATCACCGGACGCTTGGTTTTGTCTCTATCGCCCCCGCATCCTATCACTGTAATTACCTGTTCTGTTCCTTTGCGGATATCCTGAATAGTACTCAAAACATTCTGAACAGCATCCGGAGTATGTGCATAATCCACAATACCGATAATTCCCGAAGGAGAAATAATATAATCAAAGCGGCCTTCCGCACCGCTAAGGCGGCTGAGGGAGGTCAAAACCTTGGTACGATCCTGCTCAAGCAGCAATGCCGTAGCATAAACTGCAAGCAGATTATAGGCATTAAAGCTTCCTACCATCTTAAACCAAACCTCTTGTCCATCGATATTCATCAATAAGCCACTGAAATGGTTTTCAATAATTCTTGCTTTAAAATCAGCGATATTCTTAAGTCCGTAGGTTTTTCGGTGTGCCCCCGTATTCTGAAGCATCACAATCCCATTCTTGTCATCAATATTGGTGAGCGCAAATGCTTGACTGGTTAATCCATCAAAAAAGCTCTTTTTAGCTTTCAGATAGGCATCAAATGTCTTATGAAAATCAAGGTGATCATGCGTTAGGTTGGTAAATATCCCACCCGAAAAACACAGCCCTTCGGTTCTGGATTGCGTCATGGCATGCGAGCTTACTTCCATAAAGCAAAAATCACAGCCACTTTCAACCATACTATTCAGCAGACTGTTCAAAAACACCGGATCGGGTGTGGTATGGGTTGCCGGAGTGATCAGTTCATTGATCTGATTCTGAACAGTGGAAAGCAATCCTGTTTTATACCCCATATCCTGAAATAATTGGAAAAGTAATGTAGCGATCGTCGTTTTGCCGTTTGTACCTGTAACCCCAACCAGTTTAAGTTTTGAGGATGGATTATCAAAAAAATTGGAGGCAGTGATTCCTAGTGCTTTGGCAGAATTATCAACCAGAAAATAGCTGACTTTTTCACGGAACTCCGCAGGAAATTCTTCGCAGAGTATGGCTGTAGCACCCTTATCTATTGCACGGTCTATAAAAGCGTGCCCATCAGATTCAGTGCCCCGGACTGCTACAAATAAAACCCCGAGAGCTGCTATGCGTGAGTCGAAGCATATCCCCGACACCTTCCCCTTGGTCGAACCCGAGACCTGCTTCAGTGATACACCGTATAATATATCTTTGAGCTTCTTCATTATTCGAGTTCTATAACAATTGGAAGCCCTTTTTGAACAATAGTGCCGACAGCAAGCGATTGCCTAACCACCTTTCCGCTTCCGCGAACCAGTACTTTCAATCCTGAATTGCCGGCTACATACAAGGCATCTTTCAAGCCCATTCCGCTGACATCCGGCACAAAACCCTCCTTAATCTTAACTTCCTGAGAAACTACTCCCTTATTAGTGTCTAGGCTTATATAATCTGAATTTGAGGCAAATAATGCCTTAATACCGAAAGCTTTATAAACAGCCTGTGTTGCTTTACGCTCCCCTGCCTTAGCTTCAGGCAACTTCAGACTTCCAGTAAATTTTTGCTCTTTCAGCGGGTCAAACATATTGATATCACTTGCAAAAACTCTGTCGGCGATCTCCCGGAAAACCGGACCTGCCACAGATGCTGCATAATAAGTGCCTTTTCGAGGGTTGTTTACCACTACGATCAGCGAATATTTAGGATTATCAGCAGGGAAGTAACCACAGAATGAAGCCTGATACTTCTTATCTACCCGGTAACCCTTATTGGCATCGGCCACCTGAGCCGTACCTGTTTTTCCAGCAATTTTATAAAGCGGGGAGGCAAGCCCCTTGCCAGTTCCATTTTCAACTACAGCTTCAAGAAGCTCCTGTGCCTTTTTAATGGTCTCATCCGAAACAATCTTTTCATTAATCACGCGGGCTTTGAACTGCTCCACGGTATTTCCCAAACGTCTGATCTCGCGAACAAAAATCGGAGCGATATATCTTCCATCATTCGCCACAGCATTATAAAAAGCAAGCATTTGCAGAGGAGTGATCTGCATCTCATAGCCATAGGCCATCTGAGGCAGGGTTTGATTCTTGTTCCAGCTTCTGTTTTTTGGGTTTTTGATTACCGGCTGTCCTTCACCCGGAATCTGAAGTACCAATTTCTTATTCAGACCCCAATCATATAAATGAGCGGGGAATTTTTCTTGATCGTTTTGATAAGCGGCACTGATCAATTTTGCAATGGCTACGTTTGAAGATTCTTCAAAAGCCCTTTTTACAGAAACGGTTCCGATACCACCATGTGAGTCGCGGATGGTATGCCCAGGAATACGGAATGTTCCATCTCCGGTAGCCACCAAAGTGCTGGTATCAACCTTTTTATCTTCCAATAAGGCCATGTATGACGCCAGCTTAAAGGTAGAACCCGGATCCTGACTGGCGGCAATTGCATAATTGAACTGCTCTTTATATTCGCCTTCTCTCACTTTACTGAAATTGGCAACCGCCCTGATCTCACCCGTGGCCACTTCCATTAGAATGACGCAACCATGATCAGCATCACTGGTAATTAATTGCTTTTTCAATGCCCTCTGAGCCACATCCTGCATATTGATATCGATAGTTGAAATGATATCAGCACCTTCCTTTGGCGCAATCTCAATATCCTGGTTAACAGGCATCCAAACGCCACCAGCTATACGCTGCATCAGCCGCTTTCCGCTTTCTCCGTCTATATAAGTACTATAAGCACCTTCAAGGCCAACCGGTTGCACGTTTTTGTTTTTATAGCCAATAGTTCTTGCTGCCAGAGTCTGAAATGGCAGAATGCGTTTATTCTGATGAACTGAAATCAAACCGCCCTTATAACGACCCATATTGAAAATCGGAAACTTCCGGATCTCCTTTAATTCGGTATGAGTCACATTTCGCTTCAGAAGCAGGTAGCGCGCGCGCTCAGTTCGAGCCTCACGAAGCATACGTGAATACTGTTTTTTTGATTTATCCCCGAAAAATGAAGAAAGTTTAGCAGCCAATGAATCCACCATTTGGTAAAACACCTCATCCTTTTCAATGCCCCCGGCCACCATATCCATGCGAACCTCATATTCAGGAACCGAAGTAGCCAGCAAACTGCCATCAACAGAATAAATATTCCCACGCGCCGCTTCCACATTAGCAAAACGTGTAGAAAGACTATCCGCCATGGCTCTCCATTTCTTCCCCTCCACAATCTGAACATCCACCAGCTTATATAGCACCGCAAAAGCCAGCAATACAATCATCCCAAAGGCGATGTAGACGCGGAGCAAGATGTCGGTTCTTATATTCATTTGGTTGGTTAGTTGTTAGTTGGTTAGTTGATTGGTTGGTTAGTTGTTAGTTGGTTAGTTGGTTAGGAAAATCTACTTCATTGTTTAATCATTTTATTGTTGTCGGTTATCTGTTATCGGTTGTCGGTTATCAGTTTTCTGTTAACTGGTGGAGGATTTTCGTCATTTCAATTCTCCACTCTCAATTATCAATTATCTACTCAAACTCCCCTTCTCCAATCACAATCTTCTTCGGTGGTTCATTCGATTCAATCAGCCCCAGAGTATCCACCTCTCTTGCTACTTCTGTCTGTGTGCTTTTCAGCATCAGATCAGCTTTTAATGTTTTAAAATCCCAGCTCAGTTCTTTTACTTCTTTACTCAGCTTGTCGATATCCCGGATATTATTCTCAGCAAAATGCCGGTTACCAATATAGATCATTGCCAAAAAAGCGATGAATACCACAAAAGGAAGCATGTGTGTTGCCGAATCCTTTGAGATTACTCCCTCAGTAAACACCATGGTAAAGAAATTCTTTGGAAGCTCTGCCTTTTCTGATTGCTCAGCTAAAGGTTCAGCTTCCTGATCCAATTCCTCTTCCGCTTTGTCCTGTTTAAATTGGTTATTCATAGTTCAAGCCTTTAACAGCCTAATTTTTTACTGCTATTCTTAATTTGGCACTTCTTGCCCGGTTATTCAGTTTGATTTCCTCATCCGAAGCAACGATCGCTTTGCGTGTAATGCTCTCCAGGGGTTTGATCTGGTTTCCGAAAAAATCTTTCTCCACTTCACCCTGAAACTTACCTTTGGCAATAAAATTCTTGACCAGCCTATCCTCAAGTGAATGATAGGACATCACTACTAGCCGGCCCTCTGTTTTCAACACATCCACCGTTTGTTCTAAAAACTCTTTCAAAGCCTCCAGTTCTTGGTTTACTTCAATGCGGAGTGCCTGAAAAACTTGGGCCAAGTATTTATTTTCTTTTCCTTTCGGGATTAGTTTTGCAATGGCGCTTTTAAGTTCATCAACAGTATCTATAGGCTTGTTAAGTCGCTGGGTTACCAGTGTCTGAGCCAATGTTTTGGCATTTTTGATCTCACCATAAATGCCTAAAATGCGGTGTAGCTGCTCCTCGCTATAGGTGTTGACAACCTGTTTAGCAGTAAGTAAACTCCCCTGATCCATGCGCATATCTAGGTTGGCATCAAAGCGAATGGAGAACCCCCGTTCTGGCTGATCAAATTGGTGAGAAGAGACACCCAGATCAGCCAGAATACCATCCGCAGGAATGGCGCCCTGCAAACGGCAATTATTTTTGAGGTAGCGGAAGTTCTGATCAATAAAGGTTAATCGATCATCTTTAGGTAAATTCTTCTGTGCATCGGCATCCTGGTCAAATGCAAGTAAACGACCTTTAGGACCCAGATGTTTTAATATTTCGCGGGAATGGCCTCCACCCCCGAATGTAACGTCTACATAAATTCCATCAGGCTTAATGTTAAGTCCTTCCATACATTCCTGTAACATCACCGGATTATGATAATCAGTCATGAGCCCTCCTTCCCATAGTTCCCATGACCTCTTCGGCCAGATTGGCGAAGTTTTCAGGTTCATTATCCATCTGAGAGTCATAAGCATCTTTTGCCCATACCTCTATTTTATTCAGTACGCATGAAAGGACCACCTCTCCGCTAATACCGGCATATTCCATTAAAGCTTTTGGGAAGAGGATACGGTTTGCTGAGTCTAAAGAAAGCTCGGTAGCCCCCCTGGTGAAGTAGCGAATAAAATCACGACTTTTCTTTTCATAAGCATTGAGTTTGCTCAGCTCTTCGGTGATACAATCCCATTCCTTTTTGGTGTAAATAACCAGATGTTTTTCAAAGCCCCGGTTGATCACAAGTCCTTCACGCTCAGCTTCGGGAAGCTGCTTCTTCAGGCTGGATGGTATCATCATCCTGCCTTTAGCATCAAGTTTACAATCAAATTCTCCTAAGAAATGGGACATTATGGCTTTTTACATAAATATTCAAGTGTAAAAGTAAATAACTTACCACTTTTTACCACTATCTCCCACAAAAAAAGTTTTCCACAGTTTTGGGAGCCAAAAATCTCCTAATGGCGGATTATCAGGGGATTGGCATAACAGGAATAATGATCCGTAAAATTGGCTTTGGGCAGATTATTAGTTGAAGAGCTGAATTGGAGAGCTGAATTGGAGAGGGATTTGGAGATGCGTGGAAGAGTGGGGTAGATTTAGGAGGAGAGACGAGAGGCTGGAATTGGAGTTGGCCTGGGTGTATTGTAATCAGAGTCTAAATTTAAATTCTATTTTAAAAAGATAACCAATAATAGTTTTAGCACATCTGGTTTTGCCCGAAATCCCAAATGATATTTGGGGTAATATTTTGAAATTAAATTGATAAATTGATAAATCTGGTTAATAAGCAAATTTAAGTCCTGATTCCCCCTTACTTCATTTCCCAATTTATGTTTCAAACCTTGATATTCAATTGTTTTTTTGGCCAGTTGAATTGGTAAAACTGTAACTAAAAACAGTAATAATCATCAAACATAAAAAAATCAAAAATGACCATGCTAATTCCAATTTAGGTAAATAATGAATCAATCTGGATTTTTTAGAGCAAGAAACAAATATGAAAGCTTTTACAAAAACAAAATACGGTGGTCCTGAAATACTTCAATTAGAAGAAGTCGAAAAGCCTTCCATAAAAGATGATCATATTCTGGTTAAGGTAGAAGCGAACTCAGCCAATCCCGCCGACTGGCATATTCTGAGGGGGGAGCCATTTTTTGCTAGATTTTCTTTTGGCTTATTGAAACCCAAGGATAAAATTGCGGGAGCTGATTTTGCAGGCATCGTTGAGGAATTGGGCAATAATGTAAAGCATTTCAAGGTCGGGGACAAGGTATTTGGAGAGATGCTTAAAGGTGGAGCTTTTGCAGAATATATTTGTGCACCGGCAAAGGTATGTGCCATCATGCCTAATGGAATAGATTTCAGCGTTATGGCAAGTGTACCCATTGCCGGGTTAACTGCATTCCAAGCCCTCATTACGCATGGAAAACTCAAAGCTGGAGAATCGGTATTGATCAACGGCTCCTCTGGAGGTGTCGGCCATTTCGCTGTTCAAATTGCCAAGGCTTATGGTGCGCAAGTTAGCGCGGTCTGTTCGGGTAGAAACATTGAATTTGTAAAGAATTTAGGTGCTGATCATGTGATCCCATACGACAAAGAAAATAGTAATGAGCAGTATGAGAAATATGACCTCATTATTGATACTCATGGCAACCTTAGCCATGAAGATTTTAAACGCATGGGAAAACGGGGAGTTTTAGTGGGTTTCACGACGATTGGACATATGATTTCAGTACTTGCAAAAAGTGCATTTAATAAATTTCCTTTGGTTCAATTTACTGCTGAGGCAAACACAAAAGATTTGGATATCCTAGCATCTTTGATTCAAAACAAGCAAATTAAAGTTCATGTAGAAAAGACGTTTCCCTATAAAAATATTCCGGCAGCCATCAGCTATATTGAAGCCATGCGTACTAAAGGAAAAGTAGCTATGGTTTGGGGAGATACCGATAACAGAAAAGATAAGGCAGATAAATAAAATAAGAAATAGTATAAATTTTATGAATTTATTACAAGCAATATGGATTTGATATGCCTTATAGTATCCCCCTTAGCTCTCTTTCTATAATCATTTGCTCTCTTTTTACCAAAACGGCAAAGCGAAACACCTACATATTTTACTGTTCTAATAACAATTGGATTTGGAGTTTAAGCCGATATAAGTCTCAATTTCTTTGCAAATGATATCTCCCAAGCTCAAAATACCTGTTTTCTTGTACCCCAAAATCCCTTATATTTAATTGACAGTACTGCCGCTTCATGATTTTTAGATTGTTAAAACCAACTAACCTGAAAGAGCATTGCTAGAGTTACAGAGAAATTATCATATCAAAGAAAATTGGGAACAGAAAAACCTTTAGTGAACAGAAAATACCTGCTTGAAAAATATCCCGGCAAAGGCGGCTGGACTTATGCTGCTATTCCCGAAGTTCTGCAGGACAAAAATGCCCCATTTGGTTGGGTTAAAGTCAGAGGACTTATTGACAATTTTGAGATCAAGAATTGTAAACTGATGCCGATGGGTAATGGCAAGTTTTTTTAGCGGTTAAAGCTGAAATCAGAAAAAAAATTGGAAAGAAAGAAGGCGATTGGGTTAATGTAATATTGTATGCTGATACAAGTCCGATTGAAATGCCGGTAGAACTTTTAGACTGCTTAAAAACAGAGGCTTTTACCTGCGAGACTTTTTCAACTTATAGCGATGGGCAACAAAAAGAATTTATTGATTGGATTTATTCTGCCAAAACGGAGAGAAAAAAAATTGAAAGAATTGCCGAAATGCTTGAAAAACTCGTAAAAAAAGAGAAATTCAGAGATACTAAAACAGGTTGAATCCACTGAATCTTAAAATTTATATTTAGAAATCTTTGAAACGATGGAAAATTTACCTGCCTTTATTAGCATACTTTTCGGATTGACAACAATGCTGACAGCCGGGCTTTTTTATAAAGCTGCCGCTAATTCAAAACCAGTCTTATTGATTTTTATAATCTGGCTGGCTTTGCAGGCCTTCATTGCACTATCGGGTTTTTACATCATAACGGATACGATCCCACCGAGATTTTTGCTATTAGTTTTGCCTCCATTTCTTGTCATCACCGGTCTTTTTGCAAGCTCAAAAGGCAGAAAATTTATGGATGATTTAAACCTAAAAACCCTAATCTTATTGCATACCATTAGAATTCCGGTGAAAATTGTACTCTTCTTCCTATTCACTTATAAAACCGTTCCTGAACTGATGACCTTTGAAGGAAGAAACTTTGACATTTTATCTGGAATTACCGCCCCTGTTATTTTTTACTTTGCATTTATAAGACAGCAATTAAACCGGCAAATTCTTTTGATTTGGAATTTTATCTGCCTGGGACTACTTGTAAATATTGTTACCAATGCAATTCTGTCTGCCCCATTTCCATTTCAACAATTTGCCTTTGATCAGCCCAATATTGCAGTTTTATATTTTCCCTATATCTGGTTGCCATGCTGTGTGGTGCCTTTAGTTTTGCTTTCCCACCTCGCAGCTATCAGACAATTGTTAAATTATGGGAGGAAGACATAATTAATTAATTTTATTGTCAATTTTAAAATAAGGCACTTTAAAATACTAAAGATAACGATCATCAAGGCTTTGATTCTGGATTAACAAACTCTCTTCTTGAAAAGACATATTGTCAATTACAGGAAATGATATTAAGCAAACAAAATATATTTCAATGAAAAATAACGGGTACTTATCACCGGAAGAAGCCGAAGAACTGTTCATACTATTAAAATCACGATTTGAAAAAAACATGAACCGGCATATAGGTCTTCATTGGGCTGTTGTGCAGGCAAAACTAAATTCCATAAGTCCGAGCGAAAAATTATGGTCGCTAAATGAAATGGAAAGAACCGGCGGGGAACCGGATATTATTGCTCAAAATCAAAAAACAGGGCACTTGCCTGCCGAAAAGCAAGGATATATTTTTTATGATTGTTCTGCTGAAAGTCCTAAAGACCGCAGAAGCTCCTGTTACGACGAGGAAGCGCTGGAATCAAGGAAAGAAAATAAACCAAAAAATAGCGCGATCGGAATGGCTAAGGCCATGGGCATTCAAATTTTAACGGAAGAACAATATCGTGACTTGCAGAAACTCGGGAATTTTGATATGAAAACCTCAAGCTGGATACAAACACCTTCAAATATCAGAGAACTTGGTGGTGCGGTCTTCGCTGATTTTCGCTACGGCAATGTATTTGTTTATCATAATGGCGCTGAATCTTATTACGCTGCCAGGGGATTTCGTGGTTCCTTAAAGATTTAATTCTAAAGTTTAAAGTAATTTTAAAGATCTTCAAAACTACAATAGTTTATTAAACTAAAACCAGAAGAATTAACTGATAACGGATATGTTTTACTTGACCATTTGAGTTATAAGGAACTGGTTCCCTTCATCCAAACCTATATGAAGAAACGAACCAAGTTCTCAGTTTAATATTATATCTGTAATATTATAATTTTCGGACTGACATGCTATTTACTCGTTTCAGATTTTAATTCTGAAAATTACAGTTTTGCAAAAAATTTTACCAGCTTCAGTTATGGACTGGTAATTTCAATAGTTTTATTGCCATTATTCGAGTATATACACGTACTTGCTTATAAAATAAATGGTGCAACAAATACTTCCTATGATGCAAACCTCAGGAAGTTTTATTTTATGGCACTTGCCGACAAATTTGTAGCCAATAAAAGAGAATTCCAGATCATAGCACTTGCTCCATTTCTGATCATTAGTAGCATTCTAATCAGCATTATCTTTTATGCAGATCAAAGCTGGACTTTAACCTGTGTGGCTACACTTTTAGCACATACGGCCATGCGCTCAGGTGATTTTGGACTCCTGAGCTATTTTGACTATCACCAGGATAAAGAGGTAGTAACATACGACGAAGTTGAAAACAACATTTCCTTCTTCTATGGTAGGCTAAAACGTTAATAATCAGGCAGAATTCCTTTCTGCATTAATAATCCCGAAAGAACAGCGCATCACCAGTTTCTCAAATATTTTAACCTCAGCCAAATCCGAAGCTTTAGTACCTCTTTCTCTAATCATAGTCAAGGCGTATTGCTGAATGGTAATTAGTGGCAATTCAATGCGCTGCCTCATCCGGATTGAAAGCTGATCAGTTTCTCTATCGGCCATTAATTCAGATTTACCAGTCAATAGGAAGATATACTTTTTAGTACGTTCAAACTCGTCATAAAATAAATTCCAAAGAACCCCATATTTCGGATGTTTCGATAAATAGGCAGTCAATGGGAAAAAGCATTTGCTCATTGCCATTTCGCAATTACCCATAAGTGTTCTGAAATACAATGAGTGTTTGTAGAGATTTTTAATCTCTCCCCACTTACCTTCCGCTTCCAGTTTCTCAAAAGCAATTCCAACCCCAAAATACCCGGGAATATTCTGCTTAAGTTGGCTCCAGGCCCCTACATAAGGTACCGCTCTGAGATCATTTAAATTTAATTTTCCCGCTTTACGCTTTGAAGGCCTGCTACCAATATTGGTTTCGGCATAGTAACGCAGCGGACTTGCAAAATTCAGATATTCAAGAAAATCAGGGTTGTTTTTCAGAAGACTAAATGCCTGGTAACTTTCTTCAGCTAATTCCTGCAGCAATTCTTCTTCAGTGTTACTCATAGTAGAACTCCTTGAAGAAAATAGGGCATTACTTATTCCTGAATGCATTAATTGCTCCATATTGAACCTTGCCGATTCCATTGTTCCGAAATTTGAACTAATGGTCTGTCCTTGAATTGTCAATTGTATCTCTTTATTGGCAATATTTTTTCCCATGGAAGCATAGAACTGATGGGTTTTACCTCCGCCCCTTGCCGGCGGTCCACCCCTGCCGTCAAAAAACACCACGTCTATACCATATTCTCTTGAAATCCGGGTTAATTCTTCTTTAGCTTTGTAAATACTCCAGTTTGCCATCAAATATCCGCCATCCTTGGTTCCGTCTGAGAATCCAAGCATGATAGTTTGAGCATTATTTCTGCGTTTCAAATGCTTCCGATAGGAATCATTCAGGTACAGGGTAGTCATTACTTTAGCTGCACTCCTGAGATCGCCGATGGTTTCGAACAAGGGAACAATATCAATTTTTAATTCCTCTATTTTCCATCCAGCCATCAAACATAAGCCATACACTTCCATAACATTCAGTGCACTGGTAGTATGGCTAATGATATAGCGGTGGCAGCCTTCGGGTCCGTTAAACCGCTGAATCGTCCTGATGGCAAGAATGGTATCAAAGGTGTCCTTATCAAGATCTGTATCAACTACTATTGAATCAATATTCTGCAAAAGCTGAATTTTAGACTCCTCTGAAAGATTTTTATAATTTTTGGGTAGAACGCTGGTTTTTTCTGCAACCAATTCTACAAGCTCTTTATGAACCGAGCTGTCCTGTCTCACATCCAACGAAGCAAAGAACAAACCAAATAAGTTAACTTTATTGAGCAAATTATTCACCTTATTTAGGAATAAGCTATTATGTTTTGCAATCAGTATATCCCTGATTTCAATTAAAGTAGCCATTATTTCATCCTTTGAGAGGT
>Ga0105054_10009181_pt1 | contig 12899 bp, 7 predicted proteins | sample BON02_FD_78091 | JGI IMG/M metagenome (GOLD analysis project Ga0105054, IMG submission 78091) | Freshwater microbial communities from Lake Bonney liftoff mats and glacier meltwater in Antarctica - BON-02 (megahit assembly) | ecosystem: Environmental > Aquatic > Freshwater > Ice > Glacier... | reverse complement strand
TTCAAAGCCTATCAGGACATGGAGGCCACTAAGATTCAAAATTCTTACAGGTTAGCGAAAAATGTCAAATAAACCCAGGGGCAACTACAAAACCGTGATAAACGTCACGATATAGAGAATGCAAGTGGCGGTGGTGAGCTACCTCAGATTTCTGCCACAGATATTTGGTCCCATTTTTGAGGATGCTGGTCCCATTTTGTTTTGCTTTAATCTGTTCCAACGTAGAAGCACCCACAACCGTCTGAGAGCTGCAGCAATTTGCACATTTAGTAGTGAGACATGACGCATTCCCCTGCTCCCTCGGCTCGATTGCGAGTTTGGCATCTCCCTTGATTTGTTCCATGAACGTCTGCGCGCCATTGTGACTGAAGTCGGGGTGTGATGACTAGGTGCTGGATAGCAAGATACGAGTTCCTGGCCTTGCAGGAGGAGGCGCTGGAGAAGCGAAAGGTGGTGGCGGAGATCGCAAGGAAGGAGAAGGAGGCGCGGCAAAAGGGGAAAAAGGGCGGCAAAAAACCACCGCCAAAGAAAGCACTACAGAGGCAAAAGATGCAGCCGCAGCGCGCATTGATTTCAGTCGATGGGCAGCCCAGCGGGGAGCTTGGGCGCATTTACATGGCTGCGCCCAAGGACAAACATTTGGCAATGCTTCCTTCCAATCGCATGCCGGTGAGTTGCTGACAAGTGTTTGAGTGGGCTTTAATATTGTTGCGGATGTTGTTGCACGACAGTGGGTATGCGGTGTGCGGTGTATGCGTTGCCTGTGGTACAGAATCGTGTGCAAGACTCATTTTCTTGCGTGGTGCGCGCAGGATCCGAGCCCGAGGCTGCGACGTTTTATCCCCTCAGCAGCGACGGCAGCTGTTGCGGCCGGCGCAGAAGATGTGGGTGGCTTCGACTTTGTTCATCAAGCAAGAGGGGGCTACGTAGAAACGGACATTGATTCAATTCAGAATACTGTCCTCGATGCCCAGTCCTCCGAGTACCGTCTGCCTATAAACAATCCGCAGCAGATGCAACAGCAAATACCCACGATGCCCCAGGTGCCATATCACCCAAACAATGGCTCAAGAGGGGCAACACCGAGAGGCTTCAACTCAAGCGCGCCACGGGGCTTCGGAGCCTGATTCTGTTTTTATATGAATTTCACATACTTTCCAATTTGTCGCAGGTGATTTGAATATCCTGTTTCCGTACCTGCACAGAGTTTTCCGTCGAAGAGCGCTGAAGCAGACGAGAAATGTTGGACAATCCACCCAATACGTATGAGTGTATGTGTAATTGTGTGTGCTTGTGTAGCTGAAGAATCTCGGCACGTGTGCACGCAAGTGTCTCTACAATCTCCCCGAATCAATGTATCCAAAATCGTCGCCATCGGCGCCAGTCTCGCCGGCATACTCGCGTTGCCGTTCATCTGCGTCTTAACATCACAAAACGACACACACACTTCAAGACTCGGCAGTAAGCTCGCCTGGTGCATGCTCTGTTCCCATCTTTTCTGTCTGCGGACCGCCCTTGTACTGCCGCGCATGATCCGAGCTCTCTACACCTCCGCTCGTCTTATCCTGCGCGCTGTGGGCGAGGCCCGTGCCGACTTCGGGTGTGGATGTTTCATGGGTGAATGATTCTTGATGTGCAACCATGTCTTGGGCTGACTCTTGCTGCATATCAGCGTCTTCAGCTGCATCATCGTAGGGCATCTCAATGGCGAACTCCAACTCTGCTCACACCCAGAGAATGAAGCCGAAAACACGTCAGCTTTGTAGGGTGGCAACGATGGGCTAGCTCCCTACCTCGGTAGGGCTTTTTTGAAAGGCGTATTTTCTTACAGTTCTTTTGCAACAGCGACGTGCGTTTGAAGGGAGTCAACTAAATCATTGTAGCCACCCCATTTCGCAAACTTATCGAGTCATTTGAAGGGCAACCACGTTCCACAAACTAATTGGATCATCTATTTTTACACAAACTCATCGAGTCATCTATAGGACAGTCACGTTTCACCAGCCCCCACCCAGTCATCAGACTTTGAGTGCGAGAACACAGCACGAATAGATCACAAAGAAGCACAAAGAAGCTGGAAATGAGGGTCGGCTCGTGGTTAATCGACAGGTCTTTTTTTGTTGGGGCAAAAATCCCCAGCAAAAAAAGAGCCCAATGCATCGAGTCGACGAATTTTTGCCGCGCAATAATTCATTCCGCACGACTGTCCCCCTCATATAATTTTTGATCGGAAATAGGAAATATAGGGTTCCTTTGCGGAATACAAGGCTCTTTCGCAGAAATATAGGGCTCTTTAAGAGGCAGCAGTGCGCCCCTCCCAAAAGTTGGGCTGCCTCTGTAGAATTTGCGCCGCACGGCAAGACTGTGTTTCGGGAAAAATTGGATTCAAAAACATTAAATCTAAAATTTCACCTTGGGCATGCTCCAGCTCGGCGAGTAAGCGGCGGGATTCAACAGTCGCGCTCTCGAGCAGGCGCTTGGTATCAAGATTCTTGGCTGCAAGATCTCGTGCTGCATCAAATGTCTGTGCGCACGAGACGTTGACACGGAGACAAGCACATTGAAAAGCATGTGAGTATTCTGGAATCTGCTGGTGTAGCCAAACTGCGTGAGACATTTCTGTGGGATTTACCGCATTGCAATGTATATACACTTCCGTATGAATGTACATGTACGTACATACACTTGCATAAAAATGAACACATACGTATACATGTAAGGTATAGAGTGCGTGAGAGAGAAAGGAGCAGTGCGGACAGAGCAGAAGAGCAAGTGTAGAGTGAGAGACCTGCTCCTCAATCAAATCCAACGTGGCGGCATGCTCTTTAAGGGCCAGTGACTCAAGATCACAACGCCTGCGACTTATACTGGCAACGGCTTCAACTTGTTTGCTACGCTCCCAAAAAACACCTGGCATCACCACACCCAACGCTACCATTTGTGCCTGCAGGTCCTCGCACGCGGCAATTTCACCTTGCAACACGGCCGTGGTGGCTTTCACGAGCTTTTCTTTGCTGAGCATGATACGCCCTTTAGTGTCGGCAATACACTTTTCAGTCTCATCGTCGCACATTTTGAGTATGCCTCGCACCACTTCCTCACAGATGCCGCAGTCCATGGGGATGTCGCAGAGCGGAGTGTAGCCATCGACGGGGGCGCTGTGTCGTGCGACTTGCAGCGCGCTCTTTGCGAGGCGCATCGCACGCCTGGGTATGTATTTGGTGTCACGATCTTGGAAGGCTTTTACAGCGGTTAGCCACTCGTCTGCTCTCTCTCGAGCGTCAGCACAGAGAACGAGATGCCTGCACTCCCGTGAGAGATTCAACGCCGCCACCCATAGCTCATCAGAGGAAGGAGGACGAACAAGGTAAGTGGCCTGTACAGTAGCGCGTCGCTCAGTCGCAGCCAGTGTGTCTATCAGCGTCTCCAACCGATTCTTTGTAAGCATTGCTCCGGCGTCCTCGTTGATTATTTGCGAGAGAACGGTAGCCACCGACGCCACTGAGTCACTTACGAATTCACTGATTTCCTCAGAGATTTCAGCATCTCGCGTAACTTCAACTTTGCTGACAACGTTTTGCCATACTGACAAGATTTCATCGTCATCCAACTCCTCTGCAAAGCTCTGTAGATCATCGGCCACACCTTTCATGAGCCGTCGCCCAGCCGCTTCAGACGATTTCCGCGCACGCGACAGCACAGTGCGTGTATCGTCAAAGTTTACTCCCGTATATCCCTGACGAGCTCCCTGGAGCTGCTCTGCAGTGCGGTGCGCAGCAGTCTCCATCCGAACTAGCTCCTTGGCCTCTGTGAGAAGTACTGCTATTTCGTGGGCAGTGGAATTGTCAGTGTTTTCCCCCGAAAGCTCTGCAAGTGTGCATCTGAAGACCACCAATGCCGTTTCGCAGAGATCAACGCACCTGTCAAACTGGTCCTGCTCAAGTGCTTCTTGTGCTTCGTACAGTGCTGATTGCAAATCGCCCTCTGCTGCTTCCAGACTTGCATATTCGCTCGACTTGATAGCGGCAGACACAAGCTCCTCTGCAACCATAGTCTCATAGAGAGCGTAATTGATGCGATGCGAAATCTCCAAAAGTGTGTGCAAGATGCTGGGGCGCTGCTCGTGAACTTGTTCGAACTCCTTCCGAGCCTGGAGGAACATGTGTTCTGCATAGTCGGGCTTCGAGTCAAGAGAGTTGGAGGCTTGTTCAAGTTTCCTCTCAGCATCCATTTGCTTGCTCCGAAGATGCGACACTCTGAATTCAAAGTTGAGCACTTCGAAGGCGCCCGCAATCGTCTTGCGAGACAGGCCACCTCCATCAGTGACTGCTGTCCACTCAGCAAGCGTCTCAAGACTTGATGCGTACTCCGAGGCATCATATTGCTGTCTGGCCTGACGTTCCAGTAATATCAGTTCCGTTTCGACTAGCCGTTCTTTCTCGCCTGTTATCTCAATCTCAATATCAGTCGCGCAATCAGCAAGTGCCTCCTTCATTCTGCGCTGTAGGAACGAGGTCTCATTTTCGGCGATCATTTGCGAAACCGTTTGCATCTGCACCTGCAAATCATCCAGGACCTTGGTCGCGACCTCGATATAGACTGTCCCAATCCCGTCCAACTCTTTCATCAACCCCACATCCGAGATTGACCGTGACTTTCGAAAGGCCAGAGCTTCAGCAGTCACGTTACCGTCGCCTGTTGCACTCGGCGGGCTCCCACCTTGCAGCAGTAACGTGAACTCCTCTCGGGAAGCGATGCACAGAGTTTCGCATTCCACCACGCACTTTCGTGCTAAACGCATTGACAGCCCATCGTTATTTTCTACCTTGCTCGATCCATTCGCCATGAGATCCCAGGCATGTGAAATCCCAGCAACTCCACGAACCACACGTGCAATTTGCGCAAGAGCAGAATAATCTTGACGTGACACCAGATCTCCTGCTCTCATGAATGCCGTTCGGGTACGTCTGACTTGCTCAGTGCAATTGCTAATGTCAGCAGAGCTGCATTCATGACGTTCAAAAGAGCAGAGCATCGACGAGACAGTGGAGGTTAAACTAATCATATTTTGACAGAACTTGTCCAGCGCTATCTTGCCTCGGCGCACAGTATCTGCGGTCTGCACCTTAAGAATGAGATCTTCACCGCACGCCATCACTTCTAGGAGGATACATTTGTCCTCAATCAGCCGCCATCTCGCTTGCAATGCCCTCTCCTTCGTAGTAATTTCTTTCTTGTCAACTATAAGACGGTTGAGCCATATTCGAGCCACTTGCAAAGTTTCAGCTGCTTTGACTAAATCATTGAGTTCGAGATTGCTTTCTGTCCATTCTACATTGAGAACAAACAATGCAGTTGCTGCGGCTGTCCACGTGTCTTTGCACAGCTGCTCACACAATGCGCACACCTTGCACATGCGCGATGGACCTGCCGTGCGCGTTCTGATGCACATAACACACTGTCCAAAGCATGCTTCTGCCTTTGTCATGCATGCATATACCTCAGATTCGACGCCCAAGAGCGATGCAGCGTCTGATCTTTTCAGCAGCGCTCTCATCTTGGCAGCAGTAAGTTGGCGTGTTCCAAGCACCTTGTCTTGCGCTTTGCTTATTGCATTCTGAAGCTCTGTATTCTCCGCACGTAATTTGGATTCGACATCTTCTGACAGTTGCAAGTGCGTCTCGTCATCCCCACAGGGTGTTGGCGAATGCACCGTCAGCTCCTGCAGACTTGGCGAAGATGGACGAGGGAAACAGTCATTGATGACTTGCAAGTCCATTTCCATCATCTTTGTTCGCAAATCATCAGGATCTTCTGTGGATCCAGATGTAGGAGGCCTCTCTTCTCCGGGCAGTGTCTCAGTCGGGCCCTCTAATTCATTGATGACCGCTGAATATTCAAGGGTACCCACCATAGCTTCAACTGCATCAGCATCCTTTAAAATGTGGATACCTTCTGATTTACACGCCTTGACAAGATCAAGGGCCGTTATGTCATGCGCAAAAAGCATCTCCATGATGCGCGTGACAGTTTCATCTTCCCCCTTTACACGTTGATATCCTGCGCGGGGCAGTTCTCTAAGACTCTTTTCATTCTGTGGGTCGACCGCATCTTTTTGCTTTGTGGACACAATGTGTGTGCCTTCTACTACAGCCGGTGCTGCCGTATCTGCTGGGGCTGTGGGTACTTTCTTTGAAACTACCGATTGAACCAGCTTAATACAGTCTGCACGTCCCAAGATTGCAGCTAATTTCTCAGGATTCCAAGCATGTGTTGATTCATCCAGCACAGCGATGCTCGATGAATCTTCGGGCACAGCAGGGATCTTGTCATGTGTGACTAGGGGCTGCGCTGTTTGAAGGACTCGGAGACAATCTATGTGTGCGCCGAGAAGAGCCAGGCATTGCGCAACTCTGTGGAGCTGAGCATACTTCAATTGTGCATGCAAATCAACATGTGCTGAATGCGCCACGGCAATTTGTTTCACTACATTGCAATGACCCTTGTAGACTGCGATGAGCAAAGGTGCGTACCCCGAGTCGGAGCCCGCAGAAGCATCACAACCACTATCGAGCATCACCTGAATCAGATCCCCCCGACCTAAGTAAGCTGCTATATACAGCAAACTGTGCCCTCCTACTTTCAGATTCAAATCCGCAGAGTTCTGGACCATCAGCTTTAAACTCTCCTTGTGACCTCCAATAATGCACAAGTATGCTGGAGACTGCCCAAAAAGATCCAAACAATCGATGGCCTTGTTTTGTAACAAGAGTTTGACGAGTGATTCTCTCCCACCCTGCGCAGCAATGTGAAGAGGTGTACGCCCCGCTGGGTCTCTGAAATTGACGTTTGCGCCCTGTGCAAGAAGCAGTTGAGTCACTTGCTTGTTGCCTTTGCCACATGCCAGCATCAATGAACTCATACCGTTGGCAGTTTTGCAGTCGACGTCTTTCATCGAGTCAAGAATGACTGGAACAACCTCATCATAGCTTTCCTGTATCACGCAATGCAGGCAGTTGAACCCGTCGCTGCCCAGAGACCACGTGTTGGTACCCACCGAGACCAACGTCTGGATGGCCTTGGTGCACTTCGAATTCATGGCTAGCTGGACTGGGGTGCAGCCCGTTGCATCTCTAGAATCTAGCAAAAATCGCAGCGTGTCAATGGTGAAACTGTCGACATTGTCTTCAGCGCCACTGTGTCTAGATGCAATCACTTCGTGTATCACGTCCTCCCGGTTTTGGAGAGCAGCGAGGTGCAATCCATTCCGCAAGTCAGAGTCTACAGCACGCACATCAGCTCCATTGTCCAGGAGGAAGCGCACCCCTTCGGAGGACACGTCTTTGTTTCGAATCATACTCAGCAAGAGGCTTCCTAGGCCATCACGCAACGGTGTGTTCACGTCGGCACCATTTGCAATTATTATTCTTGCAGCCTCGAAATCTTTGGCAACGATAGATTCATTAAGATTCGTCATGTGCTCCGCTGAGGAGTCGGTCTGGAATTTGTCGTGCTCTGGACTGTTGGACTTGCCACTCTGAGGCGACTTCTCTTCCATGGGCGTAATCCTTGCATGCCCTGTGACCACTAGGGAAGCTTCAGCTGTTGATGGTCGAGAAGACACCGGTGTATAAGCATCATCGCTCTGATCAACCGGTGTGTACGCGTCATCGCTGTTGTCGGGTTCCTTTGCCGATGCAGCAACCTGGTTTGCCAGTGTATCCTCCTCCTTTATTGATGCAGACTTCTGCTTGAGTAGCGGAGCAACTGATGAAGTCTCTTCGGTCCCACCTTTGGATTCCGGCTCATCCATTTCAAAATCTTGGTCGTCTTCATAAATCTCTTCCCCCTTCAATTGCACTTCAAGTAGCGCCTGTGCCTTGGCCACCAGGACGGACCAGTCTGGTTTGGCCGTTTTGACGGACCAATTAGTTGAGGCAGGAAGATCACCAAGGACACCGACAGGCACCTTCAGCGTGCCTTCCAAAATCATCATAGCATCAGACGTGCTCACGTTCGTGAAATTGTGAGTATCGAGAGTTTCATCGGCTTCATCAGCAACGTGCTGGAAAGGAGGTAACGGTACCATTAAGTTGTCTGGTGTGTACGACGACGCAACAGGCAGAACTGGCAGAAAATAGGTCGGGCACTCGGATGATGTCAAGATATCGAAGTTCGGCATTTTCGACATCTCAAGAAGACGCGCGTGAGCGAGCGCGTGTGTGATTTCGCAAAATCTCGAAATGCCTCTCGCACTGTTCTGTGCCCACTTCAACCACTCGACGTGCTGAGACGTGCATGGATCAAAGACAACAAAGAGAAGGTGCTCATTCATCGTCTGCACGAGTTTGCTTCGAGCGGTTTCTGCACAGTCAACAGCCATCAACAACTCTCCATCTTCAAATGCCTCCAATGTCTTGTGAGTCAGGACGTCAAACTCTTTGCAATATTTCCCGAGGGTCTGGACGCCACTCTTCTGTGCACTTCTGAGCAGTGCCGCTGCTTGGGCAAAATCTTCGTCCCTCGCCTTGGCGTCGATCAAGTACGATTGTGACGCGTATATAAAGCATTTGGAATCGACAAACTTCTGATACTTGAAGGCGGTTTCTGCTTGCCCCAACAGACCACCAGCGGCCTTGACTGCACTCTTCTCCTCCTCCTTCTGTGTTTGGACATATTTAGCAACGGTACTCTGGAGTTTTTCGGTTCTATCTTTCACAGAATCGTCATGCTCAACAAGCGCAACAAGGTCGACTAATTGAGCTTGAATGCGCTGCAGGTCGCGCAAGTTGAAGAGGCCTTGGTGGCTGGTGTAGATAGTAGCCTCAGCATTGGCAATACCAAGCAGGCCCTGTTTCAACTCGAAAGCTTTGTGTGCTTTGTGCACGCGCTCCTTTGCAATCGTGTCGTTGAACAATTCTTCTACTTCATCCGCTCTGGTCGGGTATTGTTTAAAGGGGTCGACATGCTTCAGAGCTCGAAGCGCTGCCAAGAGGCTGTCAGCAGATAATACCTCTCGACAGAGTTGAATCAACTCTTTCGCATGGTCGTACTGACAGTTGTCATTGGCAGCTTTCGTTTCAGCAATATTCTGATGTATCTTTTCTACTGCTGAAGAATACGTTTCTTTGGCAACATCCACCGCTGCTTTTTTAATCTGCTCTGCCACCGCTAGCAAATCCGGATCCTCACATCTGTGGCACATTTCCAGCGCCTCTTCGGCCGTCACAACCGCTAACTCCAGCTGCTTGGCAGACAGCGCTGTGTGTATATATAATGTGAAATTTGAGCGTGAATTCTCGCTTAAATCTTAAAAATTGAGCATGTTGATGTATTCGCATTCCTTCATGTTATTCCGTTAGAGTATTCTCTTGATGGTCTCGTTTTTATGTGGTCTCGTTTTTATGACATTCAGAATACTATCGCAATACAATATTGAAGACATTGCTGCGAGTATGCGTGATACACATCAACGAATCGTGACAAATGTATACATGAGGCCTGTCACCTTCTTGTGCGATTGCAGACTTGGCCTTGGCCTCGCCTTTGATTTGTTTGCTCAACGTTCGATCCTTCATTTCAGCCTGCCGTCATCCACTGTCATTTGCTGTGAAAGCGTGCGGATTTGGAGTCGCGGGTTGTTGTGTGCGACATAATCCTCTTTTCACAGAATATAGTACTCTTTTGTGGGGATGACTGGTTTGAAAGTACCCATTGTATATGCTGATTTATATATGCACACACCTGGTTAAGAAGCTTTCGTATGGCCTCGACACTCTCGATGTTTGTGAGTCTGAAGAGGTCGTGAGCTCGCTTAAAGTACTCGTTTGCTCGGTTGAAAGCTTTCTTTCTGACATTCTCTTTGCACATTTCTAAACATGTGAACGCTTCCATGACCTAATTGTGTGAGTATGCGAACGCGCGTGGTGTTGCGTGAATGAGCGTGTGCAAATCAGACAGGAAGGCCTGACCTCTTGTCGCGTGCTCTCTCTTTCTGACGCACGTGCGCACGCGCACGCGCGCTCTCTCACACACTCACACGCACACACACACACAAACAGACACGCATGCACCCATGCACACACTCTCTCACACACATACATATACGCGCGCGCGCGCCCGCTCCACCTTGCTTTCAAATTATGTTTCAAAAAGTCTCAAGTTGTTGCTGCTTCTATTTCTGTGTCTGAATCTCGTTCGCTTTCCCGCAGTCGCCATCGGTGTCGAGCGTGCGTGCACGTGCGTGTACTCATTCGTGTCATCCTCTTGCTCATTTGCTGTCTTTTGACTTGTTCCTCGCTGACCATCTCATTTTTCCTCTGGCTTGCTACTCTCACTTTCTTGCTAAGAATGCATGTACATGTATGTGTGTGTGTATGTATATGCATTTATGTACATATATGCACGCATGAACGTGTGTACGTATATATGTATATATGAATGTATGTTTGTATGTTTGTATCTATGTATGTATGTATGTATGTATGTATGTATGTATGTATGTAAGTTTGTTTGCATGTATGTATACATGCATGTATGTATGTAAGTATATACGTATGCCTGTATGTTTGCCTGTATTGTTTGTCTTTGTTTGTATGTATGTTTGAGTGTATGCATGTGTAGCAGGTGTATACATATGCATGCAAGCATGTATGTCTGTATGCATGCATATCTGTATGTTGTGTGCACGTGAGCACGCATCGCTGAAAATATTTTTTGTACGCAAACACAGAATTCACATTTGCTTTCACCTCCAATTCCTCGCATTCACACAAAAAGATCTCACCTCTTGCTCGTGCCTTGTCTGCCAAGCCTTTGCTTCAGCCTCAATCTCGTCTTCCAGATCCTCGCACGCTTGAGTTCCATTCACATCAGGAATTTGTGGAGCGGCGTGATCACTTGTCTCCGAGTCTCTTCTCCTGTGCGTTCGGAAAAATCTGGAATGTTGAATTCGATAGTCCAAAACAACATCCGAACATGCAGCTCTACGAAAGGCCGATTTGGCGTGCAACAGTTTTTTGCGCGCATCGTCGTAGCAAAGCTCGACCTGCTCGGCGCTCGTGTTTTGCGCGGTGGTGGCGTCGAGGATTCGGGCTTGACTTGCCTGCACGTGCGCGAGTGCTTCGGTGGTCTGTTTTATCTTGCGCTCTACTGTGATTGTGTGCAGCATTTCAAACACGGCGACCAGCTCTTGGAATTCCGATTCGATTTTAGCATTCGTGAACAGCTCTCGCGCTTCAAGCAGCATGGAGAATGGCCTTTCGAATGGCGACGCGTGGGATGCAGAAGGAACAGCTTTCACAGCGCCCTTTTCGCTGGCGATCGACGCAGTTCGTGATGCAGTAGAATACACTCGCGACAGCCCAGGGTTGGCCTTCTGTGTCAAGTCTTCGATGCAAACACGAGCTTTCTCAAGATTGGTATTGCCGCGTGACACGCCTTGGCGCAGGCGCACAATGGCCTCCTTGCTCTCTGAAGTCTGCGATAAGACACTGACGATTTGCGACTTGAGGTCGGCGGAAAAGCACGCGGCACTCTTAAAACACTTCTGCGCAGCCACCGCATTTTTCTCGATGCTTGCGAAGTGCTGGTCGTCGAACAACGCACCGGTTGCTTCAAAAACAGCCAGAAGCGCAGAGCAGTTGTTGAGCGCTGTGTCGCCCTGAGCTTTTTGATCTGCTCGCCGGTAATTTTCGCGGATGCGCGCCTGCTCAATAGCCTCGAGCTGGCGAGAACAATTCGTAAGCTGGAAATTCAGTATCTTCTCATCCCACAATCGTTTGAATTCAGCCTCTGCTTGATGCACCTCGTATATGGCTTCGGTGAACTTCTTCTCTTGCACAGCTAGCCGTGATTTCATGAGGAAACATTCACCAGCTGCCACGATACCATTCAAGTAATCCTTCTTTGCATTATCCAGATTTGTCTGCGCAGCGTCGACCCTTTCAATTTCCTTTGAAAAAAGCGGCGAGCAACCTGAGTCTGTTACCGGCACGTGCAGATTCTTCGCAATTCGCATGATCAAAATCTGGTACTCGCCCCAGTTGAGCGAGCTCATATCGTCGTCTGCTTCCATATTCCCCCCTGCCAGATCGTTCATGCTCAATTTGTTGACAGCACGAAACTCTGTATATACAACAGCTTTGGCGATCTTGACCGTGTCACTTTTCCGAATGTCCGGGGTGGAACACTCGTCAATCAAGTGCTGCCGGGCATCAAGGGCGAGCAATCTCGATTTGGCGATTTTTTGCGGGGGATCGCCCGCAGAATTTTCTTCCTCCTTGGTGCGCTCAGCAAGAACGCCGAGTGACCGCAGCAAGTGCAGAAGCTCGCCAAAGTCCATCATCAGGGCGCGTGCGCCTGCGCCACTCAAATTATCCAAATCAAAGGCACAAAAGGAGTTATAAAGCTCTTCATGTTCCCACACCATCTGAAACATTTTTGTAGTCTGTTCCGTGAGCAGCTGATTCCAGCCAATAGGAATAGTCCAAATCAAATAGTGTGCACGTGCCTCTTCAAGAGTCTCGTATGCAGCATCGAAATTCTTGCTCTCAATTTCAAGCATCGCCTTTTCAAGCAGCGCTCGACCTTTGAGCTTCCTCGTGCTCTCGTGTTCCGATTTTTTCGAAAGCGCCTCCTCGAAGCCCACAAGGGCAGCTTCCCGCATTTGAATTCCTGCATACATTGCCCTGGCACTTTTCAGACCCTCGCGTGCATCCTTCAGCTCGTCCCGCTGTAAAGCTCTCCATGCAAGTTTCAATTTTTTGTCGCCCTCGATAGCGCGCACGGCCTGCTCCAAAAAGCTTTCAGATTCACGAACATAATATCGCAGGGTTCCTTTCATTTCCAAGCGCGCTGCCTCAGACATTTTGATGGCCTGGCTGATCTTTGCTTTTGCT